>Ga0187884_10000198_pt1 | contig 62048 bp, 69 predicted proteins | sample June2016WEW_20_4_FD_132983 | JGI IMG/M metagenome (GOLD analysis project Ga0187884, IMG submission 132983) | Peatland microbial communities from SPRUCE experiment site at the Marcell Experimental Forest, Minnesota, USA - June2016WEW_20_40 | ecosystem: Environmental > Terrestrial > Soil >...
ACGGCCCCTCCTACCGCACTCGCCACTTGCCGCCGCTTGACTTGCCCGATTCAAACAGCGATCACGCTACTAAACCGGACAGAATTTCCGGAAAAAAGCGGACACAATTTCCGGAACCCACATGGAGAAAGCCATCGTACCTCTCATCGGTGTCAGCCAACGACAGCACCAGTGTAGGCTGGCTTGCCCAACTGAATTCGTCTCCTGCCCTTGCGTGCACAGCAAAGTGAAGAATCCGATAACGGGTAAGATCGGATTCCCTGACTTGCTTCTCCGTTGCCCTCTCCCGCAGGTTAATTGCATCCGAGGTGGAGGGCACGCCGAGGACCGCGGCGACGCTTTCGACCTCCCGCGCAGAGAAGGTCAGGCGTGTAAGCTCCTCACCCCCTCTTTCGTAACTGTTCCGTAGAGTCGCGGTTACACTACCAGGCTCGCTCGGCCGCTCATACACCGGGTCCCCGAACGCGAGTAGCGGCAACTGGTGAGGCGTACGCCCGTGCTGCCCCGTGCGGGACGATCTGCCGAGTGCCACCAGCACCGACGCGGAAGGCGCATAGCTGACAGCGTATGTCTTGCCTACGTAGCCGAGCCACGCCAACAGCCCGTCATTGACCCCTCCGGCCAGACCTTCGGGAGCGCTCATGATGAGTGTCTCAAACGGCAAATAGGACAGGCTTCCGCTCGGGACGACGACGAAACCGGTCAGCGTCTGGAGTTCGGCCGCAGCCGGCTTGAGCAAGAGGTCGTACAAGTCGCGCCCTTGCTTGCGGTGCTCCTCCGCTTCGTCCTTACTCAGCAAAGGTGTCCTAAGCGTTCGCAAGTATTTCTCGACTGCCTCCGTCACTCGGTGTTCGTCAGGCAACTCGTAGACATGCAAGGTATCCTTCATGACCACCCACAGTGCGGAGCGCTGCTCCCCCAGCGAGTATTCCAGCAGCGCTGTTTCGGGTTCGAGAATCGCCTGCACGTCTGCCACGCTTTGAATTGTGGGGCCTACACGGCGACCCACCCTCGTATCCGATGATACCCGCGTCGTCTCACGCGCTCGCAACGCATTCTCCTGATCTGCCAATGCTGCTTGCAACCGAGCATCCCTATCGCCGGGAACCTTCTCCCTCTGCACAACCCTTTGCATGCGAGTGACGGCGGCGCTCAGCTCTTTTCTCTCCTGCATAGAGGCCCCATCTTCAGCCCCGTCAGCCTGCCCCGCCTTCAGAACCTCCTGGGTCATTCTCGCCCTCCCGCGCTCGTTGTAGAGAAAGGATTGCTCGACGTAGTGAGGCTCCGCGGAGTGCAACTTCAGGAGAACCCGCGTGACATCGTCGTACAGAGACGACGTTAGCTGCTGCAGTGAGAATCGGACTTCCACGACGTGCTGCGGAGAGGTTGCGGCCTCAAGTCCCTCAACCGCTTTCTTGTACAGCTCCAACGCATCGTCGAGCTTCCCCTGCTTCTCACGGACGCTCCCCATCGCGTTGGTCACCCGGTACCGTTGCGAGGCATGCCACTGTCGGGCAGTATCGGCGGCCCGACTGAACACGTCGAGCGCCTCCTCGTATTTCTGCATACGGGCATAGGCAACGCCCAGAAAATAGAGGTCGGCCGCGGTCTCTCTCACAAATCGTCTCGTCTTCGGCGCAGCTGCCCGATAAAGAGCGACAAGGAACTTCAATTCGGCGATGGCATTCTGCGGAGCCCCCCACGTGGCCTCGCCCTGGCTCCAGGATCGTAGCGCCTCGGTGCACGGCAAGCGAGGCTTCCCTTGCGACATCGCTGCCGACAAGGCACGGAAAGCAGGCTCAACCTCCGGTCGATATCGCTCCGCCAGCTGTTGGTCGCCGGCACTGAACGCCGAGGGCATGAGGCCGGCCAATGCCCGGACCTCGTTAGCTGCATCACCGCCCGCCTTGGCGGTCTCAAAAGCAAGCTGATACCATTGAATGGCATCGTACACAGCTCCGGCCAGCTCGTACTGGTGTCCGATTCTTGTGAGCGCCTCGGCGAGGCCCTGCCGGTCCTCAGTGCCACGATACAGAACGGCCGCTCGATGGTACGAAGCCAGTGCTTCGTCATACCGGCCCGTGTCTTCGTCGATAAGACCGATCTCCATGAGTGCCCGCGCCTGCCCTTGAAGGTCGCCGGCAGCGCCGTAAAGGCCGACAGCGTCGGTCAGGTGGACCCGTGCGTGCACGAGCTGTCCAAGTGCATCATACGCATCAGCAAGGCCGAGAGCGGCCGCAGCTTCGGCATTTACGTCGCCCCGTTGGTTCGCTGCTTGTCGCTGCCGGTTGTAGAAGACTACGGCGTCAGCGGGCTCCTCCGGTGCATCTGTGGCCCGAAAGTCGGGGGCAAAAGCCGAAGCCAGCTCCGGCTTGAGGCGCAGCGCTTCGGCACTTGCCTCGAATGACTCGTTGAAGCGGCCGAGCTTGGTGTACGCCGTACTGAGATTCACGTAGGCCTCTGCGTAATCAGGTTTGATCTTGATCGCTCGCTGGCAGGCGTCCACCGCTTCTTGCCAAGAACCGACTTGCGTGAAGGCAAAGCCCAGCGTCGCCTGCGCCTCCGCCGAATCGGGCTTGAGACGGACGGTCTGTCGAAGTGGCTCCACTGCCGGCTGTGCACGACCAATGGCCAAGTAGGCCAGGCCCAGCTGGAACTGTGCGTCGATGTAGTCCGGCTTGATGCGGATTGCGCTCTCGTAAGCAGGTATCGCGTCCTGAAGGCGGCCGACCTTTCCGTACGCGAGAGCCAGGAAATAGTGCGTCTGGGGAACGCTCGGGTCGAGTTGGATTGCCCGTTCGAATGGGCCGATGGCATCCTCGAATCGGCCTTGAAAGCTGTACAATTCTCCAAGGCCATAGTAGGCCGCAGCGTCGTCCGGTTTGATGTTTATCGCCTGCTGGAAAGCGTCGGCGGCCTCTTGAAAACGGCCAAGATTCGCATACGCCTCGCCGAGACTCCAGTACGCTTCCGCGTAATCGAGCCTGATCGCCGTTGCTTGCTCCGCCGCCTGCGCTGCTTCTTCCCAGCGACCGAGGCGGAGATAGTCAATTGCCACAACAAGGAGGAGGTTTGCCTTCTTGGCCGGATCGTGTTCCGCCGCGAGGGCGGCCTTGTAGTTTTCGATTGCGCCCTCCGCGCTGCCCGCTTGATCTTGGCGAAGTCCTTCGACGACGAGGTCTTGCACACCTGGGCTCGCGTCGGCTGGTCTTGCTTCGACGCGGGCCTCGTTGCTCTGCACTCGTGCAGCGTTGCAGCCGCAGAGGAGCACCACCATCAACAAGACAGCACTGAGCGGCGTAGCACCGCGGCGCTGCCCTTCAGTTCCCATCTGGCCACCTACTCGCAAAACCGGATCTGCGGATATGGTATCTTACGCTGCCTCAGTGCGGTGACAAGCTCGCTGGCCAGAGTTGAAAGCCGCAAAGATCCTTCCGGAAGCTGATAGCTCTCGATTTCGTCGCTTCCCTCGGCGGTGCGACCGATCAGGTCGATCGTCCCATCACAGTCAGTGTCAAAGTAGTAGAACAAAGTGGTCCACCCGGCGCCATCACTTTTTATGACGGTGTCGATACGAGTCTTGTCAACGCTTCCCATCGCCGCGTATGCAGCCTCTCGCGCCGGTCCATTTAGGTAGACGAGCCATACATCCGGGGGCGGTGCGGAAGACGAAATGTACGCTCCAACGATGTTACCGGCGTACAGCTCCGAACGGGGCACCGGAGCGTTCGGAAGGCGGGCGGCCCGCGGAGCAGGCCGACCTTCTGTGCTTTGCAGGAACTTGCCGACCACGTCGGCTGCCACCGCGTAGTTTAGTCCTTCCCCCTCCCTACGGAAGGAATTGATGCCGATGATTTCCGCGCGGTCGTTCAGCAGCGGGCCACCGGAATTGCCTGGATTGAGCGCGGTCTGCGTCTGGATCACCTTGCTGTGATGTGCCAGTCCGTCCGTGCCCGTCCATTCGTAGTCCGGCCGAACCTGGCTGACGATCCCGGCGGTGTAGGTCCAGACCTCTCCCTCCGGATGACCAATCGAATGCGCATCCTGCCCTACCTCTATCTTTGCCACGTCTCCCAGACGCAGATGAGGAATATCCTTCAGCGGCTGCGCGACGCGGAGGAGGGCAAGGTCGGCCACCTCATCCACCTTGATCAACGTCACCGCGAAGACGAGTTCTTTTCGAATATCCACCCCGCGTTCGGGCTTGAAAACCACGGCCACCTGTTTCGCGCCACGGACGACATGCCAGTTCGTGACCACATCGCCCGTGCTACTGACAACGACGCCGCTCCCGAGGCTGTCGTCCGCAAGCACCAGGACGGTAGCGGGCGGGGCCTCTACCTTCATGAGGGCGCAAATTCAGCCCCGACAAAAGGAGGACAGATCATGAAAAGGACCACAGGAGCCATCTGCAGCGCAGTGATTGCCGCCGCCGTTTTGATCGCAGCCTCTTCGTCAGCCTGGGCTGACGAGTACGTCGACGGTTACTATCGGGCCGACGGCACCTACGTCCAGCCGTACTGGCGAAGCGATCCGGATGGCAACCCGTACAACAACTACAGCTTCCCCGGGAACCTGAACCCCTACACGGGTACGATCGCGCCGGGGAACCCGGATACGTACCTGGATAACTACTATGACCGCGGCGGGCTTGGGGGAATCGACTTTCCAAGCTTCGACGACGGGGACGACGATTAGCGGCCCCCGTGTCGCCGCAAGGGAGGGACAAACGATGGCGCATCACTATTTCCGGATCGTTATCCTGGGCCTGGCGCTTGCTGCCAGCGGCGTGATGCCCGGTGTCGCCCGAGCGGGGTGCAAGACCGACTGCGAGGACGATTACGACTCCGCCAAGTCGGATTGCGTGCTGCTGCACGACGACCCCGATGAAGCCGATGACCTGCGAGCCTGCATCGACGACGCTCGCTCAGACTACGAAGATTGTGAGGACGAATGCAACTCTTAAAGCGTGGACTCCCGGTTCTTCTGTGGCTGGCCGTCAGCTCGCTCGCGCTTGCCGCCGATCCGATACCAGCCGCTGAAGCAGGCAAACACATTGGCGAGCACGCCACCGTCTGCGGCGTTGTCGCAAGCGCGAAGTACGCACGAGCATCCCGCGGCGCACCGACTTTCCTCAACCTGGGTCGACCATACCCGAATGAGGATTTCACCGGCGTTATCTGGGGCAGCGATCGTCTGCGGTTTTCGCCACCGCCGGGGACGCTGTTGGACAAAAACATCTGCATCACGGGTGTAATCACGCCGTACCGCGGGAAGCCGCAGATCATCGTCGCCGATCCGAGCCAGATCGAGGTTCGGCCTCGACAGGAGTCTCAATAGGCATGCGAAAGAAACGAGAACGCGGAGGCAGTCATGAGACGCACAAGGATAGTGACCATAGTGGCCGCCGTCATTCTCATAGCGGTGTCAGCCTCCATGGCATGGGCGGGCACTTCCGTGCACGGCTACACGCGTAGGAACGGTACCTACGTCCAGCAGCACTGGCGCAGCAATCCCGACAGGAGCCCGTACAACAACTACAGTTTCCCGGGAAACACCAACCCGCACACAGGGAAGATCGCCCCTGGCAATCCGGACACATACCTTCGCAACCGGTACAGCTACGGGAAGCGCCACATTGGTAGATGATGTCCGTCGGCGGACTAAACGATGCGCACAAAGGAGGCATCTGACATGAACAAGATCTTACTCGTCGCAACTGCTACTGTTGGGCTGCTATGCAGCGCGGCCTCATACGTCCCGCAAGCCGCTGAGCCTTTGCCCGCCGCCGTCGCTCCAGCTTCTGAACGGCCCGAAGGCCGGGGGTGTTGCTCCTGGCACGGCGGGCAGTGTGGTTGTTCGGGTGAGCGTGTCCTGTGCTGCGACGGAACTCTCAGCCCAACCTGCACGTGTTAGTTCCGCGGTAGTTGCAGTTACCCAAGGAGCAGCCAGGCCCACAGGTTCAGCCCTGGAAAGCGGCAGTTAACGGGACCTGCAGGCCTGCCTACGTTCGGGAACAAGTGATCGGCGGGAGAACTCCGGAAAGCCCGCGCACCTCGTACCACACCCCCGCGCTTGTGGGCTCGCGCTGAATCGTATATGTCCATGGATCATGTCCATGACCGCAAAGAAGATCCCGGCGGGGGCGTTCAAGCAAGGGTGTCTGGCGATCCTCGACGACGTCGCCAAGACCCACCGCGAAGTGGTGATCACCAAGCGTGGAAACCCGGTTGCGCGCCTGCTGCCCGTGATTAGCGACCGGCAGCGCGAAGAAGAACTCCTCGCCTCGTTACGCGGCCGCGCCAGAGTGCTGGTCAGCGAGGAAGAGTTCCTGAAGCCGCTTACCCACGACGCCGGGTGGCGCCTCGGGGAGGACGGGTAACGCGTGGTGGTGCTCGATACCCATGTCGTCGTTTGGTGGGCAAGCGACCCGCACTTGCTGAGCTCTCGCGCCGCGCGCGCGATCTCCCGGGCGGACCGGCTTGGAATCCCGGCGATAGTGTTCTGGGAAACATCGTTGTTGGTGCGCAAGCGCAAGCTCGATCTCGGCATGTCCGTTCACGAATGGGCCGCCAACATCCAAGCAATTCCCCGCGTTGACCCCTTGCCCCTGACCGCGGACATCGCACTATTGGCGGACTCCTTGAATATCCACCCTGATCCCGTGGACCGTTTCATTGTCGCTACTGCAATCCACCATGGAGTTGCCGTCGTGACCAAGGACCGACTGCTCCGGCCGTTGCGGATCGTCAAGACGATCTGGTGACGGCAGTCAGTCCGCAGATGGCATCTGACCATAGACAGGTGACTATGATCGGATATCAACAGGTCATGACCCGCACGGTTGCTGTCTCGGAACTCAAGACGCACTGCCTGAGCTTGGTGGAGAAGGTGGCTCGCGAGCGGCGCGAGCTCATTGAGTACGCCCCCCACAACGGCCACGCCGACATCATTGTCGACGGCGCCGTCGGCGACTAGACGCGATGAGCGACTACGAGTCGTTGCGGCAGCGACATGTCGAGGATTTCCTGGCGCGCATCGCCGATCACATCGAACGGATCGAATGGACGCCCGAGCGGCTCCGCGCCGAGCGCCAGGAGCGCCTCCGGGAGCTGGTGCGCGTCGCCAAGGAACGCTCGCCGTGGCACCGAGAACGGCTGGCCGCCGTAAACCCGGAAACGCTCCGGGAGGAGGACCTGGCGAAGCTTCCCGTCATGACGAAGGACGACCTCATGACCAACTTCGACGAGATCGTCACCGACCGGCGGGTCACGCTCGCGGCCGCCAACGCGCACATCGAAGGGCTCACCTCCGACGCCTACTTCCTCGGTGACCTCCATGCCGTCGCCTCCGGCGGATCCAGCGGGCGCCGTGGTGTCTTCGTCTACGGGTGGGAGGCGTGGAGCACCGCTTTCGCCGGTTTCGCGCGGCAGTCTCTCCGTGACCGTCTCAGAGATCCCGAGCTCGCTGCACTTCCGGACAGTGTCGCGGCGGTCGCCGCCGATCACCCCTGGCACATGACGAGCGCACCGGCGCAGACCTTCTCCAGCGCGTTCTCCGAAGTGCATCGCTTCCCTGTGACGCGTCCGGTGGCGGAGATCGTGGCCGGGCTGAACCGGGTACAGCCGATATTCCTCTTCGCCTACGCGTCGGCGCTGTCGGTGCTCGTCGAGGAGGCGCGCGCCGGACGGCTCCGGATCGCTCCCAAGCGGGTCACGTCCACGAGCGAGCCGCTTCTGCCCGAGATCTCTGCGGCCGTCGAGGAGGTGTGGGGGGCGCCGGTGGCGAATTGGTGGGGAACGAGCGAGGGCGGTCCCACGGGCGTGGGGTGCTTCCGTGGTCGCGGGATGCACCTCAGCGAGGACCTCCTGATCGTCGAGCCTGTCGACGACGCGGGAAACCCGGTTGGACCCGGACAAACGGCCTCCAAGGCCTACCTCACCAACCTCTTCAACGTGATCCAGCCGCTCATCCGTTACGAGATCACCGACGAGGTGAAGCTCCTCGACGAGCCCTGCCCATGCGGCTCCATCCACCGCCGGATCGACGACATCCAAGGGAGGCTCGACGACCGTTTCGTTTACGGGGGTGGCGTCGCGGTCCATCCTCATCTGTTCCGGTCGGCGCTCTCACGGGCGGCGTCGGTGGTCGAGTACCAGGTGCGCCAGACGCCGAACGGCGCCGACGTGCTGGCGATCACGAGCGGGCCGCTCGACGCCGAGCGGCTGGGCGCCGAGGTCGCCGTTGAGCTCGGGCGTGTCGGGCTGCGGCAGCCCGTCGTCAACGTTCGTGCGGTGGGCTGTCTCGAGCGCCAGGCGAGCGGCAAGCTCAAGCGTTTCGTGCCCCTCGGACCGGTTCTCCCCGGTTGACCCGACGCGCCGGGGCGGTGCGCCGTCGGTCGCGTGCTTCAACAGGCGCCTCGCTGACGCTTGACTCGCCGTTCGTCCGCGCCGTATGAAGCCCGGTGCAAGCTGGAGGAAGTAGCGTGTCAGGGAATCGAGCCATTATCACCTGTGCCCTCACCGGAGTGCTGACGGACCCGGCGCGATTCAACGTGCCCGTTACCCCCGAACAGATGGCACGAAGTGCGAGAGAGGCTTTTGATGCAGGGGCTTCCATCGTGCATGTGCATGTGCGGAATCAAGAACCGGGACTGGGGCACTTGCCATCCTGGAAGCCCGAGGATGCCGGTGCCGTCTGCCAGGCCATTCGAGATGCTTGCCCGGGAGTAGTTATCAATCTCTCCACTGGGATCTTGGGTTCCGACATCAGCGGCCCGCTGTCGTGTCTTGAACGAGTGCGCCCGGAAATGGCGGCGCTGAATGCAGGTTCGCTCAATTATCTCAAGGCGAGCGCACAGGGAACCTGGGCCTGGCCACCCATTGTGTTCGATAACCCTGTTGAGAAGGTACAGCAGTTCATCGAGCACATGCATCGGTATGGTGTTGTTCCCGAGTGCGAGTGTTTTGATACCGGCATCGTTCGTTCCGTGGGCTTGTTCGTGCAGGTTGGTTTGCTCAAAGCACCTGTGGATCTATCCTTGGTGATGGGTGTTGCCAGTGGCATGCCTGCCAAGCCGGCATGGCTCCCCTTGTTGATAGATGAATTACCCTCGATGGCAACATGGCAGGTGATCGCCATCGGGCGTGCTGAGGTGTGGGACCTGCATAGAAAAGCTGCCGAACTCGGAGGCAATCTGCGCACGGGTCTCGAGGATGCCTTTTACCTTCCCGATGGGACCCGAGCCAGATCCAATGGTGAGCTTGTTACCGCCCTTGTGAAGATCGCTCGTGAGTGCGGGCGAGAGATTGCCTCCCCTGAGGAAGTTCGTACCGCTCTTGGTATTCACTGAGCTGAGTAAGGGCCTCGCCAGCGGAGAAGGCGGGACACGCCGGAACGGACTGATCGGAACCAAGCCCTAAGGCTTCACCGTACGCGGCGGGGCGTCAGGGATATCAGGCAGACGCGTTCCCTTGGTGTTGGGGCCTTGCTTCTGGCTGGGTTGTTTGGCAACCAGGCCAAAATACGAGGACACCAGCTGTCTTTTCAGCAATTGGATGGCGCGCGCCGGATCTACTCCCTTGGGACAAGCTCGGGAGCATTCACCGGCATAATGGCAACGCACAACGCCGACCTTGCCGCCCACCACGGGGATCCGCTGCTGCGAACCATCGTCCCGGTTGTCGGTGTTGTAGCGGTAAGCCTGGCCCAAGGGCATCGGGCCCAGGTAGCGGAGGTCGGTAGCCAACGTCGGACAGGCGCCCATGCAACAGCCGCACTTGATGCAGAAAGTGAACTGCAGAAACTCCTCCAGCTGATGGGGAGACTGAAAGTATTCGCCCGCGGGATCGTTGAGCTCCGCTTCAGCACGAACGATGAAGGGAAGAATGGATTGATGCTTTTCAATCATCGAGCTCAAGTCGGGCGCCAAATCCCGGACGATGGCAAAGTTCGGCAGCGGTCCGATGGTGAGCCTGCTGCTCGCTACATCCAAAATCTGGGTATTGCAGGCCAATGTCGGTCGCCCATTGATCAGCATCCCACAAGATCCGCATACCCCCATTCTACATGAATACCGCCAGGCTAGGGTTTGATCATGGTACTCCTTAATGTAATGGAGACCATCGAGCACCGTCATGCCCAGCTTAACCGGCACCGTGAACGGTTGGATATAAGGGGCAGAATCCTTGGTCGGATCGAATTTGCGTACGTGAAAGGTAACTTCACGAACAGCGCCGTTTCCTGGCATGGTTAGCCCCTCCCCGTGGTCAAGGCGACAGCGTGGGAGGCAATGGCCGCCCAGGTTCCGAGGCTGAAAAGGCCCAATCCAATAACTACCAGTAACGCTGTCAACACCTTCTCAGCCGCCTCGGGTAGAGTGAGCTCCAAAAGGATATTCCGCAGGCCATAAAGACCGTGATAGAGCGCCACCCCGAGGAGGAATACATAACCAATGGAAAAACCGATCTGGGAATCCCGGGCCATGGAGTTGATAGGAGCCGTCGGCGCCACCGCCCGGTTAGCGACAAAAAGGCCGGTGAGCTCACCGATGTGCATGGTCAGCATGTGAAGGCCGAGAAGCACTAGGATCACCACGCCGGCGATCAAATGCCATGTCCAGAGCTTGGTTTCACCCATGTCGACCTCCTAATGAGATAACCCCAGAAACTCCCACCCACCCCCGCACACGAGAACAGCCGCAACGATCATCACCACGACGAACAATGGCCGCTGAACGTTTAGCGATGTCTTGTATGGATATATCGGCTCGATTGGTCGTCCGACGGCAAAGCCAAATTCCACCAGAACCAGCCGGAGACCGTTCAGGGCGTGGAAAGCAAAGGCCAGAAATACCAACAATTCACCGATACGGAAGATGGGCTGATCGAGGATCTGATGCTTATCCCAAAGGTAAATGCCTTTGGCTCGAAAAGTGGTAACCACGATGTGCATGAGGAAATAAGCCAGAATGCCCAAGCCGGTCAGGCGGTGGAGAGCATAGGCATATCGGTCAATGCCCCAGCGACCGCCTCCAAGCCAGCCCCAGATCCCCAGCCGATTGTCGTAGCGCTTTAGGTCCGCCATGTCTCTTTAGCCTCGGGTTGGTTGATGACCGCGTGGAAATGCTTAATACTTCCGTTCAACTGGCTTCCAGTGGGTAATGCGTACCGGCTTGTAAGATAGTTTGATCCGGCCGTTGTCACGGGTAGCCAGTGTATGCTTTAAAAATTTATCGTCATCCCGCGTCTTGAAATCGGTGCGGGAGTGGCCGCCGCGGGATTCCTCTCGGGCCAGCGCCGCGGTTAACACCACCTCAGCGAGGCCGATGAGATTACCTGTCTCTATGCTGTTGACGAGGTTAGTGTTGTAGACGCGTCCTTTATCTTTGATCGGCGCTTTCTTGAAACGCTCCTTCAGCTGTTGCACTTTGTTGAGCCCTTGTTGCATCGACTGGCCGTTGCGGTAGACGCCCGCGTGCTTGTCCATCGTCTCCCGAAGCTCGCGCCGAATCTGGTAGGGGTTTTCGTCGCCGGTACGCTGCAAAAGCCCTTTGAAAATACGGTTTTCCTCTTCCTTCGCCGCCGCTTCCTTGAACTCGGACAATCGTGGTTTGGTGGCCAGGTACTTGGCGATCCCCTTGCCGTTAATTCCGCCCCAGGCCAGGCACTCGGCGGTGGAGTTACAGCCCAAGCGATTGGCCCCGTGGAGCGAATGGCAGGCCACCTCGCCAGCGGCCCAGACGTTCTCGATCTTGGTGCGGCCATCGATATCCGCTTCCACCCCGCCCATCGAATAGTGGGCCACTGGCTTAATGGGGATCGGCTGGGTAATGGGGTCGAGGGCCAGGAACTTCATGCAGACCTCGCGAATCAGCGGCAGCCGCTTGTTAATTCTATCCGCTCCCAGGTGTGTGAGGTCGAGGTGGAGGTGGGGCCCGTGCTCCCCCTCGATGCCTCGACCCTCGAGGATCTCGGTCATCTCCGAGCGGGAGACGATGTCGCGGGGAGCGAGCTCCATAAACTTGGCGGCGTACTTTTCCATGAAGCGCTCGCCCTTGGAATTCTTCAGATACCCACCTTCGCCGCGGCAACCCTCGGTCATGAGAATTCCGGAGGGCACCAGACCCGTCGGGTGGAACTGGATGAACTCGGGATCTTCGAGCGCGAGACCAGCTTCGTATGCAATAGCTTGCCCGTCGCCGGTGACTGTCTGCGAGTAAGTGGTAAAACCATAGAGGACACCCAGACCACCGGTGGCGACGAGCAGGGCCCGGCCACGGATAACATGGAATCGGCCATTGGGCATGTCGATGATGGCGAGCCCGGCAAAGCGACCGTCCTGAAGCAGAATCTTGGTCGCAAAACATTCGTCGTAACGGCGAAAGCTTCTAAACCGAAGCAAGTTGTCGTACAGGGCCTGCATCTCGAAGAAACCGGTCTTATCCGCTGCCATGCAAGACCGGGGAAAAGAATGGCCGCCAAATGGCCGCTGCATAAGCCGGCCATCCTCGCGCCGAGACCATGGTAGGCCCCAATGCTCCAGGAGACGGATCTCATCGGGCATTGTATGCACGAAGCGCTCTACCACGTCCTGATCCGCCAAAAAATCTGACCCTTTTACGGTATCCCAGGCATGCAGCTCGAAGCTATCGCCCTCCTCCGGCCGCATGACAGCTCCGGTCCCACCCTCGGCGCATACCGAATGCGCTCTCATGAGCTGGACCTTGGATACCATCGCGATGTCTACATCACCGCGAGTTTGGATGGATAGCTCCACCGCTGCTCGGAGCCCGGCCAAACCCGTGCCCAAAATGATTACATCGTGGGTCGAGACGTTATCCATGGCTCCTCCTGCGCGAATACAGCATTGGTCAGCCCGCATAAACCGGGCATTGCTGTAAGGCCCACTATCATATCAGCGCCGCCGCGCAACCCCCCCGGACGTCTGGATAGCGGGTAGTTAACGCGGACCTGGAGGCCGCCTACTTTCACGAACAAGATCCGCTTGTCGCCAGAAGTCCGGCCGTAGGCAGGACCGCTGGGGATAATAAACGAGGGACCTGTTGCCGTGGCGGAAAACGACAGTCCCTGCTGGTGTTCAACTCAAGCCCTCGGGCTCGGCGAGAATCTCCCGCAGCGTGTTGGCGAAGCGCGCCGCGTCGGCGCCGTCGACGACGCGGTGATCGAAGGAGAGCGACACGGGGAGAATGTATCGCGAGACGATATTGCCATCGGCAGCACGGCTGAGGCGCTCGGTGATCCGGCCGGTCGCCAGGATGGCCACCTCCGGGTAGTTCGGAATCGGTGTCGCGAATATTCCACCCAACGAACCGATGTTGGAAACGGAAAAGGTGCCGCCACGCATCGCCCCGATGTCGATCGTGCGTTGCCGGCAGGCAGCGCTCAGCTGCTCGGCCTCGGCCGCGATGTCGGCGACCGACTTGTGCGCGACGTCGCGAATCACCGGCACCATCAGCCCGTCTGTCGTGTCGATGGCAATGCCGATGCTGACATACTGCCGCAGCACCATCTCCTCGTGCACGTCATCAAGGGTCGCGTTGAACCGTGGATGCCGTTGCAGCGTCTGCGCCACACCCTTCACGATCCAGGCGAGCAGACCGGGAGCGTCGTGTGCGGCGCCGGCGTGCGCCACCAGCGCCGTCACATCGATTTCATCCATGTGCGTTGCCAGAGCCGCCCGCGACACCGCCGCCTTGAAACCGAGCATGCCACGCTCGTCGCCACCCCAATAGAGAAGGATGTTCTGCATCGGAATGCCGCGACACAGCAGCACGCCGCTTTCCCGGTACGCCGGCACCACCCAATCCGTGGGCCCGAGTGCAAAGGCACTGCCTATCTGCGCTGCCTCCTGCCCACGCACTTGTGCGTAGGTGCCGAGACGGCCTTCGCGTTGCAAGAGAAAGACCCGGTCATCGAACAGCCGCGTTCGCAGCATCGCCGCGTACATCTCGATCAGAGCGGTGTCCGGCAGATCGGGGGACCAACTGGGGTCGGGCTCGCCGTCCTCCTTCAGGATGCGCAGCAACGGGATCTCGCCGCGGAATGCGATTTTAAGTCGTGCGGCTGCACGACGACGTCGCGCACGCGTGGGTCGGCGGGCAGCGCCACGGCGAGCGGCGGCGGCAGCTCTTGTGCGTAGCGGCGTTGCTCGAGGAGCTGACGCACGGCGGCCAGATGCGGAGCGCCACCGAGCAGGGCAGCACCCAGGGCCTGATTGAGGGTGGTGGCATCGTAGAGGTCGAGGAGATGGGTGAGGCCTGAGGTGAGGCTGCCCAAGTTGGCCGAGCGTGCGGCCGCCGCTACGAAGAACGCCTCGGCGTGAGGGCAGGCGTGATGCAAGCGATCCAGTCCGCGGTGGTGGCGGGCGGCCCGCTTCCAGGTGACCAGATCGGCGACGTGCTCGGGGATCTCGACCTGCTCGCCCTTGTCCCAGCTGCGCGGGTGGGTGGCAATTACGGTGCTGCCGTCGACGACACGCACGCACTCCAGGGTGGCGTGCACCATCACGGCGCGGCGCACGTAGGTGTGTGGCACCGAGTAGTCGTTCAGATCGAAGCGCACATACGGCGTGTGCGGCACCGTGGTCTCCTCGCGGTCCTCACAGGGAAAGGGATTGTCGGGCAGCCCGAGCAGGCGCTCACGTTCGTCGGCAAACACCTCGCGCACGCGCCGGGTGCGGTCCTCGGGACACAGACGCTCGGCGGCGATGCCCGCGCACCACGCAATGGCCTGGGCATTCAAGTCGGCGAGATCGGTGAACGGGCGGGCGGCAAAGAAGCTATCGCGGATGTAGCGAATGGCGCGTTCGACCCGTCCTTTCTCATTGCCCCTGGCCACCGCCACCGGGCGCGGTTCGAAGCGGTAGTGCGCCGCCAGATCGAGCAGCGTGGGGTTGAAGTGAATGGCCTGCCCGACGCGTTCGAGCACGGCGCTCTTCAGATTGTCGTAGAGCAGGACTCTCGGCACGCCGGTAAAACTGGCGAAGGCCGCCACGTGCCCGCGCAGGAAGTTGGCCATGGCGTTGCCGAAGAAGAACTGCAGAAAGATCTGGCGCGAGTAGCTCAGCACCATCACGAAGCCCCACAGCGCGCGCTCGGCGCGCCCGATACGCCGCTTGCCGAAGTAGCTCCAGTCCACCTGCGCCTGCTCGCCGGGCAAGGTGCGCAAGCGCAAATACGCTTCGGCTACGGGCGCCGGCCGATAGCGCGCCACCACGTGGCGGAAGTGATCGGGACCGCCCGCATAGCCGCGCTCGCGCACCATGGCGTACAGGCGACTGGCCCGCAGGGTGGGATACTTCTCCAGCGTCTGCTCGATCAGCGACACGAACGGATCGACCATCGAGGCCCGCGTCGAGTCGAGCCCCGGCGCCTGCCCCGCTTGGGCCAGCACGCGGCGCACCGTGTCGTGGTGCACCCCGAGCTGGCGCGCGAGAGTGCCTGGCTTCCACTTCTCGGCGTGATACAGACGCAGGATCTCGGTGGCGCGTGCGGGGGCGATCATGCGACACCCCGCGGCTCACAGCCGCCACCGCTGCACACACGCCAATCGCGTCGCCGGTGCTCCACACCACGTACAGGCCCGGCGGCCCTGACCATGCGCGGGGAAGCGCACGGCGCGTCGATCGGCAGGCACAGCTCCTGCACGGCGTGTGCGCGCCGGTCCTGCTGCATCCATATGCTGTTGCGTGTGATTCATCATCGACCTCCTTGTGGCTGTCGATGCTCGCATCGAGCGCCACGAGCCGGAAGCCGTGATGCGTCACTTTCTCACGCTGTCGCTGTCGAAAGTTCTGCTGGCGCTGGGCGTGCTGCCGGCGACCGTCGAACGTATCCTGAAAGCGCTTGCCTGCGGCGCGCGTGCTCTCGCACCGCGCCTGGCGGCGGCACGGCTCGGGGCAATACCGCTGCCCATGGTCGCAGCGCTGGCAGACACGCTGTTGCGTGTGGCACCGGGCGCAGTTGAACAGCCGGTCGCTGGCCTCGACGATGGGAGCACCTCCAGCTCCCCAAAGGCTGGACAGCGCCCGTCGATCACGTCATTGTCTGCTTGGGACAAGCGCCATCAACAATCAGCGTGCACCTCCCAGAAGGCTCGAGGCGGACACCTCGGGCCTTCACCTTTTTCAGAGCCTGGCCCTTCTATCGCGCCGGCGCTGCGCAGACCACCGCGCCGCTCATATGCCCCACGCCCGCCGATGCAGCGGCCGGAAGTAGAGAGAAGAAATCGAATCAGATCTACGAAGAAGATGGTTCGAAACTCAGACGAAACCCTGGCGAACGATTCCGGCTGCGTCCGCACGCTCTTCGCCAGATTCGCGCCCTTCCTGTGAACCGTTCACACGAATATCGCCCCCCCATCACGGGAGCGGGATTGGGACAGGGATGGCAACGTCTGATAGAAAGCCTTACGTCAAACTGGCAGCTAATACGGGCTATCCGCTGGCGGCATAGGAATGCTTAGTCCTTGACCGGCTTCGCGGCTAGCGCAGCTTTGTGCTGCAAACTCCGCTGGTAACGTGCCAGAAGCTGTTCGCGATTCTGGCGCAGGTCTTTTCCGCTTGGCCTGGAGGGATAGGGTCGGTTGCCCATCAGCCCCCTCCAGAGAATGTGGTTGTATTCCGCAAAGTCCATGCGGTCTTCCGAGGTGAAGTCCGTGCCCTTGGTGGCCCGCGCCCAATACTCTCCCGTGTGTGTTGGCTTGGGCACGACCAGGCCGACCGGAGCGGTGAGCGGCAGGTTCGTGGAGTAGAGGCCGGCTGGAACCGTGGGAGTGAAGCTCCATGTGCTCGGCGTGGTGTTGAAGATGTCGGCCATGGGCTGAGCCAGCGCATCGTTCAGATTCATCGGCGGCAGACCCAGAACCTCTTCGATTGTGCGCACGAAGTTGATGGTGTTGTACTGCGTTGAGACCAGCGCCCCCTGTTTCACGTATGCGCCGGCCACAAAGGCGATGGTGCGGTGGGAATCGACGTGGTCGCCGGAATCCTGCGAGTCGTCTTCAATGACAAAGATCAGCGTGTTTTGCGCGTAAATGCTGTTGGCGATGGTCTGAACCAGCAGTCCGACCGCATAGTCGTTATCCGATTGCTGCAACTCCGGCGTGTTCAACCCCTCGATGGCGGTGGCGAAGCTTCCGGTGTGGTCGTGCATAAAGCGGACCAGGCTCAAAGACGGCAGTCCGCCCGCGGCGTAGTTGGCGTTGAACTCGCGCAGCCACTCCTGGTAACGGTAATAGTCCGGGAACTGGTTGTCGAAGCCGCGAAAGTATGGATCGGTGAATGGGGTAAGGGTAACGTTCTGAGAGTAGGCCACCTGGGTGTTGGTTGAGAAGGGGTTGGTCAGAGTCGGGGGGATCCAGATAGCGGAACCCCCGGGGAGGCAGTCTGCGGGAGTCTGCGACGGGCATGCATACAGGGTCGGGTCAACAAAAAATCCATAGTCGCGAATCGTGAGCTTCGCCCGATACGCGGCATCCCACAGATAGCCCTGCCCCGGATACAGCACATTGTCCGGTCCTTCCCCATCCGGCGCGGCCGTGTTGGCAGTCCCCGCCAGCAATTTCCCGTCGGCCGGCGTAAGGTGATCGGCTGCCACGCGGCCTGCCACCGTGGGAATGGCCACGTTCACATTGCGGTTCAAACCATCGTAATCCAGGCTGAGGCCGCGTCCCGCATAGAACACCAGGCTCTGGCGTTCGATCACATCGGGGGCGCGAGCCGAGGTGGTCCATGGCCAGCCGTCGTTGCTGACTTCAGCACTGGCCATCATGTTGTCGAGGGTGACGAAGGTTCTCGCCAGTTGATGCTGATTCGGCGTGATTGCTTGGCCAAACTCGGTCAAACTTGGGTCGCCATTGCCGACTTCCAGATCGCCCAGCACCTGATCGTAGCCCCGGTTCTCCTTGATGATGTAGATCACGTGCTGAGTGCCGCTTCTCACGGCCGCCATGACCGCGGCATCGCTGCTGCTCTCAGTGGCGGAGAAGTGGCCGTTGATGGCGACCTGCGCGGTCAGCGTCGCCAGTTGCGCCGCGGTGGGCTGGGGAAAGCTCTGAAAGCCGGCTTTGACCTGCTGGGGATTGTACCCTTGCGACGACATACAGTTCTTGTGTTTATTTGGTGGGGCGGCGCTATAGCACATACCTGAATTCGGGCCTGTTGGCGACTTCCCATTGACCACGTAGACCCAATTGCCATTGGGGCTGTTGACCGTGGGGCCGAAGCTCACGGAATTCGGGTACCAGCCGGTTGGAATCAGACCGACAACCTGGTCGCCCTTGTCCGCTCCGGTCAATTGCACCACCGCGACGGCATTCAAATTGCCATTCGTCACGTAGAGTTGCGACTCATCCGGCGAGAGCGTCACGCTGTTGGTGTTGGCGCCTTTGTGCACCTTCATCAGCGGATACGCATTTAATACGTCTGCTGGCGCGAGGACGTGAATGGTTTCCAGTATCGCCCCCGCGCCGTTGGTTGCGCTGCCCTTCGATATGTCGATGACATCGACCGAATCCGTCATATCCTCGGCGACATACAGGCGCGTCTGGGCATTGTTCATCGTCATCTTGATCGGTTCGCCAACCACGGGTATCCGGCCCGTGACTTTCTGCGTCGAGCCCAGGCTCACCACATCGATCTCGCGGTCGCGAATGCTCGACACATACGCCGTCGTATTCTCTCCCTTACCTTGAATCACCACCCAAAATGGATACTCGCCGCCCGGCGTACCCATCGTCGTGGGGGTTCCGTCGTCGGGGCGCAGGTCGATGTCCGGCATTACTCTGGTCCAGTTGCCCAAGCCTCCGGTGAACACCGAGATCGAGTCATTGCTGTAATTGGCAACAGCCAGGGTCTGGCCATCTTTCGAAATGGCCACGCCGGCTGCGCAAGGCGCCTCCCAAATCGAGTCATTTGCCGTGCCGGGTCCTGAGGGCGGAACGTTCAGCCCAAGGCCGGAGCCGTGGCTCATGACAAGCTCTTGTTGCTCCGACCATGTGGTTCCGTCGGAACTCAAAGTGAAGACATGCACATTGTCCTTGCCGATGTTGCCGGTGGGGGTAGTGTTGGGTGTACTTTGGGGAGGATTTGAACCGCTGCTTTCAAATGGATAGTCGCCGCTGCCGCTGGACACATAAAATGCCGTGCTCTTTCCGTAATTTGTGTCGGTTGGAGTTGTATCTTTCGTCGGATCGAACACAATCCCGTTGTAGGAGTTGGGGATGGTCACAACCTGCTTCTGGACCGGCGTGCCCTGCGAGATGTCGTAGATGAACACATACTCTTTCGAGTTCGGATAGTCATAGGCAGTGCTATCCTGGTTGACGCCATAGCCGTCGTCTAGCGTGCCCAGCGGCTGGAAGATGCGGTTGTACCCGCTGGTGAGAATCAGCAGTGTATGGCCATCCGGACTTACCACCGTGGTGACTGCCTGCCCCACCTGCCAGTCGGGATAGGCGGGCAGGACAGCCGCCCCTGGTATCAGCGGCTCGAAGGTGGAATCGTAGGGCGCCGTCGGCGTAATCTGCTGATTCAGGTTCGGAATCAGTTGCGCCGAGGGCGGCGGCGCCATCACCGTAATGTTCAGAACCGCCGTCGTGTCGCCGCCTGAATTGGTTGCCGTTACGGTGTAGTTGGCCGCGGCTATCACCGTTGTAGGGTCTCCGCTGACGATCCCCGTAACCGTATTCAAGCTAAGACCAGCCGGAAGCGCCGGACTCACAGCGTAGGAGATCGCCGTTCCGCCGCTGTTGGTCGGCATGTCGGGCGCTATCTGCGCCCCTTCTGTATATATTGCCGGGTTTGTCGAGTAGATAAGCGCCGTTGGCGGCTGATCGTTGACGGTGATGGACAAGGTTACCGAGGTACTGCCGCTCGCATTGGTGGCAGTGACCATGTAGCCGGCCGTGGCGGCCACCACTGTGGGCGTTCCGCTCACGACGCCAGTGGTGGTATTCATGCTCAGGCCTGCGGGCAAGGCAGGGAGCACATTGTAGGAAGCGACTGCGCCCCCGTTGGCGGCGGGCGTGTTGGGTGCGATCTGCATACCTTTGGTATAGACCGCCGCGGGCGTGGTGTAGATCAACGTAGATGGTGCCTTTAGGTGATTGGTATCGCATCCGCAAAGAAGAACCAATCCCGCAGTAAAAGTCAGTCCAAGGCTATGCATGAATCGCATGAACAGCTCCCTTCATTCCCTGCCGTCGAAGCGACGAAATGCTCCCGACTCAACGAGTATATGCCTGCCCTTTGCAGCGCCACTGTGTCCTGACCCCACTTGCAAGAACGGGCAGAGCCATTTCGGGAACTCGGTATGGAGCGTCCCATGTTTCTTGTGGAGCGTCGGATTTAGTCAGCACGTATGGTGTCTGCGTTACCGAGCGGGCTGTACCGACATCCCGCGGATAGCCCGCACAAACGGGGTATTTGACATAAGAGCCGACTATCAGACGTTGCCATCCCTGTCCCAATCCCGTTCCCGTGCCACTTGGACGGGGGCGATATTCGATTCGGGACGCGATTGCAAGCGGAAATTGCCTCGGCGAGGGCCGAGAATTCGGCAGGCGGGCACACTACCACACTACCCCGGTCCGCTGTGCGTTCAGCGGTGGTTACGATCAGGAATCCGAGTGCCGCGGGTCCGAGCGACCAGCTTCAGTCCGACCACTCGCGATCGGCGTTGCCGCCGTCGTCGAAGTGGTCGGGTAGCCGTTGCACTGGCAGCGTGAGCGGTAGGCGACGACCATGAAGAGGAGACGCAAGACTGAGCGACTGACTGAAAGCCCGGTGACCCTTCGGCTTCCCGCTGACCTGCTGAAGGGCATTGACGGCTTGGTGCCGGCTGTTGCTGCTGACGGCGACACGGCAACGATGCTCGGTGGCGTCTCCCGGTCCGCTGTGCTCCGGTTCGCCCTCCTAGAAGGCGTAAAGAGCCTGGAGAAGCGGTATCGAGATGGTGGTGGGAAGTGAATGGTTCCCATCCCTGGCGCCGGGGCAGGCTGCACGACGCTGGTTGTGGGCGTCGTGCAGGGTGTCCCGCCATTTGCCGGCACACGAGAGACGGGTTGGAGACGGGTTGGACAGGAGAAAGATGGTGCGGGCGGAGGGACTCGAACCCTCACGAGCGTAAGCTCAACGGATTTTCATACCGTCTGCGGCTTTCGCCGCCCCGCCGTTGGCTTTGAGCACTGCGGCAGGTTTGCGGTCTGGACTATCCCTTCACCGTGCCCCGGATGAGATCCGGGGGTTAGGTGCTGCCCGTCTAGTCTCTACACCTTCCCGGCTGGAGTGCTCCGGCCGGGCTTGGCTCGGGATCGCCATTTCACAGGTTTCCCCGAGTTTGGGCAGTTCTGCATCGCCGGTTTCCCGGCGAGCACTCAAGTGTTTGCTCAAGTCCGTTGCGTCTGCCATTCCGCCACGCCCGCATTTTCGCTGCGCAATTCACGCGTATCATACGGCTGCAAAGGGGGATTTGCAAAGGACGGTTGCTGAGCGCGGGCGGGCTCCAGGGTGCAGAAAACAGCGAGACGCAGCGCGTCTCACAAGCCCGCGTCGGGGTCGCTGTCCTGGGGGGCGTTCGGGTGCTCGGGATGCTTCGGCCTCGGGTGCCTCGGCCGCATGACGTTGATCGCGGCGGCGTCGAGGCGGGTCTTGATGTGCGCCGCGTAGTATTTCTCGATCATCTCGACGCTGGTCCGGCAGTTCTTGGCGATCTGGTAGATGTCGGCGCCCTCCATCAGGCGAAGGCAGATGTAGGTGTGCCGCAGGCTGTAGGCGGTGCGCGGCCGGCCTTCGCGGTCGAACCTCAAGCCTTCTTCGTCCAGGATCGCCTTGAATAAGGTCGCGTTGGTATTTGGGGAAGAGCGGATCCGTGGGATTTGGGTCGCTGTTGGTGTGCGGCGCGGGCTTCGGATTGCCGGCGTCTTTCGGATCGCTGTTCTCCTTCAGCGCCTTCTCTGCGGCGCGCGAGACGTTGCGCGCTTTCAGCCGCTCGAACGGGAGCACGGCGCCGGGCACGCTCTTGCAGTAGCCGACGCCGCGCTTGCCGCGGACTTCGATCTCAAGGATGCGGTCGCCGGTGGCCTCGTCCTCGACGATCGTCACGTCGCGGAACTGAAGGCGCATTGCTTCATCTGGCCGGAGGCCTGTGTTGGCCATGAACAGGACGAAGTCGTGGAGCTGCTCTGACTCCCATTTGTAGCGGGGGTTCTTCGGCTCGTGCGCGCGCTTCCGCGTCGCCTCGTAGAGCTTCTTGTATTCCTCGGGGGAGAACCACGCGCGGTGCGAGATTTTCGGGGATGCCCTGTAGGGCTCCGACAAGTCCGGGAGATGGTCCAGCCATCCCTGGCGGACGGCTGTTTTGAGGGTTTGGCGGAGCGTCACGATCTCCTGATGGAGCGTGTTGCACGCCGGCGGCTTGCCGCGCTTCTTCATCGCCTCCTGGTGCCGATGAATCCGGTATTCCTGAACGGTGCCGCCGGTGATCTCGGAGAGGCCCATCGGACCGAAGAAGGGCACCAGGTGCACGCGGGACCGCCAGTGCTGGCCGTCCACATAGACCTTGCTCCGCTCGCCCTGGGTGATGATGTCGTATTCCCGGAGGTACTGTTCGGAGGCTTCGCGGAAGGTTCTCTCGGTCTTGATTTGGCCGTTGCGGAGCTTGCCCCGGAGCTGCAGGTACCAGTCCTCGGCGATCTCCTTGGCTTTGGAAAGGCTGTCTTCCTTGGTGCTCTGCCGGCGGTTCCTGCCGGCGAGGTAGGTAGAACACTGCCAGTGGCTGCTCTTCGGGCGTCTGTAGACGTGAACCTTGCCGCCCAGGATCGTGTGCGTTTCGTTCATGCCTTAGTGGCCTCCAAACCCCTCAAGACTTACGGAAAGTGTGTAAGCTTTGTGCAAGGTACCAGAGACCGCAGCTATGTCACTAAGCTACTGAATGTTCGATGTTTTCCTGACTTCCCAGAATTAACTTTTCGATTTTAAGAGCCATACACCACACCTCCTTCCGTCGCGACCCGGTCGGGCCCGGGGCGCTCGCCGTAAGGTCACCGTGCATACACAAAAAACTAACAAACGAAGGGCGCCTGCGCAGCCAGCGGCAGGCACCAATGGTTGTTTTCCTCAGTTTGTGAAGTGTGGTACTCGTTTGCTGGAGACTCCAATGCGCATCGGTGTTATCGGTGGCGGCAGCTTCGGCACCGCACTGGCGAAACTGTTGGCAGATGCCGACCACCAAGTCACGCTGTGGTTCCGCAATGGCGCCCTGGCCAGGGCGGTTGCCGAGCAGCGCGAGAATCGAGTGTACCTGCCGCGGGTTCAGCTGCCGGATGCTGTGCACATCACGCACGAGTTGGAGGAGGCGGTCGCTGGATGTGAGCTACTCGTCGCGGTGGCTCCCTCGCACGTCATGCGCGAGGTGATGACGCGGGCGCGGCCATCCATCGACGGAACCCCGTACGTGGTCTCCGCGACAAAGGGCATCGAAGAGGGCTCGCTGCAGCGGATGTCACAAGTGCTCGTCGATGTCCTCGGACAGGAGTTCGTCGGCCGTGTTGCGGCACTCTCCGGGCCGAGCTTCGCGTCTGAAGTGGCCGCGGGGATGCCGACTGCGGTCACCGCCGCGGCCGTTGACCTTGATACGGCGGAGATGGTCCAGGCAGTGTTTCGCGGGCCAACCTTCCGGGTGTACAGCAGCGCCGATCTCATCGGGGTGGAGCTGGGAGGAGCGGTGAAGAACGTGATCGCCATCGCCGCCGGCGTCAGCGACGGCCTGGGGCTGGGCCACAGCAGCCGCGCGGCGCTGATCACGCGCGGAGTCGCCGAGATCGCTCGCCTGGTGACGAAGATGGGCGGCGACCCCCAAACCGTGTCGGGCTTGTCAGGCGTCGGCGATATGGTACTCACATGTACCGGAGATCTGAGCCGCAACCGGACTGTCGGACTACGCATCGGCCGCGGTGAACATCTGCGGGAAATTCTCGACTCGATGACGATGGTGGCGGAGGGGGTGCGCAACAGCCGCAGCGTGCACGCCTTGGCGCGACGGCTGGGGGTGGAGATGCCGATCACGGAACAGATCCGGTTGATGCTGCATGAGGACAAGCCGGCACACCAGGTCGTGGGTGACCTGATGAGCCGGCAAGCGAAACCCGAGTTTTGGACGTAGCCGGGAGAGAAGGAACAGTTGATGGCCAGCAAAGGCACCTGCAAAGCTCCGGAGTGCAACAAAGAGGTACAGGCGAAGGGCTACTGTCCGCGTCACTATCGGCAGTGGCGCAAGGGCAAGCTACCGAAGCCACGTTACAAGAGTTGCAACGCGGAGGCATGTCACAAACCGCAAACGCGTCGCGGGCTGTGCGCCGAACATTTCGCCAGGGAGTACGGCAAGTCACGGAAGGCCGAAGGCGCTGCAGCGCCTACGCCCGCCGGGGCGGCGTGAGCGCAGCCGGGTGCAAATTGACATAGTAGAAGTTCTGAGCTCCTACTGATTCAGAGCGGCTCTGCAGATCGCGGAGTCAGTTTTCGCAGATTTTTGTCTCGCGGCTCCCTCGACACGCCCGCCTGGTGGAGGGCGATCTCGCTGACGCGCGACAGCGTAGTGGCCCCGGAGGCGCCCTCGTCGTGCACCCATGGGCAGCGCACAAATTGACATGATCGGCTGCCTATGGTTTTAATTGCGATTACGCCTTGAAAGGACCAGCGGTGACTCGAGATGAAGAGCATGGCCCCGCCGGGGCTCGCCCCGCAAAGGTCGGGCACACCGCTGAGGGAAACCGATGAAGCGAACCTATCAACCGAGCAACCGACGACGGAAACGTACACACGGCTTCCGGGCGCGCATGAGCACCCCCGGCGGGCGGCAAGTGCTCAAGCGGCGGCGGGCCAAAGGCCGCAAACGGCTGACGGTCAGCATCCCGCCCAAGCAACCGTCCTGAGGCAGACATCTGTAGACCAGCGACTGCCAAGGTCGCGGCGTATCCGCAAGCGCGCCGAATTCGTCAGGACGCAACGGGCTGGCGGGGGGCGCGCGGGGGGCTGTTTCGTCGTGATCACCACGCCCGCGCGCAGGAGTACATCCCGTATCGGCATAACGGCCAGCCGCAAAGTGGGTGGTGCGGTGGTGCGAAACCGGATCAAACGATTGGTGCGCGAATTTTTCCGACGGCACTGGCAACAAATCAACCCGCTACGCGACGTTGTGGTGATCGCCCGCGCCGGCGCCGCCCATGCCACTTACGCCCTCGTCGAGCAGGAACTCGGCAAGGCCTTGAAGATCGATGTGTCGAGGTGAAGGTGCCGTGACGACGTCCGCTTTCAGATGGTTGCGCCATGCTGCCGGTACGCTTTCGGCGGTTGTGCGTCTGCTCCTGTGGATGTATCGCGCCACGATATCGCCGCTGGTCGGCTCGTGCTGCCGGTTTACACCGTCATGTTCTGCTTACGCCAGCGAGGCCATCGCCCGGCACGGCATTGCGCGGGGCGGCTGGATGGCCGTGAGGCGGCTACTTCGTTGCCACCCGTTTCATCCCGGCGGGTGGGATCCGGTGCCTTGGGACGCGGTCCCTCGGGACGCGGTCCCCTGAGACGAGATGGAGAAACGCGCCCTCATCGCTGTAGCCATCTCCGTCGCCATCCTGGTGGCCTGGGATGTGGTGCTGCGCCGCTTGTACCCGCCGCCACCGCCCGGTGAGGAACAGGTCAGCCAGGTGCCCACCGCCGAGCCTACCTTGGAGGTGCCGACACCGGAAGCGGCCCCGGAGCCGGCGCCGCCGGCGAATCGCCCCAAGCCCGCAGCGGCGGCCCGGCACATAACGGTGGAGACCGAGTTGTACAAGGCTGTGTTCACCTCGGCCGGAGCACAGCTGGAGAGCCTACGGCTGAAGAAGTATCGCACCACCGTCGATCCTGACAGTCCGTTTCAAGAAATGGTTGTCCCCGCACCGGACGGCGAATTGCCGTTCGGCGTCGAACTGCGCGGCGCACAGGTGTTGTCCGACAGCGCTGCCGCCTACGCCGCGCAGGGCGGCGATTTGAACCTGCAGTCCGACGAGGAAGGGACCGTCGAGTTCGTCTGGAACAGCGGCAGCGTCACCGTGCACAAGCTCTTCAAATTCCGCGGCGACCGCTACGACTTCTCTGCTCGCATCGGTGCACGCGATGTCCCGCACGGTTACAGCGAGTTAGCGGTTTCGTGGGTCAACGGCGTCAATGTTCACCCGCAACCGGATTCCGAAGTGATCTTCGACCACGCGATGTTCTTGGACGGCCGCAAGCTGAACGAGGATTCGTTCGATAAGCTGAGCGCGGGCAAGATCCTTACCGGCGACATCCAGTGGACGGCTATCTCGGGCCGGTACTTCTTGGCTGCCGTGGCGCCGGTCGACACCCAGGGGCAGCGCTTGTGGCTCAAGCTTCGGGACGGCACTGTCGAGGAACAGCTGCTGTTCCCGATCTCGTCAGCCGCGATTGAGAAGAAGCTCGACATCTTTGTGGGGCCGAAGGATTTCGACGCGCTGGACCGCGTCGGACACAGCCTCTCTCGCGCCGTGAATCTGGGCTGGTTCAGCTTCATCGCCGTGCCCTTGTTGCACGAGCTGCAATTCTCGCACAGCTTTACCGGTAATTACGGCGCCGACATCATCTTGCTCACGGTGATGATCAAGATTCTCTTCATTCCGCTGACGCAGCGGAGCTTCCGGTCCATGCGCGAGATGCAGAAGTTGCAACCGCAGATGGCTAAGATCCGCGAGCGCTTCAAGGACGCTCCGGAGCAGATGAACAAGGAGATCATGGAGCTCTACCGCCGGCACAAGGTCAATCCACTCGGCGGCTGCCTACCAATGGTGCTCCAGATCCCGGTGTTCATCGGCCTCTATCAGGCCCTGCTGAATACGATCGAGCTCCGCCACGCGCCGTTTGCGCTCTGGATCAACGACCTCTCAGCTCCTGACCGCCTGGGGTCGCTGCAGTTGCCCTTTGTGCAGCACCCCGGTATTCCCGTGCTCACCCTGCTCATGGGTGTGAGCATGTTCGTGCAACAGTGGATGACGCCGAGCGCGGGCGATCCGGCGCAGCAGCGGGTCATGATGATCATGCCGCTGATGTTCACCTTCATGTTCGTCAATTTCCCCTCCGGGCTGGCGCTCTATTGGCTGGTGAACAATCTCTTGACGATTGCCCAACAGTTTTACATGAATCGTACCGCGACCTAGGACCGATCAATGGAACCTGTGGAAGCAGAGGGCAATAGCATCGACGAAGCGATCGAGAACGCGCTGAACATGCTGGGTGTCAGCCGCGACCGCGTCGAGATCGAAATCGTGTCAAACTCCGCCCGCGGCCTGTTCGGCATCGGCGGCCACAAGGCGCGCGTGCGCGCCGTGCTGCGCGCACCGGTCGATGTGGATGCGCCGGAGCCGGAGATTCCGAAGACGTCCCCCGAGCCCCCACAGACGCCGCCCACGAGCAAAACGGTGGAACACGCCGTGCAGACGTTGCAGGAGATCGTCAAACTGATGGAGGTGCCGGCGGCTGTCAATGCTCGGGAGGAGGACGAGCAGGTGGTGTTGGAGCTGACGGGGGACTCCAGTGGGATATTGATCGGCCGGCGGGGCCAGATGCTTGACGCGCTCGAATACCTGCTGAACCGAGTGGTGGCGCGTGAAGGCGAGTCCGGCCGCATCGTCGTCGATTCGCAAAACTACCGCGCGAGGCGGCGGCAGTCGCTGGAAGAACTCGCTCGCCGCATGGGCGAGCAGGCCAAACGGAAGCGGAAAGCGATTGCGCTCAACCCGATGAGTCCGCGGGACCGGCGCATCGTGCACCTAGCGCTGCAAGAGGATCCCGCGCTCAGCACGAGAAGTTCGGGCAAGGGGTACTTTCGCAAGCTGATCATCATTCCTGCAGGTGCCGCCTCCGCCGGACAGAAGGGGCAACAGCCGCCGACGGCAAGGGACAGCTGAGGTCCGTTGCCGTCGGCGCACATTGCATGTACGCCGGCGACACCATTGCAGCGGTGGCTACCGCCACCGGCGCGGGAGGTATCGGCATTATTCGCGTGAGCGGCCCACTCAGTACCGCGATCGCGGCCCGTGTGTTTGCTCCCTCGGCTACCGCCGCTAAGTGGGAATCGCATCGCCTTTACCACGGGCAGTTGCGGGCCGCAGACGGGCACGTGCTCGATGAAGGCCTGGCCGTCGTCATGCGGGGGCCGCGGAGCTACACCGGGGAAGACGTAATCGAGCTGCACTGCCACGGTAGCCCGGTGCTCCTCCGCCGGGCGCTGTCCGAGGTCCTGCGCTGCGGGGCGCGGCTGGCGGAACCCGGTGAGTTCACTCGCCGCGCCTTCTTGAACGGCCGACTCGATCTGGCCCAAGCCGAGGCGGTGCTCGACTTGGTGCGGGCCCGTACCGCCGCTGGAGCGGCGTTAGCCGCCCAGCAACTGGGCGGCCGCCTCTCCGAGCATCTTGCCGGCCTGCGGGCGTACCTCACCGACCTCAAGGCCCTGATCGAGGTGCAGATCGATTTCTCCGAGGAGGAAGTCGACATTTCTGCCAGCCAGCTGCTTTCTACAATAGATAAGTGTTTAGTGACCATTCAGGATCTGATCAATACATTCGAACGCGGCGCGATCTTGCGCGACGGGTTGCGCGCCGCCATCGTCGGCAAGCCTAACGTCGGCAAGTCCAGTTTGTTGAACGCTCTCTTGGGCGAGGACCGAGCCATCGTAACCGCAGTCGCCGGCACGACACGGGACACCATCGACGAGACGGCCGATTTCGACGGGGTGCCTGTGGTGCTGAGCGATACCGCCGGCTTACGCGACCCGGAGCGTGCCGACGCGCTGGAGCGCCTGGGGATCGAGCGCACCGCCGCCAAGATCGCACAGGCACAAGTGCTGCTGAAGGTGCTTGACGCCGCTGCTCCGCTCGATGAGGAAGATTTCGCGGTGCTAAAGGCGGCCGCCGCCACTCCCCAGGTCGTCGTGCTGAACAAGATCGACCTCCCCCAGGTCATCTCGGAGCAGGAGGTGCGCCGCTCGGCGGACGGGCACATCGTGAGTGTGTCGGCCACCAAACGCCAGGGATTGGCCGGGTTGCGGCGGGCGGTCATCGGCCAGTGGTTCAACGGCGACGGCCCGACAGCTCAGGCGCCGGTGCTCGCCAACGTCCGCCACCGCGACGCGTTGGAGAAAGCTCGCCACGCTCTGGCGTTGGCACGCGAGGCGATCTGCCACGGGCACCCTCTCGAGCTGGCGGCTGTCGATGTGCAAGACGCCATCGATCACATGGGCACGATTACAGGCAAGGTCACCAGTGAGGATGTTCTCGATCAGATCTTCAGCGAGTTTTGCATCGGAAAGTAGATGTTTCACGTGAAACGAAAGAAGCATGGTGGGTCCGTTCTCTAAATGCTTTGACGTGATCGTCGTCGGTGCCGGGCACGCCGGCATTGAGGCCGCGTTGGCGGCGGCGCGCCTCGGCTGCGACACCCTGATGATCACCCTAAACCTCGATCATATCGGCCAGATGTCCTGCAATCCTGCGATCGGCGGGATCGGCAAGGGGCAGCTGGTGAAAGAAATCGACGCGCTCGGCGGTGAAATGGCCAAGGCGATCGACGACACTGGGATCCAGTTCCGCCAGTTGAACACGCGCAAGGGGCCCGCGGTGCGCGCCTCCAGGGCGCAGGCCGACAAAGCGCTGTACCGCGAGCGCATGAAGGAGCGGTTAGAGCGTACCCGAGGGCTGGCGCTGTATCAGGGAAACGTCGAGTGTCTCCTGGTAAGTGGCGGCGAGGTGCACGGCGTGCAAACGGGGATGGGTGAACATATAGAAGGGCGCACCGTCATCCTGGCCACCGGGACTTTTCTGAACGGCTTGATTCATGTCGGCGAGAAGACTCTTGTTGCCGGCAGGGCAGGCGACTTCGCCTCCACTGGCCTGAGTGAGCAACTGGCGGAGCTGGGCTTCCGCATCGGCAGGTTGAAGACCGGAACGTGCCCGCGCCTGGACAAGCGGACCATTGATCACGGTAGCTTGCAAGTCCAGGAAGGTGACGATCCACCCTTGCCGTTCTCCTTCTCCACCTCCGAAATCGCTCAGCCGCAGATCCGCTGCCACATCACGTACACCACAACTCGCACGCACGACATTATCCGCAACGCTCTTGATCGCTCTCCACTGTACAGTGGCCGTATCCGCGGGCGCGGCCCGCGCTACTGTCCATCGATTGAGGACAAGGTCGTACGCTTTGCCGAGAAGGAACGGCACCAGATCTTCTTGGAACCCGAAGGCCGGCACACTGTCGAGGTGTACCCCAACGGTCTGTCGACCAGCCTGCCGCTCGATGTCCAAGTGGAAATCGTACACTCAATCCCCGGCTTGGAGCGGGCGCTCATCATGCGACCCGGTTACGCCATCGAGTATGACTACGCCGATCCCACGCAGCTTATGCCCTCGCTTGAAACCAAGTCCGTGGCCGGCCTCTATCACGCCGGTCAGATCAACGGCACGACAGGTTACGAGGAGGCAGCCGCACAAGGTCTCTTGGCAGGGATCAACGCGGCCCTCAAGTTGCGGCGAGAGCCTCCGCTCGTCCTTGCGCGCGATCAAGCGTACATAGGCGTACTCATTGACGATTTGGTCACCAAGGGAGTCGGCGGAGAGCCCTACCGGATGTTCACTTCGCGGGCGGAATACCGCCTCCTTCTGCGAGAGGACAACGCCGATGTTCGCCTTGCCGAAGTGGCACGTCGCTGCGGCGCAATCAGTACGGAAGAGTTTGCGCGCACCCGGCGAAAACGCGAATGCGTTCAAAGAGTTATCGCTAGCCTGGAAGAGACCACACTGCCACCGTCGTCCGAGGTGAACCAACAGCTCAAGGCGTTTGGGACGGCGGAGATTTCTAAGCCCACCAGCCTGGCTCAACTGCTTAGGCGGCCGGAGTTGTCTTATGAGAGCCTGGCGCCGTTGGCTGGCCCATGCGAGCCCCTACGCCCTGATGTGATGGCCCAAGTCGAAGTCGAAGTGAAGTATTCCGGGTACGTGAAACGCCAACAAGACGCCGTCGACCGCTTCAAGCGTCTCGAAGCTACTGCCATCCCCCAGCAACTCGATTACGGAGCGTTGGTTGGTCTCTCGCGCGAAGTCTGCGAACGCCTGAGTCACGTGCGACCGTTTTCATTAGGGCAAGCCGCACGTATTCCGGGTGTCACCCCAGCGGCTTTGGCGCTGCTTTCAGTCCACCTCAAACGACATGGCAGCCATTAGCCGTGTGAGGACAGATCCGGCGGTGGACGAGCTGGCCCGCGGCGCGTTGGAGTTCGGTATCCGGCTCTCCAGCGAGCAGCTGGCTGCATTCGGCAACTACTTGGAAACGCTCCTCTTTTGGGCCGACCGTCTGTCTCTGACCGGTGCCCGAACAGCCGGTGAGATCGTGAGACGACACATCTTGGATTCCTTGTCTGTTGCACTCTATGTTCAACCCGGCTCTAGGCTCGCGGATCTCGGTAGCGGCGCAGGGTTCCCGGGCGTTCCGCTGGCGATTGTATGCCCTCGTTCCGCGGCTGTGTTGATCGAGTCCAGACGCAAGCGGGCGAATTTCCTGCGTGAGCTGGGTCGCCGCTGTGAGCTTAGCAACCTCGAAGTGCTGGAGGAGCGTGCGGAGGAGGTTGCGGCGCGGCGTCCGGGCTCTTTCGATCTGGTGGTATCTCGGGCGGTGTTGCCCATTCCCGATTTTCTGAAGTTGTGTGGCTTGTTGCTTCGGCCCGCCGGTCTGGCGGTTGCCATGAAAGGCCCGAGGGCATCCAGCGAGATGGCGCACGATCCGGCCTTCTTCGAGCCGGAGCTTCTCCGGTACAAGTTGTTCGGGCAAGTCGAACGGGCGCTTGTCGTATACCGCAAGCGCTAGCCTAGCGTTTCACGTGAAACGCTTCCCATCCTCTCCACACTGTGCTACACGACGAGCGTCTTGGCTGACGAGGGGCTGTGGGGCGGATCATCTGCATCGCCAATCAGAAAGGTGGAGTTGGGAAGACCACGACTGCGGTGAATATCTCCGCTTGCTTCGCCTTGGCTGCCCACGCCACGCTTCTGGTCGATCTCGATCCACAAAGCAGCGCCAGCAGTGGCGTCAGCGTAACCCCCGCCCTCGCGGGGCCGACAATGTACGAGGTCATCCTCGGCGAGCAGCCGGCGTCCACCGCGCTCCGCCGCTCTCCGGTTGAATCACTGACAGTATTGCCGTCATCACGGGATCTGATCGGCGCCGAGATCGAGCTCGTCCCGATGATGGCGCGCGAACACCGCCTCGGCGAAGCCTTGCGGGGTGTGCGCGGCAACTACGAGTACATCGTCATCGACTGTCCGCCGTCACTCGGTCTGCTCACGATCAACGGGCTGACGGCGGCCGATTCCGTGCTCGTGCCGTTGCAGTGTGAGTATTACGCCCTCGAGGGCTTGAGCGCGTTGCTGGAAACCATCGATCTGATCCGCAAACGCCTGAACCCGGCCCTGGCCATCGAGGGTTTACTGCTGACCATGTTCGACACACGCAACAGCCTCTGCCACCAGGTGGTCGATGAGGTCCGGCGGCACTTTCCCCATGAGGTGTTTGAGACTATAATTCCGCGCAACGTACGATTGAGTGAATCGCCCAGCCACGGGCTGCCGGCGGTAGTGTATGACCCCGCCTCGCGAGGCGCAGAGGCGTACACGGCGCTGGCGCAAGAAATCCTGCGGCGGCACGAGCCTCGGTACACGCTGACGGGTGTGCCGACGCACGAGCACGATGAAAGGGGAGGAGGGTAGATGGAGGCCATCAAACGAAGAGCCCTGGGGCGCGGACTAGGAGCATTGATTCCGAGCGCCTACGGCAGTGAGGAAGCACCGAGCGACAGCGTCGTGCCGCTGGCTGCAATCCGTCCTAACCCGATGCAGCCGCGCCAGGCGTTCGCCGACGAGGGCATCGAGAAGTTGGCCGAGTCGATCCGCCAGAAGGGGATCCTGCAGCCTTTGCTGGTACGCCGCTCGAACGGGGGATACGAACTGATCGCAGGGGAACGCCGCCTTCGCGCCGCCCAACGGCTGGGAATGGGGCAGGTGCCGGTGTTGGTGCGCGACGCCAGCGACGGCGAGATGCTGGAAATGGCCCTCATAGAAAACATCCAGCGCGAGGATCTCAACCCGCTGGAAGAGGCACGGGCGTACCGCCGCCTCGTCGAGGAATTCCAGCTCACGCAAGAGGACATCGCCGCGCGCGTCGGCAAGGACCGTTCGACCATTGCCAACACCATGCGGCTGCTGCAGTTGCCGCCCGAGCTCCAGAGTCAGATCGAGCGCGGGGCGTTGTCCGCTGGCCATGCGCGGGCGCTGGCCGCCGCGCCGTCGACGACGATGAAGATCGCGTGGGCACAGGAAGTCATCGCGCAGGGCTTGACTGTGCGGCAGACCGAGCATTTGGTGAAGCGGCGCGTGCGTCCGCCCGCCACCCCTGAAGTGGCCGCTGCCGAACAGCGCTTGACCGAGCATCTCGGCACTCGCGTGCGCGTCTTGCACGGTCGCAACGGGACCGGAAGGATCGAGATCGAATACTACTCTTTGGAGGAGTTGAACGGGCTGCTGGCTCGGCTCGGCGCCGAACGCCCATGAGGCGCCGATAAGGCGCCGATAAGGTTTTGACAACCGGAAGCGCGGCGTGCTATAAGCCCCCGCCTTGCAATCGATCGATGACGGGAGAGGAGCATGGCCTTATTCTCAAGAGATGACAAGGTGCAGCATTCCGATGTTGTGCGGCCACCAACAAGTGCCCCAGGACGGTCAGTGGAGGGACCGCAGGACGAGCAGGGAGTCCAGGCTCATCTCGGCAAGGGCAGTCGGGTGGAAGGCAAGCTGACCTTCGAGGGCGGCGTCAAGATCGATGGCCAAATCGAAGGCGAAATCGTGGCGCAAGAGACGGTGCTGATCGGGGATACGGCCGTCATTAACGCACAGATCCATGCCGAGACCGTCATCGTCAAAGGAAAACTGACAGGAGACATCGTCGCCCGAAAACGTGTCGAGTTGCGTGCTCCCGGACGACTCATGGGCAACATCACCACCCCCAGCTTGGTGATCCACGAAGGCGTGGTCTTCGAGGGGCATTGCTCGATGGGAAGCGCGGCTGAGGTGAAACCGGAGAGCAAGCCCGACCGCAAAGTGGCCCTGTTCCCGAAAGAGGAACGCGCTCCGGCCGCGGCGGTGCGGATGCCATCAGAGGCGGTTAAGTAGGGCTTTCCACGCTTCGGTAAAGCATTCTTCCGGTCGTTCCCGCCGCGCACTACAGCCTGTGCGTCGCCGCGTGCTTGTGGTGTCTGTCGTTAGTATCGTGGGGGAACTGGTAACAGGTTCATATGTTGACATTTCCGCCTGATAGCTCGTTTTTGATTCAGATCGTATTATTCATTTTTCTGTGGATAGGTCTGAAACGATTGCTGTTCGATCCGGTCCTGCATGTGCTGGAGACGCGCGACGCCCGCACCTCGGGGTTGAACCGGGAGGCCGCCGCGATGAAGGCGTCCGCCGAGGAGAGCGCTGCGGAGTACGAGCGCCGCATGCAGGAGGTGCGACAGCAGATCTCGGCCGCGGCGGAGGCACAGCTTGCCGCCGCCCACACGGCCGAGCGACAACTCATCGCCGAAGCGCGTCTGGAGGGGAGCAAGCAGCTGATGCAGCTGCGCGACAGGCTCGCCGGCGAGGCGGAAGCGGCGCGCGCCGCGCTGGGTGCCGAAGCGCACGAGCTCTCCGTGCGTATGCTCGAAAGCGTCGTCGGCAAGAAGATCGCATGAAGCGCGCACCCACAGGGCTCGCCCTGGCAGCTATCCTGTTCGCCGGCAGCGCCTTGGCCGAAGAGGCCGGCCACGGCCATGCCCACGAGACCGCCAGCCCGCTCTGGCCACTGCTGTTCTCCACCATCAACCTGGCCATCTTCCTCTGGGTGCTCGCACGCTATGTCTTGCCACCAGTGCGAGAGTGGGTCCACCACCGCCGCAGCCGCGTGGTGCAGGCGCTGGAGGAAGCCGCCGCCGCCAAGGCCGAAGCGTTGCGGTTGCGTGAGGAATGGGAACGGCGGCTGGCGGATTTCAGCCGCTCGGTCGAGGAGATGCTGGCGCAGGCGCGCCAGCATGCCGAACGCGAGCGGGCTCGAATCTTGGAAGCAGCACACAAGACGGCCGAAGCCATCCGTCGCGACGCCGAGCTGGCCGCGGCCTACGAAGTGCGCCGCACGCAGGAACAAGTGCGGGCCGATCTCGTGCGCCAGGCCGTGCGTCTCGCGGAACAGGCGGCCCGCACTCAACTCACCGCCGACGACCAACAACGCTTCGTGGCCGAATTCCTGAAACAGGTGGAGCAATGACCGGAGCCGTCGCCCGTCGTTACGCCAAAGCTCTCTTCGCCCTGGCGAAAGAGGAACAGGTGCTGGAACAGACGGCGGAACAGCTGCAGCGCATGGCCGCCCTCGGGGACGATCCCGCGATCGGCCCCACATTGCGCAGCCCCCTGCTCTCCACCGAACGCCGGCGCCAACTGGCGCAGACCCTGGCACGCGATCTGTCCTTGTCCGACTTGCTGACGCGCTTCGTCGGTGTCCTCGCCGATCAACAGCGCCTGGACCAGTTGCCGGCCATGGCCGAGTACTTCCAACTGCTGCTGGATCAGGAGCTCGGACAGGTGCGGATCACTATGCGCAGCGCTCGTACGCTCGATGCGCAGCAGCAAGAACAGATCGCCGGCGCCTTCGCCAGGTTGACCGGAAAGCACGTGGTGCCGACGCTGGCGGTGGATCCCGAGTTGCTCGGCGGGATCGTGGTCGAAGTTGGCAGCAAGGTCTACGACGGCAGCGTGCGCACTCAGTTGGAACGACTTGCCAAAGAACTCGGCGGCACTGCCGTGCTGTAGGAGGATGTACTACGAATGGAGATTCGCCCAGCCGAAATCAGTGACGTAATCAAGCGTCAGATCAGCGAGTACGGGCGCGAAGTCGAGGTGCGTGAGACCGGCCGCGTGCTGTCGTGCGGTGACGGCATCGCCCGCATCTACGGGCTCGACAAGGCCGCCGCCGGCGAGCTGCTCGAGTTCCCGCATAGCATTTACGGAATGGTGCTGAACCTGGAAGAAGACAACGTCGGCGCCGCCATCTTCGGTGAGGTGCAGGCGATCAGGGAAGGCGATGAGGTGCGGCGCACAAATCGCATCGCCGAGGTTCCCGTGGGCGATGCGTTGCTGGGGCGCGTCGTCGATGCCCTGGCGCAACCGATAGACGGCAAGGGCCCGATCACCAGTAGTGAGAGCCGCCGCATCGAGCTGAAAGCGCCGGGGATTGTCGCCCGCCAGCCAGTGAAGGAGCCGCTGCAGACCGGGATCAAGGCGATCGATTCCATGATCCCCATCGGCCGCGGCCAGCGCGAGCTGATTATCGGTGACCGCCAAACCGGCAAGACCGCGCTCGCCATCGATACCATCATCAACCAGCGCGGCGGCGACGTCGCTTGCATTTACGTCGCCATCGGTCAGAAGCGCTCCACCGTCGCCCAGGTGGTCGACAAACTCACCCGTGAAGGGGCCATGGATTACACCCTTGTGGTGGCCGCGACCGCCTCCGAGGCGGCGCCGTTGCAGTTCATCGCGCCCTACTCCGGCTGCACCATTGGCGAGCACTTCCGTGACAACGGTCGTCACGCGTGCGTGATCTACGACGACTTGTCCAAGCACGCGGTGGCGTACCGCCAACTCTCGCTGTTGCTGCGGCGGCCGCCCGGCCGTGAGGCCTTTCCGGGCGACGTCTTCTACCTGCACTCCCGTCTGCTGGAGCGCGCCGCCAAGATGAGCGACGACCGCGGCGGCGGCTCGCTGACGGCGTTGCCCATCATCGAGACCCAAGCCGGCGACGTCGCAGCCTACATTCCGACCAACGTCATCTCGATCACCGACGGGCAGATCTTCCTGGAAACCGATCTCTTCTACTCCGGCGTTCGACCCGCAGTGAACGTGGGCATTTCGGTTTCCCGTGTGGGTGGGTCGGCGCAGGTCAGAGCCATGCGACAGGTCGCCGGCTCTCTGCGTCTCGATCTGGCGCAGTACCGCGAGATGGCGGCGTTCGCGCAGTTTGGCTCCGACCTCGATGCGGTCACACAACGGCAGTTGGCGCGCGGCAGCCGCTTGGTGGAGGTGCTCAAGCAAGGCCAGTACGAACCGCTCCCGGTGGAGCGCCAGATCCTGATCATCTACGCCGCGACCAACGGCTACGTCGATCACCTGCCGGAGACGGCGGTGCGCAAGTATGAAGCGGACCTGTACCGCTTCCTCGATAGTCGCCATCCCGAGCTGCTTGAACGGCTGCGCACCAAGCGGCAGTTCGACGACGATCTGAAGAAACTGACGAATAAAGTCCTTGACGAGTTTAAGGAGGTTTTCACCGTCTGACCTACGGGGGCGTTCGCTCGCGTCCTGCGCCCGCCCCAAGGTGACAGGTCCTCTCCATGGCCAGCTTGAAGATCGTCCGTAAACGCATCGCCTCGGTGAAGAACACCCAGAAGATCACTAGGGCGATGAAGATGGTTTCCGCCGCCAAGCTGCGCCGGGCGCAGGGTGCCGCGACATCGGCACGGCCGTACGCCGAGAAACTCACGCAGCTGTTGCACAACGTGGCGGCACGCGTCGGGACGGCGGCGCACCCGCTGTTACAGCCGCACGACGAGGAACGCACGGCGCACCTGCTCCTGGTCACGGCCGATCGCGGCTTGTGCGGAGCGTACAACGCCAACCTCATTCGCAAGACCGAAGCCATCCTCGACGAGCGCGGCCGCGAGCACGTGCGCCTCACGCTGGTGGGCCGACGCGGCTTCGACTACTTCAGGCGCCGCCCGGTCACCATCGTCGACAAGCACATCAACTTGTTCGGCGGGCCCGGCCCCGATCTCGCCCGGCAGATTGGCGAAGAGCTAGCGCGCGAATTCGCTGGTGGGACGAGCGACGTGGTGTACCTGCTGTACAACAGCTTCCGCTCGGCGCTGGTGCAGGTGCCGACGCTGCTGCAGCTCTTGCCGATCACCGCCGAGGCGACTGCCGGCGGGGGGATGATCGATTATCTCTACGAGCCCAGTGGGCCGGAGCTGCTGGAGCGGCTGTTGCGCCAGTACGTGACGGTGCTCATCCGCCGGGCGTTTTTGGAAGCCGTCGCCAGTGAACACGCGGCGCGGATGACGGCCATGGACGCCGCCACCGGCAACGCCGCGGAGATGATCGACCGGCTGACGTTGGACATGAACCGGGCGCGACAGGCAGCGATCACGAAAGAACTGCTGGAAATCGTGGCGGGCGCCGAGGCCCTCAAAGGGTAGCGCTCGGCGCAGAGGTCGCACCATTTCGGAGACTTCAGAGCAGAGGACACGCGTATGAACGTTGGCAAGATCACCCAAGTCATCGGCGCCGTTGTAGACGTCGCGTTCGCCGACGGCACCCTGCCGCCGATCTTCAACGCCTTGCGGATCTCGAACCCGGCGATCAGCAGTCAGCCTTGGAACCTGGTCATCGAGGTCGCGCAGCACCTGGGCGAGAAGACCGTGCGCTGCGTCGCCATGGACTCGACCGAAGGACTGGTGCGCGGCATGGACGTGCAGGACACCGGCGACGGCATCAAGGTACCGGTCGGACCACAAACGCTCGGCCGCATCATGAACGTCATCGGCAACCCGGTGGACGAGGCGGGCCCGATCGAGGCGATGAAGTTCTATCCCATTCACCGCCCGACACCGGCATTCGTCGATCAAGCCACGGAGGTGCAAGCGTTCGAAAGCGGCATCAAAGTCGTGGACCTGCTGACGCCGTACTCGCGTGGCGGCAAGATCGGCCTGTTCGGCGGCGCTGGCGTCGGCAAGACCGTGTTCATCATGGAGCTGATCCACAACATCGCCACCCAGCACGGCGGCTACTCCGTCTTCGGCGGCGTCGGCGAGCGCACGCGCGAGGGCAACGATCTCTGGCTCGAGATGCGTGAGTCGGGCGTCATCTCGAAGACCGCGCTGGTGTACGGGCAGATGAACGAGCCGCCGGGCGCGCGCGCCCGCGTCGGCCTCAGCGCCGTGACCGTGGCGGAGTACTTCCGCGACGAGGAAGGCAAGGACGTGCTCCTCTTCATCGACAACATCTTCCGTTTCACCCAGGCGAACTCCGAGGTGTCAGCGCTCCTCGGCCGCATGCCGTCCGCTGTGGGCTACCAGCCGACGCTGTCGACCGACCTCGGCGAGTTGCAGGAGCGCATTACCACGACGAAGAAGGGCTCGATCACCTCGGTGCAGGCGATCTACGTGCCCGCCGACGACTTGACCGACCCGGCGCCCGCTACCACCTTCGCCCACCTCGACGCCACCACGGTGCTCTCGCGTGCGCTGACGGAAATCGGCATCTATCCCGCCGTCGACCCGCTCGACTCGACCTCGCGCATCCTCGACCCGGCCATCGTCGGCGAGGAGCACTACCGTGTCGCCCGGCAGGTGCAGGAAGTGCTGCAGCGTTACAAGGATCTGCAGGACATCATCGCCATCCTCGGCATGGACGAGCTCTCGGAAGAGGACAAGCTCATCGTCACCCGCGCCCGTAAAGTGCAACGATTCCTATCGCAGCCCATGCACGTGGCTGAAGCCTTCACCGGCACAGCCGGCGCCTACGTGAAGGTGCCCGACACGGTGCGCGGCTTTAAGGAACTGCTCGAGGGGAAATATGATGATCTGCCCGAGCAGGCCTTCCACATGGTCGGCGCGATCGAAGATGCCGTCGCCAAAGCCAAGAAGCTGGCGGCCTGAACTAACAGCGAGTGAGCCGGGCCGATGCGCGATAGATTCCAACTGCGGATCGTGACGCCGCGCCAAGCCGTCCTCGATGAGGAGGTGCGCGAGGTGACCGCGCCCGGGTCGCTGGGCGAGTTCGGCGTGCTACCGGACCACATCACCTTCCTCACGTCGTTGGAAATCGGCGCGCTGCGCTACCGCACCGACGGCGAGCCGCAACGTCTCGCCATCCGCGGGGGCTTTGCGGAAGTGGCGGACAACGTCATGACCGTGCTGGCGGACGATGCGATGTTCCCCGATGATATCGACCAGCAAGCGGCGCGAGCGGATCTGACCACCGCCGAAGAGCAGCTGCGCGAGCTGTCGCCGGTCGATCCGGCCTTCTCCGCGGCCGACGCCAATCGCCGCTGGGCGCAAGCGCGGCTCGAAGTGGCTGCCGGCAACCGTTGAGTGGCAGGTTAGCGGAGCGCTCGCCCGAGGCCGCGTTACCCGACGAAGTTTCATCCCGTAGCGCGACGCAACGCAGTTTCGACGTCCTGCAGAAGGTCGAGAGCTCGAAAGAACTTCTCGGGGTACAGATTGTCTTCGCCTGACGCGTCGATGATGCGGACCAAATTGTGCGCTTCGGCGTCGGCGTCTGGCAGAACTTGGTAGATCTTGCGCAACTCAAGAGACGCCGGGTAGCCGGTGTTCCGAACGCACACAACGAAGCGCTTCTTCTTGGCTATCGTCCGCGGCATGGCTAGGTTCACCTGTGGGTAAGGCTAAGTTCCTTGGCAAGCAGGGGAATCGGATTCACCCAAGACCATTCCCACCTTAATGGCGCCGCGTGCAAACTCCGCGGCCGGTAAGCGCTTGCGCCCTTCGAGTTGCACCTCGTCGAGGACCAGCGTGTCGCCTCCGGTGGCCACCGCAACCCCCTCCCCGATGCGGAGTATGGTTCCAGGAGCCGCGCCGGACTCGGCCGCTTCCGCGTGTGCGCGGTGGATCTTCAGCTGCTTGCCACGCAGAGTGGTGAACGCCGACGGCCACGGGTTGAAGGCCCGTACCCTGCAAGCGATGTGCACGGCCGCCTGCGTCCAGTCGATACGCCCGTCTTCCTTCTTGATCATGGGCGCCAGCGTAATCTCATCTTCGCGCTGTGGCTGGCGCATGAGCGTCCCCGCGTGCAGCCGGGCGATCGCGTCCATCAGTGCCCGCGCACCCATTTCGGCCAGGCGTGCTTGCAGCTCGCCGTAAGTTTCCTGCCGAGCGATGGCGGTCTCCTGCCGCAGAAGGATGTCGCCCGCATCCATGCGCTCGTTCATGTACATGATGGTGACGCCGGTGCGCTCTTCTCCGCCCAGGATGGCCCACTGGATGGGCGCCGCGCCGCGATACTTTGGCAGCAGCGACGCGTGGACGTTGATGCACCCGAGCCGTGGCAAGTTGAGCACATGTTTGGGAAGGATCTTGCCGTAGGCTGCCACCACAATCAGCTCCGGAGCCCACGACGCCAGCGTCTCGAGGGTTTCAGGTGCCCGCAATCTTTCCGGCTGGAATACCGGTAGTCGGGCGCGCAGCGCCGCCTGCTTCACCGGCGGCACGGCCAACAGTTGCCCCCGCCCCGCAGGCTTATCAGGCTGGCACACCACGCCGATGACCGGATCACGTCCGGCGAGCAGCGCCCGCAACGACGGGACCGCAAACTCGGGCGTGCCGAAGAAGACGATGCGCAGGAGGTTGTTCACGGAGATTCGTATAGCACGAATGCAGCCCGGCGGTTAGCAGGGCGCAGTATGGCAGAGCCGAGATCTCTCGTGTTCTGTGTGCTCCTCTACGAGGCTTGTGGTAGAGGAAACGCGATGCCGGGAGTGGGTGGAGCGCTGGAACTGGATCGAGGGGTCCGGCGCGAGGATATTCAGGTATTGAGCAGCCGCGATCAGGTTGCGGCGCTCTTTGCGGCCCTCGGTTATCAGACCGATTCGCGCCTTGCCCAATCGCCGGCCAATTTGGGAATTACGGCCGATTGGCTCGTTCGCCAGATCACGCACCCGGAGCGGCTGGCGGAGCCGGAAGGGCTGCTGCACGTCTACCTGGTCGAATTGTCCTCGGTGACGCTGGTCGCGACCCGCGGCATCGTGTCGGCGCTCCGCAACCGGGCCGGCAACTATCTGCTAGTGCTGACGCACTCACGCCCGCAGCGCAGCGGCTCCTAGCCGACGAGCACGCGCGTCAGCTGACGCAGCTCCGCCCGCTGTTGGCCAAGATCCGCCAATTGGAGATCGAGCTGCAGCACCTCGTCTTCGGTCTCTACGGCCTGACGCCAGAAGAAGTGCAGCTCATCCGCACCACCGCCCCGCCGCGTGACCCGCTGGCGTTGGTGGAGGCGGCCGAAGCAAACAACGGAGCTGCCAAGGGGACTCATGCGTAAGCTGCTTATCCTCGGCGCCGGGGTCGACGCGCCCGTGGGCATCCCAACGATGGCCGGATTCTCCCAGAAGGCTTGGGAGTTCGTCGGCCGGGAATTCATGGGAGACAATGTTGGATTCGAGTCCTTCGCAGATGCAGACCTGGAGCACTTCATGCGCATTCGTCGGAGCTGGCAAACTTGGAAGAAAACGGCAGCGTCTGAGACGAACCTCGAGGAGTTCGCCATTTTCGTGGAGGAGCGCTCGGCACTCAAGCGCTCGTTGACGCGCCTTCGCTTCTGACCGACCTTCCGCGAAGGAGGAACGATCAGCGCCATCTGTTTGTCACCGTTCACTTCCGGCCACCCTGATTCCCAATTCGCAGGGCCGCTCCACGGAGCGTTTCGCATTTCTACGTTGCCAGGAGTACGCACGTGAATCTCCAAGCGATCGGTGTCGACGGGCACAAACTAGCTCATCGATCCATGGGGCTTCATCACCTCAACGGTTGGGCAGCCGTCAGTGGTCATGTCATCCCGGCATCGCGGATCAGATCGCGGAAAGTGCGCTGGTGGTCTTCGTTCCGGCGTTCGACAAGGAGCTGGCGCGACGCAACCGCGCGCTCGCGCGCAAATCGAGGACGCCCGGTCAGCCGGTAGCCTACGTCCATGTCGACCGCATGGTGGTGTCACGGCTCCAGGGACTGACGCTCACCGTCGCATGAGTTCGGGCCAGCGGTGTCATCGTCCTCGCGAACGTGCTAGCATCACATTCGCATCAGATTCGCTGCGGAGGAGATTATGGAACTGGACCTCAGTAAAGACATTCGCTCACTCACGGACTTCAAGCGCCAAACCACTTCGCTCGTGAAACGGATGAAGAGGACCGGACATCCGGTGGTCCTGACGGTGAACGGCAGGGCCGAACTCGTTGTCCAAGACGCTGACTCCTACCAGAAGCTGTTGGAGCGGATTGATCGAGCGGAGGCGATCGAGGGCATCCGCAAAGGACTCGCCGACGTGGAACACGGCCGAACGCGCCCGGTGCGGGCGGCGCTGGAGAACCTTCGCCGCAAGTATGAAGTACACGGTTGAGGTAACCGAAACGGCCGAGGCGGAGCTCGACGCAGCATACCGCTGGCTGCGCGACCAGTATTCGCCAGAATACGCCGTGCGCTGGCGCGAGGGGCTCGTCGAGGCGATCGGTGGTCTTGAAGCCTTTCCCGAACGCTGCGCCCTCGCCCCTGAGGCCCGATTCTTTCGCCGGAAGATTCGGCAACTCCTCTACGGCAAGCGCCATGGAGTATACCGACTCCTCTTCGAGATTCAGAAACGAACCGTGTACCTCCTTCACGTCCGGCACGCCGCTCGGCGGCACTTGAGCCCGGCGGCACAACCCGAAGACGATGAATGACCAACGACCGCGGCGGCGTGATGCGGATGGCTACCCAGGAGATGTTCGAACGCAACCGGCGGTTGTCGACCGCGTTCGACCTCTATCTGCTCGATCACCCCGACATCGCGGATCAGATCCCGGACGGTGCGCTGGTGGTCTTTGTGCCGGCCTTCGACAAGGAGCTGGCGCGCCGCAACCGCGCCCTCGCACCTAAGTCGCGCGCTCCGGGCCAAGCTATCGTGTACGTCCACGTCAACCGCATGGTGGCGTCCCGGCTCCAAGGACTGACGTTGACCGTCGCATGAGCGTTGCCCTCTCGCCCCTAAGGCTCTGGCGACGGCCCCTGTGCCGACTTCCGAAGCGTCCTATGCACCAGCCCCCCAAATGCATCATCACCGTCTGAGGCTGATTCACAGGCAGGTGAGGCTGATGTATAGAGGGTGAGGCATGGCCCGTAGGCGACCACCCGTACGGAATGAAGACCGCGCGGTCGAGTACATCGACAGCCCGCTGATGACGCAGCGCTTGCGCTACAAGCAAGAGATCTCGGCGCGGATCGACGGCAACTATGGCGCCTATCGCACCCGGCTTCGACTCGGCGCCCGCGGTGACGGCCACTGCACTTGCCCCTCCGAGTGGTGGCCGTGTAAACACGTCCGCGCGCTGGCGGCGACCTGGGAAGCGAATCCCAAAAGCTTTCTGGACCTTGAGCAATTCCTGAGCGAGCTTTCGAAGCGGCCGAAACAGATCCTCCTGGAGACGTTGGCCCGGATTGTAATGGCTCAGCCGGAATGTCTCAGCGCCCTGGGCGTTGAGGGCTTTGCCGTAGAGGGGGAAGAGGACGAGGATTCCGAGAACGAGTGGTGATTCCGCTAGCTTGCCGCACGGTGCCGAAGCGCCGGGAGATGCCGCGTTTCGCGGCTCACAGCACAGGAGCTCTTTCTTGAGATGTGTGACCAGACGTGAGACAGTTACCAGGCCCGAACCGTATGGACGCATCGCGAGGGGTGGCCCATGAAGCGGCAGAAACGACGAAAGAAATACGCGCGACCCTGTGGGCAACCTCGTGTCGCGGAACCGACAGCTCCCGCGGAGACCTACAAATCGCGTGCGACGGAGCCGCAGCGGTCCAAGAAGGCGGGTGCGGATTCTTTGCCGGCGCGGGGCCGCGTGAAGCGCCTTTCGCTCGCAGAGCGTAACCGCAAGGCGGCGGCACTCCTGCGCAAGTGGATGGCTGATGAAAGTGGATACGACGAGGAAATTTGGGCCACACTGGAGCGGGAGCTGAAGGACTCGGCCGTTCGCTTTCGCGAAAACTTTGAATGACCTTCGTGCTCGACACGGGGATCCTGGGGCGGCTGTGTCATCCCCACGTCGCGCAGCACCGAGAGCTTACTGAATGGCTTGTCGAGACTCTTTCGCGAACCCCCCGGGTCACGAGGGTCGTACTCCCTGAGATTGCCGACTACGAACTCAGACGCAAGCTTCTGCACCTCATCAAGAAGAACTCACGCGCACAACAGAGCTTGGCACGCCTCGACGAATTGACCCGCATCCTCGAGTACCGACCACTCACAACCGCAACCATGCGGCGCGCCGCAATGCTTTGGGCAGATGCGAGACACCGTGGTTTGCCGACCGCTCCGCCTGAGGCGCTCGACAGTGACGTCATCCTCGCAGCGCAAACGATCGAGGTCGGTGGGACCATAATCACGATGAACCGGAAGCACCTTGCCCGATTTGTGCCCGCGGTCGGCTGGGAAGAAGTCGCCGGAGGGAGACTGTGACGGCGATGAAGATCCCCTGCGTCATCGACAACCAAACTCATCGGTTGGTTGACGTGCTCGGCAGACTACTGGCAGGACACGCCGGCAAGTCCCTCGACGTCGCCACGGCTTACTTTACCGTTGGTGCCTTCGGCATGCTCAGGGAAGGCCTGGAAACGCTCAGCAACTTTCGCATGTTGCTCGGTGCCGAACCGCGCAGTGCCGAGCAGAAACCGACGCGACGGTTGCAACCCGAAGACCTGCAGCTCATCTGTTTCGATCATCTCTGCTCGTAGCCAATGTGATCGGCGCCCGAGGTCGGGACGTCAGAACGGGCGTATTGCGGGAGCAGCCAACAGTGGTTACGATTTCTGCTTCCGCGATGGGAGCAAAGGTTTTCCTGCAGAGCCTGGGCTGTCCGAAGAACTTGATGGACAGCGAAATGATGTTGGGGCTGATCGCCCGCGACGGGGGCGAGGTCGTCTTGGACCCTGAGGCGGCCGACGTGCTCGTTGTCAATACCTGTGGCTTCATCGGCGACGCCAAGAAGGAATCGATCGATGCCATCTTGGACTTGGCGCGCCTCAAGCAGTCTGACCCGGCGAAACGGCTACTGGTCGCCGGCTGCTTGGCGCAGCGTTACGGGGCCGAATTGCAGGCGGCCTTGCCTGAAGTCGATGCCTTTCTCGGCACCGGGGACTTCATCCGCCTGCCGGAGATCCTCGCCAACGGGGTCCGCTGCGACGCGTGCGCCTACGGCGGTCCAGCCCACCTGCTTCCGGACCCGACCATACCGCGTGTGCGGACAGGCCACTTCTTCAGCGCCTATCTCAAGGTGTCCGAAGGCTGCGATCACCGCTGCAGCTTTTGCATCATACCTAAAATCCGCGGACGGCATGAGAGCCGGTCGATCGAGTCGGTGGTGGCCGAGGCACAGGCGTTGGCCGCGGACGGCGTGGTCGAGCTGAATCTGATCGCGCAGGATCTGACGGCGTACGGCCGCGACCGTCGCGACGGCTCGTCGCTCAGCCAACTGCTGCGGGCGCTGGCGCGCATCGACGGATTACGCTGGATCCGGCTCCTGTACACCTACCCGCAGTTCGTGAGCGACGATTTGCTGAAGACCATCGCCGACGAAGAGAAAGTGTGCCGGTACATCGACATGCCGTTGCAACACATCAGTGACCATATGCTGCGGCGCATGCGGCGCGAACGCGATGGCGCATCCATACGCCGGCTGCTCGACCGTATTCGCCGGCGCATTCCGGGGGTCGCGATTCGCACCGCCTTCATCGTCGGCTTCCCTGGTGAAACGGATGCTGATTTCCACGAACTGCTGGGATTCGTCCGGGAGGCCCACTTCGAGCGGGTGGGAGTGTTTCGCTACTCCAAAGAGGAAGGCACTGCCGCCGCGAGCTTCAGCGATCAGATTCCGGAGGCGGTCAAACGCCGTCGACGAGCCCTGCTGATGCGGGCTCAAGCTGCGATCTCCGCCGCCGCCAACCGGCGGCTGATCGGAAGCCAGCAGCGGGTGCTGGTCTGTGGGGAGGACCAGCGGGGGCAGCTGTACGGGCGGCTCGCGACTCAGGCGCCGGAGATCGACGGGGTGGTGTATCTGCAGGGCGACTTGAATCCGGGAGAGATCGCCCGGGTCCGAATCGTGGGTGCCGATACGTATGACCTACGGGCCGAGGCGGCGGCAAGCGGTGCAACTAGCCATTGACAGAGGCTGCCAATGTCTCTACATTGCCGCCCCTTTGTTGGTAGGAATGTCACCATGCGCAAGGCGTTCTTGAAAAACGTCCGTGAGCGGCTGCTGGAGATGCGCCGGCAAACCCTGCGTGAGATCAGTGATGACCTGAAAGAGGGGCGTGAGGGCGCTAAAGACGAGGGCATGGATACCTATGATCTCGCCAGCGAGGAGCGCGACCGCGAGATCAGCTTCATTCTGACCGATCGCGAGCGCGAAAAGGTGCAGGCCATCCAGGACGCGCTCGGGCGGGTGGACGAAGGTTCGTACGGCATCTGCGAGAACTGCGAGGCGGAAATCGCCCCGGCTCGGCTGGAAGCATTGCCGTTCACCCGGTTGTGCGTCAGTTGCCAGGCTGAACGCGAAAAGGAAGCCAAGGCAGCACGACGTTACGAAGACGAACGGGCATACCGCAAGCTGAGCGCAACCGACACAGACGAAGAGAACACGTAGGTGGTTGGCAAACATCTCCTCCCTTCGTCACCTTGACCCTCTTCCCGGAGGGAGGCGCAACCCAGCTCGCGCATGCTGGACCAGACCCCGGCCCCAACGCGCCGACCCGCATGAACCAGGAAGCGGCACAGCTACGCGATAAGGCCGTAGAGATCTTTCGCGCCGCCGTGCGCGCCGTCGATCCCATCGAATTGGTTGCCAACTGCCTATACGGTCTCGCCGGGCAGCCGATGCACACGCCTGTGCTTGTTATCGGTGCTGGTAAAGCGGCCGCACGCATGGCCGCCGGCTGTGAGGCGGTCCTGGGATCTGCCGGTCTGCGCGGCGAAGTGGTCGTCGCCGACGGTTGTGGCGTGCCATTGCGCGCGATTCGTGTGAGCGAAGCGGGACATCCCCTTCCCGACGCACGCGGCGAGGAGGCTACGCGCCGCATTGTTCAATCCCTGAGAACACATCACAGCGGTGACGTCATGTGCCTGATCAGTGGAGGCGCGTCGAGCCTGTTGGTGTGCCCGCAGGCGCCGGTGACGTTGCAGGACAAGATCACCACGACGCGGCTCCTACTGGACTGCGGTGCCGATATTCGCGCCTTCAACACCGTACGCAAGCATCTCTCGGCGGTGAAGGGCGGTGGCCTGTTGCGCCACGGGCGCACGCGCATGCTGGCATTGCTGATCTCTGACGTCGTCGGCGATGATCCGAGTACGATCGGGTCCGGCCCGACTGCGCCGGACGACACCACGTTTGCCGGTGCCTGGGAGGTTTTGACACGCTACGACCTCACCAGCCGTATTCCCGCAAGCGTCGCCCATCGGCTGCAAAGCGGAATCGCAGGTCGGGTGCCGGAGACGGTGAAATCGGACACGGCCGAGGCGGCCCGGTGCCAGAACGTAATCATCGGCTCGAACCGCACTGCGCTGGAGGCTGGGGCGGCAGCAGCACGGTCAAATGGTTGGGTGGTTCACGTCGAAGATACGCCGTTGACCGGCGATACGACGGTGTCAGCCCGCCAGTTCGCGGCGCGAGTGCGGGTGCTCTCGGAGCGCCGGCGTGACAAACGGCTATGCATACTCGCCGGTGGTGAGACTACGGTGCGAGTACTCGGCGCGGGTCGTGGCGGGCGCAACCAGGAGTTCGCTCTGGCGATGGCGCCTGCACTGGCCGGAACGTCTGTCACCGTCCTAAGCGCCGGAACCGATGGCATCGACGGGCCCACAGACGCTGCGGGGGCGTTTGTCGACGGCACGACGTTGCGCCGGGCGCTCGATCGTGGTCTCGGCCCGCATGCGGCACTGCAGGCGAACGATTCCCACACCTTTTTTTTCCAACTCGGGGATCTGTTCCGCTGCGGACCGACCGGCACCAACGTGACGGATATCAAGATCGTGCTCGTCCCGTCGGCTACCAGTTCCTAGCCCCCCTGTGAGTGCTGTGATAAGAATCCTATGGTGCGCCGCGGATACGTCTCGGAGATCTTTGTGTCCTTTCAGGGCGAAGGTGCTCACGTGGGTTATCGCCACCTGTTCGTCCGGCTGGCGGGCTGCAATCTACGTTGTCGATACTGCGATACGCCCGAAAGTCTCGAGCGGACCACGACCTACACGGTTGCTGCCAATGGCGGACCCCCCGAAGCTGCGCGCAATCCGGTGTCGGCGCCGGACCTAGCCAACCTGCTCACGCAGCTGCTCAAGCGCGAAGCACCGATTGACGCGCTCGCCCTCACAGGCGGCGAACCGCTGGTGCAATCGCAGTTCCTGCGGGCGCTGTTGCAGCTAGGTCGTTTCAGCGTGCCGGTGTTGCTAGAAACCAACGGAGTGCTGCCGGAGCGGCTGCGCGAAGTCCTGCCTCTGGTGAGCATCATCAGCATGGATATGAAGTTGTCTTCCAACACGGGGGAAGGTCCGTTTTGGGACGAGCACACCGAGTTCCTGAAGCTCGCGAGGACCAAAGACCTGTACGTCAAAATCCTCGTGGATCGGACCACGGTGGATGCAGAGGTCGCGCACGCAGCCGCCATGCTCTCCTCGATCGCGCCCGGCGTTGCCGCCTTTATGCAACCTATCGTCGACGCCGCTGGTACGCAACTCATCGACGGTGTGCCGCTCATGCGCCTCTACCTCGTCGCACGGCGTCACCTCGCGTCAATCCGTGTGCTGCCGCAAACTCACAAACAGCTAGGTGTGCGCTAACGTTTGATCAATGCAGAACCAAGAGGACTTTGCGCGGCTGGGTGGCGCACTCTTATCTTTAGGCGTCCTGAGTCGACACTGAATCTCCCGCCACAACCTTGCGAGTGTGCGCAACTTGTGGTCGAAGTATTTGAGACTGCAGGGCCGCAAAACAATCGAGAAGGAAAAAGCTTTGGACACCCAGGTCCTCATTATCGGCGGGGGAGCTACCGGCACGGCCGTGGCCCGAGATCTCGCGCTGCGTGGGGTTGCGTGTGTGGTCGTCGAGCGCGACGACATCAACGCCGGCGCCTCGGGACGCAACCACGGGCTGTTGCACAGCGGCGCGCGCTACGTCGCCAACGATGCCGAAGCAACGGCGGAGTGCCAGACCGAAGGCAGCCTCCTCAAACACCTCGCACCTCAGTGCGTTGACGACACCGGTGGCTACTTCGTGGCTGTCGCCGGTGACGACGAAACGTATGTTGCCGACTTCCCGTCATTCTGTGCCCGCGCCGGCATCACAACCGGCGCGGTCGACGTCGCCGAGGCACGGCATCTCGAGCCGGCGCTTTCGGGCCAAACCATCGCCGTCTATGCCGTCAACGACGCCTCGGTCGATCCGTTCAAGTTGTCCTTTGAGATGATGGCGGACGCCAAGTCCAAAGGAGCGCGCCTCCTGCGGCGTACCGCGGTAGTGGACTTCGCACGCACGGGGGCGCGTCTTATCGCTGCCCGCGTCAGAAACACTCTCACCGGCGAAGAAACGCAGATCCACGCCGATATCATCGTTAACGCCGGCGGTGCCTGGGCGCGCGATATTGCTCGGCTCGCTGGCGCTGCCGTGCCCGTGCTGTACTCGAAAGGCACACTCATCGTCACTCACTCCCGTGTCGCGCAGCGTGCCATCAATCGCCTGCGCAAGCCCAGCAACGCCGACATCATCATGCCGGGTGGCACGGTATCGATCGTCGGAACGACCTCGATCAACATTCCTGATCTCGCAGACGTCCGGCCAACCGTCCCCGAGGTCGATCTCATCATCGACGAGACGTCGGCCATGGTGCCTGCGCTCCGCGACATGCGCTATGTTCGCGCCTATGCCGGCGTGCGGGCGCTCATCTCCGGGGGCCCCGCGGGCGATGGTCGCGCGGTGAGCCGCAGGTTTGCGCTCATCGACCACCAACTTGACGGCGTCCAAAACCTGATCACCATTGCCGGCGGCAAGCTCACCACATGCCGACTGATGGCCGAGAAGACTGCTGACCTCGTGTGTGAGCGGCTGGGTGTCTCCGCCAAATGTCTCACGCGCACGGTGCGCCTTGCGCCTACCATCGCGTGCGCATGGACCGAGCCTGGGCTCACGCCGCGCAACTGGATGCGGGCCCATGCCGCTGAGGACTGCTTGCTGTGCGAGTGCGAGATGGTGCCCAAGAGCGTCGTCGATAGCATCGCCCGCGAGATTCGACTGGAGCCGCGCGGCATGGTGTTGGCCGACCTCGCTCTTCGCAGCCGTCTGGGCAAAGGGGCCTGTCAGGGGGCCTTTTGCGCGGTGCGCGCCATCGCCCACCTCTACGACCAAGGCGAGATTTGTGCGGACGCCGGCCTGCGCGAGTGCATCCAGTTCTTTCGCGAACGATGGCGAGGCCAACAGGCGGTCCTGTGGGGTGAGCAGCTCGCGCAAGCGGAACTGGCCGAGGCTATCCACTGCGGGCTTTTTGGCGAGGAGCACGTCGCGCATACTGCGGTCGGCAACGGTGCACCCTCTACGCACGATCCATGAGCGACAGAGAAACAATGTCCGACGCCTACGACGTGGCGGTGATTGGCGCGGGGCTCGCCGGGATGGCTGCCGCCGTCCTCGCCGGCAACCGCGGCCTGCGTACCGTCCAAATCGGCAACGCCGGTGCGCTGTTGTTCTCCAGCGGAATGTTCGATCTGATGGGCGTGCACCCAGTTGAGGTTTTGCGCTCGTGGTCCGATCCCTGGGCCGCCATGGCGGCGGTAGCTCACGATATTCCTGACCACCCTTACGCCAAGCTGACAGCAGTCGCCTTACGGGAGGCCTTTTTTGAGATCTGGCACGCTCTCGATGCGGTGGGCTTGGCCTACAACCAACCGGGTGACTGCAACATCGAGGTAGTGACTTCTCTCGGGACCATCAAAAACACCTACTGCCTGCCGCAGACGATGGCGACTGGGGCCACCGCTCTCGCCGAGCGCACGCCGACTTTGCTGGTGGATTTTGAGGGTCTTCGTGAATATAGCGCACGCGGCATCGCCGCCACCGTCGCGTCGCTATGGCCGGGCCTTCGCACCCTGCGCCTCGCCTATCCACCGGTGGGTGTAGCAGGTGAAACCTACGCAGCCCATATCGCACGATCGCTCGAGCTCACCGAAAACCGCGCGCAGCTCGTCGAGCTGATTCGGCCCCACCTAAAGGAGGCTCGCGCCGTCGGTTTGCCGGCCGTTCTAGGCCTGAGTCGCACCGCCGTCATCGCATCGGGGATGTCGCGCGACCTCGGCATGCCGGTGTTCGAGATCCCAACTATGCCAACGTCGGTTCCGGGCTTGCGGCTCAAGGACGCACTCGAGCGCGCAGTTGCAGCACGCCATGTGCGACGCATCGTGCAGTCGCGGGTGACCGGGGTGACTGCCAACGCGGACACCTTCGAGCTCTGCCTCGACGCAGGCCGGTCAACCACGCCATCCGTACGCGCAAAGAATCTGGTGCTGGCCACCGGCCGGTTTATGGGTGGAGGACTCGTCGCCGATCGCAACGCCATCAAAGAGCCGCTCATGAACTTGCACGTTGCACAGCCGGCATCACGCGCCGCATGGCACAGCACGGACTTGCTCGACGCAAAAGGCCATGCCGTGAACCGCGCGGGTCTCGAGGTGGATGAGCATTTTCGGCCGCGAGACGCGGCGAGGAAAACAGTTCATCCCCGCCTTTTCGCAATCGGAGCGATTCTCGGTCACCAGGATTGGACACGCATGAAATGTGGCGCCGGCGTCGCGATTGGCAGTGCCGCCGCGGCCGTAACAACCCTGGAACGGGATCTCGACCGTACGCGCAGGGGATGACGGATGACCTCCTTCTTCATCCCATGGGGCCTCATCGCTTCGTTGGCGATCGCCGCCACCGGAATAGCCTACAGGGTCGTCATCTGGCTTAGCCGTAGCGTGGACGACCGTGCCACGTGTCCGCCCGCCTCCGTGCGCGTAGCCGCTTTGGTGACAGGCACGTTCGGCTCGCTCTTTGGCCCACGCATGCCGCGCATGCTGGCGGCGTTTGGGCTCGACGTCCTAGTGCAGCGCAAGCTCTGGCAGCGAGATCGTCTGCGCTGGTTGGCGCACATGGCCATCTTTGTCGGCTTTGGTGGGCTGTTTCTCGTGCACGCCCTGCACGGCGTAGTCACCGAAAAGCTGTGGCCTGGCTACTGCTCGACCGTCAATCCCTGGCTGTGGCTGCGCGACCTTTTGGGATTGTTGGCCGTCGCCGGCCTCGCGCTAACCGAGGTGCGGCGCCGGTTTTCGCGCTCTTTGCTTCCGGCGCCAAAGCCTCGCGACCTGGTTTTTGTCGCGCTTGTCGCCGCGATTTTGGCCACCGGCTTTTTGTTGACTGCGGCCAAAATTATTTCGGCGCCGGATTTCGAGCGCATGGTAGCTACCTATTCGAACCTCTCCGCGGAAGAGCAGCAGCCGTTGAAGGTCTATTGGCAGACCGAGTACGGCATGGTCTTTCCTGCAAGTGCGCCGGATGCGGCGCTCCTCAAAACCGGCGAGGAAGTCCACGAAAGTGCATGCGCGTCCTGTCACTCGCGCCCGCAATCAGCGTTTGTGTCCTATCCGCTCTCCCGCTTGTTGCGGGCTGTGGCGGTCCCTCTTGCGGCAGCGAATGCCTCCGTTGTGCTGTTCAATTTGCACGTTCTGTTGTGTCTGTTGGGTATCGCCTACCTGCCGTTTGGCCGGGCGTTGCACATCTTCGCGGCGCCGACGAGCCTGGTCGCCGCAGCCGGAGCGGCAACGCCGGCGACCGTCAACGCCGTAGCGCGGCGCTCGCTGGCGCTCGATGCGTGCGTGCGCTGCGGTCTGTGCGACGAGCGTTGTTCGGTAGCAGCGCTCTGGGCGTTGTTCGACAATCCACTGGTGCTGCCGGCCTCCAAGCTAGACGGCGTGCGTCGGCTCTCCGCCGAGAAGCTCATCGATGCAAACGAGCTGGCCACGCTGGCCCAGGGTGCATACGCGTGCACGGAGTGCGGCCGCTGCACGCGTGATTGTCCAGTCGGTCTCGACCTCGATGACTTGTGGACAGCGCTCAAAGCCAGGCTTGCCTCATGCGGACAGCCCACCCCCGCGGCTCGGGTCAAGACCGCTTCTGCCTCACAGTGGGCCGATCGTCTGGCGGCATCCTCGGGCACCAACGGTGCCGTGGCCCGTGCCGGCAGGTTGACGGACGCCCCCCGCATCTTTTCACATTGCGTACAGTGTCAGACCTGCACAAACGTTTGTCCGGTGGTAGCCGAATCTTTCGGCCCGGGCGGGGTCGATGCCACGCCCCAGAGGGTCATGAACCTGCTGCGACTCGGCATGACAGAGCTGGCACTCGGCTCGCGCATGGTTTGGAATTGCACTACCTGCTACCAATGCCAAGAGCACTGTCCCGCGGGCATCCGCGTCACCGATGTTCTCTACGACCTGCGCAATCAGGCCTATGCGCAGATGAGCGCACTCGCGGCGATCGACAGCCCGGCGAAGGGGGACGCGCTGTGAAATTCGCTCTATTTGTCGGCTGCAAAATCCCCGCGCTTGTGCCGCAGTATGAGCGCGCGGCGCGCGCCGTGCTCGGCAGGCTTGGCGTCGAGCTCATCGATCTCAACTTTGGCTGTTGTGGCTATCCTTCGCGGCACTTACGCCTCGACGCCTACCTGGCCCTCGCATGCCGAAACCTGGCGAAAGCCTCCGCACGGCACCTCGACGTCCTCACGCTCTGCCAATGCTGCTACGGCAGCCTGCGCTACGCTCTACATCTTTTGCGCCACGAACCCGGCGTGCGCGTAGCCGTCGCGCAAGACCTCGCCAAGGACGACCTTAACCTTTCCGAGACGACCACCGTGCGTCATCTGCTGGACCTACTGGCGCGTGACGTCGGCTTCGATCGCATCAGAGCCAAGGTTGTTCGTGATCAACACCGGCTAAGGCTCGCTGCCCACTACGGATGCCACGCGTTGCGACCGAGTGATGTGGTCGATCTCGACAATAATCCACACGCGCCAACAGTGTTCGAAGACCTCATCCGCGCAACCGGCGCCGCAGCCATCGATTGGCCGCGACGACTGGACTGCTGCGGAGCACCCCTTGCCGAGAGCAACCCCGCGTTGAGTGCGCGCTTGCGCGAAGTCAAGCTCGCTGACGCGCGCGCAGCCGGCGCTGACACGATGTGCACGGCGTGCCCCTTTTGCGAAGCTCAACTCAGCCCCGCCGCCAAGGACGCGGGGTTGTCGACGCTGCTCTATCCCCAGGTGCTCGGCCTAGCGCTCGGCATCGCGCCCGCAAAACTTGGGCTTTGCTAACGGCGGTCTCGCGGATGCGCTCCAGGGACGCCGTGAGGGTGTCGACGCCGCCGCGGTAGAGCTGGATGTAGTCCGAAGCGGCGGTGCCCGTCGTGAGACCGACGCCTTCGCTCACGATGAACGCCACCGGCTCGGCCTCCGTCTCCCGGACCGTCTTCCGGGGGGCGCTCCTCGGACGTGTGGTGCAGCATCTCGTGGGCGAGCTCGTGCACCAGACCGGAAAACTCCTCCGCCGGGTCCAGTCCGACACGGACCGTGATGCGACCGCCGGCAGACTGCCCGTCGGCGCCGTCGAGGTCCTCGGCGCAGTGGAGCGCAATACCGCACTCGCTAAGGTCCTGGGCATTGAGCGCCTGACGTGGCTGGCGGAGGCGCATGCGGAGTGGATCGAGGCGGCATTGCGCGCGGGGGAGCCCGCGCGCGTGCCGGAATGGAGCGAGAGCCTGTGGCGGTCGGGAGCCGCGAGTTCGTCGAGCGAGCGGGCGCCGAGCTTGGCATCCGGGCTCGGTATGGGGAGATCGAAACGTGCGGTGCCCTCAGCGGCCTCCGCGACCCGAGCGCGCCTTACGGGCGCCAGTCGGGGGCCGAAACCGCATCGCCAAGCGCAAAATGACGCCCGCATTTGGAGGAAAATGTCTACCTGCCAGAAACTTACACGGGTCCCCGTGCGGGCGCAGCCCCCGTGGGGAGGATCGCAGGCGCGCCGCCGTTTGGTGCGGGGGCGAGCGGTTTCCAATGCGGCAATTCCCTATCAGGATCGTGACGGATGGTGGCCAGCGTTATGCTTTGACTTGGCTGGTGTCTTCTGCCCGACAAACGGGAAGGCCTTCGGATTGAGTTCGTTGGCTTTGGTGCGGTCCGCGATTGCGCCGTCTATGTCGCCTTTGGCTTCCTTCGCAGTGCCCCGATTGCTGTAAGCTTCCGCATAATCCGGTCCAAGTTCGATGGCTTTGGTATAGTCCGCGATAGCACCATCCATGTCGCCTTTGGTGCGCTTCTCGTTGCCGCGATTGACGTAGGCATTCACATAATCCGGTTCAAGTTCGATAGCTTTGGTGTAGTCCGCGATAGCACCATCCATATCGCCTTTGGTGTGCTTCTCAATGCCGCGATTGAAGTAGGCAATCACATCATCCGGTTTAAGTTCGATGGCTTTGGTGGCGTCCGCGATAGCGCCATTCATGTCGCCTTTGGTGTACTTCGCATTGCTGCGATTGAGGTAGGCGAGTGCATCGGCTTGCGGGTGCGTGTCCCGCCACGTTGGCCCCATGCCGTGCTGCTTCACTTCAGGGCTTGTGCAACCAGCGGCGGCGATTAAGACAAGTGCGAGCATTGCCTGCGCACTGCTGGTAAAAAACGACCGCATATTGTTCATGGTTGCCATAACAGTCTATTCGTGGCGAGTTTGATCCGCTTGAGTATCGGCCCCGTTACCACGGCGGATGATGTCGAAAAGGCCGTGGTCCACCATCAGGGTGCCAGGCAAAATCGTGTATTGCCGCACGCTAAGAAGCAAGGCCACCCGCCATTCGATCTGGTGAAAAGTGCTGAGGGTAGCCAGCGCCGTCCAGGCGCATTGCACGCCGTCACCTTCAAGATCTTCACTGATTTCCCACCCCCTCCCTTGTGTGAGCATCGCTCTCTCTTTGTTGAAAATGTCACCGAAATCAACAGTGGTGGGCGTGATGACTTCAAGGGGCGGGCAGCTCGGGCGGCAATGCCAGCTCGGGAGAACCTGGGCGGTACGGGCTCGGTGCGATCGCGTCGTCGTCGAGACCGTCGGGCGCCAGCTCGCTGTCGCCGGCATCCGGCGGAGCGGCCTGCTGCTCGCCCTTGTCGAGGTCGAGCGCGGTGTTAAGCTGCGCCTGGCGGAGGCCTGCGGCCGGCGTCCTTTCGGCGGGTCCGCTCCGCGCCCGCACTCTGCCTGGTAGTCCGTGAATTGCTTTTCGAGCCGGTCAACGTGCTCTTGGTTTTCCGCGGCGGCCCTGTGCGGGGACCTCCGGGGACGATGGTACGTTTAGTACGTTTCGCCGGTGATTCGTACCAAAAGGACCGTCGCCCCTGGATTGTCAGGTACGAAATCCGCGAAGCGCGGGTGATACGTGAGGAGCGAGGGAAAACCAATCGCGCATTGATGCATGACCTCAGCGACTTCTTCGGCGATGAGGCGGAGCAGCGCCAGGCTCATGCAGTGGCTCCCTCGTAGGCGCGTGACAATGCAGTTCGGCAGCTCAGCGCTGGCATTCGAAAGAACCGGGGGACGGTGCTAAGCTAGCTGGAGGATGGCCAAGGATCCTGTCGACAGCGTCGTGGGCACCATCAGGTCGGCGTGCAACCGCGTCGAGCGCATCATCCTCTTCGGCTCGCGCGCGCGCGGCGACAACCGGGCGCGTTCCGACATCGACATCGCCGTCGCGTGTCCGCGCGCAAGCCAGCGTGAATGGCTCGACATTTGTGACGCCGTTGATGATGCCGACACCCTTCTCCCGGTTGATATGCTGCGCCTCGACACCGCAGGAGAGCCGATCAAAGCGCGCATTCTACGCGAAGGGCGAGTGCTCTATGAGCGCGAGTCAGATGAAAGCCACGCTCGAGTCTCTGGGTAAAGCGCTCGACCGCCTCGAAGAAGCGCTGGGGCAACCGCTGGAGAACCCGCTCGCCGTCGACGCCACGATTCAGCGCTTCGAGTTCACCATCGAGTTGTTCTGGAAAGCGCTGAAACGGTGCCTGGATTTCGAGGGAATTGACACCTCCACACCTCGCGGCGCGCTCCAGCAGGCCTATCAGGTGGGGTGGCTTGAGGACGAATCGAAGTGGCTGCAAATGCTGCGCGATCGCAATGAAACATCTCACACCTACGACGAAGCGAAAGCGCGGGAGATTTACGAGCGCATCCGTGCCAACCAGCCCGCGCTGCGGGCTGCATACGAGTTCCTGCGGCGGCGATTCGCCACTGGGATCTGAAGGGCTCGTCCGGCCGCGTGCATCTACCGAGCCCTGCTGCAGGTGACTCAAATGCGATGAGTTCGTGATATCAAGTGCCGTAGGTAGTTTTGGGGATCATGACTGGAATACCACAGCGGCTTCCGCTGTCGTCAGGTGATCGCGAAAGCCGCCTCGACCGATTGAAACGTGAAGAGTTCGATGTGCTCGTGATTGGTGGGGGCATTAACGGGGCCGGGATCGCCCGTGATGCGGCGATGCGCGGTTTGCGCGCGGCACTGGTCGAGAAGGGCGACTTTGCCAGTGGGACCAGCAGTAAGTCCTCGAAGCTGATCCATGGTGGAGTCCGCTACCTGGAGCACGGGGAGTTCCGCCTGGTCCACGTCGCTTGTCGCGAACGCGATCTCCTGCGCCGGCGCTTGGCGCCGCACCTGGTGAAACCCCTTGCCTTCGTATTTCCGGTCTATCGCGGCGACCCGGTTGGGGTCATCGCGCTGGGCATCGGGATGTGGCTGTACGATGTTCTTGCAGCCTTCCGCAACATCGAACGCCACCGCATGTTCTCCCGCGCGCGCACCCTCAGTCTGGAGCCCGCGCTGCGAAGCGAAGGCCTCCGTGGGGCCGCTCTGTATTACGACTGCTTCACCGACGACGCTCGGCTCACGCTGGAAACAATCTTGGCGGCGAAGGAGGAGGGCGCGGTCGTTGCCAACTACGTCGAGCTGCGCAGTTTCCTGAAGGACGGTGGGCGCATTGTCGGTGCCATGCTCGCGGACCGCGTTGAGGGCACGGCGATACGCGTCCGGGCGCGTTGCGTGGTGAACGCTACCGGGCCGTGGACCGATCATGTTCGCCGACTCGACGATCCTGCATCCAAGCCATGCCTTCGCGTGACTAAGGGCGTACACATCATCGTGCCCCGCGACCGTGTGGGAAACCGTCAGGCCGTCGTGATGCACTCGCCACGGGACAAGCGGGTGTTGTTCGTGATCCCATGGGGTGCGCATGATCTGATCGGCACTACGGATACGGACTTCCGCGGCTCGCCCGACGACGTCAGCGCTGATCGGGACGACATCGATTACCTCATTGATTCAGTAAACTGGTTCTTCCCGCGGGCGAATTTGGGAACTGCCGACGTCATCAGCACCTACGCCGGCTTGCGGCCGCTGGTAGCGGCTAGAGAGGACGAGAGCCCGTCCGCAGTGTCTCGCGAAGAGGAGATATTCGAGAGCCCCGCGGGACTGATCACGCTCGTGGGCGGCAAACTCACCACGTACCGGTCCATCGCCCGGGAGATCACCCATCTGGTGGCGAAGAGGCTAGGTGTCCCGAAGGCACGACGCAAGTCAGACCGCACGCGCGCCAAGCCGTTACCCGGCGGGTGCAGCGAAGACCCGAACCGCATTGTCGATGAGTTGGTCGCCGGCAGCGACCTGACCCGCGAGCAGCTCATACATCTGGCCCAACGCTACGGCAGTCGGACGCCAGAAGTCCTCGCGTTGGCGGGGACGAAAGAGGAATTCAAACGCGGTCTCGTGCCCGGGATGCCTGATATTTGGGCAGAGGCCGCGTTTGCTGTCCAGAAAGAAATGGCTGTTCGGTCCGAAGATATCCTCTTCCGGCGCACGCATCTTGCCCTAAAGGAACCGCGCGAATCTTCTCAAGTTGCTGTAACAATTAGAGAAAAGCTTAATCTCACGGATGATCAGAGATAGGGGCAAACCCGGCCCCTATGCATGAGAACAGTTAGCGTTCGTCTCACCGTCGCTTCTGGCACGCTCCGAAGCTGTGGAGTTTCAGGGTGCTGACGATGAGAACATTTTTCTTGACAATTTTGGCGCACTGGATGTAGTATCACGCCCGAATTCTGTTATAAAACCGATGACGTCGAAGGCGGAAAACTTAGCTGAAGCGGAAACGATGTTGGCTGCTCTGAGGTTCTCAAGGAAAGAGCTTGCCGAGATCGCCACCGACTACGGGTTTCCACGCGTTACTGACTGGCACGAGATTACCCAAGCGCTTGGCAGCACCGTCTACTTGGTGGAGACGGTGAAGGGAAAATTCTGCGTCAAAATCGATGAGGTGAAGAGCGAGCTCGAAATCAAGCGCGAGCTAGACCTCTTGCTCTTCCTGCGAAAGCACGGCTTCCCTTGCTCGGTGCTGCTGGCCGACCGGCGCGGGCGTCACCTGCGCGAGTGCTACGGGGGATCCCTATCGGTGTACCGCTACATCGATGGTCACATGATCGAGCCGGAAGATCTCACTCCGGGGCAGCTTGAGAACGTCGGTCGCGTATTGGCCGATCTGCACCTCATCGGGAAAGCCTATAAGAAAGGCATCGACAACCGCTTCGGCTTCGATCGCGTCGGCGATGTCTACTTCGAGGCGCGCGGGCGGTTGCCGCATTATTTCAAGAAGATCGTCCGCACTCTCGACGAAGAGATCGAATACCTGAACCATTACCTCGAAGGGAAACTGCCCAAAGGAGTCATCCACGGAGATCTTCTCCTGAGCAACATCAGGTTCAGGGGCGACAAGGTGGCCGCTGTGCTCGGTTTTGAGGCGGCGTGCCGGGGCAAGTTCATTTTCGATCTGGCGACGGCCATCAACACCCTCTGCTACGAAGAGGGACGTTACTCGCTTAAGAAGTTCGAGGCCTTGATCGCGGGGTATGAAAGCCTGCGCACGCTGTCCCTAGCGGAGTGGGATGCCTTCCCCAACGAGTTGCGGTTTTCGGCTTTTCGCTTTACGGTGACGCGCCTGCGCGATTTCTTCGTCAACCCGGCCGATGAACGCCAGCGCATCAACAAGGATTTTTTGGACTTTTACGAGCGGCTGCGTATCCTCCGGCGCGAGCGCGCCGGAGGCATGGAACCGATCTTGATGGCGATGGCGACCGGCTACGATTACCGTAAGTACCAACGCGTAAAGGCGATCGAGAAGCACAGCAGCAAAATGAGCCGCTGAGGGTGATGCCCTTTGCTGAACGCCATGGAGTAGGCGGCGCGCCCTTCGTTCGCTGGCGAACACCGATCCCTTGCAGCAGACGGCGTTTCAAGTAAGATTCCGCGCAATGGCACAAATGTCGATCGAGGGCGCGGTCGCGGACATTCTGCGCCTGGTCGGAGAAGATCCGCAACGCGAAGGCCTTGCCAAAACCCCGGAGCGCTACGCGCGCTCGTTGCAGTTTCTGACCAGGGGCTACGCCGAAGATCCGAAAACCGTAATCAACGGCGCTTTGTTCGTCGAAGAATACTCGGAAATGATCGTTCTGAAGGATCTGGACTTCTTCTCTCTTTGCGAGCACCACATCTTGCCATTCTTCGGGACCGCTCACGTTGCTTACATTCCGCGGCACCGCATCGTCGGCATCAGCAAGCTGGCCCGCCTCGTCGAAGTCTACTCGCGCCGCTTGCAGGTGCAGGAACGGCTGACCACACAGATCGCCAACATGCTCATGGATGAGCTCGACCCGCTCGGGGTCGGTGTCGTGTTGCGCGCCGAGCACCTGTGCATGCGTATGCGGGGCGTGGAGAAACAAAACTCGATTGTGCTCACCAGCGCAATGCTCGGCGTCTTCCGTACCCACCAGGACACGCGCCAAGAATTTATGACGCTTGTAAACAGTCGATGACGTCCGTCGGTGTTGTTGGCACTTACACAAGTCCGGGTCATTAGCAGTTATAGATGTCCGCTCGGTTAGACGGAGATCTTCCTGCGATTCTTCTTAGTGTTTTTATTTAGGGTTCTTAAGGCGCGTACTTCG
>Ga0187884_10000203_pt1 | contig 61667 bp, 49 predicted proteins | sample June2016WEW_20_4_FD_132983 | JGI IMG/M metagenome (GOLD analysis project Ga0187884, IMG submission 132983) | Peatland microbial communities from SPRUCE experiment site at the Marcell Experimental Forest, Minnesota, USA - June2016WEW_20_40 | ecosystem: Environmental > Terrestrial > Soil >...
GCCGGCGTCTGGCCCGTGGCGCTCGTGATCGGCTTCGTGCTGGTGGTGGTCGGAGCGGTGCTGGCGCTGTGGCGCGATCGGGTGCTCGGCAAGCTGCGCGCGTGGTTCGGGCGCACCGGCTGAGCACTGGCTCGGGCGCGGCTCCGCCAGGCCATCCCAGCGGAGCCGCGCGGGCCGGCTATCAGGTCGGCGGACTACCGGCGGCCAGCGAGACGAAGACGTCCTGGCCCGGGAGGTAGAGCGGGCTCTGGACCTGCGGCGCCGTGCTCGTCCCGTTGGCGCCGTTGGAATCCCAGGGGTGGACACCGCCGAAGCCGTCCAGCATGTAGCCGCTCTGGCAGTCAGCGCCCGTGACCACGAGACCCCGGGCGATGTCCCAGCCCGGCCAGTAGGCGGAGTTGGTCGGGTACTTGCTGGCCTGGCTGCCGAAGCCGTGGATGCCGCCGAAGCCGTCGAGGACGTAGCCGCCCCCGCCGCCCGGGCAGACGGCGATGTCCCGGGCGATCAGCCACCCCGGCCAGTACCCGGTGGTCGCCCCGACCGCGGGCATCGGGGTGCCGGCGGGCGCGAAGGGGTGGATGCCGCCGAAGCCGTCGAGCACGTACCCCGTGTCCGTGCCGGGGATGAGCACGATCTTGATGGCGATATCCCAGCCCGGCCAGTAGCCGGTCCCGTCCACGGGCGGGGCGCCGCCGAACGGGTGGATACCTCCGAAACCGTCGAGCACGTAGCCGCTGGCGCCCTTGCTGCCGGCAATGACCGCCACGTCAACGGCAATGGTCCATCCGGGCCAGTAGGGGCCGCCCGTCGCTGTCGGGGCGCTGCCGACCGCGTGCAGGCCGCCGTAGCCATCGAGGATCTGCCCGTCCTCCGGGTTGTAGGGGTCTACCGCGACCGCCTTGGCAATGCTCCAGTCCGGCCACATCGGTCCCGCCGGGGGCACGAGCGGCGAGGACTCGGGCCCCAGCTGGCCATAGGCGTCGAGGCCGTACATGGCGCCGAAGGGGAGCGCGCTCGCCGGGGTCGCGCTGGCGGGGATGGTCGCGGTGGCCTGGGCGACCTTGGTCAGGTCGGCGGAGCCGTTCTGGTTGTAAGCGTCGACGAAGAAGTTGTACGTGTCCCCCGGCACTCCGGTGAAGGTCGCGGAGGTGGCGCTCGTCGTGGTGTACAGGTCCCATCCCAGCGCGGCCTGGTAGACCCAGAGGTGGTACCTGGTCGCCGCGACGTTGCCCTCCGGGGCCCACGAGACGGTGAAGCTGGTGTGGGTGATGGAGGCGCCACCGTTGATCGAGGTCACGGTGGCGATCGGGACCACGCCGCCCGAGTGCTGGTTGTTGCCATGGAAGGTGGGCCAGGAGTTGACCGGGATGGCGTCCGTCGAGGTTCCCGGGATGGCGAAGGCGCTGATCTCGTAGGCGCTCCCGCTCTCGTAGGTGTCGATCATGAAGAGCTGGCCGGTGCCGAGGTCGGCGACCGTCGGCGCCGCGAAAGCAATATTCCCAGCTCCGATGTTGGCCTGGTCGACGATGCTCCCCGAGGCGTTCCACGCGTAGATGTAGCCGCTGCCCGGGGTCCAGACGCCGTTGGAGCCGCCACCGACCGGCGCGATCGCGGGGCTTCCAAGGGCGCTCACCGGGTAGTTCCAGGCCGCGCTGCCACTCCACAGGAGGTTGCCGCTCGACCCCCAGACGTAGACGTCCGAGTTCTCGTCCTGCTCGGCGATGTCGAGGCTGCTGCCGCCATTCAGGCTGCCGATCGCCGGCGAGCCGAAGTCGTCGCCAGCCGTGGACAGCGTGGCGAGCGTCCCGCCCGGCGGGGTGAGGATGCGCAGGTAGGCGCCGCGGTTGGCCGGACCGAGGGTCTGGCTGTAGAAGTGGCCGGTCCCCGCGACAACCTCGGTCACGCCGTTGGCACCGAGGTTGCCCGCGGCCGGCGATGACCAGGTCACCTCGTTCTGGTAGATGGGCCAGCCGGCGTGGTCACAGCCGGAGAGGGTCGCGTTGGGGGTCGAGCAACCGGTGTTGGGGATGGCGTACCAGGCGGCCGTCCCCCAGTCGTTCGGGATGGAGTCGCCGCCCGCGATGATCCACAGCTGCCCGTTCCCGTCCAGGTTCACGAGGGCCGGCGTCTGGACCGCGCTGTCCCAGAGCGCGACGGGGAAGCCTGGCAGCAGCTGACCGCTGGAGTTCCATGCGTACAGGAAGTGATCGAGGCTCGACGCCACGACCTCCTGCTGGCCGTTGTCGAAGAGGTCGCCCACGGCGACGCCGCCGAGGAAGCCGGGGTGGAACACCCCGCCGGACTCCGCCGAGCCGTAGCCGGCGAACACCGGCCAGCCGGGGACGGTGGAGCCATTGCCGTTCCAGGCGTAGACGTAGCCGTTCTGGGAGGTGACTAGGATCTCGAGACGGCCGTCGCCGTGGAGGTCGGCGAGCGTCGGGGTGGTGTCGACGGCCTCACCGACGTTGATGGGCCAGCCGGGCATCACCTGCCCGCTGGAGTTGAAGACGTACACGCTCCCGTTGGGGAAGGCGGCCACCACCTCGTCCTGCCCGTTGCCGAAGAGGTCGCCGACGGCCGCGCCCGCGTATGGCTGCGCCCCCCAGGCCGGGCTGACCGCGCTGGTGGCGCCGGTGCTGAAGCTCCAGCTGGGCTGCAGGGTCGCCGGGCCGGCGGCCGCGGCTCCGACGGAGCTGGCAAAGGCCAACCCCAGGATTGGGATGATGGCGGCCACGGCCGCGATCTGTCGGGGGGAACGGAGAGAATGGACCATCGTAGGAAGGGTGTCGAACGTTGCGCCGGCGGGAACGGTAGGCGGGCGCCCTGTTACACGTTCGTCATCCTCCCATAGGAGTGCGCCGGTGACCGCAAGACCCGTGGCGACACCCGCCCCCGGACGAGCTCCTGGCGGCCTGGGGCGACGGGTGCAGGCGACGGATCTGGCCGTTGAGGCGTGGGTCGCGCGTCGCCGCAGCGGCGCCCTCGACTCCACGGCGCACCTGCTCTCCTCGGCCGCCGATCGCGGAAAGGTCTGGGCCGCCATCGCCGCCGTCCGAGCGCTCACCGATCGCGAGGGGGGGCGCAGCGCGGCGTCCCGGGCGCTCATCACCATCGGCATCCAGTCCGCGGTGGTCGAGGGTCTGGTCAAACGCACCACGCGGCGTGGGAGGCCTGACGCGCACGTGCCGCTCAGATTCCGCGCCCGCCGCCCGCCGAGCACCTCCTTCCCGTCGGGCCACGCCGCGTCGGCGGCAGCGGGGGCCCTCCTCCTCTCCGACGGGATGCCGGGCTGGAGAGCGCCGCTGGGGCTGCTGGCCGTGGCGGTCGCCTGGTCCCGGGTTCAGACCGGGTTGCACCATCTGAGCGACGTCCTCGCCGGCCTGGCACTCGGCGCGGCGGTGGGCCTGATCGTCCGGCGGCTCATTCCCCTGCACCCATCGTCGAGATCAGAGGAGGAGGCGGCGGCCTCGGCTGTGGGGCCGGGAGCCGCCCGGGATCTCCGCGTACACTCATTGGTCCAATGAGCGCGACCACCGGCGGCAGGCTGGTCGACGAGGGGACGGCGGCCGGCGAGCTGGTCGGCCGGCCCGAAGGGGTCAGGAAGGGCAGCCCGCGGAGCCTGGCTCTCGACCTGCTCCAGACCGCGCGCCCGCGCCAGTGGGTCAAGAACGGCTTCGTCCTCGTGCCCACCGTTTTCGGTGGCGCATTCGGGCTTGGCGCTATGGGGAGGACGGCGCTGGCGTTCGCCGCGTTCTGCCTGGCCTCCAGCGGTCTCTACTTCGTCAACGACATCGCAGACCGGGACGCGGACCGGCTCCACGAGCGCAAGCGCCACCGCCCGATCGCCGCCGGGAGGCTGGCCGTCGGGCCGGCCGCGGCGGTGGCGGTGGTGCTGCTGGCTGGAAGCCTGCTGGTCGGGCTTGCCGCGTCCCTGGAGTCCGATGGCCTGCTGCTCGCCTACGTGGTGTCCACCCTCGCCTACTCGGCGTGGCTGAAGCACGTCGCGATCCTCGATGTCATCGTGCTCGCGGCGGGCTACGTCCTTCGGGTGGGAGCCGGGGCTGCCGCTGCCCCCGTCGTCCCCAGCGAGTGGCTGCTCCTCTGCAGCCTCTTCCTCGCCCTCTTCCTCGGCTTCGGCAAGCGGTACAACGAGCTGGTCCTGCTCGGGGACAACGCCCAGACCCACCGGCCCGTCCTCGGCGAGTACACCGCCGCGTCGCTGCACCAGTTCCTCAGCGCCTCGATGCTGGGGACGCTCTTCTCGTACTGCCTGTACACGTTCTTCTCGGCCCAGGGTCAGGCGCACCACGCTCTGATCCTCACCATCCCGTTCGCCGTGTACGGCGTCTTCCGCTACACGCTGCTCATGGAGACCCGCCGCGAGGGCGGCCAGCCCGAGGAGGTGCTGCTCCGGGACCGGCCCACCCAGCTGGCGGCGCTGCTCTGGATCGGCGTCGCCCTGGTCGCGATCTACGGCCCGAAGCTCTGAGCGCCTGCGGGGTCCATGCCGCCGATCTCGCGCAGCAGGGTGGCGTTTCTCTCGACGACGGCATCGGCCATCCACAGCTCCCGGGCCCGCACCGAGGCCGTCTGTCTCTGCCGGGCGGCGGGGAGCGGGGCTGAGAGGGCTCCGGCGATGGCGGCGGCATCCCGGGGGGGGATCAGGGTTCCGAGGTCGACCTCGGTGAGCGGGACCCGGACCCCGGGGAGGTCACTGGCGATCACCGGGATACCGAGCATCAGGGCCTGGGCCTGGACGATGCCAAAGGCCTCCAGCGGGTTGATCGAGGGCAGCACCAGGACGTCGATCGACGCATAGAAGTCCGCAACCTGCGCATCGGGGAGGAAGCCGAGCAGCCGGATCCGCGGGTCGCCGGCAGCTCCCTGTCGCACTCTCTCGACTACGGACCCGCCCGCCACCGCGGCGAAGTCGCCGGCGAGCAGAAGGCGCGCGGCGGGGTCGGTGAGCCTCCGAAAGCCCTCCACCAGGTACTCGACTCCCTTCTCCTCCACAAGGCGGCCGAGGAAACCCACATGGAGGCCGGGCGTGTCCCGGAAGGCGGGCTTGCCCCCGGAACGGAGCCGGCAGGGCGGGGGGATGACCCGAAGACGGGGAAGCAGGGACGTGCTGATGCGGGAGGCCTGAGCGTAGTCGGCGCTGGAGGCGACGACCGCCCGGCTTCGCCGGCAGGCGACGCGCGACGAGAGATCGATGACGGCGGTCTGGCCTCGGTTGGCTAGCCCCGCCGGCAGGGAGATATCGCATTGGTACATCGTCACGATCGGCGTCCGCCGGACCAGGCTGGCGATCAGCCCGGCCTCGAGCAGCGGGAGATGGAGGAGGAGGGCGCGGCTCCGTCCCGCCGCCCGCGCGGCGGCGGGCACGAAGGCAGGGCTGACGGTCCCCTTGCCGATGCGCGCGATGACAGGTGTGCGGACGACGTCGACGCCATTCAGGGTCTCCCGGGCCGGCAGGTCGGGTTGATGCCGGGTGGCGACCACGGTCACCCGCCAGCCTCGCCCGGCCAGGCCCTCCGCGATCGCACGAGCGGCGTCGCTCAGGCCGCTGACATAGGGGGCGTAATAGGTGAGGGCCATCGCCAGGTCGCGCCGGTGGTCAGGCATCGCGAGCGACCAGGACTCTGACGGCGACTTCGGGGCCTCCGGGTAGCTGTGGGAACGGGATGCGGGCCATTGGCCCCGTAGACTAGCCGCCTGCTCTGGCCTGCGAGCGGATGCGAGAGGTCAGGTGGTGACACCCAGCGCGCGGAAGACGTCCTGCCCGGGCAGATAGGCGGGTGCCGCGGCGGGAGGGGCGGCGCCGAAGGCATGCAGCCCCCCGAAGCCGTCGAGCACGTAGCCGGCAGGCGGGCTCGAGCTGTACTCGCTGATCGCGTTGGCGATGTCCCAGCCGGGCCAGTAGGCGGTAGCGGTGACCGGTGGGGCGTCGCCGAAGGCGTGTACGCCACCGAAGCCGTCGAGGACGTAGCCACCTCCCGCGTCGGCCAGGGTCAACCCACGGGCGATGTCCCAGCCTGGCCAGTACGGGCCGTTGGCGGGGTTGGGAGGCATCGCCGTCCCGGCCGCGGCGAAGGGATGGAGGCCTCCGAAGCCGTCCATGACCCAGCCGCTCCGGTCGTCGGGCCGCAGAACGATGGCCACCGCGATGTCCCAGCCCGGCCAGTAGCCGGTCACGGTGACCGGCGGGGCGTCACCGAAGGGATGGACGCCGCCGAAGCCGTCGAGGACATATCCGCCGGAGCAGTCACTGGTGACCGCGATCCCGTTGGCGATGTCCCAGCCGGGCCAGTACGCCGTGGTCGCGAGGCTGGGGGCGGCCCCGAAGGGGTGGACCCCGCCGAAGCCGTCGAGGACGTAGCCGCCCGTGTGATCGGGACAGACCGCGAGGCCGGTGGCGATCGTCCAGCCGGGCCAGTAGGGGCCATTCCCCGTCGGCGCGGCCACCGAGCCGAAGTGGTGGACACCGCCGTAGCCGTCAAGGGTGATGCCGTTGACCGGAGGGGGAGGGACGCTGGCGAAGGCGTTCACATACTCGCCGCCGGCGACGTAGAGCTGGCCGTTGGCCGCAGTCGGGGTGGTGAAGTGGGTGGAGCCGCTGATCGAGAGAACCTGCTCCAGCTCGCCGGTGGTCGTCGAGAAGCCGAGCAGCTGGTCGCCCCCCGAGCTCACCGACCACACCAACCCGCCGGCGACGGTGGGGGGATGGTTGGCGACGTTGGTGGTGTTGTACCAGAGGGGCGAGAAGTCGTCGTTGCTGCTCGCGATCTGGACCGCCGCCATGCCGTCGCTGCAGCCCACGAAGACGGTGCCGTCGGCGTAGGCGAGGCTGCCGAAGGCGGCGTCCGAGGTCGCATGGCAGACCTGGTGCTCGGCGACCTGCCCGCCGATGTGGCCGAGGTCGGTGCTGTTGAGCAGGTACCCGGTTCCGCCCTTGCCGACGATGAAGATGCGGTCGTTGGGGAGCTGCAGGGGAGCGGTGGAGCCGAGGTCGGCGTCGTCGGCGTTGAGCTGGTACCAGTTGCTGGGCGCGAAGTAGTCGACGGGGGCACCCGGGGCCAGGTTGTCGGGGTCGAGCTTGATCACCCCGTCACCGTAGTCGTAGGTGTCGGTGGAGCTGTCCTGGTTGCTGTTGCCGGTGCTGGCGTAGATGTAGCCAGCGGCGTCCTCGGACAGCCCCCCGGTGGACCAGTCCGCCCCCTGGTTGTCGCCCGGCACCACCTCGCTCGACGCCCACCAGGCCACGCTCGCCGGTGGGCCGGTCTCAGGGAAGCTGACCACGTACCCGTGGTAGTCGCCGCAGTCCCCGTCGTTGCCGCCCATGGGCACGAACACCCGCCCGTCCGTCACCAGCAGGGCGCCGCGGTCCTCCATGGTGATGGCCTCGTCACTCCAGGTGATGCCCGACGGGTTGCTGTTGTCCGGCGGGTCGATGTTCGCCTGCCAGTTCACCGCCCCTGTGCTGAGGCTGAGGCTGACCAGGTCGAAGTAGAAGCTGGAGGAGCCGGTCTGGATGTTGGCGACCACGTAGACGTTGCCGCCGTCGATGACCGGGGTGCTGGTGATCCCCTGGGGGTTGATGTCGCCGCACTCGATCGCGGTGGTGCGTGGCGTCCCGAGATGGGTGGACCACTCCACCGCGCCATCCGAGGCGTCCAGCGAGTACACGGTGTTGTTCTCGGTGGCGACGACGACCTGGGCACCGACCACGAGCGGGGAACCGTAGACGGCGCCGTCCAGCTCCGCCGACGTCCAGGCGGGCACCGGGCTGGAGAGGCCGGGGTCGGAGGAGTCGTCGCCCTGACGGGTGTTGTCCCCGTGGTAGGTGGGCCAGTCCGTGGCGGCAGCCCCGAGCGGGCTCAGGGCGAGCAGGGCGACGACGAGTAGGGGAACGGCCCGGAGGGGCCGACGGGGTGCCCCCGCGCGGGGGTTGGGTGTGGGCATCCAAGGGGAAGCTAGCAAGCTGTGACGCGCTTGTCACCGGCTGTTACCGAATCGCGACGGCGGGCAATGCCGAGGCTCAGGTGGTGATGCCTCAGCGCCTGAGGGAGCCGCGAGGGGGCGCCGTGAAGCCACTCCGGCGGCGGAGTCAGGGGGCGCTGACGACGTCGACGACGATGCTCCAGCCCGGCCAGTAGCCGCTCACCCAGAGGGTGGGTGCGCCGCCGGCGGGGTGGACCTCGCCGTAGGCGTCCAGGGTGTAGACGCCGGTGCCTCCGGAGGCCGCGGCGATGCCGCGCACGATGTCCACGCCCGGCCAGTAGCCGCTGGGGCTGATCGCCGGGGCGCTGCCGAAGGGGTGGATGCCCCCGAAGCCGTCCACCGTGTAGCCGCCGTTGGCGGTGGCCACCACACCAGCGGCGATCTCCCAGCCCGGCCAGTAGCCGGACGGGTTGTAGTAGGGGGCACCGTCGAAGGGATGCAGCCCCCCGAAGCCGTCCATCACGTAGCCCTGGTCGGTGCCCGGGATCACCGCGATCTTGGTGGCGATGTCCCAGCCCGGCCAGTAGCCGGTGCCGTTGCAGGACACGTCGCCGATGACCGCGCTCGAATCGGCCCAGGGGTGGAGACCGCCGAAGCCGTCGAGGACGCAGCCGGCCGCGTGCTGGACCCCGCCCACGGTGATGCAGAAGGCGACGAAGTCATTGGCGATCGACCAGCCCGGCCAGTAGCCGGTGGTGTCGGGGACGGCGGGCATGGGGGTGCCGGCGGCAGCGAACGGGTGGAGGCCCCCGAAGCCGTCCATGACCCAGCCGGAGTACTGACCGGCCGTGTCGCAGGGGTTCATCTGGATGGCCTTGGCGATCTGCCAGCCCGGCCAGTAGCCGGTTGCGTCGACCGGCGGCGAGTCGCCGATGGGGTGGACCCCGCCGTAGGCGTCGAGGGTGTATCCGCCTCCGTCGTCGAACCCGCCGGCTATGGCGTTCCAGTAGTCATCGCTACCGCTGTCCATCCCGAGCGCCCAGATGCCGATGCCCCGCAGCCGGTCGGTGTCGACGAGCTGGTACTTGGCCTCCAGAGACTGCGTACTGTCGTAATAGAGTTCGCGCCACCCACCGTACGTGGTGCAGTTGGGATTGGTTGGGTTCGACTGCCAACTGGCCCACGCCGTCTGCGACGTGATGTCGTAGTTCTCGGTCAGGTCCGGGAGACCACATGACGAGAGGTCATACAGGATAGCGGAGTAGTAGGGGTCGGTGACGTTCGGAGGGTTGGCGAGCGGCGCACCGAAGGACGGGTTGGTGGTCGAGTAGGTCACCCCGTAATACGGGATGCCCAGGATCAGCTTGGACGCCGGCATCTCCGCGAGGTAGTCGTTGACGACCGAGGTGTCGGTGTACCCGTAGGGGCCGGCCAGGGCGTCGTTGGGCTGCGCGTCCGGACCGGAGTAGAGGCCGTAGGTCATCACGTCGATGGCGTCCACCACTGACGCGAGGCTGGAGATGTTCCACATCTCCCCGCCCTGGTAGGCGGACGCGTAGGTGTCGACGCTCAGCTCGTCCCCGCTCGGGAGCGCACTCTTGAGCTGACTCATCAGCGCGGTGAACTGGGCCGAGTCGCTGCCGAGCCCGGTGTCCGGCTCGAAGTCGATGTTGACCCCGTCCACGCCGCGCTGGGTCACCTGCGACACGACGTTCTGGATGAAGGTCGCCTCGTACGTCGACGAGGTGAGGAGCTCGTTGATGCCGTTGTCGCAGGCGGCGCTGCCGCAGAGGTACGCGAACGTCGCCACCACGCGATCACCGGCGGCGTGGGCGGCGTTGAAGAGATCGGTCGCCTGCACGCTCTCCCATCCCTGCCAGCCGGCGTCGTCGGTTTCGATCAGCGCGCCGTTGTAGTTGACGTCGATGGCGTCGTAGGCGATGGTCGAGAGCAAGCCGAACTGCAGGTCCGACTGCCAATCGCCGCTGGTCACCTCCCCGTTCTGGACGAAACCAAAGACCTCCGGGCCTCCGGCACTGGAGCCCGCCTCCGTCGATGCGACCGTGCCTGCCGCGACGTTCGCGGCGAAATGGTTGACGGGGTGCAGGAGGGGGGTGACCGTCCCGCCCTCGGCGACGCCGGGGACGGGTGGACCGTTGCTCTCGTCCATGACGACGTGTGGGCCGGCGCCGAGACCCGCCGGGGTCTGCGAGCTGTCCCCGCTCCCTGCGGCGACCGGCGCCGCCGCGACGGCACCGCCGAGCAGGGCAGAGATTGTGGCGATCAGGACGAGGCGGGATAGGCGCCGGGCTCTGGGCACTGAGCCGGCATCATGCCACGGCTGGACCATCACGGCGCGGTCACGAAATCGCAGACGATGGACCACCCCGGCCAGTAGCCGCTCACCGAGAGGGAGGGCGAACCCCCGGCGGGGTGGACCATCCCGAAGGCGTCCAGGGTGTAGGCGCCGGTGCCCCCGGAGGCCATCGCGATGCCGCGGGCAACGTCGGAGCCCGGCGTGTAGCCGCTGGGGGCGATGGGCGGGGCGCTGCCGAAGGGGTGGGTGCCCCCGAAGCCGTCCACCGTGTAGCCCCCGTTGGCGGTGGCCACCACGCCGGCCGCGATCTCCCATCCCGGCCAGTAGCCGGACGGGCTCACAGGAGGCGCTCCGTTGAAGGGATGCAGACCCCCGAAACCGTCCATCACGTAGCCCTCGTCGGTCCCCGGGATCACCGCGATCTTGGTGGCGATGTCCCAGCCCGGCCAGTAGCCGGTGCCGGAGCAGGGCACGTCAGCGATGACCGCGCTGGAGTCGGCCCAGGCGTGGAGCCCCCCGAAGCCGTCGAGTACGCAGCCGGCCGCATGCTGCACGCCGCCCACGGTGATGCAGAAGGCGACGAAGTCGTTGGCGATGGTCCAGCCCGGCCAGTAGCCGGTGGTGTACGGGACGGCCGGCATGGGGGTGCCACTGGCGGCGAAGGGATGGAGGCCGCCGAAGCCGTCCATCACCCAGCCGGAGATCTGCCCGGAGGTGTCGCACGGGTTCATCTGGATGGACCGCGCGATGGTCCAGCCCGGCCAGTAGCCGGTGGCGGTGACCGGCGGAGAGTCGCCGAAGGGATGCACGCCACCGAAACCGTCGAGGGTGTAACCGCCCCCTGGCGTCGCCACCCCGCTCAGGGGACCGCTCGCCTCGACGTCCTGGATCCACGTGGCCCAGTTGTCGTTCACACCGGCAGGTGCCGCGATCACGTCGGGGGCGGTGAACTCTCCCACGACCCACGCGCCGTGGGGATCGGCCGGATCGTAGGCTGCGCCTCCGTAATCGCCCCATCGGTCGCCCCCATAGTCGTCCTCGACCGGGGCGCCCGGAACCTCGTAGGCCAGCGTCCCCTGGTGCGCCGGATCGACGAAGGCCGGCCCGAGCGCGTAGCCGACCGGCTGCCCGACGACATCCACCGAGGCGTACGTGGTCGTCGTGGAGACGTTCACCGATCCGACCATGTCGCCGCTGGCGTCGAAGGTCACCGACGGGTAGTAGGCGTTGGTTCCGTTGCCGCCGACGTCCCAGTCCTGCCCGGTCATGATCTGGACCGATCCGGGGATGGCCTGTGCCTCGATGTAGCGGGCGCAGGCGTCCTCCGGGGTCGTCCCGCAGGCATCGTTGGCGGCCGTCCAGAGCAGCCCGTCCATCCAGACGGCGTCGAGGAGTCGGTCGTCGTCGGTGTTGAGCAGGAGCGAGGTGCCCGGCTGAGCTACATAGGGGGGTATCGAGGTGGGCGTGATCGTCGGGTCGTACTCCGTGTACCTGAGGTTGCCCGCCAAGGGTGTGCCGCTGATGTCGATCATGCCGAGGGTCGGGGAGTTGGTGTTCCGCTGCAGGTACGGGTCGGAGTTGTTGTACACGGCCCACTCGTCGCTGGTGGAGCTCAGCGACTGCACCGGGACGATGCCGAAGCGCGACCCGTCCTCCCCGAACAGGACGACGGCGTCTGGCGCCAGATCCCCACTGAGGAGCTGTGACTTCTGGATCACCCAGGTCTCCTCTCCCACGGCGGAGCAGTCGTCGCACGGAAAGTCGTTCCAGGAGACCACCAGCTTGTCGCTGCTGAACCCGAGCTTTGGCGAGTCGTAGATGAGGCCCCTGTCCGGTACGTAGCCGGCGCCGTACGGGTACCAGCTTGACAGTCCGGCCGAGCTGATGGAGCCTCCCTGCGACACCATGACCACGACGCAGCTCGACGCGGGTGACGTGGCCTGGTCCCACTCCGTCGCCGCCAGGTACCAGCGGTTCGCCAGGGAGTCGTACTCGATCTGGGGTTCCGAGGCGGGCGCATTCACGCATCCCGGGAACACGCTGCTGAGATTCTGCGCGAACTGCAGGACCCCGCTCCGGTTGTACACCCAGAGAGAGCCGTTGACGATCTCGGCGACCTGCGTGCTCGACACCGCCACGTCGTCATCGGGGGGGGTGACGTTCTGATCCTGGTCGGTGCAGGACCCGCCCGCAGAGCACCACTGTTCGATGTCACCGTCGTGAGAGGCACCCGCGAACCCGGTCAGCAGCGGGCCGCTGCCGGAGGCCGCGTTCAGTGTTCCGGCGCGGATGGAGGGTGTCTCAGGGGACGCGCCGGCGGGCGACGCGGGATGCTCCCGGGCGCGCGCGGCGGCGGCGGGATCCGCCGTGAGGACGGGAACCGACGGCGCGCCCGCCGACGCGGACGCCGTATCGGAGACGCTGGCGGCGTCCACACCTCCCAGCGGGCGCAGCACGCGGTAGTCCGATCGCGGAGGCGTGACACTCAGACGTGCGCTGGCTGTCGTTGCGAGCCGCGCGCTCGATGGCAGCGCGGACGACATCGTGCCGCCGACAAGAAACAGGAGGGCTGCGGGCAGGAGGGCCCGACGCGCGATCGGGGAGTCGGATCTCATGGCCAAGCTCGGTTGTGGAGTGGGACGACGCGCGGCGCAGGGTAACAGCGCGGTGGCTTTCGGGTCACCGACGTGACCGCATCGTTGCAGGGTCAAAGGCCGCCGCAGAACGACCGGCCAGACGGTTCGCTCGCGCTCGTCGCTCCACCTGGGCCGGGCACCGGGAAGCCGGCCGGCCCGCGCCGCCCCGGTCACCGATTGGCGGCCAGCCCGAGGCGGTGAGGTCCGGCCCCGGGGGGGCTATGATCGCGACCTTGTTGGGGATATCCCCAAGATCGTCACACCGAGGAGAGCATGGAAGAGACCAGAGGGAGCCTTCGGCGGATGGGACGCGATGCGGCGATGACCGTCACCGCTCCGCTGCGGAATTACGTCAACCGCCAGTTCGAGAAGATGGACGAGAGCTGGCAGAGCCGGATGCACCTGGTCCAGCACCGGCTTCTCGGTGACATCGAGGCCGCCTCGGAGCTGACCTCCACCCACGCGCGCAGCCTCACCCTCCTCAATCAGCGGCTCGACCAGCTCAACGAGCGACTCGACCAGCTCGACGCGCGGCTCAGCCAGCTGCCCGATGCGGTGGCCGCCGCCATCCAGGACCACCCAGGGGGGGTCGGAACGGGCGCCCGCCGTCCGAGGGCGCCGCGGGAGACGTGACCGGCTCGGAGTACGGGCTCATCCTCGACATCCAGGGGGCTCAGAGCGTCGCCCACGGCGAGCGCGGCATCGCCCGTTTCGTGGTCGAGCATGCCGCCGCCCTGATGCGCCGGTCGGATCGGGTGCGCCGGCTCCTGCTCAACCCGCTGCAGCCGTTCCCCGGACACCTTCCCGCCCCGCTGCTCAGCTCGCCCCTGCTCGGCTGGAGCACCCTCTCCGGGCTGCGCCGGGATCTCGGGTTGAGCGATGTCGCGGTCCACCTGATGTCGCCGTTCGAGCTCCCCGACCCGGCCACGGCGGTCGTCCCCGATCACCTCATGAGGCCCGACCTCCCGCTCATCGTCACCCTTTACGACCTCATCCCGTACCTCATGCAGGAGCGCTACCTGGCCGATCCCGCCTGGCGGAAGCGCTACCTGCAGCGGGTCGAGACGGTCCGCGGCGCCGACCTGGTGCTGGCCATCTCCGAGGCGACCCGGCAGGACGCCATCCAGCGGCTGGGAATGGACCCAGCCACCGTGGTCAACATCGGTGGCGGCGTCTCCCCCATCTTCCGGCCGGCACCGGCCGGGCTGGACGCGTTCGCGGCGGCGCGCCGCGACGTGCCGGAGATCCGCCGTCCCTACTTCTTCTCCGTCGCAGGCGCCGAGTTTCGCAAGAATACCGAGCGCCTGATCGAGGCGTTCGCCGCGCTCCCTGCCGGCGTCCGCCGGGAGCACCAGCTGGTCATCACCTGCGAGCTGCCCAAGGAATGGCGCCGGAGCTGGCTCGACCACGCCCGCGCCCACGGATGCGACGAGGGCGACCTGGTGCTCACAGGCCGGGTGGGCGACGAGCTGCTGGTGCGGCTCTACCGGGGCGCCTCCCTCTTCGTCTTCCCGTCTCTGTACGAGGGATTCGGGCTCCCGGTCGCCGAGGCGATCGCCTGCGCCTGCCCGGCGGTGACGTCGAACGTCTCATCGCTGCCCGAGATTCTCGAGCACCCACCGGCGACCTTCGATCCCGAGGACGTCGCCGACATCAGTCGCGCCATGGAACGCGGAGTGAGCGACGCCGGCTTCCGCTCGGAACTGGTCGAGGCGGTCCGGCGACGGGCCCCGCTGTTCAGCTGGGACGCGGTGGCCGATCGTACGCTGGATGCCATCCGGGAGCGGATCGACTCCGGGCGCTGGCGTCGCAGCCCCGTGTCGCCGCAACGCCGGAGCACCCGGCCGCGGGTCGCCCTGGTGACGCCGCTGCCTCCCGAGGTGGGGGGCATCGCCAGCTACAGCGCCCGGCTGCTGCCGGCGCTCGCCGCGCACATGGACCTCGACGTGCTCCACTCGAACCCGGAGACCCCGACGGTCAGCCCACCCGGGGTGCGCGCGCTGCCTCTCATCGGCCTCGGTCGCTACGTGAACCCTCACAGCTACGACGCCGTCGTCTACGCGATCGGCAACAGCCCCCACCACGTCGCCACCTACGAGAAGCTGCTCGTCCACACCGGCATCGTCTGGCTGCACGACGTCCGCGTGCCCCACCTCATCTGGCACTACGCGGCGAGCCACGGGATCGAGCCCGGCGACTACATCGCCGACCTCCTGCACCGCCACTACGGCATGAGGTACCCGGCTCGCGCGCTCACCGATTGGAGCGTCGCCCTCTGCGAGCGCTATGGCCTGGGCCTGGCCCCGGCGGTGGTGCGGGGCGCCCGCGGAGTCCTCGTCCACTCCCGGCTGGCGGAGCGACTGCTTCGCCTGGACCTCGGACCGGACGCCGCGGCGCCCCCGATCCGGGTGGTCCCCCACGCCGCGGCGCCGCTCCGGCCCGCTGGGCCCGTGGCGCGTCGGTCTCCCCCCGTCGTCGGCGCCCTCGGCCTGGTCGACGAGCGCAAGTCGCCGCTCCTGCTCGTCGACGCCATCGCCGAGATTCCCACCGCCGACCGGCCCGAGCTGATCTTCATCGGCCCCTGCGAGGACTGGAAGCGGGACTGGATCTTCACCCACGCCACGGAGGCGGGAGTCGCCGGCGCCGTCTCCTTCACCGGCCACGTCGACGTGGAGGGGTGGTGGGCGGCGATCGACCGGCTCACGTGCGCCGTCCAGCTCCGCGTGGGGACCAATGGGGAGAGCTCGGGGAGCACCCGCGACGCGATGGCTCGCGGCGTCCCCGTCATCACCAACCAGGTGGGCGTGGCGGAGGAGCTGCCGCCTGGGAGCCTGGTCGCCCTCCCGGCCGACGTCGACGCGCCGGGTCTGGCCGCCGCGATCCTCGAGGTCTGCGGCGATGCGGGGGTATGGCGCCGGCTCAGCGAGGCTGGGTGGAGCTACAGCGCCACGGTGACCGAGGACGCCGTCGCCGCCGAGCTGGCCGCTGCGGTCTCCGAGCTGGCCGGCCGCGACGGCTGAGCGCGATCTCCGTCGCGCTCAGGGGGCCCCGCGTGGCGTCACCGGGCTATGAGCCGTTGAGCACTCCGGTTATGCCGATCGAACGCAGACGGGGATCTGGCGGCACCACGACGGCGGCTTTGCTGGCGACCAGCGTGAGCAGGATCGCGTTGCCGGGTGGAAGGTTGACCGACACCTCCGCACCGGCGCCGGAGACATTCGCCGTGGCCAGGACCTGGCTTCCGCTCTCCACCTTGACGCTGATCGGGGTCAGCTGTGGCGGGGCCACCAGGCTGAGCACGACGCGCGTGACCGACCGGGAGTGGAAGAGGAGCAGCTGTCCGTCGTTGATCATCCACTGCACCGTCCCGATGACCGGATCGGTGGAGACCGGGTTGAAGGACAGGCCGGTGCCGACGGCCAGGACGGCGGTTCCCCGGCTGAGGTCGAGGAAGCTGCAGTCACCGGCGCCACCCACGATGACCCCAGGGCTGACGTCCATCAGCAGGTCACTCTCGACGACCGCGTAGCGTCGTGACTGGCCATCGAAGTATCGGGTGCTGTCGGGGTTGCCGTTTCCGTACTGGATCACGACGTAGGGGAAGTTGACGTCGGTCATGTCACGCAGCTCGTACTGCAGCCATATCTGGTCCCAGACCTGGGTGTCGAGCACCATCGCATCGGCGCCGGTCGGTCCGGCCACCGAGAGCAGCCAGTTGCGGACGGCGTTGAGGCCGTTGGTGTCGTGGATGGCGGAGGGGGGAACGGAGGTGAGGAACGGTAGCGTTGTGTTGACGTTGACGGCGGCGAAGACGACGATGAGCGCCGCCGCCAGTCCCGCCGCCGCGCGCCGCGGCCACCGTCCGAGACGCGGCGGGCTGAGCCGGGCCAGGAGCGCGCCATACCCGGCCGCCACCGCCAGCATCACCACCGAGAAGGTGACCTGCACCAGCTCGCCCTGACCGTACGGGAAGTAATGGACGGTGCTGAGGACCAGGACGAGCGCGGCGATGGAGCCGATGACAATGGCGAAGAAGCGCCGGGCGGGGCTGATCGCCACGGCGAGGAGGGCGCCGGCGGCGAGGAGCACAAGGGCCGCGTAGCCGAGCGCCGAACCGGTTCCCGGCGCGTCGATGGCGACGGTGCCCACGTAATGCGCCACGATGGTGGGCGGCGGGATCGCCAGGAAGAACGAGGGCTGACCGGCCCCCTGACCGAATTGGGTCTCGTTGGCCAGGGAATGGACGACCCGGAACCATGCCAGCGGTCCCATGAGAAGGGCGAGGCCGGCCACCACGGCCGCCGCTCGAAGGCTGCGCAGGAGCAGGTCGGGCCGTCGGGCCAGGACGTAGACGGCGGCCGCCAGGGCGAGGGCGGGGAGGTACTCCGTGTAGGTGCAGGCGAGCGCCGTGATCGCTCCCGCGACAAACCAAGCCGGCGGGCGGTCCGGCCGCTGGGCCATCGCGTCATCGAGGTAACGCCCCGCCACGGCCACCGAGAGAGGCGCCATCGCCAGGCCGAGGGCGCCCGCGCTGTGCGAGAAGATGACCTCGGAGAGGACCACCGAGGAGGTCGCGGCCAGCACCCCCGCCGATGCGCCCACCTTGCGCGAGAGGCCGAGCGCCGAGGCGGCCGCGATCAGGCCACCGGGGAGGATCAGGATCCAGAGGCTGGCCACCGTGTACCAGGTGTCGAGGATGTCGTGGCCTGTGACGGTGGCGACCGCCGCCTGGTCCAGCTCCTCCCCCATCCGGAAGCCGTTGCTCAGCTGGAGCTCGGTGTAGCCCCAGACCGGCGGCCCCGAGTCCGCCGGAACCTGGGTGATCGCATGGTCTTCGAGCCACGCCGCCGGGGTGATGTACGCGAAGCTGTCGTTGCCACCCGCGGGGGCCACCAGATCCAGCCCGACGGTTCGAGCCGGGATGAAGAGGAACCAGAAGGCCACCGCGCCGATGACCAGAGCAGCACCCAGGCCCCGGAGCGCCCCGCGGTCGCGAAGGTCCCGCCACCACGGCTCCCGCCAGGAGCGGAGTCCCAGGCCCAGGACGGCGATCGCGCCGAGCACGATCAGGCCAACACGGACCCCGGTGACGATCCCGGTGAGGTGGAGGCCGACGGCGAGGGCCATGGCTCCGATCAGCGGCAGCGCCGGGAGGGTGAGCCGCCGCCAGCCCGACGGCAGCCACACCCATACGGCGAGCCCCGCGCAGAACAGCAGGGCAAGGGCCAGGACTACGACGGGGAGCAGCGCACGCATGCCGGGAACAGGCCCGCGGCGGGCACGGAGAGGTCTGGCCGCATCGCGCCGGCCATCCTAGCGGAAGGGGGTCAGACGGTCCGCCGCCGCCAGCTCCGCGATGTACCCGCGGAGCCCCTCGCGCCAATCGGGCAGCGGGGGTTCGCCGAGCCGGCGCCAGGCACGGTTCTCCAGCACCGAATACGCCGGGCGGCGGGCGGGGGTCGGGTAGTCCGCGGTGGTGATCGCGTCGATCGGGCGGTCAACGCCGCATTCGGCGAGCACGGCCTCGGCGAAGCCGTGCCAGCTGGTCTCCCCGGAGTTGGTGAGGTGGTAGGTGCCCGGCACCCCCAGCTCGACCAGCCGGAGGATGGCGGGGGCGAGGTGGCCGGTCCAGGTCGGCGTGCCCCGCTGGTCGGCGACCACGCGGAGCGGTCGCTGCTCCCGGACCAGGCGGAGGATCGTCAGCACGAAGTTGGGCCCGTCCTGCCCGTAGAGCCAGGCGGTCCGGACCACCTGGTGGCGCCGGCAACCCTGGCGCACCTCCTCCTCCCCCGCCAGCTTGCTGGCTCCGTAGACGGAGAGGGGGTTCGGGATCGCCTCCTCGTCGATGGGCTCGGTGGCGGTGCCGTCGAAGACGAAGTCGGTGCTCAGGTGGGTGAGCAGCACCCCCGCCGTCTCGCAGCGGGCGGCCACCACCCGGGGGCCGATGGCGTTGCCCCGGTAGGCCGCCTCGGTCTCGGTCTCGGCGGCGTCCACCCGGGTCCAGGCCGCGCAGTTGATCACCGCCTCGGCTCCGCTGGCCGTGAGCCAGCGGTCGACAGCCGCCGGATCGGTGATGTCGCACTCGTCGATGTCGACGGCGGTGATCGCGTGTCCGGCGGCGCCGCCGCGCGCGGCCAACTCCCGGCCCAGCTGACCCCTGGACCCCAGGATGAGGAGCCTCACGGGCCGGGGGTGGCGGGCTTGTAATTGCGCTGGTAGAACTCCCAGAACTCTCCCGACTTGAGGGGTCGCCACCAGGATGGATTGGCGACATACCAGTCCACGGTCCGTCGGATGCCCTCGGCGAAGCCGACCCGGGGCTCCCAGCCGAGGCCGCGCAGCCGTGACGTGTCGAGCGCATAGCGCCGATCGTGGCCGGGGCGGTCGCGCACCGGCTGCTTCAGGGAGGCGGGCTTGCCGAGGGCGGCGAGCACGGTGTCGGCCACCTCCAGCCCGCTCACCTCGCCGCCGAAGCCGACGTTGTAGTCGTCACCCGGGGCGCCGTTCCTGAGCGCGGTGTCGATGCCCCGGCAGTGGTCCTCCACGTAGAGGTAGTCGCGCACCGCCCCCCCGTCGCCGTAGAGGGGCAGGGGGAGGTCGTCGATGGCGTTGGTGATGAAGAGGGGGACGATCTTCTCCGGGTACTGGTACGGCCCGTAGGTGTTGGATCCGCGGGTGACGATCGCCGGCAGGCCGTGCGAGGCCCGGTAGGCCCAGACCAGCATCTCGCCCCCGGCCTTGCTGGCGCTGTACGGCGATCGGGGCCGGAGCGGGTCCGACTCGCGGCTCCGGCCCGCCTCCACGTCGCCGTAGACCTCGTCGGTCGAGACCTGGAGGAAGCGCTCGTGGCCGGCCCGCAGCGCCGCCTCGAGGAGGACGTAGGTCCCGTAGACGTCGGTCTGGATGAACTGGCCCGGCGCCTCCAGGGAGCGGTCCACGTGGGACTCGGCGGCGAAGTTGACGACGACGTCCGTCTCCGCGGCCAGCGATCCCACCAGATCGGCGTCGGCGATGTCGCCGCGGACGAAGCGGTAGCGCGGGTCGCCGGCCACGGGTGCGAGGTTGGCGAGGTTGCCGGCGTAGGTCAGCTTGTCGAGGACCACCACGGAATCCCCGGGATGCTCGCGGAGGGTGAAGCGGACGTACTCGCTGCCGATGAAGCCCGCCCCCCCCGTCACCAGCAGCCTCACCTCAGATGTTCTCGATGGTCCAGTCGAAGCCGATCCGGGGGTCGTTCCACGCGAGCCGCCCCTCGTCGGGATCGGAGGGGTAGTAGGGCTCGGTCACGTAGTAGGTGAGGATGACGTCCCGGAGGTCGAGCACCTGGTAGCCGTGGGCCACCAGGGGCGGGATGGCCACCATCCGGGGCGCATTGTCGCCGAGGATGAGGCTCTGGATCACGCCGCAGGTCGGCGAGTCCGGACGGAGATCCACCAGGACCACCCGGGCGTTGCCCTGGGCCACGTCCCAGTAGTCCCACTGCCGCCTGTGCCAGTGGAAGGCCTTGATCAGCTCCGGAGGGTTGCCGCCGCGCGCGTAGGCGAGGCTGCGCGACATCTGGGCGAAAGGCTGGTCGGGAAGAAAGAGGTTGCCGTCGTCATCGAGGTCGCCGCGCTTCAGCTGCTCGATGAAGTAGCCGCGCTGGTCGGCGTGCTTGACGAACGTCTTGATCCGGACGTCGTGGATCCGGCCCATCCGCTCGCGGGCGGGGGTCAGCGACATGGTGGCGAGCGCCCGCTCGACCTCGGGGGTGACCGGCATCCACGCCATCAGCGTAACTCCACCACGGAATGGTCTCCCAGCATCAGCTTGTAGGCACGCGGCCGCACCGGGGAGCGGTGGATCAGGCAGCCGCGGCCGATCAGCGAGGATTCGATCTTGCCGTCGGTGTGCTCGATCCGGGCGCCCTCGAGCACGATGCTGTGCTCGATCTCGGCCCCCAGGATCGTGCAACCGGCGCTGATCGACGTGTAGGGGCCGACGTAGGCGTCCTCGACGACGGTCCCCCGGCCGACGATCGCGGGGCCGCGGATGGTGCAGTTGCGCAGCTCGGCGCCGGCCTCGATCACCACCTTGCCCTCCAGGCGGACGTCCTCGCCCACCTGTCCGTCCATGCGCGGGCGCATGTCGTCGAGGACGATCCGGTTGGCCTCCAGGAGGTCCTCGAGCCGGCCGGTGTCCTTCCAGGTGGCCACCTCGGCCTCGTGGGCGGCGCTGATGATGTGGGGTCGGACATCTTTCCCCATCTCGATGAGCTGCTGGATGGCGTCGGTGATCTCCAGCTCGCCACGGGCCGAGTAGTCGATACGCTCGATCGCCTCGAAGATCGCCGCCGTGAAGAGGTAGACGCCGACCAGGGCGAGGTCGGACCGGGGCACGGCCGGCTTCTCGACGAGGCGGACGACCCGCCCCTCCTCCAGCTCGGCGACCCCGAAGTGCTGCGGCTCGGGGACCCGGGCGAGCAGGATCATGGCGTCCGGTCGGGTCGCCCGGAACTCCTCGACCACCGGGACGATGCCGTGGCGCACCAGGTTGTCGCCGAGGTACATGACGAAGGGGCTGCCGCCCAGGAAGTCCCGGGCGGTGAGCACGGCGTGGGCCAGGCCCAGCGGCGCCTCCTGGTGGATGTAGGTGCAGCGGGCGCCGAAGGCGGAGCCGTCGCCGACCGCGGCCTCGACCTCGGCGGCGGTCTCCCCGGTGACGATGCCGATGTCCTCGATCCCGGCCGCCACCAGCGCCTCGAGGGCATAGAAGAGGATCGGCTTGTTGCCGACGGGGACCAGCTGCTTGGCGCTGGTGTGGGTGATGGGGCGGAGCCGGGTGCCCTTGCCCCCGCTGAGGACGAGGCCCTTCAGCGTCTCGGCCATGGATCTTCACCTTCCGGGGGTGGACGGCGGGCCGCCGGGAGTCTACATGACGGCGCGGTAACGGCTTGTCCACGAAGGGTTGGAGTTGGTCGAGGGCATGCGGGTGCGGTGAGTAGCCTCGTCCCAACGGAGCTGATGCCTGTACGGGAGTTGGGAGAGTGAACGCTCGCCGCCTGCGCCTGCCGGAGCGGCGAACCCTGTGGCCGGCGGTGATCGCGGTCCCCCTGCTCCTGACGGGTTCCCTCGCCACCCCCGTTCTCGCCCTGCCCGCTACGGCCGCCCCGGCCATGAGCCTCACCCTCGGGTCCGCCACGCTGACGGTCCAGGGCACGGCCCTCGAGGGGCTCTCCCAGTTCGACCTCGGGCCGGCGGGGATGAACGTCGCGACCGCGTCGGCCACCGCCCGGGACCCCTACCGGGAGGTCAGCCTCACCGAGGTGCCCTACGGCGCGTTCGACGAGGACGACCCCGCCATCGGCCCCTCGTACCCCGGAGCGGCCCCCCGGGCGCGGGCCGCACTGGAGGCATTCCGCGAGTCCCAGCAGGCCGTGGGTCTGGGCGACCCGCAGGCCACCCTCTTCGGCACTCCGGTCACCGGTGCCGCGAACCTGGTGGGCCTGGACGTCGACGGCCCCACGCCCACTCCCACCGCGATCGCCGAATGGGTGACCGAGGCCGAGGGGGGGCTCTGGCTGATCCGGGCCGCGGAGGAGGTCGGAAGCCCTGGCACGCAGGCCCAGGCGAACCCGGTCGTCGCCCAGCTGGCGGACATCACGGTCACCGTCGGCGGCAGCGGGACCGGGGCGGGGCTACCCGAGTACGAGCCCAGCACCGCAATGCAGGGCTCCACCGAGAACGGCGCCGAACCGGCCGCCGACTCCGGCGATCCGCCGCCAGTCTCGACGCCCTCCTGGTGGAGCGGCACGTGCGACACCAACGTTTACTCGGCCGCGGCTGCGGGCCTGGTGGGTCAGGCCCTCCCCGCCTACCCGCTCAGCGCGGACGCCACCTGGGACGGGCTGACCGCCTGCGGGCCGCGGCCCGACTACGGTGAGGGCCCCGACGTCGGTGTGCTCTTCCCCGGTGCGCAGTGGGGCGTCCTGGAGTGGGAATGCGTCGAACTGAGCATGCGCTGGATGTACGAGGAGTGGGGTGTCGAGCCCTACCCCGCCAACGGCAGCGACGTGGTCTGGAACTACGCCACCTTCCAGAGCCACTACAACCCCACCGGGCCGGCGCTCACGGCCATAGCCAACAACGGCGACGGTCCGATGCCCGTCCCCGGCGACGTGCTGAGCTACGGGGCGACCAGCACCGCCGGCCACACCTCGGTGGTGGCGGCGACCAGCATCGACTCGGACGGGGACGGCACGGTGACCGTCCTCGAGCAGAACGCCTCGGCGACTGGCTGGGACACGGTGAGCGTGAACGACTGGGTCCTCGGCGGCTTCGACGGCGGGGTCACCGGCTGGCTCCACGATCCCGCCATCCAGGCCAACGCTGGGCCGGTGCAGCTGGCCCCGGCGCAGAGCCGGACTCACGCCCTTCCGCCGGCCACCTCCTGAGGTCGCGCCCGATCAGACCGGCCGCTCCTAGACTTCTGGGAACAGCCGCGACCCGGATGACCCGCGGCTGGGCTTGGAGTTGACCGCCAGCGTGTCCGCCTCTTCGTCGCTGCTGAGGTTCGTGAGCGCTCCGATGCGCCGCTACCTCGGCCCCCGGCTCGCCGCCATCGAGGGCCGGCTGGACAGCCTCGCCGAGCAGGTGAGCGCCCTCAGAGCCGACCCTCTCGAGCTGGAGCGGGCGATGCGCTCTCGCTGGCTGCAGCGCGTGGACGTCACGGACCACAATCGCGGTGGACACCAGCCGGCCTTCGCCGACTTCGACTCCCACGCTATCAGCGCGGCCCAGTGCGTCGACCCGGCATACCTCGAGTGGTACCGGAGGTTGCTCCCGGGATGGTTCGAGGACTGCGTGGCCCGCACCGACGGGGGCGACGCATGGGAGAGGCGCGGAGGTGCCTTCGGAGCACCCGCCCCCCTCTTCAACCGGAAGGCGTGGGAGTGGGCGTACATCGCGGAGATGGCGAGCCAGGCGGTCGGCTCCCGTCGGAGCGGGCGCGCGCTCGGCTTCGGTGTGGGCAACGAACCGCTGCCGGCACTCTTCGCCAGCTGGGGGATGGACGTGGTCGCCACCGACCAGAGCACCGAGTCAGGCGCCGACTGGGCGGAGACCGGCGAGCTGATGGGCGGTCTCGAGGGACTGTCACGTCCCCACCTGCTTTCCCCCGAGGAGCTCGCCAGGCGCGTCGCGATCAGAACAGTTGATATGAACGCACTGCCCGACGATCTGGGGGCTTTTGACGTCATCTGGTCCTCGTGCTCGATCGAGCACCTGGGGAGTCCCGAGCTGGGGCTGCGCTTCGTCGCGGAATCGTGCCGGCTGCTGCGCCCGGGCGGGGTGGCGGTGCACACCACCGAGCTGGAGCTCACCCGGAGGGAGACGACCGCCGATCACGGTCACTGCGCCGTGTATCGGATCGAGGACTTCCGAGAGTTCGCCGGCGGGATGCAGAGGGACGGCTATCAGATCAGCCTCAACACCACCGTTTGCATGGACACGCCCCAGGATCGCTGGATCGACCTGGGTCAGGCTGAGGCGAAGCTGGCCGATCTGGCCCACCTCCGGGTGGTCATCGGCGATTCGGTGACCACCTCCTTCGGGTTGCTCGTTCGCAAGCCGGTGTGACGTGCCTCTCCCCCGGGTGCCGCGGCCAGTTGGCATACTGAACCCTCGCCGTGATGGCGGGAGAGGGTTCTTGTGAGGGCAAGGGCAGGCTCATAAAATGTCAGTCCAGATCTGTACGATCATCGCGCGGAACTACCTCCCCTTCGCGCGTGTGCTGGCGACCTCCTTCATCGAGCACAACCCGGGGGGGCGTGTCGCCGTCCTGGTGATCGACGACGTCGATGGGGACGTCGATCCGCGTGACGAGCCTTTCGAGGTGGTCCGACCGGACGAGATCGGCCTGGAGACCGGCGAGTTCCACCGGATGGCGATGATCTATGGCCTGGTCGAGCTGGCAACATCGCTGAAGCCGTGGCTGATCCGGCATCTTCTCGCCCGGGCGGGCACCGGGTCGGTGATCTACCTGGATCCCGACATCCAGGTCTTCGCCCCTCTTGACGAGGTGAGCGCCCTTGCCGAGAGACACGGCATCGTCCTCACCCCCCACGTCACCGCGCCGATCCCGCGGGACGGGAGGATGACCGACGAGAACACCATCCTGAGCGCGGGCATGTACAACCTCGGTTTCATCGCGGTGGGCGCGGGGGCACAGCCCTTCCTGGACTTCTGGATGGAGCGGCTCTCCCGTGAATGCCGGGTCGACGTGGCGAGGAACCTCTTCGTTGATCAGCGCTGGATCGACTTCGTGCCCAGCGTCTTCGGCGGCCACGTCCTGCGCGACCCCTCGTACAACGTCGCCTACTGGAACCTCGACCACCGCGACCTGCGCTGGACCGGGGACGGCTACCGGATCGACGGCCGGCCGCTCCATTTCTTCCACTTCAGCGGTTTCGACGCCAGCGCCTCGTCACTGCTCAGCAAGTGGCAGGGATCGCGGCCGAGGGTCCTGCTGTCGGAGCACCCGGATCTCGCCCGCATCTGCGCCGAGTATGCGGCCGCGGTAGAGGCCGCCACCCGCGGCGGGGAGTCCGACACCCGCTATGGCTTCGCCGACCTCCCCAACGGCGTCCCCATCGATGGCGAGATGCGAGAGCTGTACCGTCAGCGCCTGGAGGCCGCCGAGTCTCGCGGCGCGGCGCCGCCCCCTGACCCGTTCACCGCCGAGGGCGCCGACGAGTTCCTGGAGTGGGCCTGCTCGCCGTCGTCGGAGGCCGGTCACCGCGCCCCCCGCTACCTCGCCCTCCTGCACTCCCGGCGCCCCGCGCTGCGGGACGCGTTCCCCGCGCTGCACGGTGCCGACTACGACGCGTTCCTCGACTGGGCCGGCGGTGAGGCGGCGGCGGGGAGATTGCACCGCCGGCTGGTCCCGGAGACGAGACTTCCCGAGGCCGAGGTGCTTCCGGGAGTCCGCTGGGCACCGGTAGGGAGGCTCAGGCCCGGCATTTCCGTCGTGACCGATGGGCCGGCGATCGCGGGCTCAGGAAACTGCTCCGGCCTGCTCGCCGCCACGGCGCGGGAGGCAGACATCCAGGTCGAGACGGTGCTGCTCAAGGCGGTGGGAGACCCGCCGCGCCTCCGGCCGGCCAGCGCCAGTGCTGCCAGCCTTAACCTCGGCCTGATCGCCCTCGCGCCGACCTGGTTCGCGCGCTTCATGGAAGACGCGGGTCCCGCCTTCTTCGACGGCCGCTACACCATCGGGGTGCTCGCCTGCGACCCGGGCGAGCTTCGGGGGGCGTGGAGGGCGGGTCTCGGCCGCCTGGACGAGGTGTGGACGATCAGCGAGCCCATCCACCTCGCCGTCGAGGCCGCCGCCGAGTGCCCGGTGTTCACCTTCCCGCTGCCCGTGGTCCCCCCGACGATCAGGACCGATCTCGATCGAGAGGCGCTCGGGCTACCCGAGGGCCTCCTGTTCCTCTCCCGGGTCGACTTCCGGGCCGGCACGGAGCGCGCCAACCCGGGTGGACTCGCCGAGGCCTTCACCGAGGGATTCGCCCCGGGGGAGGGGCCCACGCTCGTGCTCGTGGCCGTCAAAGGCGAGCATCATCTGGCCGAGTTGGAGGCGCTGAAGCTGCAGGCGGCGGAGAGGCCGGACATCCTAGTGATCGACCGCGATCTGGGCGCCGACGAGAGCGCTGCCCTCACTGGCGCCTGCGACTGCTACGTGACGCTGGACCCGACCCAGCTCTCCGGGCTGCCGCTGGCGGAGGCGGTGGCCCTCGGCAAGCCGGTGATCGCCGTGGAGGCTCCCGGCGGGCTGGACCTGGTGGATGCGGTCGCCGTCTATCTGGTCCCCGCCCCCGCGGGGTCCCCGGAGCTCGAGGCCGTGGCCCGACTGATGCGCCGGATCGTCGACCACCCGGACGAGGCGAGGGCGATCGGCCTCCGAGCCAGGGACGACGCGCTAGCCCGGCATGCCCCGGCGTCGCGCGCGAGCTTCGTTCGGGAGCGCTTTGAGCACGCCCAGAAGGCTCTGGAGGCGCGTTCGGCCGGTGCCGGCGGCAGCGCGGGCGGCGCTTCGGGGCGTCTCCCCTCCTCGCTGGCAGAGTTCGCCGGGTCCCGTGCCGACCCCCGCAGCCCGTCGCGATTCCCCTTGGTATCCCGGCCCCTGCGCCGTCTGGTGGCCCGCCTCACCGCCCACGGCGACGCCCATCGGGCGGTCGTGGACCGGCGCCTCGCGGAGGCGCTGCTCCGGCTCGAGGCGCGGCTTGACGACTTGGAGCGCCGGCTGAGAGTCACCGCGGATGGGCTGGACGAGCCCGGTTCGGTTCCGGCCCAGGTGGCAGCCCTGGAGGAGCGGACGATCGACCGCCTGTCCCAGCTCGACGCTCGGCTGCAGCTCCTGACCGGGCTGCTTGCCAAGACGGTCGATCGTCTCGGCGAGAGGATCGACCAGGTGGGTGGGTACCATACGCACCCGGCGGAGGAGGCGCCTGCGTTGGAGTCCGATAGCCCTGCTCAGCTCCAGACACTCGGCGGAGCGACGTCGCCGAATGATCAGGAGACGCTGCCTCGTGTCGCACATGTTTGACCCCTGGTGCTGGGCAGACACGTCTGCGCTCACCCCGATGACGTCGCTCCAGATGCCGGCTCGTGGTTGCCCGCTGCTACAGGGGACGCGTCCGAACCTCAGCCGATCACGAGTGTCCTTGCGGACACCTCGAGCAGAGCCATGAGCCGGAAGGTGCGCACCGAGGGGGTGCTGATCACAGGCGGCGCGGGATTCATCGGCACTGCACTCGCCGCGCGGCTGGTGCAGCGGGGAGAACGGGTCGTCGTCATCGACTCCTTTCACCCGCAGGTCCACCCTCGTGGAACAGACCCAGCTCGGCGGCTTCCGCCCGAAGTCAGGCTGATCCCGTCTGATGTCATCCTGCCCGGAAACTGGGACGCTCTCCTCATGGTTGAACGCCCGCGCGTCGTGGTCCATCTGGCTGCAGAGACGGGGACGGAGCAATCACTTCTCGAGGCGACACGGCACGCATGTACCAACGTCGTCGGTACGACCGCGATGCTGGACGCCTTTGCCCGCCATGAATGCTGCCCTGACCATATTGTTCTTGCCTCGTCGCGGGCGGTCTACGGCGAAGGCGAGTGGGCGGCGCAAGGTGGCCGGTATCGGCCGGGACCGCGGCTGCACGATGACCTCAAGGAAGGACGCTTTGACCCGCGTGCCCCCGATGGCAGTACCCCCGTGCCGGTCCCTCAGACGGCAGCGTCTTCGATCCCCGATCCCGTGAGCATCTACGGCGCCACGAAACTGGCACAAGAGCACATTCTTCGGGCGTGGTCGGGCCCGATGGCGACCCGCCTGAGCATTCTTCGGTTGCAGAACGTGTATGGCGCTGGCCAGTCTCTGAGCAACGCGTATACGGGGGTTCTGACCCTATTCGCGAAGTTGGCCTCCCTCACAAAGGTGCTCGACGTCTACGAGGATGGGCAGATCATCCGCGATTTCGTTCACGTGGATGACGTCGTGTCTGCGTTCATCAACGCGATCGAGCGTCCGCCAGAGCACACCCGTGTGCTTGATATCGGCTCGGGGAGCCCCACCACGATTGCCACAGTCGCGCGCATGCTAGCTCGGCTTGCCGGAGCCCCCGACCCGGTGATAAGTGGACATTTCCGGGATGGTGACGTCCGCGCTGCGTGGTGCGATGCGTCTCCCGCGACGCTAGAGCTTGGATTCTCGGCGAGAGTCGCGTTGGAGGATGGTCTGCAATCCCTACTGGACTGGGTTCGTGGTGATCTTGACGTGGAGCACTCGTGATGAACACGATGGCCGACGCCACCAAGAATGCCCAGGCGGTGATTGCCCTCCACGCCTCGGGTAACCCCGAACTTTGGGCTCCGACGCTGGCGTCCCTGTCCGTCGGCTGTCCTGGCATCCCGGTCGTTGTCGCCGGCCCTGAGCCATGTGCAATCCGGACGTTGAGGGGACTGGCCGAGCGGTACGAGATGACGCTCGAGTCCGCATTGGTCCCCAGTCTGGATCAGCTGGTCGGTGCCGTCGGACGCGAGTTCGATGGTCATGTACTTGTAATCACGGCTCCGGTAGTGGTTCCTCCACACATGCTCGGTCCCGCTTTGAAACTGGCAGACTCTGAGCTGCGCTGTGCGTCGGTTTCCTTCCTCTCGAACACGGCTGACTACCTAAGTTTCCCGGCTCGTGGCGGTGGCGCCATCCCTGAGGCGGCAGCGTTCGAAGGGGTTGCCTTTGACGAGACTGTCATTACCAGGCGTCTCCGTCTCAGAACGGCCGCGCTCTCACCAATCCCGATTCCGTACGCGGCGGGCCCCGCAGTGCTCATCAGCAAGCAGGGGCTGTCAGTCGTGGGTCCGCCGTCCATCCGCGGACCCGATGAGCCGGAACTGTTGCTTGGTGAGTACTCGGCCAGAGCGAGGGCGCATGGGATGGTCGACTACCTAGATCCGTCCACGTTCGTCACCCGTCTGCACGATGTTGTCGACGACGTCAGGCGTCGCTCGCACCTGACGCCCGCCGAGGCCGCGTCGCTGCATGCTCAGGCTCCCGCACTCGCCCGTGCGCCGACGGAGTCCAGCGAGCATGACGGCGGACTAGCGGACGTGCTCCAGACAGCTCGTGCAGCCGTGCTGGGTTTGCGTGTTATTATTGACGCGACGTGCCTCGGGCCGTGGGAGATGGGCACCCAGGTGACGGTCCTCGCTCTGATCGAGGCCCTTGCGGATCAACCAGAGGTTAGTTACGTGGGCGTGGCGGTTGCCGGGCCCATACCGAGTTACGCAGAGGGGAAGCTCAGCAGTCCCAAGGTCCACGTTCGGGTCGTGGCCGATGGAGACTTCACGAGATTCCCGCTGGCAGACGTGGTGCATCGGCCCTACCAACCGAGTCCAGGGATACGCCTGGGCTCCTGGAGAAAGGCGGGACGCCGTACCTTGGTAACGATGCTCGATCTCATCGCATACCAGGTACCTGGCTACCATGATTCTGCGGATGCCTGGTTCAAGTATCGGAAGATCGTGCGGTCTGCCTGCAGCGTCGTGGATGGAGTCATTGTGATCTCGGAGAATGTGCGAGAGGCCATCGCGGCTGAGCGGCTAGCGGTGGACCCAGAGCGCGTGTTCGTCGTTCCGACTGGGACAAGCCATCTGCGTGGAGACGAGGCCGAGGTCATGCCTGAGGAGTTGCTGCACCGCGGCTTCACCGGCGATGAGTTTCTCCTCGTTCTGGGCGCTGACTACACACACAAGAACCGTGATCTTGCCATCCGCACGCTCGAGGCCTTGGTCGCCCGTGGACACGAACTGGCCTTGGTCATGGCCGGAGCGCACGTGCCCCGCGGTTCGTCCAGGGTTGCCGAAGCCGGCGCGTGGTCGCCACATCTCCGTGTGTACGTGGTACCGACCGTCACCTCCGCCGAGCGAAACTGGCTGCTTCGGCACGCCTCGCTCGTTCTCTATCCGACCGGTGCTGAGGGATTCGGCCTCGTGCCGGATGAGGCGGCAGCATTTGGCACGCCCAGCGTGTTCGTACCGTTTGGTCCCTTTGCCGAGAGGTACGGCGACCTCCCGGGGTTGCCGCGGGTGTGGACTGCGGAGGCGTTTGCCGACGCTGCAGAGGTGTTGCTTGCTGAGCCATCGGTGGCAAGAGATCAGGTCGCCGCCATAGCGGAGCACAGCAGGGGCCAGTATGATTGGTCCGCTGCGGCGCGTTCGACCGTATCGACGTACTGGTCGCTGCTTGCGCGCCCTCCACACAGTAGAACGAGATTCGTGGCAGAGCGGAGCGAGGAGAGTGAGACATGATCGCCGACGACTTTGACGCGGGGGTAGCACCACGCCAGGCAATCGTGGCCAAGAGGAGGAAGGCCACTGGTGCCCCCCCTGATGGGATCGCCGACACCGCGAGCTTGATGGACGCGCTTTCCCTGGAGCAAGCACTGAAGGACGTGGACATCGCCAATGCACGCGTGCTCGATCTTACCCAACGGCTGATTGCAGCTCAACAACAGACTATCGACCTCCAGAGAGCCATGAGCCGTTTGGAGACGAAGCTCGCAGAGCAGCTTGCTCGGTATCAGAACCTCCGCAACTCCCGTGCCTATCGGATCGCTAATCGATACTGGAGGATCCTCGCCGTGCTTCGTGGGCTGGAGTAGCGAGTTGGCCCCTAGGGTCCTCTTCGCCATAACCGTCTTCAACGGTCCAGAGGTGGTTCCGCCCTGCCTACGCTCGGCGGCGGGGTTTGTGGACGACTCATGCGCCATCGACATCCTCGTTCTCGACGACGCAAGCCCCTTACCGGGTTTCAGTGATGACCTGCGCGTTCTCTGCTCAGAGCTGGGAGTGGAGTACTACCGATCGCCACGCAATCTCGGTGTCCCCAGGAACGTGAATCTCGGACTGCTTCGCGCAGTGCGCGGAGGTTACGACTACGTCGTCATTGCGAATTCCGATGTTATCTTCTCGCAGCGAGTCGTGGAACAGCTGGTCAGGGTGTGTTCGAGTGACGATTCCATTGGCTCGGTGACGGCCTGGTCGAACAACGTCTCCATCTACTCGTTGCCGAATGCCGAGCCAGACGGGCACTTGCCAGACCAGCGCTTCGTCGATTGGATCGCGGAGGCAATACGCCCTGAGTTCGGTGATGAAGCTGTGGACATCCCCGCCGGTATTTCCTTCTGCATCTGCATACCCACCCATGTAGTGCGCAAGGTGGGGTTGATGGATCCGGTGTTCGGTCGCGGATACTCGGAGGAGACCGACTGGACCCTGCGTAGCAAGTCGCTCGGTTACCGAATTACCCTCTCACCGTCAGCGTTTGCCTACCACCGGGGGGGCGGGTCGAATGTAGCAGCGGGGCTGGTCCAACAGGGACACAGTGCAGTGCCCGCCAATGAGCGAATCGTGGATATGCGGTACCCGCGCTTTCGATCAGAGGTGCTGGCGTACCAGCACTCGGGGATTCCGGAGGCGCTGACGCAAAGGGCGCTGCGCCGGATCACACTGGAGGGTGCCCGAGCGTACGGATATGAGGTCACTGTCGGTCACCTTCGGGGACCGGAGGCAGGGAGCGAGCTGGCGAGAATCTCGATCGAGAGGGACGAGCATGGTTTGGTAGCATTCGCCGTCTTCAAGGGCTTCACGGCGGAACTTGATCTTAGTGCGGATGACGTGATTACGTCACTGATCGCCCAGGTCGGTCGCGAGCCGACAGTGATTCGCATGTTTGATCGACGCATCCTGCGGCGGGGGGCCGGAACGACACTAGACTCCTATCGGGTAGTCAGCGAAGTCTGTTATCCGCCGACAGTGTGAGGGAGCATGAGTCGATCGTGGTGCGGCAGCCAGATCGACCGTCTACCGTCTTGACCCGGATGGAGACTCCAGGGCTTCCCGGGAGGGCCGCTAGTGGAATGCCCCGGTCGCGCGATGGATAAGATGAGATTGAGAAGACGATATGAGGAAAGAGGGGCTTCCGGATGCCGCCGAGGTCGGAAGCAACCAAGTGACGCCTGCGGCTGTCGGAAGCTCTGCGGATGGCTGCCTGACAATCAGCGCTGAGCCCTTTGATGCCACCCCGCCCCCCCTGCGCAAGCGGCAAGTGGCGAGATGGCACGTTCGATCGGAGGGGAGGTGGTTCGGGCGGGACATGCGGAGTCCCGTGCCCGCGACGCTCATCGCCGTGATGGCGTATTGGGTTGCATTCTCGTGGGTGCACTTCGCCTACCTCAACGACGACTTGGTTCTGTTCACCCTCGCTCAGCGCCTTGGGTTGAGCCTGCAGTTCCTGGGCTACAACGTGTATGAGGAATTCAGCCCGATCGACCATCTCTTCTATTCGCTCGAGCTGTCGATCAGTCCGTTCAACGACTTTGTCGGAATGCTGCTAGCCGGTGTGCTGCTGCTTGGAATGCTGCTATCGCTCAACTGGGCACTCAGGGAGGTCGGAGCCTCCCGCTTCCGGCGTGCCCTTGCCGTAGGGGTGGTGGGCAGTTGCCTTCCGGTGCTGACGGTGACGACCTGGTGGGCTCAAGCCGTCTATATCCCCACTGCGTGCGCCATCGTGCTCGCCGTGGTTGCAGCGCATTTGCGAGCGGTGAGGCTGAAGTCCCTATGGTGGCACGCGGTCGCTTTCTGCCTCTCTGTCGCGGGCGCGCTGATCAGCGAGCGGACCCTGTTGACCCCGATATTCCTGATTGTCATCGACGCCGCGCTCATCGGTCGCAGCGCGACGTGGCGACGCGCCATCAGAGGCGTCTGGAACCAGCGATACTCCTACACGTCGCTTCTCGCGATCTCCATCGCGGGGGCCGTGGTCATCGCTAAGTTCTACTATGAGCCGTACCCGCCCGGTGGGATCGGTGCATCCCTCCGCCTCATCGCGGTCACCTACGCTCGCTGGTTCGTCCCTGCCCTGGTTGGCTTCTGGCGTATTGACGGGGTGCCGAAGCTGGTAGCGGTGGGAGTGGCAGCGGCGTCGGTCATAGTGGCGGGCGCTCTCATTGTGGCCAATCGCCGGAATGGCTGGGCACTGATGGTCTTCGTGGCCGTCTTCTGCACCCTGTACGGGTTCCTTGGAGTCGGGCGCCTCGGGATCTTCCCGGAGCACATAGAGGCAGCGGACGTTCAGTACATGGTCTGGGTCCTGCCCTTCTCGGCTATGGGGATGGGGCTGGCGGTGCTGCCCAGGCGGTGGGCGGGCTGGTGGGCTCGCTGGAGGGGATGGTTTGCGCTGGGGCTGGTGCTCGCGATTGTGGGTTCCCTTGCCGACGGCGTGGTGAGCCTCAGTGTGGGCGGGGTGCTTTCCGAGCGTCAGGCAGCCAATGAGTACTTCGCGAATCTGCGGGCGGAGATTCCGGAACTCTCAACGGGCAAACTGAGCGTGCTCCCTTTGAGTGCATCGAGGACTGTAGCTGCAGCGTTTATCGCCCCGTACAATCGCCTTGCGACCCTTCTCCCGGTCATCGTCCCAGGCATTCGCATCGGGGCGCTGGATCCGGGGACCTCTCCGGTCGTCATCGACCCATCAGGCCGCCTGAGGTCTGCGCTGCTGGTGACAGATGCTGATTTGGTGAGTTCTCGAGGAGACGCTGAGATTCAGACAACGGGAGGGACCCTGTCGACGGCTGATGGAGACGTGTGTTTCAGCGCCCAGTCATCCCAGGCAGTCCTTCGGATGATTATGGCGAGACCCGTTGGGGGGTCAACGCTGATGGCCGAGTTGGCGTACACATCGCCATTTGCCACGACCATCCGGTTCACGACACTTGATGCTGGCTCTTACACGATCAACTTTGATCCCTCGCCATTACTGGCAGGATCTCACTCTGCCGTCTTCTCTCTAGACGGCGATCACGCGACCATGCTGCAGATGAGCGGCTTTCACATTGGAGTCGGGCTTTGCATCGAATCACTCGCCATTGTGCATCCGGTGGTAGTCGATGGTAGCGGCGGATGCCAGACGGTCGACGAGCAGGGGGACGTGGGTGGAGGCACGGCGTGCCCGAGCCGCGATCCCTCCGATGAGCACGGGGGATGACGGAGGATGGGGCTTGCCGCCACCGACGCCGGCTATCGCACCTACTTCACCGCCGCCGCGGGCATGGTTGCGGCGCTCGAGGCCGCCCATCTCGGGAGCACCGCCGCCTACAAGCTGCGCACTTACCTCAGCCCCTCGGTGCTGGTCATCGACGAGCTCGGCTATCTGTCCCTCGACCAGGCCTCCGCGAACTGGATCTTCCAGGTGGTCAGCCGCCGTTACGATAAAGGCTCGATCGTCCTCACCTCCAACCGCGGCTTCGGCGACTGGAACCAGGTGTTCGCGACCCGGTGGTGGACTCGGCCATCGTCGACCGGCTTCTCCACAGCGCCACCGTGCTCAACATCCGCGGCGCCAGCTACCGGATACGCGCCTACGTCGATCAGCAGAAGCTCAAGGGAGGCGGTGCTATGGTCGGCTGACCCCCCGAGACCTGTGCACTCTTCGTGATCATCTCTGTGCACTCTTCGTGACCATCTCTGTGCACTCTTCGTGGTCCCCTACAGTCAGTTTCGGGCAGTGTCGTCAGTAGCTCGAGTACTAAGACGTCGAGCGCGCCCACACCGGCATGCGCAACCGGGGACCGACCCCCGCCGCTCTGGTCCACGGTGCTAGAAAGATGACGCCCAAGTAAGCCGCTTCTGTCGCCTAATCCTGAGAGCCGCACATCCCAGCTCTCGGGGCATTGAACACCACCGAGCATTCCACGCGGCTTCCTTTCCGAGACCCTGTGGCGGGGACCGTTAGCACGGTTATCAATGGGTAACGAGCGCCCCGATTCGCTAAGGGTTACCCGTCCCGCTGAGCGAGATGCCCTCCGGCGTGAACCGCGTTGCGCCGAAGTCCAGGCCCGATCCATGGGAGGCAACTACGGGAATGGTGCCCAGTGATACATCTGGAGCGTCGGCGCCCATTGCTCGATGTAACTGCCTTCACCGGAGAAGAGATGAAGGCCTAAGGCAGCGGGGGATGCCTCCCGATAGTTGCGGACCAGGGCTGCTCCCTGGTTAAGGCTCGCAGAGAATACTTGTCCCTGCTGAAGGCCATAGGGGAGACCAGTACCGAACTGCCACGCTGTGAGAATCACGCCGGCCGCAAGTACGGCCCAGCGGTATACGGAGACGCCAGTAAGTCGGCCAACGCGCGGCACACGCCGTGGCGTGGCCGCCGCCGCAACGGCAAGAAGGTAAGCGCCTGCCAGGAGAACGAGATTGTACGTCGTGTAGCGAGACGCAGAGGCCTGGCTTAGGCCAAAGCTAACGCGACCTTGCGTGACGAGGACGTCGAACAGGACGGCGGTGGCGATGAGTGCCAGAGGTAGACGGTATCGAGTCCACGGGCGACCACGGAAACCCAACACCATCGATCCAACGACGAAACATAGCATCAGAACGCCCATCGCGAAGGGGTGGTACACGAAAGGTGATCCGATCAAGATGAGAAAGAAACGGAGTGAGAGGACCGGTTGAGTGATGATCGCACCGAGATTCTCTGGCGGGTAGATGGGGCCAAAACGGAAAGCGTAGACGACCACGCTCACAAGCCCGAGCGCGATCCAGATGCCGGCTTGCCTGCGCCGCCAACCGACGGCCGCGCCATACACAACGCCGCAGGGCCACACGATGAGTCCCTGCAGCGATGAGAAGGAGGCGAGCACCGCAGCGCAGCACGCGACGATGAAGAGTAACCACTTCGTTTCGGCTAGCTCGAGCATCGCGAGCGCAACGGCCGTTAAGAGGATGATCAGTGTCCAGGCCAACTGAAAAGCCCAGAGTGCGTTCTGCGTCTGGACCAGAGCGAGGATTGTGGCGGGAAGAGGAATAAGCCAGACAAGTGGCAGCTGCAGTGTGCGCGCAGCGAGCCACGCAATAATGGCCACGGCTCCGACGAGCATGGACGCACTCACGAGCATGTCGACTATCTGATTCATGCGCGTAGCGGAATCGAGAAGGACCAGGATAATGTTGGGGAAGAGCATGCGGTTGTCAGTATGCGGCTGCCAAAGCTCGGCGAGGGTCAGATGTCCCCGAGCAAAATCCAGCACCAAAGGGAGCGTGCCGTTCCAGGTGTCCTGAAAGGGGACGTTGACGCCATAGTGCGTGATGAACCAGAAATAGAGGCCAATGGGGGCTGCCATTGCTAGCAGGGTGATGGTGCGGCCGGCGATTGATAGGCGAGACGCCGTCAAGGCACCGGACGCGTGCGTGACGCGGTTCCCCGACGGGGGTGGATCAATCACGAGGGGGAAGGGGAGGTGCTGGAGCGGGGCTCCTGTGCGCTCGGCGCCGTTTGGGGCGGCTTGCCACCAGGGAGCTGAAATACCAGCGGAGATAGCGCGTGATCCACGCCGAGACATGGAAGTGAGAGGTGCCGTCGGCGCGCTCTAGCCAGATCGTGGGAACCTCTGCCACCGGCAAGCCAAGGGACTTGGCCTTAGCGACCATCTCGATTCCCATGGTGAAGCCGGCGTCGGATTCGATGCGAGCCTGTCGCAGGAAGTCTCGCGAGTACGCCTTGAACGAATTCGTCGCGTCATGTGTACCGACTCGAGCGAGCAGGTAAAGGGACCGCCCGGCAAGGGACGAGAGCGTGCCCTTGAGCCAGGGACCTCCCACCTGCTGGCCACCACGCATGTAGCGTGATGCGGCGGCGACGGCAACACCGCGCTCGACAAGCCGGACGAGTTGGTCGATCTGATACGGATCGTCACTGCCGTCGGCCATTGTCACAACGATCACATCGCTGTCGGCTCGGTCGATGCCATAACGAAGTGCCCCTGCCGGACCGGGCGCGTAGGTATTGTGGAGAGGGCGCAACCGTGGATCGCTCTCCGCGTACGTCGTCAGAGTGGGGAGCGTCGTGTCGTCGGGGGAGTCGTAAACAGCGAGGAGCTCGCACGGCAAGGTGACCGCTTCGAAGACCCGATTCAAGAAAGGCGCGATCCGGGGTCCCTCATTGAAGACCGGGACGACGATGGAGACGCGAGGCATCAGATGCGGACGCCTCGCCCGAGGACGTTGAAGAGGTCAATTGCCGGGACGGTAATGTCGAGGTCCTTGTACTCGGTGTGGGGCGCTGCGACGACGAGCAGATCCGACTCGGAGAGAACGGTCTTGAGGGGCAGAAGCTGAGAGTCTGTGGTCACATGTGGATCGGTGCACAAGACCCGCCGTGCCTTTAGGCTAAGGATGCGCTTGAGCTTGTAGCTCAGGCTTGACCGCACGTCGTCGGACCCCCCTTTGAAGGCCATCCCCATGATGCCGACGCTCATGACTGACAGGTCATATCGTCGCTCGATCTGGCTGATCACGTAAAGAGGGAGACCCTCGTTGATCATGACGCTGGCGTTACCGAGGGTAAATCGGTTCTCGTTGAGTGCCGCAATCTGCATGGTGTCCTTGAACAAGCACGGGCCGGCCGCGAATCCTGGACCGGGCATGTCGGCTGCCCGCGGATAGTCATGGGTGATCGCATGACGAATGCGTTCGAAATCGAGCCCACAATCATTGGCGATCATGAAGAACTGGTTGGCTGTCGCGAACTTGATGTAACGCCATGCATTGGTGAAGAGCTTGGCGAGCTCGGCTTCTTCGAGTGTCAGTTCGACGATGTCGTGGGTGAGGGTGCGGAAGAGCGATGCCGCTCGGTCGACGGCTTCGGCGTTGTGCCCGGAGACGATCTGGGGAAGGGAGCTGAACTCCTCAAGCGCCTGCCCCTCGGCGATGCGCTCTGGACAGAACGCGACATGGAGGATCTTTCCGAGGTCGCGCAGTCGTTTGGCGACCATCCTGGTGACTCCCGGATAGACGGTGCTGCGAAGCACGAGCAGCTGCCCATCCACGAAATGATTGATGTTAGGTTCTAGAGCCCTCATTACTGCGCCGATGTCCGGGCTGAGATGCCGATCCACGGGGGTGCCGACGACGACGATGACATTCTCGGCCGTTCCAACCACATGCGGGTCCGTGGTGGCAGTGAGCCTCCCACTGGCCAGGACGTTCGGAAGGAGCTGATCAGCTCCCTGCTCGCGGAAGGGCATCCGGCCTCCCTTCACGAGCTCAACCGCGGCTGTGTCGAGATCGTAGAGGGCGACGCTGCGGCCGCGGCTCGCGAAAGCGATGCCCAAGGGGAGTCCTACATGGCCGCACCCACCGAAGATGACAATGTCACGCGCGAAAGGCACGAGTTGGACCTCCAGACAAGCGCCCGACCCGTTCACGGGGAATTCAAGGTGGAGAGTATACGAGGAGCCTGGAGGGGCGAGGGGTCCCTGGTGTGGTGGGCTACGACCTCGCATGGTGCTTGCCAGGTTAAACAGGGATGTGGCAGTCTGGGGGGCACCAGACTGCGCCGCGGCGGTCTGCTAGCATCCCCGAGCCGGCCTGGTGGGTTGATGTGGAGTTCCGGTGACCAGCCGTCACGGCTGACCACCGGCGCTTGACCGGCGACATAGGAGATGTCATGAGCAGGGTCTTGGTCACTGGGTCCGCGGGTTTCATCGGCGGCTACGTGGTTGAGGAGCTCCTTAATCAGGGGAATGAGGTAGTCGGGCTGGACAATCTTTCCAAGTACGGCCCGGTGCGGAAGTCGTACGACGGCCATCCGGGTTATCGCCTTGTCCAGGGCGATGCGCGCGACGTCGACCTGGTGACGGACCTCCTGGCGGACTGCGATCAGTTCATCGCCGGGGCGGCGATGATCGGGGGCATCTCGTACTTCCACGCCTACGCATACGACCTTCTGGCGACGAATGAGCGCATCATCGCCGCGTCCTGCGATGCGGCGATCCACGCCCATCGACACCGTCGGTTGGAGAAGGTCACTTACCTCAGCTCATCCATGGTCTTCGAGTCGACCACGTGGTGGCCCTCGCAGGAGGGTGATGAGCTGCAAAGCCCGCCTCCGCTCTCGTCGTACGGCTTCCAGAAGCTCTCCGTCGAGTACTTCGCCCACGCCGCGTGGGACCAGCATGAGCTCCCCTACACCATTGTCCGGCCATTCAACTGCGTTGGGGTGGGCGAGGGCAGGGCTCTCGGCGACGTCGAGGTGATGAGCGGCAATGTCAAGCTGGCGATGAGCCACGTGGTGCCCGATCTGGTCCAGAAGGTACTGCGCGGGCAGGATCCTCTTCACATTCTGGGGGACGGCAGCCAGGTTCGCCACTATACGTACGGTGGCGATCTCGCGCGCGGCATCGTGACGGCGATGGAGCATCCGGCCGCCCGCAACGAAGACTTCAATCTGTCGACGGCGACCTCCACCACCGTGCTTGAGCTGGCCGAGAAGATCTGGAAGCGGGTGCGTGGTGGGGAAGTCCCGTTCCGCTACGTGTCGGAGAAGCCCTTCGACCACGACGTCCAGCGGCGGGTACCGTCCACCGAGAAGGCGAAGCGGGTACTGGGCTTCGAGGCGACGACATCGCTGGATGCGATGCTGGACGAGGTCATTCCGTGGATCGAGCAGGCGATCTCCGCGGGCTCCATCTGAGCTGTCGGAGCTCCGATACCGACCCGGAGACCCCATGACCACTGTCGTCCCATCCGAGGGACCGGGAGCCGCTCCGCCCTCGCCCCCGCACGCGGTGGCTCGCCGGACGCCGGCGCCGCCTTGGTTCACGCGCGGCGTCGCGATCGAGACGGCGCTGGGGATGGTGAGCGCCGCCTTCGCCGCAGTCATCGTCGCCGCGCTGGTGCGCCGCGTGCCGGTGACCAACCAGGCCCACACGGACATCGTCGGCTACCCGATCTTCGCGAACTTCAACGCGAGCTCCTACCCGGACATCTGGTACCTGGCCGTGATCGGCTGGCCGCTCGTCAGCGTGCTCATTTTCCTGCTCGGGCGGTCGCTGCTGCGGACGGCCGGCCTTCTAGAGCGGCTTACGTTCGCGCTCCACGCTGGTCGGGCGCGGACGGCTCGGGTGCCTGCTCCGGTGGAGGCGCCCATCGACCTGGGCTCGCCAACCGAGCGGATCGCTCTTAGCGCCCGGCTCACGGCCGTCGCGCTGGTGTGGGGTTTCGCCGGCGCCATCGTCCTGGACGATCAGGGACTTCGCTTCTGGCGCGACATGGCGGCGGTCTCGGCCGTCTACCTGGTTGTTCTCCTCCTCGTCGTCGCCGCCCTCTCAGCGCGGAGGGTCCGGCTCCGCGCTGCCTGGAGGGGAGTCCGCCTCGTCAGCGCGATCAACGCACTGGGTGCCGCCCTGACGATCGGGGCCCTGCTGGCCGTCTCTGAACACACCACGCTGACCACGCTCTCGGACAACGTCCAGCATCCGATGCACTGGCTCCCCGTGCCCCTGGGGATCGTCCTCATTGCGATCAGCGCCGGGGTGGTGGGCATCGCCCTGTGGCGTGTCCGAGACGCCGGCTCTGGCCGGGTGCGGATCATCGAGAGGCGCGCGCTCTTCCTGGTGGCGGTGCCGGTTGTGATCTTCCTCTTCACCGCTGCCCTCATTGGCGGCCTGAAGGCCTGGGACAACTTCGAGGGCGGTCAGCAGATCGTCACCCTGCGGCTGCTGAACGTCGGAGAGGTGCCCTATCGCGACTTCCTGCCGTTTCACGGACTCCTTGTCGACACGCTCTTCAACGCGCTGGGCTACCAGCTGCTGAGCACCTCGGCCTGGGGAGCAATGGCGGGCGCCCCGCTCGTCATCATCCCGCTGACCTGGGTGACCCTCTACCTCTTCGCCTACCGGGTGATGGGGGGGAGCTGGGCCGCGCTGGTCACCCTGCTGCTCCTCTTCTTCCACCACATCCTGATCTACGTGGACGACCGGCTCATTTTCTGGCCCCTCATCCTGGTGCTGCTGGCGGTCGCCTTCGACCGTAGATCGCGGATGGCCTCTTTCGGCGTCGGAGCGGCGGCTGCCGCCTTCGCAGTGGTGGTCCCGGAGGCGAGCTACGCGGTGCCGGCCTGCGGCCTCGCTCTCGTGGCCCGCGATGCCTACAACGCGAGCTGGCCGCGACCCCACGTCGCCCGGGACTTCAGGCTCACCCTCTGGGCCATTGCCGGCGGGGCGGCGGTCGGCGCGGCTGGCTTCTCACTCCTGGCTGCCGAGCACGCCGTGGGCGGCTTCATCGACTTCTACGTGACCTTGGTGCCCGGCCACGACCTCGAGGGGACCATTCCCATCTCCTTCGCGCCGCTAACCGGGCAGTTCCTTTACTGGATCCTGGCGCCCGGAGCCGCCGCGCTGCTTGCCTTCGTCATCCTGGCGGCAAGGGTCCGTCTCCGCCTGACCCTGCGCACCAATCACTTCCTGATGATCGCCGCCGGTATCTTCACGGTCCTCTACTACGCGGCAGAGTTCCTGAGTCGGGCCGACCCCACCCATGCGGAGCTGTCCTACGGGGCCGCGATCCCCCTGGTGATCCTCTGCGCTTGGGAGGCGGCCAAGTGGCTCAATCGATGGGTCCGCGCACAGCTTCAGGGGAGCCGCGCGGGGGGGCTACGCTGGCCGCTCTTCTACGTGGCAGCGGCCCTCGCCGGGATCACCAGTACGACCTCCATTCCGACCCAGCTCGCCGCGACGCCTGCGGACTTCCGGGCCGCCGCCGCGACCGAGCCCTGGCTCGCGAGCGTCGGATATGTCTCGGACGGTGAGGAGGAGATGTGGAGCGACGTAGGCACCTTGCTGTCCGCCTTCCTCAAGCCCGGTCAGGAGATCTACGACTTCAGCAACCAGCCGGGACTGTACTTCTACATGCTCGACTACAGGCCAGCCACTCCACATTTCTTCGCTGCCTTCGACTACAGCCAGGCGACCCAGGAGGAGACGATCCGTAGCCTGGAGGCGAACCGCCCCGAGTTCGCCATCCTCTACGGAACCGCGCCTGGTTCCCTGTCGGTGTGGGACGGCATCCCTAATACGACGCGGGAATACGACATCTCGCAATACCTGCTCGACCACTACCGGCCGTTCGCCGATGTCGACGGCCAGATGATCTACGTCGAGGACAATGCCCCCATCACCATCCCCGACTCCCTCCAGGCCGAGCTCGGCTCGCGGCTGACCCAGACCGACATCCCCTTTCACTACCCGGACTGCGCGTGGGGAGATGTGCCGGAGTTCCTGACCGTCCAACCTCCCGCCGGGGCGACTGGGGTTGTGGTCGGCGGAGCGAGCGGTCCCTCTGAGGCGTGGAACGTGAGCGAGCCGTCGGAACAGGTCTGGGCGGATTACCGCTGGATCCAGCTGACGGTCGCGCCCGGCTCACCCGGGGCCTCATTCACTCTCGCCGATCGAGAGGTGGCGGGTGAGCACCACGACGTCACCTTCAAGACGCTCCCGGGCGGGGAGGTTTCGTACCGGTTCCCGATCGGCGCCTGCACCCAGTGGCACGGGTATAGCCTCCCGACCCTGCGTCTCAGCAGCTCGGTGCCGGTGACGATTACCCGCGTGGAGCTCCTCCCGTGACCGCTCGTCTGGTCGGTGTGACGCTGACTTGCCCGTGGCCGGCGAACCTGGGGGCACCCAGCCTCCCGTCGAACATCGGTGCGGAGGAAGCGCACGATACCATCTCGACGAGGCTGGGCGCCTCGGCGCCCCGCGCGAAAAGGAGGACGGTGGTGACATCCTCGCTCGGCCTGGGGATCGCGACGGCTGTGGCGGCCGCGGGCCCGGGAGCGGCCAGCCGGGTCGAGCTGCTCGTGCCCGAGCACGACGACTGTGCCGACCCCGAGCTCTCGATCGTCATCCCCGCCTGTGACGAGGCGCTCACGGTTGGGGAGTTCGTCGACTGGTGCCGGGCGGGGATGGTCGGGGCGGGGGTCTCGGGTGAGGTGCTCATCGTCGACAGCTCCAGCGACGCGACCCCGCAGATCGCCCTGGCCCACGGGGCTCGGGTGCTCCGGGTGCCCCGGCGAGGGCTGGGGCAGGCGTACATCGACGCTATCCCCCATATTCGCGGGCGCTACGTCCTGATGGGGGACGCCGACTGCACCTACGACTTCCGCCAGCTCGAAGGCTTTGTCCACGGCTTCCGCGATGGGTACGAGTTCGTCATGGGCTCGCGCTGGAAGGGCAGCATTGAGCCCGGCGCCATGCCCTGGCACCACCGCTACCTGGGCACGCCGGTGACGACCTGGATACTCAACATGCTCTATCGCAGCAGTTTCTCGGACATCCACTGCGGGATGCGGGGCATCACCCGGGAGGCGCTGATCCGGATGGGACTCCAGTCGACCTCGTGGGAGTACGCATCGGAGATGGTGCTCAAGTCGGTGCACATGCGGCTACGGACCACCGAGGTGCCGGTGACCTTCCTCAGGGACCGGGAGGGGCGGGTGAGCCATCACAAGCGGCTCGGCTGGCTCTCCCCCTACCAGGCGGCGTGGATCAACCTGCGGGCAATGTTCATCTACGGCGCCGAGTTCTTCGTCTACCGGCCCGGCATTGTCATGTTCGTGGTCGGGCTCGTGATCACCCTCCCCCTCAGCCTGGGCCCGATCGCCCTCGGCCCCTTGCACCTCTCGCTCTACACCATGCTGCTGGGGATGACTCTGACCCTGGTCGGCCTCCAGAGCTTCTTCTTCGGCTGCCTCGCCCAGGTCCTACACGACTACACGGGCCGGGCCCGGCGGCGCTGGCTTCGAGTCTTTCCGTACTCGCGCACGGTGCTGCTCTGTGCCGTCGCTTTCGCGGGCGGGGTCGTGCTGGGCGCCCTGCTCGTGGCCCAGTGGGTCTCCAACGGCCTGGCACTGCGGGCCGACCGCGCCGTCTACAGCGCGGTCATCGGCCTGATGCTGATCATGATGAGCTTCATGACCTTCACCTTCACCCTGCTCCTTCACGCCGCCGCCCTGCGCACGGCGTCGACCTATGACAGCCACGAGTAGAGACCTCCGCAACCGCGCCTACGGCCAGGACCACTCCCTCACGGCCGTGGATCGCTTCGGCATCTGGCTCTCCTCGCGAAGGATCCGGCGCACCGTGGGGAGCTTCTCCGGCATGAGGGTTGTCGATGTCGGATGCGGCTACCACGCGACCGTGGCTAGGTCGCTACTTCCCGCGGTCGCCTCCTTGACGCTGGTGGACGTCGCCATCAGCCCCCTGCTGCGCGGTCGCGCCAAGGTACGAGTCATCGAGGGGCGGCTGCCGGAGGCCCTCGCCGAGGTTCAGGACGGCTCTCAGGACCTGGTCATCTGCAACTCGGTGCTTGAGCACCTCTGGGAGCCGCTGGAGACCCTCCGTGAGGTCTGGCGCGTCCTTGCTCCCGGGGGAATGGCGCTCGTCAACGTGCCGTCTTGGCGGGGCAAGCGCTACCTGGAGTTCTCCGCCTTCCGGCTGAGAACGAGCCCTGCCGATGAGATGGAGGACCATAAGGCGTACTACGATCCGCGTGATCTCTGGCCGCTGCTGGTCCGGGCGGGGTTCTCCCCGCGCGACATCCGGTGCAGCCGCCACAAGTTTGGTCTGAACACATTCGCGGCTTGCCGGAAGAGCAGCGCAAAGGCAGGGTGATGACGACGTTCACCGACACGTATCTCGACGAGACCCGGCGGATCGTCGAGGCCATCGATGGCGAGGCGGTGGAGAGGCTCGCCGCGGGGCTGGCCCAGGTGCGGGAGCGCTCCGGGCGGCTCTTCATCCTCGGGGTCGGCGGCTCGGCAGGGCACGCCAGCCACGCGGTCAACGACTTCCGCAAGCTGTGCGGGTTCGAGGCGTACTCCCCCGTCGACAACGTCTCGGAGCTGACCGCCCGGATCAACGACGAGGGGTGGGACACCTGCTTCAGCAACTGGCTGGAGGGGTCTCACCTCGGCGCGGCGGACGGGATCCTGGTGTTTTCGGTGGGAGGCGGGGACCGGGAGCACGGCATCTCCGCGAACATCGTCAACGCCCTCGAGGCGGCCCGGGCTGCCGGCTGCTTCATCGGTGGAGTGGTCGGCCGGGACGGGGGTCACACCGCCAGGGTGGGAGACGCGGTGGTCGTCATCCCGCCCCTCGTCGCAGAGCGAGTGACGGCTCACACGGAGGGGCTGTGCGCGGTGGTCTGGCACCTGCTAGTCTCGCATCCTCGGCTCCAGCGCGCCGCCACCAAATGGGAATCGGCGGTCGGGGAGACGGCGTGGCCGGCCGCTACCTGATCGTCGGCGGCGCCGGTTTCATCGGCAGCCACTTCACCGACCGGCTACTGGGGGAGGCGGGCACCGAGGCGGTGACCCTCTACGACAACTTCTCCTCGGGACGGGAGTGGCACTACGCCAGGTGGGCCGGCGACCCGCGGCTCACGGTTGTCCGTGCCGACGTGCACGAGCAGGACCGCCTGGTCGATGCCATGCGGGGCCACGAGGTGGTCATCCACCTCGCGTCCAACCCCGACATCGCCCGCGCCGTCACCGAGCCGGCCATCGACTTCGACGAGGGGACAGCCCTGACCCACGCGGTGGTGGAGGCGATGCGGCGCGCCGATGTCGGGATAATCCTCTACGCCTCCGGCAGCGGTGTGTACGGCGACCTGGGTGAGCGGGAGGCCACCGAGGACCACGGCCCGCTGATTCCCATCTCCACCTACGGGGCCTCGAAGCTGGCCGGGGAGGCGATGATTGCCGCCTATTCCTTCATGTTCGGGCTGGTGGGGCGCGTCTTCCGGTTCGGCAACGTCGTGGGGCCCCGGCAGACCCACGGGGTCGGTCTCGACTTCGTAAGCCGCCTCGCCGCCGATCCCCACCGGCTGCGCATCTTGGGGGACGGCAGCCAGAGCAAGTCGTACGTTCATGTGAGCGACGTCGTCGATGCGGTCCTGACCGCCCTCCACCGCGAGCCGGCTCCCTATCAGGTCTACAACGTCGCCACCGGCGACTACGTCACCGTCTCAGAGATCGCCGACATGGCAGTCGAGGTCGCTGGCCTCGGGGCCGGCTCGGTCGCGTACGAGTACACGGGTGGCGATCGGGGGTGGAAGGGCGACGTCCCGGTCGTGCGACTCAACACCGACCGCATCCGAGCCCTGGGCTGGACCAACCGCTTGACCTCGGCGGATGCTCTGCGCAGCTCGCTGCAGGCGCTGCGCCTCGAGCTCGACAGGGTCGCGATCGGTTGACGGAGCGATGAGATGGTGGATGTGACCAAGCTGCGGGTACAGATCTTCGCCGACGGCGCGGACCGCGACGGGATCGAGGCGCTATCGCGCAACCCGATCATCAAGGGATTCACCACCAACCCCACGCTGATGCGGGCCTCGGGCGTGATCGACTACGAGGCATTCGCCCGCGATGTGCTGGCCCTGGTCGGGGAGCGGCCGATCTCCTTCGAGGTCTTCGCCGACGACTTCGAGGAGATGATCCGCCAGGGCCGGCGCATCGCCACCTGGGGAGCCAAGGTCTTCGTCAAGATCCCGGTCACCAACACCCGGGGGGAGCCCAGCTCGGACGTCCTGCGAACCCTCAGCTCCGAGGGCGTCCAGCTGAACGTCACGGCCATGACCACGCCCGAGCAGGTGGAGCGGGTCGTGGCGTGCCTCGACCCCAGAGCCCAGCACTTCGTCTCGCTCTTCGCCGGCAGGATCGCCGACACCGGGCGCGACCCGCTCCCGCTGGTGCGCCGCTGCGTCGAGATCCTCGAGGCGCGGCCGGAGGTCCGCCTGATCTGGGCCAGCCCGCGGGAGATCCTCAACGTCGTCCAAGCCGACGAGGTGGGCTGCCATGTGATCACGGTGACCCATGACCTGCTTAAGAAGCTGCCGCTGCTCGGCAGGGACCTCGACGAATACTCCCTGGAGACGGTGCAGATGTTCCATCGCGACGGCGTGAGCGCGGGGTTCGACCTGTGACCAGCGTGGCCGGGGGCACCGCGGATTCGGACTGGGACAGCCTCTGGCAGCGCTTCGACCAAGCCGCCCAGCGCAACCCGGCGGAACTGATGCGCTTCCGCCTGGCGCTGCACTTCCTCGGTCTCTCGGACCGTCCGGCCCGGGTCGTGGACGTCGGGAGCGGGCAGGGAGAGCTGGTCTCGATGATGAGCCAGAGGCATCCGCGCGCGGAGGTGCTGGGGGTGGAGCTCAGCGCTACCGGTGTCCGCCTCGGCCAGGCGCGGGCGCCGTCGGCCCGATTCCTGCAGTGGGATCTTCTGACCGACCAAGCGGCCCCGGCCGAGTGGTGGAGATGGGCGACCGACGCGGTCTGCTCCGAGGTCTTGGAGCACGTGGATGAGCCCGCTCGCCTGCTGCGCAACGCCCGGAGCTTCATGGCCCCCGGATGTCGCCTGGTGGTCACCGTGCCCGGAGGACCGCGTTCCGCCTTTGACCTCCACATCGGTCACCGGCGCCATTACGATCCACCCGCTCTCGCCGAGCTCCTCACCGAAGCCGGGTTCGAGAGGGTGGTGACGTTCGGAGCGGGGTTTCCCTTCTTCAACCTCTACCGCCTCGCCGTCGTCGCCCGGGGCAGGCGGCTGGTCGAGGATGTGGCGGTCCAGGACGAGGGCGGCTCGCTGTCTCGGACCGCGCGGCTGACGATGCGGGCCTTCGACCTGCTCTTCCGCCTCAACCTCATGGCGACCCCCTGGGGCTGGCAGATCGTGGGCGCGGCGCGGCTGCCGCGGTGAGCCTGTGATCATCACCCGCACTCCGCTTCGCATCTCGCTGGGTGGTGGCGGCACCGACCTCCCCTCCTACTACTCGCGGCGCGGGGGCATCGTCATCTCAGCGGCAATCAACCGCTACATCTACGTCGGGATCAACCGGACCTTCACCGATGACTACCTCATCAAATACGCGGAGATGGAGCGGCGGAGCTCGGTGGACGACATCGCCCACCCGATCATCCGCGAGGCGCTCCGCGCGCATCCGATCGGCCCCGCCCTCGAGCTGGTGAGCCTGGCCGACATCCCTGCCGGTACCGGGCTCGGCTCATCCGGGTCGTTCACGGTGGGGCTGCTCCGGGCGATCTACGCCTTCAACCGCGAGCACGTCACCGCCCACCACCTGGCCGAGGAGGCCTGCGAGATCGAGATCACGAAGCTCGGTCGCTCGGTGGGCAAGCAGGACCAGTACATCGCGGCGTACGGCGGCCTGTCGTGCTTCGAGTTCGACACCGATGGACGCGTCACCGTCTCACCGTTGCGAATCTCTGCCGCGGTTCTCCACGACCTGGAGGAGCGGCTGCTCCTGTTCTTCACCGGCTACTCGCGCGACGCGGAGGATCAACTGCGTCAGCAGCGCGACCGCAGCGCCAACGGCGACGAGACCATGCTGGCGAACCTCGATGCCGTGGCAGCTCTTGGACACCGGGTCCGTGGGACGCTGGAGGGAGGTGACACCCACGGCTTCGCCCGTCTCCTCAACGAGCACTGGCAGGGCAAGCGGCGGCGGTCATCCGGGATGAGCACGGAGGCCATCGACCGCTGGTACGACGTGGGGATGGCCAACGGGGCCCTGGGCGGGAAGCTCGTGGGAGCTGGGGGTGGCGGATTCCTCCTCTTCTATGCGGAGGACACTCAATCGCTGCGAGCCGCCATGGAGCGCGAGGGTCTCGGTGAGGTCCATTTCAGCTTCGACCTCGACGGCTCGACCGTCATCGTGCGCGACTGATGCCCCTACCCGTAGTCATCCTCGCCGGCGGCTTGGCGACCCGCATGCGACCGGCCACCGAGACCGTGCCCAAGGCCCTCCTGCCGGTGAACGGCCGGCCATTCGCCGACATCCAGCTGGCCTGGCTGGGGTCCCTCGGGGTGGCCGAGGTTGTGTACAGCATCGGCCACCTCGGGGACGCCATCGCGCGCCACATCGGCGACGGGAGGCGATTCGGGATCACCGTGCGCTATGCGGCGGACGGCGACCGGCCACTGGGAACCGCTGGGGCGCTGCGGGCGGTGATCGACTCCGGCCTAGTCGCGGATAGCTTCGGTGTAATCAACGGGGACTCCTATCTCTCGCTGAATCTCTCTGGTGTCGAGGCCGCCTTCGCGACCAGCGGCTGCACGGCGCTGATGACGGTGATGCGCAACCGCAACCGGTGGGAGGCCAGCAATGCGGTGTACCGGGACGGGCGGGTCGTGGTCTACGACAAGTCCCGACCCGCGAAGTGGCGCGAACAGATGGAGTAGATCGACTACGGGTTCGCAATCCTCTCCCGGGCGGCTGTCGCCGACCGCGTCGCCGCGGGCGAGGTCGCCGACCTGGCCGACCTGATGCGCGATCTCAGCCTGGCGGGTCGGCTCGCCGGGTACGAGGTGACCGATCGCTTCTACGAGATCGGCTCGCCGCAGGGGCTGTCCGATCTCGAGCGCCACCTGGCCGACGGGGACGCTACCCCAGCCGGGTCGTGATAGTTTCCGCTCCGTGAGACCCAGCCGCTGGACCCTCAGGAAGGTCCCGCAGATCACGGCGTAGTTCTGGATCCTCAAGGTGCTCACCACCGCCATGGGCGAGGCGACCTCGGACTACTCGGTGCGCCAGATCGACCCCTAGCGCGCGGTCGGCCTGGGGGCCGTCGCCTTCGCCGCGGCCCTCATCCTCCAGCTGTCGGTCCGCCGCTACATCGCCTGGGTGTACTGGCTGGCGGTGGTCATGGTCGCCATCTTCGGCACCATGGTCGCGGATGCCCTGCACATCCAGCTGGGCGTCCCCTACGCGGTGTCCACGGTGGGCTTCGCCGTCGCCCTGACCGCGATCTTCATCGTCTGGTATCTCACCGAACGGACGCTCTCGATCCACCGCATCACCACCCTCCGCCGCGAGCTGTTCTACTGGGCCACGGTGTGCGCCACCTTCGCCCTCGGCACCGCGGCCGGCGACCTCACCGCGTACACCTTCCACCTCGGTTTCCTAACATCCGGGATCCTATTCGCGGTCGTCATCGCCGTTCCCGCCGTCGCCCACCGCTTCGCCGGTCTCAACGCGGTGGTGGCTTTCTGGTTCGCCTACATCATGACGCGACCCCTGGGCGCCTCGTTCGCGGACTGGATGGGGGTCCCCCACACGCTCGGCGGTCTTAACTGGGGCAGGGGGACGGTGAGCGTGAGCCTGACCATCGTCATCGCGTGCTTGGTCGGCTACCTTTCGGTGAGCCGCGTCGACGTCGTGGAGGAGAGGGACCGCCGGCCGGTCAGCTCGACGATGGTGCCGGGCTCACGGTGAAGCCGGCCTACCCCCCGACCGGCATGCTCCCCTGCCAGGTCGCGGTGTCACCGTTTGACGTGTTGGTGACGGTGACCTTGTAGGCGTACGGCCCCGGACCCGGGAAGGTGAGATCCCCCATGGTTACTACGAAGGCACCGCCCGTGTTCGCCTGGGCGAAGACCGCGGCCGCGGGCTTGCCGTCCGTGGTGGCGGCGACCTGCACCGCCGAATTCGCGAAGACAACCTGGGCGGTGTACTGCGACGCGCCGCCACCACCCGTGAACTGCGCTACCTCGACCGTCCCGCACTCGTAGTCAGGGGCGGCAGCCGTCTCACAGTTCGTGGACGTGAACGCTTGGAAGACCGGCGGAGCCGACGAAACGGCGGTGGTCGGGCTGAGAGTCGGGTTGGGTGTGGTCGCCTCCGAGGTGGGGCCGATGCTCGAGCTGGTGCCCGGGGAGGAGACCGGTTGTGTGGAGCTGGGGGTGGGGGTGGTTGTGACGGTCATGGAGGGCGACGTCGCCGCCGTGGCGGGCCCGGCGGAGCCGGAGTGTCCCACGGCGTCCCCGGCGAGGAATCCGACCGCGAGCAGCGCGACCGCGGCGATGCCGATGAGGACCCCCGACCAGGGGCGCAGCCGCCACCACGCCGGCTTCCCCCCGCCGCCCGCGTCCGGGGGCGCCGGCCCGGACCCGGCGCCTCCACCGCCTCTCTCCTTCTCGCCCGCCACGCTGAAGCTCCCCTCGACCCCTGGACCGACCCGACTCAGCGGGTATCATCCACAATCCTGATGGGATCGGGCAGGTGCTGACGGCTCACGGCCGCGCCCTCGCCCGGCTCTGCGGTCCTCCCGCCGGATACCTGGTGGCCGCTGTCGCGCTGACCCTGCCGGTGTGGGCGCACCCGGCGACAGAGTGGCCCGGCGGCCCCGGCGACCCGATGCTCTCGATGGGGTTCCTGGGATGGAACCCCTTTGCCCTGAGCCACGGCCTGAACCCGCTGCACGACACCTTTGTCAACCTGCCAGCGGGCGTGAACATGGCTTGGAACACGACCATGCCCCTGGCGTCGGTGGTTCTTTGGCCGGTGACCGCGGTCTTCGGCGTGATCGCCGCCTACAACACCGGGATGGCCGCCGCCCTGGCTCTGGACGGCTGGTGCACCTTCCTCTGGCTGCGCCGCCGGGTCCGCCTGCAGGTGGCGGCGTGGATCGGCGGCCTGATGATGGTCCTCGGCCCCTTCGCCGCCTCGCGGGCGAGCGCCCACCTGGACCTCGTGCTCTTCTTCCCGGTCCCCCTGCTCCTCATCGCGCTCGAGAACGCGATCCGGGACCCGCGCCGACCCCTCCGGTGGGGAGCGCTGATCGGGCTCCTCTGCGCGGTCCAATTCTTCCTGACCGAGGAGGTCCTCGCCCTCTTCGTGGTCGCGGTGGGGACGGCGGTGATCATCGCCGCGGCCGTCTTCCCCCGTGCCACCGCCCAGCGCGCTCTCCCGCTCGCCGCGACGCTCGGGGTGGCGGTCGGCCTCTTTCTCCTCCTCACCGCCCTTCCGCTCGCGTACCAGCTCTTCGGCCCGGGGCGGATCGTCGGGCCGATCCAGACCCCCAACACCTACGTCACCGACCTGGTCAACCTGGTGGTGCCGACGTCGGCGACCGCCCTCTCGCCGCCCTTCACCACCGGGATCGTGAGCCAGTGGACCGGCTTCCCGATCGAGGCCGACGCCTACATCGGAATCCCGCTGCTGCTGGTGGGGCTGTACACGGCGGTGCGCTGGTGGGGGGACCGGTGGCTGCGGATCGTCGCCCTGGGGACGTGCGCCGCCGTGGTCTGGAGCCTCGGGCCCTACCTGCACCTGGCCGGCGTCTCCCACCACCTGCTTCCTTTGCCCGGCCGGCTCCTCGCCTACGTGCCCGTCCTCGCCAACCTGCTTCCCGCCCGATTCGACCTCTTCCTCGATCTCGGTCTCGCCGCCCTGGTGGCGGTGTTCGTGGACCGGGCGGTCTGCGCTGGGAGGTGGCGCTTCCGCATCATGGGAGGAGTGGCGCTGGCCCTGGTGGTGGCCACCCTGGCCCCCCGCATGCCCCTGGCCGCGACCTCCTCGGAGACGCCCCGCTACTTCCTCTCCGGAGGCGACGTCACCGCGCTGGCGCCTGGCACCACGGCGCTGGTCGTCCCCTATGGGGACAGCTCGTCGACCATGGAGCCCCTGCTCTGGCAGGCCCAGTCCGGCTTCCGCTTCCGGATGGTCTCGGGCACCATCTGGACGGCGGGGCCCGGTGGAGCACCCTCCTTTGGCCGACCGATGACCACGACGCTCGACTGCGTGATGAACGCCCTGCAGACCTCGGGAACCACGTCGGGGTGCGGGTCGGACCTCGTCAGGGCGGTGCGAGCTGACCTGGACCAGCTGGGGGTGCGGGTGATCATCCTCGGCCCGCTCGCCTATGGGACCCAGCCTGGCCTCCAGGCGCCCGTCGAGGCATACCTCAGCCAGGTGGCGGGGGTGCCGCCCCGGGCGGATCAGGGAGTGGAGGTCTGGGCCTACGGGGAGTGAGGCGCCGTTGTGGGGCGGTGTCCGGTCTCAGCTCGCTGTCGCGGACGGGCTTGGCGTGGGGCTCGTCGTTAGCCCGACAGGGATGCTGCCGGTCCAGCTCGCGGAGGCTCCGTCCTGCGTATTCGTGACGGTGACGGTGTACGCGTACGTCCCCGCCGCCGGGAAGATGATGCGGCCGGCAACGACGGCCCCAACCCCCACGATGACGACGTCGCTGGTTCCGTCCGGCGGAAGTGGCATTTGCACCGAGGCGTCGGCGAAGCTGACCTGGGCAGTGTCGTACTGCGCGGTTAAGGATGAGTCGTCGAACTCTGCGAGCGGGACGGTCTCGCAGGTCTCTGGATACACGTTGTAGTAGTTGCCGTCGCAGTTCTCGGTGCTGTACCCCTGCTGAAAGACGATGGCGGAAGGCGGCGGGGTGGCAATCGGGCTGAGCGTGGGTGCCCCAGGGCTCAGGCTGGGAGTGGTGGTGGGCGTTGGCGTGGGCGTGGCCTCGTTCGCCGCCCCGGTGGCGATCGGCGGGGTGTAGAGCCCGGTCGCGGTGCTCGTTAGGGTGCTCCTGGCCGTTGCCGGCGAGGAGGTGGCGGCAGTCGGCCCCTGGGCGGTCCCAAGGTGGCCCCCCACGAGCACCCCGGCGACGATCGCGGCCGCCGTCACCGCACCCGCGCCCAGGCTCCACCAGCGCCGCCCGCGCCATCCAGCACGGTTCGGCTCCCTGTCGCTTTCCACGCCGTCTCCCTCCACCAGGCGTTCCCGACGCGGCGATCCGTCGCCGGCCCTCCGGGTCCGGCCAGATCGAATCACCGTCGACCATTGAACGCGCCCTCCGTGGTTGAGTTACAGACCCGGCCCGGGAGCGGCGGTAGGGGCCAGCCAGGATCGCGCCGACTATCATCCAACCTCCAGATGGGACCGGCCCGCCACTTCACCGTCGTGACCCTCCCCGCCTACAAGGCGGAGGACACCCTGGAGCGGACGGTGGGGGCGCTGCCCGCCGGCAGCGCCGACCACCTCCTGCTGGTTGACGACGCCTCGCCAGATGGGACCGTCGACCTCGCCCGCCGGCTGGGCATCGACGTCCGGGTCCACGACCGCAACCGGGGCTATGGCGGCAACCAGAAGACCTGCTACCGGGAGGCGCTCGACCTGGGCGCCACGGTGATCGTCTTGCTCCACCCCGACTACCAGTACGACCCGTCGGCGGTGCCCGCGCTGGTGGCCCCCATCGTGGCCGGCGTCGCCGACTTCACCTTCGGCTCCCGCTTCGCCTGCACCGGGAACCCGAGGGCGGGGGGCATGCCCCTCTACCGCTACTGGGGCAACCGCTTCAGCACCATCACCGAGAACCTGCTGCTGGGCACCCACTTCACCGAGATGCACTCCGGGATGAAGGCGTACAGCCGGCACTTCCTGGAGTCGGTCCCCTTCGAGACCTATTCGGACGACTTCGTCTTTGACACCGAGATCCTGGTGGCCGCGGTGGTGGGGGGATTCCGGATCCAGGAGGTGGCCATCCCCACCCGGTACACCCGGGAGTCGTCGTCGATCAACGTGCGCCGGTCCCTGGAGTACATCCAGCGCAGCGTCGCGGTCTGCTGGCACGCAGCGGGAACCCGCCACCGGCAGCGCCGGCGCGAGGCGGCGCGGCGGATCTGACCGGGAGGGGCCTGGCCGCGGAGGGGACGGGGCCGTCGGCTGGAGCCATCGGTTCAGCCGTTGGGGGACGCGAGGTAGTCCTGGGCCACCCAGCCGTCGAGCCCCGCGAGGTACCACCAGATCGTCCCCGTGGCGAGGTGGGTGGTGGGGTCGGTCTCGGCCACGTAGACGGGGGGCTGCTCGACCGCGTAGGTCGTCTGGGTGCTCGGACTCACGCAGGACAGGACGCTCGAGGCGTTGCCCGGTGTGGCATGCACGTCGGCGCAGCCCCCGCCCGGAACCGAGATCATCACCGTGCCTCCATCAACGGGCGCCAGGTCCTGGGTGCAGAGCACGTCCAGCGGGTGCCAGCCGGCGGCGTCCTCGTACACGTAGGCGTAGCAGACGGCCCCTCCGCCGGTTCCGTACGACTGGTACTCGAAATCGGCGGCGTCGGTGCCCAGGGTCTCGCCGCTCAGGGTGAGGCAGCCCTGCCCGGCGGTCGGGGTGCAGCTGGTGGTCACGGTCTCCCCCTCCTCCTCCTCGATGTCGGAGTTGGCCGCAGCCTCGGCATCGGTGGTGAAGGTCGAGGCGGAGGAGACCGCGGTGATCGCACCCACCTGGACATCACCGTCGCACGGTGCCATGCCCTGGAGCAGGGTGGGGTACGTGTTCACCGGTGCGGTGACGCTGGCACCTCCGAGGAGGGTCAGGCTCAGCTCACCGACCACCGGGGCGGAGCCGGAGCAGACGCCCGACGCGGTGTCTCCCGTTCGCCACGAGATGAGCGCGGTGGCCTCGCCCGGCTGGGGCTCCCAGGGGTCGAGCGCCACCCGGTCCGGTACCAGCCACGCCTGACCAGCCGGAGCCGGCGCCTGCGAAGTGGGCAGTGCGGACCCGCTGCTGCCCAGGAGCTGGGCCTGGAGGGTGCCGCTCAGGTCGCAGGCGGTGCCGCCGTCGTTGCCGATGAGGGCGGTCACGCCCTCCTGGCCGCCCGAAGCGGAGGAGGCGGCTCCCACCACCATGTCGAGCTGGCTCCCCGTGCACGCTCCGGAGATCGACGCCGAAGGCGTCGGCGTGGGTGTCGGTGTGGGGCTGGGGGACGGCGTCGGGACCGCCGCAGGGGCCGTGGAGGTCGGCATGGCGGCTGACGGGGTCGGCGTCGCTCGCGCGGCGGCGGTCGCGCCGTGCCCGGTGCCCCCGGTGAGTCTGAGGAGCACGAGGGTCGCTCCTCCCCCGACGACGAGCACGGCGACGAGCACCGTCACGAGGAGTTTCCATCGCATCCGGGTTAGGTAAGCACACTTCGGACACACGTGCGGGTGCGACCGTCCTTGGGGCCTCATCGGTCCGATCAGGCCGGATGGCGCGGACCCGGCGGTGGTCGTCGGCCACAGAGGCTTTCCTGTATCCTCGCTGGCGATCGCGATGCAGCACGTACGGAGCCGGTCGGGGCTGTCGCCGGGGATGCCGGCGGATACCGCGGCGCCGAGGATTGGGATCCTCGTCGTCGCGTACAACGCAGCATCCACGCTGGCCAGGGTGCTGGACCGGGTCCCGCTGTCCTTCCGGCCCCGGGTCACGCAGGTCTTCGTCTGCGACGACGCGAGCCAGGATTCCACCTACCTGGTCGGGCTCGGGTACAAGCAGATCACCGCCGATATGCCCCTGACCGTGATCCGCCATAGCCGCACGCTCGGCTACGGCGGGACCCAGAAGGCGGGTTACCGGCTGGCCATCGAGCAGGGTCTCGATATCGTCGTCCTCCTTCACGGCAACGGCGAGTACGCGCCCGAGTCCCTCGAGGAGATGACCGGGCCTCTCGAGAGAGGCGAATGCGATGTGGTGCTCGGCTCCCGGATGCTGGTCGGGGGCGCGGCCCGTAGGGGGGGGATGCCCGCCTACAAGTACGTCGGCAACAAGATCCTCACCCGCTTCGAGAATCGGGTGCTCGGAACCCGGCTGAGCGAGCTCCATTCGGGCTACCGCGCATACAGCGTCAAGGCTCTCGCATCGGTTCCTTTCGAGCGCAACTCCGACGGCTACGATTTCGACACCCAGCTGCTGATCCAGCTGATGCACGCAGGGAAGCGGATCGTCGAAGTACCGATCCCCACCTACTACGGCGACGAGATCCGCCACGTCAACGGGCTGAAGTACGCGGCCGAGGTGTCCGGAGACGTGCTCCGCTACTGGGCGGCGAAGCGCGGGCTGCTGGCGGACAGCGTGGTGGAGATCGGCCCCGAGTACGAGCTGAAGGGCGGCGAGGGGGGCTCGCATGACGTGGTCCTGCGCTGGCTGCAACGGACACCCCCGGCGCACGTGCTCGACCTGGGGTGCTCCAGTGGCCTGCTCGCCGAGCGCATCCGGCGATTCGGTCACCGAGTCACCGGGGTCGACCTCCAGGAGCTGCCCGGCGTGAGCGCCCGTGTCGATCGTTTCGTGCGCGCGGACCTGGACCAGGGCCTGCCGTCCGGTCTCGACGTCGAGGGTGGATACGACGTGGTCATCGCGGCCGACGTGCTCGAGCACCTGCGGAATCCCCAGCGGCTTCTCGAGCAGATACGGGAGGTGCTGGCTCCCCGGGGGACGCTGGTCGCCTCCGTCCCCAATCTCGGCCACTGGTACTCGCGCGGGCGCATCGCGCTGGGGCTGTTCGACTATGACCAGCGCGGCATCCTGGACGCCACCCACGTGCGCTTCTTCACCCGGCGCAGCTTCCGCAGGTGCCTGCGCCAGGCCGGCTTCACCGTGCTGCGCGAGGAGGCTACCGGCCTGCCGCTGGAGGTGATGACCAGTGGGAGGGGCCTGCTTGCCCGCGTGGCCCGGGCCCTGGACCGGGTCGCCGTCGGACTGCGGCCGACCCTCTTCGCATACCAGTTCGTCTGCCAGTGTGAGAGGTCGGCGCAGGGTGCGGGGAGCCACGGCTGGGCCTGACCGCCTGCGGTCGCCAGCCGCCGAGCGCGGCTCCGGAGGGCGGTCGGACGCCCGGCGCGACCTCCCCGCCTGACCCCCCTACAGGAACCCGACCAGCTCCTCGATCAGCGCCACCAAGCCGGCCTCCTCCACCGGCTTGCTGACGACCGCGGCGGCTCCGAGCTGATGGGCGCGCTCGCGGGAGGCGGTGTCCCCGGGGTCGGCGAGCACCACCACCCCGGCCGGCGGACAGTCGGGGGTGAAGCGGATCGCCTGGAGGAACTCGAGGCCGTCGGTGTCGAGGGTGATGTCGAGGAGCAGCAGCGCGGGGCTGAAGGCGGGCAGCTCGGTGCGCAGCTCGCGGACGGCCCGGACCCAGCGCACCTCGTGCCCCCTGCCGCGGAGGGTCGTGATCAGGGGACGGGCGACGATCCCCTCGTCCTCGGCCAGGAGGATGCGGCTGCCTGCCATGCTTACACCGGATCGTAGCCGCCCGTGGCGGCGGCCTGCCCGCGCGGCGCCAACTGCGGCTATGCTGACCGCGGAATGGGCTGGGCGCGGCCGATCCTCCCCACCGTGAGACGCCGCCGGGGCGGCGCTGAGCGCGCTCCCCATCCCCCGGGTACCCCCGCGGTGGCGATCATCGCGACCAGGCCGGCGAGCCGTGTCCTGGTCGATGCCAACACCCGCACCTTCTGGTCGCGCGGCGCCGAGGGGCCGGTGACGCTGGTCGAGTCCGACGCCCCCGTCGCGACCCACCCCCTGCGCGAGCGGGTCCGGGCCATGGTCGCGGCCCACGACCGGGGAGCGCGGCGCGGCGGCTCCCGCCCGCCCGGCAATCCCGCCTTCAGCGAGGCGCTCTTCGTGGAGCTGGTCCGCGGCGGCCAGCACGCCCGGGCATTCGACCTCCTGGCCCCTGACTGCCAGCTCCACTGGGGGAGTGCCGAACGCTTTGCCGCCGCCCACCGCGGGTCCTCGCTCGAGCGGCTGGAGGGGGTGAACGTCGTCGCCGTCCGCCACCTGGACGAATGGGTGGATCCCCACCGTGGTGACCGCCACTCCCAGGTCGCCGAGCTCGACGTCGAGTACAGCTTCGACGCCGGACGGCGCCGGGTGAAGCTGTCCCGCACCGTCCACCTGGTGGCGGTCGAGGGCCGCTGGCGCTCCCTCTCCTACCCCGTGGAGGCAGCCATCGCCTCCTGACGGTAAGGCCAAGACGCCCCCACCCGGGGGCCGGATCGTCACCCCGCCCGCACGGTCCCGAAAGGTCCGGCTGACTAGAATGCTCGGATGATCTCCGCCGCCGTGCTCCGCAGCCGGCCCGGCCCGCTCGCCACCACCCGCGCCGAGCTGGTCGACATCGAGCGTCGGGCGCGCTTCCGCCGGGAGCGGCTGGCCCGGGCACGGCTCCGCCTGCGCGAGTCCGACGCCCTCCTCGACCTGGTGGAGGAATGCCGCCTCCGCGACATCCGTCCCCTCCCCCCGGTCCTCTGGGGTGCCGTCGCCCGGCTGGTGGGAGGGGTGGAGCCGGAGTTGCGCGACGAGCTGGGGATCGACCGCGGCGCCGACCACGTGAGCGAAGTGCTCTTCGCCGCCCAGGAGATCCTTCAGGCGGAGGCGCGGCAGGAGCTGCGCCCGCAGCTCGCTCCGATCATCCCCCTCTTCCGAACCGCCTGAGCGGCGCCGTTCCACCGCCGGCCCCATGTCCTGGGAGATCACGGTGGCGGGCACCGTCCACCTCGACGACATCGCCACCCCCCGCGGCCGGCGGCTCCGGCAGATCGGCGGCTCCTCCCTCTACTTCACCCTCGCCGCGGCGCCCCACGCCCGCGTCCACCTCAACGCAATCGTCGGCGGCGACGCCGAGGCCGAGCTCCGCCAGACCCTGGACGGCCTCCCCGTCGACCTGGCCGGGTTGGCGGTGAGCCCCCGGCCCACCTTCCGCTGGCACGCCGTCCACGACTTCGAGCGCTGGGTGGCCGAGACGGTGGCCGAGGAGCCCGGCTGCGAGCCGGAATGGCGCCCCCGGCTCAGCCCCGCGGCGGCCCGTGCCGAGGTGCTCTTCCTGGGCAGCATGCGGCCAGCTCTGCAGCGGGACATCCTGGCCCAGTCGTCGGCGCGGCTGATCGGTGTGGACAGCATGACCTGCTTCACTGGGACGGAGCGCGACGCGGTCCTGGACGTGGTGGGCGGCTGCGACATCCTCTTCCTCAACCGGGTCGAGCTGAGCAGCCTGGTCCCGGAGGCGGGCAGCTGGCAGGCCGCGGCGCTCAGCCTGAGGGGCCGGGGTCGTCTCCGTGCCCTGGTGGTCAAGGGAGGGCCCCTGGGGGCGGCCCTGGTGACCCCCTCCGCCCTCGTCGAGAGCCCGGCCCCCCCGGTTGACACGGTCGTCGACCCCACCGGGGCGGGGGACGCCGTCGCCGGAGGCTTCCTCGGCCTCTGCGCGGCCGCCGGGCGGGACGACGACGCATTCTTCCTCATCGCCCTGGAGGAGGGACTTGGCCGTGCCGCCGCCGCCATCGGCACCTTCGGCACCTCCGGCCTGCGCCGCATCGCGCTCAACGCAACCTGAGCGCGTCGTTCTCGTCACCTGAACGCAAGCTGTGACGCGGTAGAGTGCGCCCATGGTCATTCGCTGGGGTTATGGCGTCGGCTTCCCCCTCTGGGGCACCATCATCGGGCTGATCCTCTTCGCCCTCCTGATCGGATCGATCGTCTGGCTGGTCGTCGTCCTCAGCCGCCCGGGCCGCCAGGTCCGGATGAGCTGGTACGGCGGCGGCTACGGGCCTCGCTTCCGCCACCCGGCCCTCGATGAGCTCGACATCGCCTACGCGCGCGGCCAGCTGACCCGCGACGACTACCTCCGGCGCCGCGCCGACCTCACCGGCGGCTGGGGGCCTCCTGGCGGGCCGCCGACTGGCTTCGGCGGCCCCGGACCGGGTCCTCAGGGCCCCGGCGATCCGGGAGCGCCGACCTCCTCGTAGGGACCTGCGGCGTGGCGTGACGGCAGCTTCGAGGACCCCGTTCGCCCGATCGATGAGGTCTCGACGCACCGGTTCGGTCGGCGACGACGGCCGTCTCCAGCGTTCGGGCAGCACCGGGGTGCGCTTGTGAGCCTGAGCAACCACGAGGCCCTCTGTGGGGTGTCCGCAGCACAGTAGCCTTCGGAGTCTGAGGGGCGTTACATCCCTGGAAGGACTCACCAGGGGACGCTCACCATGGGGACCGGGATCATCGGACGCCGTCATCGGTGGGTGCCGGCCGTCGGCCTCCTCTGCCTGGCCTGCCTGGTGACCACCTGCGGGTCAGTAGCTTCGAATCGTTCTGAGCGACCAACGTCTCAGGGGGCCACCTCCGCTGCGAAGACGCCGGCGCCCGCGATGTCGACCGCCAGCCCGAGCGGCTACTCCTCCCCGCCGGCGACAACCCCGTCCGCATGCCCGCCCACAAGCGGCGGGACGACCCAGAGCGCGCGCATCACCGATATGCGGATGGGCACTGCCGGCGGCCATGACACGCTCGTCATCCAGTTCGACAACGCCGTGACCCACTACGAACTCGGTCAGAACCCCACCGGGGTGCAGTTCACCGGAGGTGGCGGAAAGGGTGGAACCTTCACGCTCGCCGGCAGCTACGGCGTTCGTCTCAACATCTACAACCTGAACTGGACGGTCCCGCCCGGCAACCAGTACCCGCACGGGACCGACATCCTGCAGTCAGCTCCCGCACTTCAGGAGGCACGGCAGATCGGCGACTACGAGGGGATCGTCAACATCGCCATCGGTCTCAGCCGGGACATCTGCCCCGACGTCTCGATCTTGGCCGGCCCGCCGCGACTGGTGCTCCAGTTTCCCACCGGCTCATAGAACCTGAGCCCAGACTCCGCCGGCTTCTTCAGGGGAAGTAGGGCTAACAGGGTGCTGAAGTAGGGTCCCTGCGCCTGCCGACCGCCGGGTCGGGTGGTCGGAGGTGGGTGCCGGTGCAGCGGCAGCGGTACTCGGTGCGACTCCGACCTCCTGACGGGCTGCC
>Ga0187884_10000206_pt1 | contig 61172 bp, 54 predicted proteins | sample June2016WEW_20_4_FD_132983 | JGI IMG/M metagenome (GOLD analysis project Ga0187884, IMG submission 132983) | Peatland microbial communities from SPRUCE experiment site at the Marcell Experimental Forest, Minnesota, USA - June2016WEW_20_40 | ecosystem: Environmental > Terrestrial > Soil >...
GCAGGGCTTCACTTTGGGGTGAAAGCCCTGCGCTGGCCTCGATTTGCAGCTTTTGGCACCACTCGCAACTGGCCGGATTGGACATGTCCATGACTGGCCGGATCGAAGGTGTCCATTGAGGGTGGCTATTTGCAAATGCTGCTGCCGTCATCGCTACGCCACCGGCCCGATTCCTACCACCGGGTCGGTCTGGGTCGGGACCGCCGAAGCCCGGCTGTTCTACGATCTCGTTGAGCGCGTACTCGAACGAGCCGGGCACGATCTGATCCGCATAGCTCAGCGGAATCCACTTGTCCTGCTTCAGGTTGTACGGCTTGTACCGCGCCATCCGCCGCTCCCAACCACATCAGCCGCCCGGGCATCGTGCGACACCCGCGAGACCTTGATTTACCTGGGTGCGCGGACTTTTTCTACATCCTCAACGCTATGCCGATGAGCCGTCGCGGGCGAACCGGGGCGACGCGGCTGGTACGGGCCGCATCATGCCCGCGGGCCGATCGAGCGCCGGGTTCGGCGATCTATGCCGGTCACTTCGGATATCTTGTCGCATCCAGCGCCACAGCCAGAAACACAAGCGACACAGCAACCAGAAGAATGGCGATCACGGTCTCCATATGGTCACAACCCTCGCAGGGCTTGGATCTGTCGTTCAATCCGGCGATGCAGTAGCGCGATGCCGGCAGTAATGGCAAGCACAGCGAGACAACCCCCAACCAGAAGCTGAAGGGTCGTGCTGGTGGCATTGGAGATTAGCCACCCGAACAAGCTGATATCCGTGACTACCATCACGCCGAGCCAGAACTTGAGATACGCGATCTACTCCTTGGCGACATCCAGCTCCGACATGTCCGACTCCGGATGCGAGCATAGCACGAGTCGCACGAGAATGCCGACCGGACGGTGGTACGGTGGTCACTGCAGCTCGTTTCTCTATTGCGAAGTCGCCGAACGTCATGCCGCTCAGGCGCGGCGCGCTTTTCGCCGCCGCCTGGAGCAGCGAGTTAGAGGGCTGCCCCAAACGGCACCGTTTCTCCTCATGATACTACGACGCTGACAGATCCGCGGGACGAAGTGCTTGGAGAACTCGTTCCGAACGCGGGACCGTCTCGATTTGCTCATCCGGCTTTACCATTCTCCGTTCAAACAGCGCGAACGGCAACGGAAGGGCGCCCGTGAAACGTGGGTGCAGATAGAGCACAGGCTGGCACGGGCAGCTGAGCCCCACCTCCGGGTAGGCCAGCACACCGGCGCATACTGGTTCGCTGGCTCTTCCATTGATGAACTCGCCTCCCAGGCCGTCACCACCATCTCCGAAGAGGGCACGATCGAAATCGTGAAGCGTCGCACCGAAGCGCCCGTCGATTGCAACTATCCGCGGGTACGGCGAATCGCGAACTTGCCTCCGCTTGCGTTTCACGGCGCGCCGAATCCTGGAAATCGCGTCGCTCCAGTAGGCGAGCCACGGACCGCCAGCAATCGCTGGCTGATCGGCGCTAGCTGCAAGCAGCTTGAGTCGGATCATGCCGCCGCCAAACGGCTCCTCGATATCGCGCCGGTCTCGCTCGTGTTGCGGTGGGGGGATCCTCATGAGCTGTCGTACCAGCCGTTTGAACTCACGCTTTGACTGAGCGGGACCGATCTCAGGTAGCTCAGATATCCAGACACCCCACGCGACAGGCACCGCGTCGTGAACTATTTTCTCTAAGGGGTCGACGTGCTGCCGGCTCTTCTCGTAGGCCGACAGGAACTCCGGGGACGTTGCATCCACAATCAGCGCCCGATCAGCAAACCACGCAAGAAAATCGGGCCTGCGTCCAGACGCTGTCGTCTTCTCCCTTTCGAGCCTGGCCCCGACAGCTTGAAGTGTCCTTGCTACGATCAGCTCGAAGAAAGCTGTCTGCCATCTGCTCTCAAGGTCGCGGCAAACGGACGTGCGCCATTCAGCCGGGAGCTGAGCCAGATTAAACTTCAGAAATCGGCGTGCCTCACGGGCGCGCGGCGCTGTGGACCTTGCAAGCCAATCCAGAAGTCCTTCGCTTGGAGGCGAGGGCGTACTGTCAGGAATGGCCGGTTCCTGAAGCCAACGAAATGTGACCGTATCTGTCATGCCTGCTGTGCTCGACGTGCCCTCTAACCTTAAAGGGTTCTTCCGTCACCCGGCCGCACGGACATCACGCGAGTGGAGCGGTCGCTCCACGGCCGGATGGCGAAAAGGCCCCGTTGAACTGAACCGCTGCCCATCACAGTTGGTGTCTAAAACCTATGGGGCTTGTATCGTATTTTACGGTTGTCGGGCAAGCGCGCTGTGGGCCTGTGGACGGATGAAGCGTGGCTCAAAAGGGCAGACAGCTTGGTGGTGCGGGCGTGTGGAGAGGCCGCCGCTGCGGGGAACCCTTCCCTATCGGTTCATGGGCAGGAGCCGCCGTCTTTCCGATCATCCCGGGTAGCGGCCCTCCCTTGGCCGCGTATCGAGGGACTGGCGGCGTCTCGAAGCCTGTCCTGAGCCGCGTCGAAGGGGGCGCCCGCTGGATCGACCGTCTCGTCCGGAAGAGGGGAAGAAATGATTTCAGTCCGGCACGCGCTCGACGGCGCGCTTGAACTCGCGGTGCCAGTTGGTCACAGTGCCGAACTGCTTCACGTAGGCGTCCAACCCGACGAGCGCGCGCGCCAGAAAGACGCGGTGGCCCGGCGCTTTGAATAGGCGGTTTTCAAAGCCGATGCTCGCCACCTGCATCGCGATCTCCACTGAGTTGAAGTCGCGCGGATTGAACGGGCGGTCCTTCAACACCGGGCCGAAAATCAGATACATGATGCGGACCAATGGCTCCGGGTTGTCACCACGATCGAGATACCCCAAGCGTACGAAGCACTCCGCCATCGTCGCCTCATCGCGCACCAGGATAGCCTTCGCCAAGCCGTGATAAGCCTTGCGGATGGCTTCCGGGAAGATCCGGATCGATCCGAAATCGAGGATCGCCAGCTTCGGATGGTAGGTGACCAGGTAGTTGCCCGGATGCGGATCGGTGTGCAGCATGCCGAACTCGAAGATCTGGCGCCAGAGCACGCGGAAGTACTTGACCGCCACCCAGTCCTTGAGTGACTGGTCGACGCCGGGGCCGAGGATCTCTTTGAACGCATAGCCTTCCAGCAAGCTCATGGTGAGCACGCGCCGCGAAGAGAAATCGGGGTAGACATCGGGGATGAGCACCTCGTCGTCGTCGCGGAACATTTTCTGGAACAGCGCGATGTTCTTGGCCTCATTGACGTAGTCGATCTCTTCGTGCAGGCGCTCTTCGAGCTCGCGGTAGACGTCGGACTGATCGATCTTCTGCCGCATGACATCGCGGCCGATCATGGTGAATGTCTGCAGCAGGGCTTTGAGGTTCTGCAGGTCCTGGTTCACCGTTTCTTCCACGCCAGGGTATTGCACCTTCACCACAACTTCCTCGCCGCTCGGCAGCCGGGCTTTGTGCACCTGGCCAAGGGAAGCGGCGGCAAAGGCTTCCTCATCGAAGGACGCAAACAGCTCGTCCGGGGGCGCGCCGAGCTCACGGGTGATCTGCTTGCGGATGAGAGCATAGTCCATCGGCGGCACCGACGACTGTACCACCGAGAGCACCTGCAGGGCCTCGGTGGGAAGAATGTCGTCCCGCATGGACAGCATCTGCACCAGCTTCATGAAGGCGCCGCGCAGCTCCTTCGAGCGCTCGACGGTCTTCATGGCGTTCTTGATATGCGTGTCGAGCAGCGCTTTTTCGCGACTACCGGCCGAACGGAAGGGCCAGCGCAGCGCTTGCCAGACGTAGCTGGACCCCACCGAGGTGGCGAGCTCGCCCACCTTCAGCACCCGCCGGGCACGGCCGCGGGTAATATTGCTGCGCGATTTCGAAGAGGTTGTCACCGGGTCCGATCTTAATCGGCTGAGCGCTGCTTGTCGACGCACGAAGCGTCTTACCGCAGGAGACGGTGCCGAGCGGCTTGGGCGAAAGTGCTACTAGAAAGCCGGGGATGGCGAGCATCCCGGCTGAATGAACACTCCGGCCGCAACCAGCTCCTTGACACGGCTTTCGCGAGCTTCCAAAAGGGGAACGAGGAGTGCGAGACATGGCACGCCACGATCGCAAGGGTGAGATGCACCGCCGCCGCGTGCGGCGGCAGAAGCTGGCGGAGCTGCGGCAACGGTATGCCGCGGCGAAGACGGAGGAGGAACGCGCGTCGCTGCTTGCCAAGCTGGCGCGCGTAGCGCCCACGCTCTCGCCGCAGCAATTCCTTGCCACCGTGAAAGCGCCTTCGAAGAGCGCCGGCACGGCTTCGCCTGCCTGAAAGGCGTCAGTCGAGATCTTCCCCGTTCATGCCGGCGTTCTTGCGCGCCGTCTTCATCAGCTCCGCAACCAGCGGGCCGATGCTGGCGGGGTCTTCGACGGGCTTGGCCCTGGGGCCGCGGTGCCAGCCCTCGGCAATTGCCAGCACGTGGCCGGAGGCCTCGAACACACGCCCGGTGATGTGTCGCGATTCGGCGCTCGCCAGCCATGTGACGATCGGCGCGATCCAGCGTGGGTGCAGGCTCGCCTTGTCCTCTTCTGTGCCTTGGGCCATCCCGAGGTCCTCGGTCATCCGTGTGAGCGCCCCAGGCGCCACGCAGTTCACCGTGATCCCGTAGCGGCCCAGCTCGCGTGCAGCGATGATGGTGAAGGCGGCGATGCCGGCCTTGGCAGCGCCGTAGTTGCTCTGGCCCGGGTTACCGTAGATGCCGGAGACCGAGGTGGTGTTGATGATGCGCGCGTCGACCGGTTTGCCGGCCTTCGTCTGATCGCGCCAATACCCGGCGGCGAAATGCGTCATCGCAAACGTTCCCTTCAGGTGCACCTTGATGACCCCGTCCCACTCCGCCTCGGTCATGTTGACGAGCATCCGATCGCGCAGGATGCCGGCGTTGTTCACCAGGACGTCCAGCTGCCCGTAGGTGTCGACGGCCTGCTGGATCATCCGCTGAGCCCCCGCCCAATCACTGACATCGTCACCGTTGACGACCGCTTGGCCGCCGGCGGCCGTGATTTGCTGGACCACTTCCGAAGCCGGCCCCAGCGACTTGCCGGTCCCATCGCGCTCGCCGCCGAGATCATTGACGATCACCTTGGCACCGTGCGCGGCCAACATGAGCGCGTACTCCCGGCCGATGCCGCGCCCGGCACCGGTCACAATAACGACCCGACCTTCACATAGTTTGCCCATTGCGTGCTCCTCGTTGATTACCTTGGCGCGGGCGTTTGGCCCTCGCCCGTATGTGTCCGGCGGTTCGCTTACATTACTACAGGCCGGGAATCAATCCACGCCCGGTCCCGGCCCCGGCATGAGCGTCAGGAGCGGGCGCTACTTCGTGCCGGTGACGGCCTGGAGTACCTGCTCCGGATGTGCTTCGGCGTTCGCGACCTTGGCCCAGTGCTTCTTCACGCGGCCGTCGGGACCGATCCACACCGTCGAGCGGATGACGCCCTTGGTTTTCTTGCCGTACATCACCTTCTCGCCGTAGGCTCCGTACTGCCGCATCACTTTGCGGTCGGGATCGGACAGCAACGTAAACGGCAGCTTGTACTTGGCGGCGAACTTCTGGTGCGAGGCCGCGTCGTCGGCCGACACGCCTAAGACCACGACATTCGCTTTCGCCAGATCCTTCCAGCCGTCGCGAAACCCGCAGGCTTCTTTGGTGCAGCCGGGCGTGTCGTCCTTGGGATAGAAGTAGAGGATTACGTCTTTGCCGGCTAGGTCTTTCAGCGAGACTTGCCTGCCGGCGGCGTCGGTGAGAGTGAAATCCGGTGCGGGCTTGCCTTCCTGAATTGCCATATCGAGCCTCCTTACGGATCAGAGCCTGCCATACGCAGCGCGGCAATCAAGAGAGCCACCCCGGGCAAACTCTCCTTCCGATTGCCACGCCGGCGCCTCTCGTGGCATGGAAGCGATATGATCAGTGATGCAATCAGGCAGAAATTGAAGTACGTCAAGGTCTCCGATCCCGACATCGGTCTCGAGCGTTTTCCCGATTTTCTCATCGTCGGCCCGCAGCGCACCGGCACGACGTGGCTGCACGCCCACCTACGCTACCATCCGGAGATCATGTTGGCCGAGCCCAAGGAACTTTTCTTCTTCAGCAGCTTGAAGACACCCGATAGCCGGCGGTTCCGCTCGAACGAACTGGCGCATTACCTGCAGTTTTTCCGCGAGCCACTGTGGCGCGTGGCGCTGCACCACGCGATCAGCCTGTGGCGTTACCGCCAGCTGTACCGGCCCAAGATCCGCGGCGAAGCCACCGCAAGCTACGCGGCGCTGGATCGCGACATCATCGCCGAGATCAGCGCGCTCAAGCCCGACCTCAAAGTTATCCTGATGATCCGCGATCCGGTGGAGCGAGCGTGGTCGCACGCCAAGAAGGATCTCGTGCGCAACCGCCGGCGTCGATTCGAGGATGTCGCCCCGAACGAGTTCGAGCAATTCTTCACCGATCCATATCAGCGCCAGTGTGCGCGCGTCACGGAGAATATCGACAACTGGGCAGCGTTCCTGCAGAGGGGTCACCTGCTGGTGGGTTTGTTCGACGACATCGACGTCCGGCCCGAGGCGCTGCTGCTGGCAGTCATGGACTTCCTAGGCGTGCGCAGCGACCAGCGCTACATCAGCCCTGAAGTGCGCGAGCGGGTGAATCCTACGGCAGCGAGCAAGATCCCGGATCGTTACCGGCGTTTTCTCGACGAGTTGCTGCATGACGATCTGACCCGGCTACGAGAGCGCCTCGGGTTATCGTGGTCGCCAGAAGCCAGCGACCCGCTCGACCGCCCGCCAGCTGCCCGGGACGAGCGCTTCATTCTGCCGCTCCATGAGCGCTAGAAAGAGTTGCTTGATTGATGCCTTGCAAGGGGCCCATCCTCTAGGCCTGCAAAGCGTTTCTCATCGAACATCCTTTCTCCGAGCAGGCCAGCTACTTCCGGCTATCTTCGCAATTGCCTTGGCGCATTTGCATCGGCTCGGTCTACCTGGTACTAATGACGTTAGAAGCTGCTGCGGCTGGGCTTCTGGGGCTCAACACCTACCAAAGGATTTTCGTAGAAGAGATAATCAAATCCTGGCGGTTTTCCTGCCTCCGAGAAGTCCCTGGCTTGCGATTCATCGTAGAGAGAGAATGCAGTTCTGGCGTCTTTCTTGCGTGTCCTTGGTTTGCGGTTTATAGTAGGAGAGGTTTATAGTAGAATACGTAATGCAGTTACGGGGCGCTTCTTACGCGCGCGAATTTCCTGGTCTGCGGTTCCGGCGGCCGGGAAGCATGCGTATGTGCGCAACCTATTTACTGAAAGCACGGGTGGCGTCTGACGGCAAGTAAGGGACCTGTCGAAATCAGCCGCGCGCATCCGCAGGAGTCTAAACGTGACTGAGACAGAGGTCGAAAAGAAAACCAAGAAAGTCTATGGCGAGGTCTACATCGACCGCGAGCGCTGCAAGGGCTGTTCGTTCTGTGTCGAGTTCTGCCCGGCGCACTGCCTGGAGTTGGACAAAGCATACAACTCCAAGGGCTATCATCCGCCGGTGCTGGCGCGGCCCGACGACTGCAACGGCTGCGACCTGTGCGGCCTGTACTGCCCTGACTTCAGCATCTTTGCGGTGATGCTCAAGGCCAAGAAAAACGGACGAGGGGTTTCGTGATGCATGCAGATCCAAGCGGCGTTTTGACTGGCCAACATTATCTCGATGGCAATCATGCGGCATGTGAAGGTGCGCTGGCGGCCGGCTGCCGGTTCGCTGCCGGTTATCCGATAACCCCGTCGACCGAGATTGTGGAGCGTGCGGCCGCACGTTTTCCGTTTATGGGCGGCATGTTTATCCAGATGGAGGACGAGATCGCCGCCTCGATCGCGATTCAAGGCGCAGTGTGGGCCGGCAAGAAAGCCATGACAGTGACCAGCGGTCCGGGTTTCTCGCTGATGATGGAGCACATTGGCCTGGCGGCCATAACCGAGACCCCGTGCGTGTTTTTCAACGTGCAGCGCGGCGGACCGTCGACCGGCCTGCCCACGCTTCCCGGCCAAGCCGACATGATGCAGGCGCGCTGGGGCTCGCATGGCGATTACGAGATCATCGCTCTGTCTCCGCAGTCGCCGCAGGAGTGTTTCAACATCGCAATCGATGCTTTCAACCTTGCCGAGCAATGGCGGGTGCCGGTGCTGGTGATGATGGACGAGTGCGTCGGCCACATGACTGAGCGAGTCATCATCCCGAAGGCCGAGACCATTGCGGTGACGGAAAGGCGCTGGACCAAGAAAAAGCCCAGCGACTACAAACCGTTCGAGGCGGGTCCCGATCTGGTTCCCGACATGGCCAAGGCCGGCGACGGCTATCATCTCTTTGTCACCGGTTTGACCCACGACGAGCGCGGGTACCCGGTGATGAATTGGCAGGCGCAGGAAAAACTGGTTCACCGCCTGGTCAACAAGATCCGCCTCTCCACCGAAAAGATCATTCGCTTTGAGGAAGAAGACATCGAAGGCGCAGATGTGGTGGTCGTGTCTTACGGCATCACCGCGAGGGTGGCCCGACGCGGCGCAGAGCTGGCGCGCCAAAAGGGCGTGAAAGTCGGCATGCTGCGACTGGTCGTGGTTTGGCCGTTTCCGGAAAAGCGTATCCTCGAGTTGGCCTCGAAGGTCCAGGCCTTGGTGGTCCCGGAGATGAACTACGGACAGATGGTGCTGGAAGTCGAGCGCGCTGCGCACGGCAAGACGAACGTCGTCTGCGTACCCCACGGCGGCGGCGAAGTGCACGACCCCGAGGTCATTGCCGAGGCGATCATTCGCGCCGCCAAACAACGGAGCTAAGCGAGGCACGTCATGGCCAACGAAGCTGAAAATCCTGTCAACCCATATTTGCGCATGGACCGCATGCCGAGCATTTGGTGCCCGGGGTGCGGCATCGGCACGAGCGTCAACTGCTTCGCTCGTGCGATTACCCAGTCCAAGGTCGATGTTAAAAAGCTATCGATCGTCTCGGGCATCGGCTGCACCGGCCGCGTGTCGGGTTACCTCAATTTCGATTCGTTCCACACCACGCACGGGCGGCCCATCGCCTTTGCCACGGGTCTCAAGTTGGCCAATCCCGAGTTGCACGTCGTCGTCTATTCCGGCGAGGGCGACCTGATTGCCATCGGCGGCAACCATTTCATCCATGCGGCCCGTCGCAACGTGGACATATTGGTGGTGTGCGTTAACAACTTCGTCTATGGCATGACCGGTGGCCAGGTGAGTCCGACCTCGCCTTCGCCGGCGAGCTTCACGACTGCACCTTACGGGCAGTTTGAAGAGCCCTTCAATCTTCCCTATCTGGCCGACTCCTGCGGGGCCGTGTACGTGGCGCGTTGGACGACCTTTCACGTTCGCCAGATCGCCAAAAGCATGCGCGACGCCTTTGGCAAGAAGGGCTTTCGCTTCATCGAGATCGTTGCGCCGTGCCCCACGCTCTATCAGCGCCGCAACAGGCTCGGGGACGGTCTGGATGCGATGCGGTACTACAAAGAAAAATCGGTCATCAAGAATGGCGCCGAAACCAAGAGCCTCAGGATTGACTTTCAATCAGAGATCACGGTCGGGACTTTTGTCGACCGCGAGCGGCCGACCTTCCTTGAGGCGATGAATGACCGCTTCCAAAAGGCCCTAGGCAACAAGTATGTGCCGTATCCGCTGGGACCGAACCATGAGCTAAAGAGCCAACCCCGGGCGCAGGCCAGCGCCTAACAGGAGACAGTCATGGCAGTCACGGAAATCAAACTGGGAGGACTTGGCGGCCAAGGCGTCATCCTTGCCGGGGTCATTGTCGGTAAAGCCGCGGCGCTTTTTGACCACAAAGAAGCCACGCTGACGCAAGCGTTCGGACCTGAAGCCCGTGGCAGTAGCTGTAGCGCCCAAGTCGTGGTGTCTGACGATGCGATTCTCTACCCCTATGTGACGCGACCGAACGTCATGGTCTTGATGTCGCAGGACGCCTACACGCGTTTCTCGCCTGAAGTGGCACAAGGGGGCACTCTCATCATTGAGGAAGAGCTGGTCGAGCCGGGCTCTGTGCCCAACGGCGCCAAGGTGTTCAAGATCCCGGCAACCCGCATCGCCGAAGAGCTGGGCAGGCGCATGATCCTGAACATCGTCATGGTGGGTTTCTTTGCCGCCGTTACCAAGCTGGTCAGCGTCGAGGCCATGCGCAAAGCAGTTGAGGACTCGGTGCCGAAAGGCACGACCGACTTAAATCTCAAGGCATTTGAACGTGGGTACGAGTGGGGACAGAAAGTCCTGAACTGACCTGACCTGATCGAGAAGCGGTATTCACCAGAGGGGAGGATGCTACGCCCCAGTCATACGCATCCTCTCGCGCCCCTAGGGAACTCGTGCCTGCGGTGCCTGCCGGAGTGCGCGTTGACCAGTAGACCGTCCCCGGTATAATTCGAACGCTTGACTACTCAACGATCAGTTGCGGCAATCGTGTTGGCCGCTGGCCTCGGCACGCGTATGAAGTCGGCCCGGGCCAAGGTGCTGCACCATCTGGCGGGCAAGCCGTTGATTGCGTATCCGCTGGCGGCGCTGCGTCACGTCGGCATCGATCCGATCGTGGTAGTGGTTGGCTATCAGGCGGATGCGGTGCGTGCCGCCTGCGCCCCATACGAGGCACGCTTCGCCGTACAAGCGGAACAGAAGGGCACCGGCGACGCGGCGCGGACGGCGCACGCGGCGTTGGAGGCTTTCACCGGTGATGTCGTCCTTGTCTACGGCGACTTGCCGTTTTTGCGTGCCGAGACCTTTGAACGGCTCATTACAGCGCATCAGGCCACGGGTGCGGCCGTGTCACTGCTGACGGAGACCGTGGATGCGCCCGCCGATTTCGGCCGCATTGTGCGTGACGAGGCCGGCCGCGTCTCGCAGATCGTTGAGTATCGTGACGCGACCGAAGCACAGCGCCGCATTCGCGAGATCAACGTCGGCGTCTACTGCGCCGACACCGGTTTCTTGTTCCACGCCTTGCAGCAGCTACAGCCAGCGAACAAGCAACGCGAGCTGTACCTGACGGACATCATCGCGTTGGCCTATGACGAAGGGGCACGGATTGCCGACGCACCAGCGACAGCCGGGGAGGGCGCGCAGATCAGCTCGCGCGTAGACCTCGCCGCACGGGAGAAGACCTTGAAAGACGAAATCAATCGCAAGTGGATGGAAGCCGGCGTCACCCTGGAAGATCCCGCCACCGCGTACATCGGCCCCGACGTCGTCATCGGTCGTGACACGATCGTCGGACCGAACGTCATCCTGCGCGGCACGACCCGCATCGGCGAAGCCTGCCGGCTGGATGGGACGGCGCTGATCACCGACTCCACCATCGCCGACCGCGTGCACATCAAGCTCAGTGTCGTCATGACTGAAGTGACGGTTGCGGACGATGTTCAGGTCGGCCCGTTTGCGCAGCTACGGCCAGGCACGCATCTGGCCGCCCGCGTGCATGTCGGCGATTTCGTGGAAACGAAGAATGCGCGCATCGGCGCCGGCACCAAGGCTATGCATCTAGCCTACCTCGGCGACACCGAAATCGGTGAAGAGGCAAACATCGGTGCCGGCACGATCACCTGCAATTACGACGGCTTTCAGAAGCATCGCACCGTCATCGGCAGCCGCGTCCAGGTGGGCAGCGACTCGCAGTTGGTGGCGCCGGTCGTCGTCGGCGATGACGCCTACCTCGCGACCGGCACGACGGTGAGGAAAAACGTCCCGCCGGGTGCGCTGGTGTTTAATCCGAGGCGACAGTTACACCGCGAAGGCTGGGTGGCCGCGCGGCGGGCGCGCGCAGCGGCGGGAACCAGCGAGGAGGCCAAAGGCCAAGGCCCAAAAGTCCAAAGGCGAACAGAATAGCCGGAGCTTGCGCGCCCGCACGGCCGGCGCGCCGCCAGAAGAAGGCGGCTCCTCAGGGCGAACACGTAGCGGCGCAGCATGCGGCGCGCCTACGCCGCCTGCCCTTCCGCTTTCACCCAATACCGGTCGACGTCGTCCTGCAATTGCCGCAGGATTTCATCCTGCCGAACGGGCTGAAACAGATGCTGGTAGCGCCTTTGCCGCTGCAAGTAATCCGCCACCGGGTGGAAGCGCAGCCGCACCGTGTGCACGATCTCGCCGTCGCGCATTTCCTTGAGCGGCCACACGCCGGTGTCGACGGCGAGCTTTGCCACCTCGACGGATTCGGCCGGCTCCACGCCCCAGCCGGGCGGGCATGGCGATAGACTGATGAAGAGTTTCGGTCCGCGCACTCGCCCGGCGCGCACTACTTTATCCATCAGGTCGAGCGGATAGGCGGGGGAAACCGTCGCCACAAACGCCGGACCCTGTGCTTGCCAGAGCTTAAATAGGTCCTGCTTTTGCGTCTGCGTCCCCGCCGATGTGGCACGAGTGACCGGCGTGGTGGCCGTGTGTGAACCGAGCGGCGGTGCCGGCGACATCTGGAATCCGGTGTTGCCGAAGGCTTCGTTGTCGTAACAGAAGTAGTAGAAGTCGAGCCCGCGGTGAATCGCAGCCAGCGTTGCCTGCAAGCCGATGCCATACGCCGCGCCGCCGCTGGTGACGACCACAACCCTCAGGTCCTCCTCTTTTGACAGCCTGCCCTTTGCAATCAAGAGGTCGAGGGCGTCGCGAATGCCCTGCGCGCCGGCGGGTGCGGCGGCCATGGCGGTGTAGAGCCAGGAGGAGTGGAAAGGCGTAAAGGGGAAGACCGCCAGTAAGGTCAGACAACCGGCGGCATTGACGAAGACGACGTTCGGGCCGAGCGCCTTGTGAAACAATCGCAAAGCCAGCAAGCCGCCGCAGCCGGCGCACAGCCCTATGCCGCCGCCCAGGTACTCCTCAGGTGGGATGTCCTTGATGCTCTTATAGATCTCGCGACGAATGCGCATGCTAGTCCGACGACCGGTTAGGCACCCCATGCTGGGCGATGCGCAGCATCTCCATCATCTGGCGATACTCGGAATCCGAGTAGAGCAACATCGGCTCGGACGGACCGCCTTCACCTTCAGCGGCATGCAGCGCCGCCATGATGGTATCGAACTCCTCGCTGCGAAAACGCCGCCCCCCGAGGCCGCCGATGAAAGAAAGCAGTGGCGGTGCCGGCCCGCCCCGCAAGGCACTCGCCACCTCGCTGAACAGGATGCCACCCTTGCCGATCGAGATGTTCTGATCGATCACAGCGACGGCGCGGCGGCCCCCGAGGAGCCATTCGAGCTCCTGTGCGGGGAACGGACGGATCAGCCGCAAGCGCAGCAGGCCAACCTTCTCGCCGCGGGCGCGCAAACGACCCACTTCATCTTTGCCCACCCCGCTGAACGAGTTCGACATGACGATAACCCACTCGGCATCGTCCAGCCGATAGCTTTCGACCGCGCCGTAGCAACGGCCGAAATGGCGGCAGAACTCGCCGGTTATGGCATCGTGGACGCTCAGCGCCACCTCGGCCGATCGCTGCATCTGGTACTTGAAGAAGCTGTAGCCGCTGCCCCCGAGGACCGCGACGCCCTGCGCCATAGCATGCGAAGCGGAGAACCCCTGCGTGGGCTTATAGGCGGGAAGGAACTCGCGCACCGCCTCCACTGAGGGGACATCGACCGGCTCGCGCGTAAAGGAGAGATAAAAGCCTTCGAGGTTCACCAGGACCGGGAGTTGCACATCGGCATGCTCGGCGAGCCTATAGGCCATGAGGACCGAGTCCAGCACCTCCTGACAGGTGTCGGTGTGGATCTGCAGGAACCCGCTGTCCCGTGCCGCCAGGATCTCGTTTTGGTCCGGTTCGAGCGTGACGGGCGCGGAGAGCGTGCGTGACACGTTGAGCAGGACCAATGGCACCCGCCATCCGGCGATGGTGTAGAGCATCTCGAAGCCATACACGAGCCCCTGGCTTGAGGAGGCGGTGAACACCCGTGCCCCAGTGGCCGCTGCCGCGCCCGCTGCCGTCAGCATCGACTGCTCAGAGTCCATGGCCACCATGCGGGCCGCCAGCTCGCCGTCTCCGCTCCACTGCGCCAAGGCCTCGATGACCTCGGTCTGCGGCGTGATAGTACACACGGGGATATAATCGACTTCAGCGAGCCGCGCTCCCCACGCCGCCGCCGCGTTGCCGGTGAGAAGCTCACGTGTCATGCCGCATCTTCCCGACGCTCGTCAATTGCCCCCGGGGCACACTCCGTCATGCAAGCGAGGCAACCTTTACAGTGTGAGTAGTCGACGACCGGGTAGTCTTGCGAGTCAAGTTGAATCGCGCCCTCGGGACATAACGCGAAGCAAAGGAAGCAGCGGGTGCAGCGCGCCCGTTGGACCACTGGCCGATAGGGCCGCCATCCCTCGGTGGTACGCAGCGCGGAGGTGGCCTCGGTTTCGATGGCCGGCACGGCGATGCGGGCGGGGAGCCGCGGCACAGCAAACGGCCGCGGCGGGACGGTCGCCCACGGCCGTCGCGGGTCCGACAGGCCCACCGAGGGTGCGGCATCATACGCCCTCTCGGTCGCCCGCAGGTTACACGCGATCAGCTCCTGGCTCAGGCGGATTGCGGCCAGTTCGGTCCCCACCGCCTCCGCCACCCGGTTCCACGGTGTGAGTGCGGCGGCTTTGAGCGTGAAGCCGGCGATCGGCGCGCTCAGCAGCTGATGCCCGAGCAGATCGAGCACGATGGACGTAACGTCCATGATCACCATCTGCGCGGGGGTCTGGTACCGATCCCCAAGCTCGTCGCTGCTGTGGGTACTATTCACGAGTAAGAGGCTGCCCTCATCGAGCCCGCTGAGCACAGCCGCGTCCGGCTGTGCCAGTAACGAGGAGTCCATCACGACGCCAACGTCAGGGCGTTCGACGTAGCCCCGCTCGTAAATAGGCCCGTTGCTGAAGCGCGTGGACGCGACGACGGGCGCGCCGCGCCTTTCGGCGCCGTATAATGGCGAGTCCTGGACCGTCGACCCGCCAAGGAAGACAGCTCGGCTGACGATCCGGCTCGCCAGCCGCACCCCCTCCCCGCCACGGCCGTGGAATCGGATGTGACGAACCATGCCCACCTCTGGTGGCAAAGCTGCCAACCCCATGCCAGACCTGCATTTTGCGCCGAAGCGGTTCCGAGTCGAACTGTCACTCCTAGGATTGCCAAACGGCTGTGCCGCGCTTCCCGGCGCTGCGAAACGGCTAATGGATACAAAACTACCGAGCGGTCAGCCGGTTCTTGTCCGTGCTGCCGTAGCGAGTGCCTTCATCGGCGCCGTCAGTGCCCCACCGAGATCAGGTGTGCGATCGAGAACACCTCCGGAAGGTTGCCCGATGCATACGCGGTGGGGGAATGCTCCCCGCTGTTGAAATACCAGGCGTCCGGATCGGGTGATGCAGGACCGGGGATCATGATGATCGTGGCGTGGCTAAGCTGAGTATCGATCATGGTGGCGGAGGTGAACCCCATTTCGTCGTCGTACACGACCTTCGAGTCCGGCCGCGCCTGCTTGCGAAAGGAGAAATACTCCATCCACACCTTCCACAGCTCGCCCCTGTGATCGTAAATGTCGGAATACATCACCACCCAGGCCTCGGCGTCGATGTAGATCACCCGCTTTCCGTAAGCATATTGCGGCAGTTTCGACACCCCCTCGATCACGTACGCGCGGCGTTTCTCCCAGTTATCGCAGTAAACGAAGTCGGCGCCGCCTGGGCAGCGCTGCACCGGATAGTGCTCCCGGTGGATGACACCGAGCACCTCCTTGACACCGAGGAGTTTCCACTCGCTCCAAGCAATGTGGCCACTGTAGCCAAAGTAGGAATCCTGATCGGTGTCCTGGCCGAACAGTGAATCGCTCCGCTGTGCCGTCGACATCCGGCGGGTGCGGCGGAGGGCCGGGATGTAGATCCAGTTATCGTCTTGCCGCGCGGCACTGATATAGCGGATGTCGAGTGACCCAATCCCCTTCATGTCGAAAGGCGAGACGATCGGGCTTAGGATCTCCTTATAGCGCACCTGCTCCGGGTTGGGCATCTCGGGTTTGGGGTCGGCGAAGAGCCGCCCGTTGTAGTACAGCCGCCGCAACTCCCCGACCACGAACTCACGATCCGGCACCATGGGCGAGGTGTACGTCATCGGACCGCTCGGCACCTGAAAGTCACGCTCGAGAACGTCATCGGTGATGAGCGGCTTGTACTGGTAGTTCCACATGATCTTAATGGCCGCGTCGGGATCGTTGACGTCGATGTTGGGAAAGGGCATGCCGGCGACATAGTTCTGGAGCGTGTTGCCGTCCGCCGAGATGCGCACCTGGCCAGCGTTGGCCTCCGTTGCCGCCCGGTACGCGCGCGGCCAATCGACTCTCTTGGTGGCTACGATGTTCATGGTCATCCCGTGGTCCACGCACCAAGCGACGCCGGGACCGACCAGATCGCGTACCTTGTCGGAGTTTGCCTTAGTGATGACATCCCCAGGCTGCACGTCGGCTAACGCCAGAGATGCCGTGAAGACCACCGCAGCAACAGATGCAAGCCGTTTCATAATACGACTCCTTCTTGCTTCGAGCTGGTTGGATGACGCGTACACCGGTATCAGGTCGGCAGCAATTGATACCAGCATCCCCACCTCTCAAATGTGGGTGGCTCGGTCACGCTTCGCGCCTGCACGTAAACACCACGTCCTTGCCGACTGAGGGCAAGGTACTCCGACCAATCCGCTCGCACCATGTGTGCCAGTCATCGGGCCGCGCCAGTGGGTGCACCGCGACACAAACGCGGCCCAACTGCTGGCAGACATGAGAACCAAAGTGCTTCTGTTTCCCAGAAACGCGCAGACGGGAACGTTTTCTTATCGTTCACCTGAGCGACCGCTTTTCGCACAGAGAGCGCCGTCCTCGGCACGAGCCCGCTTGAGAACTTAGGCCAAATGTGGTCCCTTTCAACATGATGCAGGAAGGTGGCACAAGCGCCCTCGCCAGAACCAGGAGTGTTTCGGATGGAAATCCAGAAGTGGCTGAAGTATCCCGTACATTGTGTGAAGCCGTTGGATTCGATCCAGCATGCGCGGGACATCATGGAGACGCGGCGCATCAACCAATTGGCCGTAGTGGCTGGGGGCCAGCTGGTAGGCATCCTCACCGACCGTGACCTGCGCGCCGCCTATCCCTCGGTGTTCGACTCTCCGGTGCTGGGCAGCCGAAAACCGCGCACTTCCGCCACCGATCCGAAAGCCGTTACCGTGGAGATGGTAATGACCACGAACGTGCTGACCCTGACGCCGCACGATTCCATGGTCGACGCCGCGCGCTTGATGCGCCGCGAGCGCATCGGTGCAGTACCGATTGTGGACGGCAACCGGTTGGTCGGCATCCTGACCCGAAGCGACGTGCTGGATGCCTTTGTAGCACTGGCGCGATCGGTGTCGCCCGAGCAACATGGCTCCAGGTGACCTGCACTCTCGGCCTGTCACACCGCTCCGCCTCCGGCCGGGACGGGCGGGGCTGGTGTACGCCGCACTACTGCTGCTGGTTGCCGCCGCTCCCGGCTGTAGCCGTGATGCGGCGCCGTCCGGCGACAGCGGCAAGGGCGCTCAAGTCTCCCGTGCCGAACGCAGCCCTGCCTTCCGTAACCTCGGCAAGCGTGCCGAGAGCCAGCTCTGACTCTACGGCACGCTGACCTACCACCGAAGCGTGCGCCGCGAAACGATTAGAAATGATGCGTCCAGCGCACGTTGAAGCGTGACCCTTCCGGCCGATTCTCTGCCTGCGTCTCGAAATAGGCGTTGAAGAACAGGTGATCGTTTTGTGAGAAACTGTAGAGTACGCCCGGGCCAATGCCCAGCACCTGTTCGCGCGAGTTGGGTATACCGTGCCCGTCGACCTGGGCGTTGGTGAACTGCTTAAGATAGTAGCCGTTCACGCCCGCGCGCAGCTGGTGCGGCAGCAGCTCATACTCCGAAGCGAAGTTGATGTGAAATGCCTGACCCGCCTGCGTGTCGCCCGCGGTCGGAAAGAACGTCTTGTTCGGGCTTTCGTTGTCGGCGTTCCACAGGTAGTGCAAGCGCCACGAAAGTGTCCACTCGGGAAGAAAGAAGACCGTCGCCGCCCAGTACGGATCGAACGAGTAGAAGTTCGATCCGGGGTTCAGTACCCGATCATCACGGTACTTGCCCGTCGGAATCAGGTTCTGGAGCTCGATGCGGTGCATGAAAATGGGGCCGTTGGCGCCCATGATCGGGTCCCACTGAAGGTAAGGCCCGATCAAGATGTCGCCTAGTCCGCTGGTCGCGTTCAGCACGGGAACCTTCCCGGGTTGCACATCCACAGCGACGAGCGGCACGATCACGTCGATACCCCACTTCCCTCCGAGCAGCACCGGCTGATTCGATTGGTAGATAAATTGGTTCAAGCTCACCCACGCGTCGAGGCTGCCGAGCAGCGGCGTCTTGCCACCATGCTGATCCCTGAAGGTGCCGGCCGTGATGTACTGGACGTACTCCTGGAAGTAGAAGCCCGGCCCGGCGGGTGGCCCACCGTCGAGGAAACTGGTGAAGCCGAGGTTCAACCCCAACGGCAACGCTTGTTGCGCCGTCAGCCGGGTGGGCAGCACTCCCAGCAAGCAAAGCCCGGCCACCATAACTATCCCCCTCACCTGAAACACCCCTCGTCTCATACATCCTCCTTTCCGTTCGAGCGCGGATGTAGCGCGCTCCGCTTGCACTTCGACACGGTTTTACATACCCCTTGCACCTACGGCAGATTGCGGCCCGAAAGGAGCATTCAATGACAGATCGAACCAAGTACCTGCTCGACGAGAAGGACATCCCGACAGTGTGGTACAACATCCAAGCCGATCTTCCCGAACCCCTCCCGCCCGTTTTGCATCCGGGCACCCACAAACCGATCGGGCCTGATGACCTGGCCCCGTTATTTCCGATGGGACTGATTGAGCAGGAAGTCTCCACCCGGCGCGAGATCGACATCCCGGGCGAAGTCATCGACATGTACCGCCTGTGGCGGCCCAGCCCGCTCTACCGCGCGCACCGACTGGAGAAGGCGCTCGATACCCCGGCGCGCATTTACTACAACTACGAAGGCTTCAGCCCCTCTGGCTCCCACAAAACCAACACCTCTGTTGCGCAGGCCTATTACAGCAAGGTGGAAGGCGTCAAGCGGATCGCCACCGAGACCGGGGCCGGCCAATGGGGTTCGGCGCTTGCCATGGCCTGCCAGTTCTTCGGCCTCGACTGCAAAGTCTTCATGGTCAGAATAAGCTACGACCAAAAGCCATACCGAAAAGCCATGATGGAGACTTTCGGCGCCCAGGTGAGTGCCAGCCCCAGCCGCGAGACCGCGTCGGGTCGCGCCATCCTGGAGAAGGATCCCAACTGCAACGGATCATTGGGCATCGCCATCTCCGAGGCGGTCGAGGTGGCCGCGCAAGACCCTAGAACCAAGTACGCCCTCGGCAGCGTCTTGAACCACGTGCTTTTGCACCAGACGGTAGTCGGCCAGGAGACCATCGCCAAGCTCAAACTGGCGAATGACTGGCCCGACGTCATCATCGGCTGCACCGGCGGCGGATCGAACTTCGCCGGCATCGCGTTTCCGTTCATCGGCCGCAAGTTCCGCGGCGAAGATAAGGGCGAACGGATCATCGCGGTCGAGCCGTCGGCGTGCCCGTCGCTCACCAAAGGAAGGCACACCTATGACTTTGGCGACACCGCGCACCTGACGCCCTTGGTAAAGATGCACACATTGGGCAGCACGTTCGTGCCGCCGGGGATTCATGCCGGCGGCCTGCGCTACCACGGCATGGCGCCGCTGGTCTCGCACCTGGTGAAGCTCGGCGAAATGGAAGCCACCGCCGTGCCGCAGCTCGAAATCTTCGACGCCGCCGTGCGCTTCGCGCGCGCCGAGGGCATCATCCCGGCCCCCGAGCCGGCGCACGCCATCGCCGTCGTCATTCGCGAGGCACTCAAGTGTAAAGCCGAGGGGAAGAGCCGGGTGATCCTATTCAACCTCTGCGGCCACGGGCATTTCGACATGCAGGCCTACATGGATTACTTCGCCAACAAGCTGCGTGATTACGAGTACCCCGAGCATGAGGTCGCCATGGCCCTGGCCGGCTTGCCCAGCGTGGAAGCGGTGTGAAGATCTGAGGTGCCCGCATGCAAACGATACCCATCTAAGGTCGGCATGGCTGCGACGCTCATCCTCTCCTTGTTGTTGGGCCGATAAGCGAAGGTGGGGGTGGGGGTGTAAGGCGGCGGTGCCGAGTTTGCCAGAATAATCACGCACGCCATCGATTTCATCTTCGCCCGGCCTGAAACACGTCGTCGCGTCACAACTCGACGGGCACCTCGATACGCGCCCTGGGAAGACGGGCACTACTCTCGGGGTGAGCGGAGAGATCGTCTGTCACTCTATTTGGCGAGATTCAGTAACCATTCTCCCGCCGCAACTGGCAGAAGGGTCGCCGTTTTACCGGCGCTCGTGCCGCACCTCGGCTACGACGATCTTGACGCGGAACCTGGTCTGCTTCTACATCACGTCGCCAGAACCTGCGCGCCGTAGCGGCGAAATCGGCTATCGTGCGTGACCAGGATCAGATCTTCCATCTGTGCTTGCGCGATGAGCATGCGGTCGAACGGATCATCGTGATGTTGGGGCAGTGCGCCCGCGCTCTGCGCATGGCGCGCGGTGATCGCCAACTCGGCAAACCCATTCGCCGCGATCTCGGCCACCAGATCACTGTCTCGCACGTCAAGCCGTCCGAGCTTCGCCTTGATGGCGATTTCCCAAATGGTGGCGGCGCTCACGTGGACGATCGCGTGCGGCTCGCGAATCGCGTCGCGCGCCGCCGTGCACAGCTTGCGGTCGTCGCTGAGCCACCACAGGAACGCATGCGTGTCCAGCAACAACCTCATTTCGTCCTCATGCCGAACGCCTTCGCAATCGCCTTCGGCAGCGGCGCGTCGAAATCCTTGCCGATGCGAATGCGCCCTTTCAGCCGGCCGGGCTTTCGTTCATGTGGCGAGACGGCAATCAGCTTCGCTACCGGCTTGCCGTCCTTGGCAATCACGATCTCCTCCCCATGCGACACGCGAGAGAGCAGCCGCGAGAGATGCGTCTTCGCCTCGTGCACGTTCACCATATCCATGAGCACCGAATAGGCGGTTAGCTAAGCTTAGTCAACTGGGCATCAGCAACGCCTGCGTCCAGCTCCCAGTGGCCGCCGCGGATGCGCGAGATCTATCCCATGCGGCTCATGTTCGCGTCGTCGCCCGCGTCAGGCGTGGGTTTTCGTCCCAGTTTATGCGACACGAAGGTGTCCAGGGAGGCGATCGCCGACCGGATGTCGCCGTAGACAGGCAGCCCCCCTTCCTCCAGAACGGAGACGAAGTCAGCGTAGTACCGGCCGGCGCTCACCGACACGACCATCGGCTTCTTGTGCTGTGCCTCGAGATTCAAGAGCAGGTTCGCCAGACCGCCGGGGTCGCGGCAGGTCTCGGGGTCTGTCTTGAGGGAGACGGAGTGCGGGACGACGGCGACGAAGACGCAGTCGACCCCGGGGTCGCAGATCACTGCCTCCACGAAGTCGGCGTACATCCGGTCGTCGGCCATAGGCGTGATGTCGAGGATCGGCGACGAGGTGTCGACGAGTCCGTATCGGTTGATGGCGTTGAGCCGCTCGACGGTTTCGGCGGAGAGCTGAGCCTGGGTGAGGCCCTTGAGCTCGTCGGCGCCCACCGTGCTCTCGAACCCGGCGTTCACCACCCCCGCAACCCGGTTCCCGGCCGGCGGCTTGAGCACGAGGAGGGAGAACGCCTTCACGAGGTCGTAGTACTCGTCGATGGTCTCGGCGAGTATGACCCCCGCCTGCCGGCAGGCGGCGCGGAACACCTCGTAGCTTCCCGACATCGACGCCGTGTGGGACGCCGCCGATCGAGCCCCCGCCTCGGTGCGGCCCGCCTTGTACGCCACGATGGGCGTCTCCATACCCCGGGCCATGTCGTAAAACCGCCGGCCCTCGCCGGCGTCGAAGCCCTCGATGTAGAGGCAGACGACGCCGACCGTGGGGTCGCCCTCGAAGTATGCCAGCAGGTCCGCCACATTCACATCGCACTTGTTTCCAAAACTCACCACTGCGCGGAAGGGGCGGCAGCCGCGGAGCTTGTCGAGGGCGGTGACCGCTAGCGCGCCGCTCTGGGTGAGCAGCACGGCATTCGAGTGCTCGGAGGAACGGACCTCGAGCCGCTTCTCGTTGATGAAGAGGGTGTTGACACCTTTCGAGACAGGTCCGCCGCTCGGGTGCCCGGCGACGCGGGATGCGGGTGCCCAGTAGACTCCCATGCAGTTGGGTCCGAGGACGCGGACCCCGGGCGGAGTTGCGACCCGCACCTGGCGAGCAAAATCCGTGTAGGGCAACGAGGCGGGAATGCCGGGGATGAGGATCACCGCCTTCACCGAGGTTCCCGCGAGGCCGCGCAGGAACTCCGGTGCGCTCTGCGCGGGCGCGGCATACACCACCATCTCGACCGGTGCGGGCAGCTCCGCCAGGCTCCCGTAGAGGGGATAGGATGTGCCGCCGAATCGCACGCTGCCGCCTTTCGGGTTGACGAGGAAGAGATCGTCCCTCCCGAGGTCGTGGAGCAGCTCTGCAATCTCCCGTCCCAGGCTGACCTTGGACGAATCGGCCGAGCCCCCGACCACGGCGATTCCCCGGGGCCGGAAGAAGGCCTCGAGGTTCGCGCCATTCCCTCTCGGCGCCCAGACGTCCGCCTCGGACGCGGCCCGGAACTCGGCGAGCCCGTCGAGGGCCACGAAGCGGTTGTCTTTGGAGATCACGAAGGGGTTCACCTCGAAGGCGGTGAGGATGAACCGGGGCTCCGCGGCCATGGGCGAGTAGCGGAACGCGAGCGTGCTCATCCCAGCGACGGCCCGCGCCATGTACTCCAGGTATTCGAGATGGCCGATCTGTTCGAACTTGTGCCGGATGTGGAGCGAGTGCATGAAGGCCAGGGCGGCGGCATAGTCGATGGGCGGGAGGAAGAGGTTGGCCCGGTCATAGTGCGCGGCGAAAAATTCCGCGTCGTCCCCGCCCTTGGTCACGGTGAGCACTGGCCCGAAGGCCGGATCCTCCCGGAACCCCACCAGGGCCTCGTAGCCGATGGCCTGGGTGTGCGGGACGTGCTCCACCAGGAGGAAGCCGGTGACATCGGGTGCCTCGGCGGCGGCGAAGCGGGAGAGGACCTCCTCCCGCATCCGCGTCAGGACGAATTGCACGAAGAGAGGATCCGAGGCGGCGACCGTCCTCACCCCGCCGACCTTCTGCTTGTGGGGAATTCCGGGGGAGACGATCTTGACCACCACGGTATGCCCGAGACCGGCAAGCGCCTCCGCGGTGACCTCCGCCACGTCGCGCACGAACCGGTGGCGCGGGACCTTCAGACCGATGGTCTGGAGGATCCCGTACACCTCGTGCTCGTACAGGATGCTCCTCCCTTGCCGCTCCGCGGCAGCGAGGATCCTGTCGATCCGCCCCACCATCTCGGAGGTGAGACCCATGGTGAGCCCTCCGGCGCGGCTCTAGCACATCGGGCGGCACCGCGCACCTGCCCGGGGGGCAACGAGCTGCGAACTACCTGAACCAGATGGTCCTAACCCCTTGGTTGACAAGCGCTTCCCGGAATGCGTTCCCGTATACAGGGGTGCGCTTATGACAATTACCCGATGACGCGCGGCGGCGGCACGGCCTCATCCATCGAGCACCTGTTCACATCCTGAACTCTCAGCGCCCGACGAACTGCATCATCGCTTCGGGGTAGCGCGGGCCGGCGGCGGCCCCGCGCGGACAGGCGGCATCGAGGCGGGCGAGGTCCTCGGCCGAGAGCCGTACGCTCAGCGCGCCGAGATTTTCCTCCAAGTACGATCGCCGCTTCGTGCCGGGGATCGGCACGATGTCGTCACCTTGCGCGAGCACCCATGCCAGCGCCAGTTGTGCCGCCGTGCAGCCCTTGGCTCTGGCGATCTCTTCCACCCGCGCCACCAGCGCCAGATTCTTCGCGAAGTTTTCCTCCTGAAAGCGCGGCGAATAGCGGCGGAAGTCGTCCGGAGCGAGATCCTCGAAGCATTTGATCCGGCCGCTGAGGAAGCCGCGGCCGAGCGGGCTGTACGGCATGAAGCCGATGCCGAGCTCGCGGCACGTCGGCAAGATGGCCTCCTCCGGGTCGCGGCTCCAGAGCGAGTATTCGGTTTGCAGCGATGTGATCGGATGCGTGGCGTGGGCGCGCCGCAGCGTCTCCGGCCCCGCCTCCGACAGGCCGATGAAGCGCGTCTTGCCGGCGCGCACCAGCTCCCCCATCGCACCCACGCTCTCTTCGATCGGCACCTGGGGGTCGACGCGGTGCAGTTGGTAGAGGTCGACATGGTCAACGCCCAGGCGGCGAAGGCTCCCGTCACAGGCCGTGCGAATATACTCGGGGCGGCCGTTGATCCCGCGTAACGCGCGGTCGTTAGGATCGCGCACGATGCCGCATTTCGTTGCCAGGACGACTTGGTTGCGCCGCCCGCGGATGGCGCGCCCGACCAGCTCCTCGTTGGTGTACGGGCCATACATGTCCGCGGTGTCGAGCAGGGTGACGCCGAGGTCGAGAGCGCGGTGAATCGTGGCGATGGCTTCGGCCTCGTCGGCCGGTCCGTAGAACTCACTCATTCCCATGCAGCCGAGCCCCATGGCCGACACCGGCAGTTTCCCGAGCGCGCGAGTTTGCATGCGGTCTCCTCCTATATGCGGTTTATTCTGTCACACGGCGGACCGGAGCGGAATACGACCGTGCCGTGCCGGCAGGATAGGCCATCACAGCTCCAACTGCGTGCCGCCATCGTAGATCAACCGGCCCCCGAGTACGCGTGCGAAGTCGGGCAGGCAATGCTCCGCCGTGCGCGTCGGTGTCTCGATGTGTAAGACCTTGTGCCCGAGGACCGCAAGCCGGTCCGAGATCAGGCGCCGGTGGCAACGCCAATACAGCGCCTCGGCGCACATGAAGGCGGTGCGATCACTGCGCGCCAGCGCGAGGAGCTGCTCAAGCCCCTTCGAAAACTCCTCGCTATCCATGTAGTCGGCGTAATTGCGGAAGCCGGCGACGGTCCACGCCGTGTGCGGCGAGTCGGGCCGTGGGGAACCATGGCGCCGCCCACCGAGCAGGGGAATCCATTCGTAGCGGACGTCGTGGTACGCGAGGGAGGCAGCCAAGGGCTCGCGATTGAAGTGCGGCCAGCGTCGTGATGACGGGAAGGCGCGCACGTCGGCTATGCAGCGGATCTCGTGCGCCGCGACCAGCTGCAGAAATTCATCGAGCGGCCGGTTGGAGTGACCGATGGTGTACAGAGTGAGCATGACGGAAAACGCCAAACCGGAAATGAAGACGGGGAATCAAGCCAGCCAAGGGTCCGCCCCGACCCAGAGCCTGTCGCATAGGAAGCGATGAGCCGCGCCGCCTCCATAATATAGCGCAGCCGGCCGAGTTGGTCAGCTTCCATAAACGCAGACGGCCGTGCCCAGGATGTGCTCACGGGTGTAGCGGTTCCGGGAGTGTTCCAAGGGCCGACGGAGGACAAAATCCACGGGCGCACCCACCAGTTCCTCCACCTCGCCCGCCATTTCGAGCAGCTCGGCAGTGGAGACAGGTACGGACTCATCGAGCGTCACTAGCAGGTCCACATCACTATCTGAGGATGCCTGGCCACGCGCGACAGAGCCGAAGACCTCTAAGCGGCGGATACGGTACTTTTCGCAAAACCCGCGCAGCCACCTCCCCAGATCCTCAGTAGTAAGTGGCTGCCGATTTCCTGCCATGGCAGGAGCGTACCTGCGCTACCCGCCCGATTCAAGCAATCGGCCAACAGGGCGCGCTCTGCCCCTCCGGCGCTTTTCTTTCCGCGCGCCCTGAGCCTGTCGAAGGGCAAATTCCGATTTGCTCACCAGCTGTGAGCGCCTTCTCGTAGACGCGAACATTCTGCTCGAAGCAACGGACGAGAAACGGCCGTACCATCACGCCGCCAAGGAGTTGATCGAATCGCACCCGTCCTTGGTGATGTCGGCCCAGGTTGTCCGTGAGTATCTGGTCGTCGCGACGCAGCCTACCGAGGTCAACGGACTGAGCATGTCTTTATCGGGCGCGCTCGCCAACTTGCGCGAGTTCCGTCGAGCCATCCCTCTGCTCCCGGAGAGCAAACCGCTGTTGCCGAGCCTTCTGCGTCTGTTGGCTGCAGTTCCGTGTACCGGCACCCGCATCCACGACGCCCATATCGTCGCCAGTGCCATGGTTCACAGGGTGAAGACCATCGTCTCGCTGGACACCGACGACTTCGCTCCGTTTCTTTCGCGCATCGCGGCGATCACGCTACAAGAAGCGAGCGCACGGCCCAGGAGGTGAGTGTCGATCGCTGGGGCGCTTGGTTGTCAAGGGCCGGCCAAACTGGCCGCGATTTCGTGGGGGGTGCGTGGGTGAAAAGTCGGTCAGTACGTACCTTGCATTTTGGTGCCTGCGCGGCGTGAAAAGTCGCGGTGTACGGTGACCGAAGAATCGGGTGGGGTAGGCTCCGGCAATCGATCTGGATAGCAACTCACGTGGGCAGTGTCGACCATCGCTAAGCAACCGGTACTGTGGCCCATCGCCCACTACCAAGCAACCGGTCCCTTTGAGATCCGAAACCCCGGACTCCCGAGGCACACCGTGGCTCGTGCGGATATCAACTCTTCGCCCGCTCGCGCAGCCAAATCAGGTCGGCTTGGTCTCTTCCACGTCCGGTTGCGGCTTTGTTGCGGATCAGGTCTGCAAGGCCGATCACCGGAAGGCTCTGCTCGTCGATCGTAACCGTCAGGCGGTTGGGCCAAGCCTCCTCGAAACTCACACCGGTGATCCCGGTGAGGATATCGATGCGACTGGGCGCAATGCCGATCTGGAAGACGGTATCCAAGCGCAGCAGGTCTTCGATCGTCAGATCAAACAGCGGCGCGCCGAAACTCTGGAGCGCGCGCATCACGTGCTCGGCGTTCGCGCGCGTCGGGCGGACCCAAATGTCGATGTCGCCCGTGGCGCGGGGGAGACCGTGCGCCGCCATGGCGTAAGCGCCCACGACGAGAAACTCAACGCCCTCCGCGCACAACGCGGCCAACATCTCGAAGAAGTCGCGGTTCATCCGTTGTCCCCGTCTGAAACGCCCATGCTTGGAGTGTTATCGGCCACACCAACGCCATGCGCTCCGCGGGCGTCAGACGCGCCACGTAGTCGTCCTCTGGTTCGTCGCCTAGACGGCACAAACGAGTCGGGAGCTGGGCGCGAGTCACGCCCTGAGTATACCCGCAAATGGTTGGATCCGCGAACCAACGCCATGGTTCACGCGCCACTGTCGTGTCTGTCGCTACCCGAACTCCTGCAGCGAGCGCGCTCAGCGCGCAATGTTCCGAGCTTTGATGAACGTTCCGCGTTCGAGTTCCTCGAAGGCTACCCTCAACTCCTCCTGCGTGTTCATCACGATGGGTCCGTACCAGGCTATGGGCTCACCGATCGGCTTCCCGGAGATCAGCAGGAAGCGGACGGGCTCCGCTTCGGCGGCGATGGACACGGTGTCGCCGTCACCGAAGAGCACCAAGTGGCCGTCGCCGATCAGCCGGTCGCGCTCCATATCAAAGTAGCTGTCGCCCTCGGCCTCGTAGCTGAAGGGATCTTTCTGCATGCAGAAAACGCCCTTGCCGCCGATCACGTACGCGAACACCGTGTGCCCACGTGGCGTACGGTGGGTGAACGTCCCGCCGGGCGGAAGGCTCACGTCAAGGTACTCGGGGCTGGTGACGATGTCGCGTACCGGCCCGCTCACCCCGCCCGCCGAGCCGGCGACGATTTTGATCGTGGCGCCGCCTGAGTCCCTCACTTCCGGGATATCACCGCTCGCGACACCGCGGTAGCGCGGTTCCATCATCTTGTTCGCCGCTGGCAAGTTCGCCCAGAGTTGGAAGCCGTGCATGGCGCCGGTCGCGTCGCCTTTGGGCATCTCCTGGTGGATGATGCCGCTGCCGGCGGTCATCCACTGCACATTACCCGGGGAGATCACGCCGCGGTTGCCCAGGCTGTCACCGTGCTCGACCTCACCGCGCAGCACGTACGTGATCGTTTCCATCCCACGATGCGGATGCCAAGGGAACCCTTTCAGGTAGTGAGCGGGCTCATCGGAACGGAAGTCGTCGAGCAGCAGGAAGGGATCATACAGCTCTGGGCGGCCGAAACCGATCGCGCGGTGTAGGTGGACGCCGGCACCTTCGATGGCCGCGCGGCTCTTGACGACCTTACGGATGTGCCTGCTCTGGTTCACCGGCTGCTCTTCACCGTGATACTCCCCCAAGCTCACGCGTCAACTCTATGCTAATCTCAGCGACCATCAGCGCAAGACCCCCTGGTCCCGGATCGCAAGAAGGACGAAATGGGGGCTTCGAGTTGCTCATGCCGACACCCCCGAACGAAAGGTGCGGTGGCGAGCTTCGTGTTCGAGGGACTGTACCGTTGGGTACGGTGCGCGTAGAACTCTTGGAAACGCGCGCTCGTGAAACGCGCTACAGTTTCCGCTTGTCGACGACGCGCACCGCCTTGCCCTCACTACGCTCGATCTGCCGTGGGCCGACGAGCTTGACGTTGCAGTTGATGCCAAGTGCGCTGCGTACCTCGTGGCTCAGCAGTCTCTCGTGCTGAACGAGGCGATCGCGGTTGCCGCAAATCTCAGCCGGCGCCTCCACGATCACCTCCAGCTCGTCCATGTGCTCGGCGGCGCGATCCACGATGATCTGATAGTGCGGCGTCACCTCGCCGGCGCGCAACAAAACGGCTTCGACCTGGGACGGGAACACATTGACACCGCGCACGATGATCATGTCGTCGGTGCGCCCGACCAGCCGGTCTATGCGGACGGTGGTACGGCCGCAGGCGCATGGCTCCCGCATCAGCTGCGTCCGATCCCGGGTCCGGTAGCGGATCAACGGCAAGGCTTCTTTGGTCACGCACGTCAGCACGAGCTCGCCGACCTCGCCGTCGGGCAACGGCTCCGTTGTCTGCGGATCGATGATCTCGGGAATGAAGTGATCCTCGAAAACGTGCATGCCCTGCTGCTCGCGGCATTCAAAGGCCACCCCCGGGCCGATCACTTCGGTCAAGCCATACATATTGAGCGCCACGATGCCAAGCCGCGACTCGATTTCCTGCCGCATGCGCTCGGACCAGGGCTCGGCGCCGAACATGCCGATCTTCAGCGGCAGCGACGCCGGGTTGATGCCCTCCTCTTCCGCGACCTCCGCGATCAGAAGCGCGTAGGACGGCGTGCAACACAGCACCGTGCTGCCGCAGTCGCGCATGAAGGTTAGCTGCCGCTTGGTGTTGCCGCCCGACACGGGGATCACCGTGGCGCCGATCAGTTCGGCGCCGTAGTGAAAACCGAGTCCACCCGTGAACAGGCCGTACCCATAGGCGTTGTGAACGACGTCGTGCTCGGTCACGCCGGCCGCGGCGTAAGCGCGCGCGATCAGATCGGCCCACAGTGCAATGTCGTTCTGCGTGTACGCCACCACCGTCGGCTTGCCCGTCGTCCCGCTGGATGCGTGTATGCGGATCACCTCTTTCATCGGCACCGCAAGCAGACCGAACGGATAGTTGTCGTGCAGGTCACCCTTGGTCGTGAACGGCAACCGGACGAGATCGTCGAGCGACCGGATCCGTTCGGGGCCTCCGCCGCACAGTTTCTCGCGATAGAACGGAACCATCTTTGACAACCGCTCGATGCCGGCTCGCAGGCGCTGCAGTTGCAACCGTTCCAAATCTCGTCGCGGAAGGCTCTCCACCTCGTCGCGAATAGTTGACCTGATTGCCGGTATAGGCGTACGGCCCGGGCCGGCAGCGCTCGTCTCGTGCATCAGACCGCTCCGCTCACGGCGCGCGGTGTAATCTGCTGGATCCGAAGAGCCCCAAGCTGCAGCGCGCGCAGGTTCATATCGACCAGGTCTTTTCTCCTTTTGACAAACATCTCCGAGACGGCGGCCAGCAGCGACTCCGGCCTGAGGCCCACAAACTCCGACGCGGCCCCGATCAGGACGACGTTTTGCGCCCGCGCGGTTCCCGCTTCCTTCGCCACCGCAGCTGCATCGATCAGGTACACCTTGCGACCGCAGTTGTTCAGCAGCTTCATCAACTCCTCAGGCGGCGGGTAGTTTGGAATGTTCTCGACGGTGGCGCTGTTCGTCACGATCAAGCCGCCGGGCGACAGGTAATCGATGTTACGCAGCGCCTCGAGCGGTTCAGTTGCGAGAATAAGATCGGCGCGGCCCTTCGGAACGAGGTTGCTGAACAACGGCCCATTCGAGAGGCGCACATGGGCTTCGACTGCCCCGCCGCGCTGGCTCATTCCGTGCAGTTCCGCCTGGCGTACGTTGAGCCCCTCGCGCATGGCGGCATTCACGATCAGCACCGCCAGCGTGAGGATGCCTTGTCCGCCGACGCCGGCCAGAACGATATCTCGCCTCACCGCCGCTCACCGTTTCCGCGCCAGGTGGATGCACTCCCGCTGTGCGACGATCACCGACAGCCCGCGATGATCGAGCTCCTCCGCGATCACCTGCACGTTGCGTGCGTGCGCCTTCAGCACCGGGTCGATCACCCGCAGATGCGGCTCGGCGACCCCGAACCCGCGCAGCGCTCCGAGCAGTCGTTCGCCGCTGCCCAGACTGCTCTGCATGCCGGTCATGGCAACGGTGTCGTTGTCGAGGATGATGACGGTCATCGGCGTGTCCTCGGCCGTAGCGGCAAGCAATGTCGGCAGAGCCGAGTGCGCGAAGGTCGAGTCGCCGATGACTGCCACCGAGTAGCGCAGTCCACCCTGCGCCGCCCCTTTGGCCATGCCGACACTGGCACCCATCTCGACGCAGGTGTCGATCGCGGTGTAGGGCTCGAGGGCGCCCAGCGTGTAACAGCCGATGTCTGAGAATACGACCGATGGGCTGCGACTCTCCAGCGCCTCATTCAGTGCTCGATAGGTGTCGCAATGCGGACATCCGGGACAGAGGCTGGGCGGGCGTGCCGGAATGGTGAGGCCCCGAGACGCCGCCGGCTCTGGCGGCAGGCCCAGAACGGCTGCTAAGCCCGCCGCTGCCCTGTCCGGCGTCAGCTCGCCGCTCGCCGGTATGGTTCCGTCAGATCGCCCGTAAATGCGTGGGCCGGTTCCCGCGATGCCGAGCAGCCGCTCCTCCAAGTACGGATAGCCGTCCTCGACGACCAGGATGTCTTCCTTGTCTCGGAGAAACTCCCCGACGAGCCGGGCCGGGGCAGGGAAAAAGCCGAGTATGAGGTGGTCGAGTTCGACCTCGAGCATCTGCATCGCTTCGAGCGCGTAGTTGCAGCCTGCTCCGGAGCAGACCACGCCTACCTTCTGCCTCTCCGGCTGCCGTGCCCTAACAATGCGGTTCCACTGGCTCTCCTCTGCCCGCTCAGCGAAGCGGGCGCGCTTTTCCCACAACCGTGCATTCATGACACGGGCGTACACCGGCAAGAGGGTCCACGCGCTGCGATCGGCTCCCGTCCGTACGCCACGAGATACGACTGCGGGCTCCGCCAGCCGCACCGGCGCACGGCTGTGTGCGATGCGCGTGACCAGACGAACGAGCACCGGCACGTTGAACTCTTCCGACAGCACGAACGCCTCGCGCGTCATGTCGTAGCATTCCTGCTGGTCGGACGGCTCGAACCACGGCGTGCGGGCGAAATCGGCGTGGTAGCGTGTGTCCTGCTCGTTCTGTGAGGAGTGTATGCTTGGGTCATCCGCGACCACGACCACCAGACCGCCCAAGACCTCGACGAGCGCGGAATTGATGTAGGCGTCGAAGGCAACATTCAGGCCGGCGCATTTCATAACGACGAGGGCGCGCTGGCCGATATACGCCATGCCGAGGGCCTCTTCGTACGCGACCTTCTCGTTGCCGGACCACCGGGCGGAGATCTGTAGCTCGACCGCGCGCTTCTGCAGCCACTCGAACGCTTCGGTGGCGGGCGTCCCCGGATAGCCAAAAACGCCGCCGATCCCGCTGTCGGCCGCCGCGTGCGCGACCGCCTCATCGCCGAGAAGCAACCTCGTCCTGTTGCTCATATGCGACGATACTCAGATCGAGGACTAGCATGGCGAACCCGGTTCACCGGAATGGACGGCCGCTAGGAAGGATCTTGGCACGTTGGACAGTCCGCCCATGGGGATGCTTCGCATGGTACTCACGAGGTCTTGGTACCATCAGTGTTGCTGCTTGCGCAACGAGGAATAGGAGTGCCTTTCATCATGGGGAGCCAGGTGTAGTAGCTCAGCCCCCGCGTGGTGTGACGATCGCCACGGTGGCCGTGGCCTTCGACACCAAGTGCTCGGTACCCGAGGCGATGCAGAAGACCTCCGATTCGACTACACTCAGCTGCGTTCCCGGCTTGAGCACCTTGGAGCGGCAGATGAGCCGCTCGCCTTTGGCCGCGCGCAGAAAGTTGATTTTGAACTCCGCGGTGAGCACGATCTGGGCCGGCGAGACCAAGGTCGCTGCGGCTGCTCCGGCGGTGTGATCGGCCACAGTCGCCTGCACGCCGGCGTGCACGAAGCCATCTTGCTGGAGGTGTCGCGGCTCGAGCAGCAGCACGCTGGTGCAGGCGCCAGGTTCCAAGGAGTCGAGCTGCAGGCCGAGGTCGACAATAAACGGCGCACTGCGAAAGATTCGGTTTACTTCATCAGCGTTGGGCGCAGTCACCGGCCATCCTTTCTCTGGCGTTCCGTATACTGTGGGTTGGAGTCCAAGGACGATGGTACGTTTGGTATGAATCAAAATATCATGGTCGGCTGCAGATGGCACTCAAGGCCGCCACCGACACTCCGGACGGAAGCGACGCGCAAAAGGACAGGCCGGGCGTCACGCAGCTTGCTCAGAATCGTCAGCGGATCGAAGGCGGCGAAGTCTTTCGACGGCATTGGCGAAATTGGCGGCGCTCTGGATCCGTTCCTTCAAGCCCAACTCGAGAAAGCAATCGAGTAGGCTCTCATCGATCGCATCGTCCTGATCGTGGCACTCGGCGACCATAGCGGCAGTGTGGCACATGACGAACGAGAAGGCGAACCGCCGCGGTGTACGTGATCCCTCGGAACATTGATTTTGCACTTTGGTGGAACGTCGCCTCGGACCTGCACCCGCACACGCCATTTCGGCAGTCGCAAGCCGGAATCGGCTTTGGTTTGGCCCGCTTGCGATGAATATGAGCCAGATCGGTTTTAGATCTGGCGCCATGCCGGACGCGGCGGCCAGAACTAAAGTTGGTCTGGCTGCAGCTCATTTGCAAAAAGCCATAATCGTTTCAGGTTCGGCCTGATCTCGAGTAGATGAGGCCAACACAGCTCAAATGTGGCTCCTAATCTGTTGCAATGCGCCATTCCGGTTTGGAATGTGGCCAGGTTTTTACTGCCGCAGGCTATAACGGTTCCCGACGCGGCAGTGGGTGCCATCGCGGCGAGGCCGTCAGCCCGTTGAGGAAGGGTGAGCGGTCGGACGCGCGCCACGCCGACCGCGTTTCGGGCAATTCTTACGGCTCACCGCTGCTCAGAGAGCCGGCGTGCGAGCGCCGCGGCGTGCTGGCGTCCTGATATCGTCAGGGCATACGTTTCGTGCCTGTGACGCCCGCTTTTGCTCACCAAACCGGCGGCCAGGTGCGGCGCGCAGCTGCAGGAGCGACAGCAACTCCGCCAGATTCACGAGGCCTTCGGCTTCCTTGCACTCCGCAGCCGTCAGCCGATCACCGCGATCCTGGCGGTCGAGCAGTTCTTGGAGACGCTGATTCACAGCGAGCGGCAAACGAAAGCGGGCCAGGTCCTCCGGCATCTCCAACTCGATAGAGTAGCCCGGCGGTTGAAACCGCGGCTACGAGAAGCACGAAGCATGTCCTGAGCTTGTCGAAGGGTCCGCCTCCGCGGACTCTGCCAGGGCCCTATTATGCAGTTTCTGACCTTCCACATACGCTCTGACCCGGGGCACCGACTCCTTGCCGACCGTGAAGGCGCCGTGTGATCCTTGCCACTTGAAGGACTCTTCCGCGCTCTGGTGAGTGACCAGATGCGGAGTGGTGCCTCGTTGAGGAACCAACACCGATTACACCCACTATGCCAAAGTCCTTCCGATCAAGCTGCACGTGCTGAGGAGACAGATCGTCCTTCTGTCCGCTGAATGGAGAACCTCGCCGCGCCCCCCACGGCGCTCGGCAACAGATCGAGGACCGCGCAGAGGATGTAGAGACCTTTCTCCTCAGTGTCAGTGCATCACGGTTGGCACGCTCGCTCGCACTCGGCGTAGGAAGAAGACGGTTGGGATGCAGGCGAGGGAGAGGAACGCAAGCAGGCGAAAGTTGTCAATGAAGGCGGCAAACGAGGACTGTTGCAGGAGGGTGCCGTAGACAACGGCGAGTGCCTGCTCCGCGGGACGGATGGCGCCGCGCGTCGCAAGCGCGGCCTGACTGCCGGCGAGCCATTGCTGGCAGACCGGGGCAAAGGGCGTGAGATTGCCCACCAGCAGCGCTTGATGGCGCTGCGCGTCACGTGCGATGAAGGTCGCAATCAACGCAATGCCGACGCTCCCACCGATGTTGCGCATCAAGTTGAAGATCCCAGTGGCGTTCCCGATTGCCTCTCTGGGCACCGCCGCCATCGTAGTTGTGGCGAGTGGGACGAAGATGAGACCGATCCCCACACCATTCAGAATCGCGGGGGCAATGACATGTCCGATGGAGATCTGCAGCGTGAGGTCACCGAAATAGAAACACGACTGGCCCAGGACCAGCAACCCCATCCCGATGAGGAGCCGGGCGTCGACGCGCGCGACCAGGGGACCAGCGATGAGCATCGCGGCGATGGAGCCGAAACCGCGCGGGCTCAGCGCCAGCCCGCTCTGCAGCGCCGGGTAGCTCACCAGCGTCTGTAGATACAGCGGCAACATTACCGTGGTGCTGTACAGCACCACACCGACGGCGGTCATCATAGCGGTGCCGACGGCGAAGCTTCGATTGCGAAACACGCGCAGGTCGACGATGGGCTGCCGTACCCGCAATTCGCAGATAATGAAGGCGACGAAGGATACGACGCACACTGCGGACGCGACACAAATCCACGTCGCCGCAAACCAGTCCGCTTCCTCACCCTTGTCGAGCACGACTTGGAGGGTGCCGAGCGCCAGCGCCATCAGCCCGAATCCGACGTAGTCGATCCGCGGCCGGCCTTCTCCTCGCAAGTACGGCGGATCCTCCAGGAAGGCGTGTATCATGACCATTGCCACCAGGCCGATGGGCAGATTGATGTAGAAGCTCCACCGCCACGAGTAGGTATCCGTCAGCCAGCCGCCGAGCGTCGGCCCGATGATCGGCGCGGTGACGACCCCGACCCCGAAGAATGCCATGGCGATGCCGTGCTGCGCGGGCGGGAAGCTCTCGAGGAGAACGGCCTGCGAAATCGGCTGCAGCGCGCCTCCTCCCAACCCCTGCAGCACCCTGGCCACCACCAGAAAGCCGAGGCTTTGTGCGACGCCACAAAGAGCCGACGCCCCGGTGAACACGGCAACGCACACCAGCAGGAAACGCTTGCGGCCGAATACGCGGCCGAACCACGCGCTTGCGGGCAGCACGATCGCGTTGGAGATGAGATAGCTCGTCAGCACCCACGTCGCCTCGTTCGTACTGGCGGAGAGACTGCCGGCGATGTGCGGGAGCGCGACGTTCACGATGGAGGTGTCGAGCAATTCCATGAACGCTGCAAGCATGAGTCCTATCCCGACCAGCCACGGACTGGCTGATGGACGCCACACCTGCGAGGAGAGCTGCTCGTTCTGTACTGGCGAAGCGGTAGGCTCACTCATTGCGCTGTATGTTCACTGCAACCACCGACCGCCCCCATCCGCTGGCGTGAGCCAGTGAGAATGGCGGCTGTTCACGGCGCAACTCGCTGCGGGCGTCGTGGCAGCAACAGCGGGCCTTCCCGCCGGCTGGTGTCGATCGTCACGGTAGTGGACAGACCGACCCAAAGCGGGTGGTCGGGCGGCAGCGGCGCGTCGAGCGCAATGCGCACCGGGAGGCGCTGCACGACCTTGATCCAGTTGCCGGTGGCGTTCTCCGCCGGGAGGAGCGCGAACGCCGCACCGGTTCCGGGGGAGATGCTTTCCACGTGCGCGTTGTAAACCACCCCGGTGTAGATGTCGGCTACCACCGTCGCGGGCTGGCCGACACGCACGTCGGTGAGCTGCGTCTCCTTGAAGTTTGCTTCGATATAGACGGCTTGAACCGGGACCACGGCCATCAACGGCTGCCCGGGTTGTACCCGCTGGCCCACCTCGACGCTGCGTTTTGCGACCACGCCTGCCGTAGGTGCATGCAGCTCGGTATACGAAAGCAACAGCGCGGCCTGATCGCGTGCCGCCTGCGCCTGGCGCACGACGGCCGCTGCGGTTGCAGAGGCATCGAGTGGGATGCCGAGGGTGGCAAGTGCGCGCTCCGCTTCACGCTGCGCCTCGGCGTGGCGCGCCTCGGCGGCACGCAACACCGTGCGCGCCTTATCGAGGCGGTCGGGTGATACTACTTTGCGTTCGGCGAGTTGCGCCGCGCGGGTGTGATCGAGCCGCGCTTGAGCCAGTTCCGCCTCGGCCACTTCGACCTGGCTCTGAGCCGCGCGTACCGCGGCCCGCGTCTGCTCAACCTGCTGCACCGCGACGGCGAGGTTCGCCCCGGCCTGTCGCACGCCCAGTTCATAGTCGGCGGTGTCGAGCTGCACGAGCAGGTCCCCGGCGGCAACCTGCCAATTCTCGTCGACCAGGAGCGCGGTCACGGTGCCGGGGATGCGCGGCGTGACTTGCGCGACATCAGCGTGCACGTAGGAGTCATCGGTACTTACGTGCGTGCGGTAGAACAGCCACCAGCGGATGCCGACGACGACGAACGCCGCCGCTACGATGGCGGCCGCGCCTACGAGTACCCCACGCCGCGCCCACGACCCTTGTCCGCTATTGCGATCGGTCACTTTCCTGACTCCCTCGATTTCTCACTCGGTGTGTTCCAGCACGCGTTCGAAGGGCAGCGTGAATCGCTGCGTGCGTAGCGCGGGCGCGACTCCCGGCCTCGTCGAGCGTGAGGAACGACGTTCCCTCCGCACGGCCCACTGTGAAGCCTACCCCGGCCGCTAGCGACAACCAGGGGCGTGTCATGGAGGACCGAATAGCCGGCGGACGTTTGACCAGACTTCTCTGGCGACGGAGGCGGGGGCCCGTGGCGTCTTTCGGCCGAGCCACTCCGCCATTGCGGCGTTGAGCCCGCCCACGAGAAGGAGCGCCACCACGCGAGCGGAGCGTCGCCGCGCCGGCGGAAGCGCGGTCCGGCACAGCGATTCCACCTCACCAATCAGCTCCTCATACCGGGCCGCCGCCTTCTCGCCCAGACGTGAACGGATCTCCCACGGAAAGCCTTGCGTTGCCGCCAGGTAGAGCCGGAAGAAGGCCGCTTCAGCGGCGAAGTAGTCGAATGCGCCGCGCACCAGCCGCTCGATCCGGGCCAGCGGCGGACCTTCACTTGTGACACCTCGAACCGCCTCGACGAAACGGTCCATCCGCCGCTCCATCACGCGCACGAAAAGCTCCTCCTTTCCGGAGAAAGCCTTGTAAAGTGTGCCGAGTGCCACCTCACTACGGCGGGCGATATCCTGCATCGACGCGCCGGCGAACCCGCGTTCCAGAAAAACCGCCTCGGCCGCGTCAAGCAACCACGCGTTCCTAAAAGCGCGCTCGTGGATTTTTCTCCTTGTGGAACTGGGTTCCATAAAATGATGCCGCATTCTATCACTAGGGGTAAAGCGCCTCAACCGGAATTGTAGGCGGACGAGCAGGGCTCAGTCGCAATCACGAAAAAATGGCCGCCCCTCCCGTCTTCGCGGCACTCAATCGACCACGGCCGCCACGACCATGTCGGACAGGCGCTGGTGGCGCATGATGCTGTGTCCCTCTTCCATCAGCCCGGCGGAAAGGAAGACATAGGTGAGCGCCCGCTCGGGGTCGACCCAGAAGACGGTGGACCCGGCGCCGAAGCCGCCGAAGGTACGGGGCGAGGTGTTGAGTCCCAGCTGCGTCGGGAAGAGGCCGCTGCCACGCACGAAGAAGGTGAGGCCAAGATGCGCGGGAATCTCGGGCCAGCCGTACATCTCCCGCATGTAGTCCATCAGATGGTTCGGCAGCTCTCCCGTCTGATTCGTCGTCGCCAGCTCGACGGTCTCCGGACTCAGCACGCGGTTCCCGTTGAGCTGGCCGCCCCGTCGCAGCATCTCCGCGAACAAGAACACGTCGTGGACCGTCGACACGGCGCCGCCCGACGGCAGCTCGGTGTCCTCGGCGACGATGTAGTTCATGCCCTCGATCAGGAGCGGATCAAAGAGCCCCGGGGTCGTGTCGCGCACGACAACGGGCACGATCCGCTTCTTCAGCCGCTCGGGTAATCCCAGTGCTGTCTCCTGCATCCCCAAGGGCGCAAAAAGATCTTGCGCCAGGATCTCGCGGAAGGGGCGCTGCTCTTCGTCGCTCCTCTGAACCATCGCCGCAACGATGGCATGGGCCGTGACCGGGTTGTAGGTCACGATCGTTCCGGGCATGAAGAGCACCCGCTCGTTGCTCAGCGCCGCGACGACCGCCTCAATGTTGCCGAGCTTGTCCATCGGGAAGGTGAAGGGAATCTCCGTGTTCAAGCCGCTCGTATGCGTGAGGATGTGGGCGACCGTGATGTTCTGCTTGCCCTTGATGCCGAACTCGGGGATGAGGTCCTTGATGGGCGTCGTGAGCGTGAACTTGCCCTCCTCGATGGCCATCAGGACCCGCGTCGCCGTGAACTGTTTGGTGATGGACATGATGAAGAAGACATCGTCCGTCTTCGTCTTGCGCCCGCTGGCGAGGTCCGAGTGGCCGGCCGCCTCGTGCAGGACGACGATCCCCTCGCGCGCGACCAGGAACGCCGCCCCATCATAGAGACCCTTCGCGGTGTCCTCTTCGATCGCCCGCTTCAGCTTCAACAGACGATCGGGATCGAGCCCTAGTTTTCTCGCTTCGCTAATATCTGCTGTCGCAACCATGCGCCCCTCTCTCACGACGTTCTCTGATCCGAACCGGTCCGCTTCTTCTGCAGTTCCTGTTGGCACAGCCGTCTGTCCGGCGTGCTCAGTACCGCCAGTGACGCCGTCATTGTCGCTCTGCACCGTGCAAGGGTCAGGCCGCCTTGCTCATTCCGTTCAGGCACGGGCCATATTCTCCAACTTCCGCCGGGGAGAAACCACGCGGCGGCTTTCGCGCTCCAGGAATTCGTTGATCAAATCGAACGACTCGACGCAGATCTCGGCGTGGATCTCGTCGATGCCGCCGAAGTAGTAGTAGATCGCTCCCGGCGACAGCTCGGCAGCGAGGGCGATGTCGCGAATGTTAGTCTTGAAATATCCTTCCTTGAGGAATACCGCTTTGGCGGCACCAATAATCCGGTCCCTCCTCTCCATTCGCTCCGGTTGCCTTCGCCTCGCCAAGATCTCCTCCATCAGATCCGCCCGCAGGATATAAACGACGTTTTAATACCATGTGATGTTCGAACCGTCAAACAAACGCGAGAACCCGGGCCGTGAAACGGCAGATTCGCCTTGCCGGGCCCGGGCATTTCAGGTAGAGGGCCTTGCATGTGACGGGGCTGTAGCTCAGTTGGGAGAGCGCCTGAATGGCATTCAGGAGGCCGACGGTTCGACTCCGTTCAGCTCCACTGGTTTGAGTGTCGCGCTTGTCCGCACTGCGGAAATCACGCCTCTGGCGTGCCTGGTGGACCTTCTGTGTGGCGGTCGCCTTGCTGGCTGCGGTCTCGGTACTTGGTAGTTGCGCCGCACATCAGCCGCAGCCGACGATACCGGAGGACGACAACATCGAGGAGGCTCAGCCGCTCGCTGATGATGAGAGCCTCGCCGACAAAGCTGGGGAGGTAGGAGTCGTCGGCTTGGTGGTCGCCATCATCGTCGGGGGCATCCTTCTGCCGATATTCCTGCTCTGAACCGGGTCGGCCCCGATGATTGCTTCGGAAGACACCTACAGCGGCGGTGAGACCCGCCGTGTCGCTACCGTTGTGGTGTGCCTTTTCGTTTGACAAACAAAGTCGGTCCATTAGAGAGTAAGACCTCTGCTGGCCAGGCGTGAGTGTAGGGCGGCCGAAAAGACATGGGAGCAGTGTTATGGGACGAACCTATTGCGCGACATCGTTGGTAGTTGCTTGCCTGCTATTCTGCCAAAGTTCGCGAGCACAACTTGCTTTTTTAGCAGGTCCACAGTCCCCGGTCGCGGGGGGGGCGGTGGACATTGCGGCGGCAGACTTCAACGAAGATGGTATTGACGATGCAGCAGTAATCGGCACGGGCGTGGGCGGAGCTGTCACGGTGTTCTTCGGCTCGACAGACGGCAGCTTCACGTCCCCTGTCGCCATGACGGTGGGAAAGTTGCTGCGTGGCATCGTCACTGGAGATTTCAGCGGACACAAGGCAAACAATCAAGCTGCTATCGACATTGCGGTTGTCGGTGGGAACAAAGCGTACATACTGCCCGAACAAGTGCAAGGCGGAATGGGGACCGGGACGTTCGGGGCGCCAGTGAGCTTTCCGGTCCGCCATGTGGCCGCCGATATAGGTGCCGGGTACCTCAACTGCCCGCGCGGTTGCACGAGCTCCGCAGCTACGTTAGATCTTGTAACCGCCAACGGAATTTCCAACACATTGACTTTGCTGTTCGACCCGAGCCCCAAAACTGAAACGTATCAGTCCCCGCCGGATATCGCTACCGGGCGGAACGCCCATGCGGTTAAAGTGGCGGATTTCACCGGTAGCGGGGCCGACGATATCGCCGTGCTGCTCACCGGCTACACCGGTGCCGACCTCGTGAGCGTCTACCTCAACAACGGCACTGGGACCTTCTCGTCGCCTCCCGTCAGCTACCCTGTCGGCGTGGCAGCCACAGCCTTGACCGTCGCAAATTTCCACGGCGATATCGATGCCGACAGCGTGCAAGACATCGCGGTGTTGAATAAGGGCGCGGCCGCGGTGTTGAACAAGGGCACTGCGACAACAGCGGAAATCTCCGTTTCATTCCTGTTGAACCGAACGACCAAGTCGCCGGACGGCACACTCCGAGGGACTGGGTTCTTTGACACTTTACCCCTCTTCAGGGTCAGCTGCCCGGCGCAAGTCAATGGAATTCCCGTAACCTGTACTCCCCAGGGCATCGTCAGTGGCGACTTCGACGGCGACGGTTTAAGTGATTTCGCCGTGTCGTTCAGCACATCGGCAATAACGACAACATCAGCAACCGCCGGCTTCGTCAACGTCTATACTGGGCGCGGGAACGGGCTGTTTGATTTCGCTGCCCAAGTCCTCGTCGGCCTTGCGCCGAGCGGCATGGCTGCGGGTGACTTCACCGGTCACGGTAACGGTGTGCAAGACATTGCGGTCGCAGAATCCGGCAGTAGCACGACGCGCATACTGCAGAGCGTCCCGCCACCCCCGAAGCCCGGAGGTTGGGCGTGCAAAACGGATAATCAATGTCAGGCGGGGTTGCACTGCGTCGACTACATCTGCTGCGCTCTGCCCGACGACGCTCTTTCATGCCCATCGGGCGAGCTCTGTAACGTCTCTGGCAACCTCGGGGTGTGCTCGCCGCCCGGGCCAAACGGCATTCCGTGTGATTCCGCACAACAGTGTCAGTCGGGGTTTTGTGTAGACGGGTTCTGCTGCAGTGCCGCGTCCTGCCCCGCCGGCGAATACTGCAACAGCGGCGGTTGCGCCGTGCCCGCTCCCTCCGGTAGCCCGTGTTCGGAGGACGAGCAGTGCACATCCGGCTACTGCGTCAATGAAGTCTGCTGCGGCTCGGAGAGTTGCCCCAACAGCCAATCTTGCGATGTCCCCGGCTTTGAGGGTCAATGTACGCCGCTCGTCTCGCTCGGCAACGCGTGTACGAGCCCGGACCAATGTATCTCCGGTTTTTGTGCCGACGGGGTCTGCTGCTACGCAGCATACTGCCCCACGGACCAAGCGTGTAACCTCGCTGGATCCATGGGACAGTGCGCATACCTACCGACGCCCACACCCACCTCCACCGCCACGCCGACGACCACCTGGACACCCACGCCAACCCTGACGCCGACGCCAACCCTGACGCCGACGCCTGTGCCGATCGGGGGGGCGTGCTCCGCCGGCATCACACTCTGTGACTCACCGAACCAATGCGTCGACGGCATTTGCTGTCGCGCGGCATGCCCTGCCGGCCAGCATTGCAACATCACGAATTTAGTCGGCACGTGCCATGTGCAACTGTCGAATACATCACCCTGTAGCCTGAACACAGATTGCCTGTCCGGGTACTGCGCGCCGTCCGGCGAGTGCGCGCCGGCACCCACCGCGACGCCGACGCCGACGGCTACGATCACACTGACTCCCTCGAACACGCCGACGGCCACGATCACACTGACTCCCTCGAACACTCCGACAGCGACCGCCACGCCTACGGCCACACCGACGGCCACACCAACGCCCTGCGACGAAACCAGCTGTGAAGCCCAGGGGCAGGGGTGGCGGTGCGACATCACGGGTTACGTGGGCACGTGTTCAGCCCCCTTTGGCTATGGGGACGGGCCGTGTGGAAAGAACACCGACTGTGAGGCGGCCCTGATTTGCAATTCGGACACGGAGCGATGCGATTACAACCCGACGCCGGCCCAGACGCTGACGCCGACACCAGTAACGCCGTTGACGTGCCCACAGGGCATGGTGCCTCAAGGCAACGTATGCGTAAAGGTCAGCCGCAGCGGCGGCTGTTCAATCGGAGACCCGAGTGCCAGGGGTACGGCGGCCCCCGTAACTAGCGCCGCGGGCACAGACACCTGGCTGGTCGCCCTCCTGCCGTTGGCGCTCGGTATCCGGCGCCTCAGGCGGCAGCAAACCCGGGCCCACGCGCAGCGACCTATCCGAATTGCGTTACGGTAACTTCGCGTGCCTTACGCCAGCGGCAAGCGGGCGACGCTCAATCCTGTGTCCCACTCTCCCAGCGCTTCCACTGCTCGGCGTAGGCGTCGACGTTGTCGCGCGTGACCACATCGATGCCCGAATAGTGATATACCTCGGCTGGCTGCTCGCCATCGTGGATGGCCTTCAGCAGCCGTACCGATTCCTCGCCCCAGCCGAAGTACTTCTGCCCAACGAGGAGCTGTACCTTGCCGCTGCGGAGCAGGTCCGGCGCAGGCGGAATCGTGTCGAACGCGACAAACTTGGTGTGAGCTGGATCGATGGGGTCGAGTGCGTTGCGCATGAATACCGGCCAACCACCGACGGACAGCCAGCCGTCGAGATCCGGATGGCGTTGCGTGCCGACGGCGATCACTTCGGCGACCCGCAACGCGTCATCACGAATATCGTAGGTTTCGACGATGTGGACCTCGGGGTAGCGTGCGAGCGCCTCGCGCGCGCCGTCCAGCCGCTTCTGTAAGTTGTCGGCCCCGAGTGACGTGATCAGCGCGACGCGGCCGCGCCCGCCGAGGAGCCCGGCCAAGCCATCCCCGAGCGCCCGGCCCGCCTCGATGTCGTTCACGCCGTAAAATGCCAGGCGCTTGCTCTTCGGCGCATCCGAGTCAAACGTGACCACGGGGATCCCGCCATCCACCGCACGGTCGATGGCGTCGGTCAGCAGATCGCCGTTGAGACAGGAGATGGCAACGCCGTCCACGCGCTGGGCGATGAACGATTCGAGAATCTCCTTCTGCCGAATCTCGTCGGTGGTCTCCGGCCCGCGCCAGAGGATGTCGATCCCGCCGAGCCGTTGCGCGGCGCGCTCCGCGCCAGTGCGGGCATAATCGAACACCGGGATGTGCAGCGCTTTTGGAATGATCGCAAAGCGAAGCTTGCGGGGGCCGTCGGCCGGCCGTGAGCACCCCGTCGCCATCGCGAGCAACATGAGCGCCGCGATTGCAGATTTCAGATCTACGATTCCAAGCTTGTCCATCTCAATCCGCAATCTACAATCTGCAATCCAAAATCAACTCCTCTCCCGCGTTGCCAGCCGGTCCATGACCACGATCACGAGGACGGCAACTCCGAGGATGAGCCGGTCCAGGAACGTGCCCCGCGGGAATTGCGCCAGCGCGTTGCGGAGCACGCCGAAGATGAGCGAGCCGATCACGGCGCCCACCACCGAGGCGCGCCCGCCGGACAGCGAGGCGCCGCCCACGACCGCCGCGGCGATGATATCGAGCTCGTAGCCGCCGGCCACGTCCGCCTTCCCTTGTCCCTGGACGACCGCCAGCACCACCCCCGACAAGGCCGCCAGCGCGCCGCCGCTCACGTAGACGAACGCCTTCACTCGTTTCACCCGTACACCGGCATATCGTGCCGCGACTTCATTGCCGCCCGTCGCAAGGATGTGGCGGCCGAGCGCGGTGCGCCTCATGATCATCTGAAAGACGATGGTCAGCACCAACATGATGACGCCAGGCCAGAACGACAGCGCTATGCCGAGCGGCGCCGTCTCGGGTGCGAGGCGCGCCGACAGATCGTAGAAACGCCCTTCCGTGATCAGGAACGCGGCGCCGCGGGTGATGCCCATCACGCCCAAGGTGGCGATGAACGGCGGCAGACTGGCCGCGATCACGAGCACGGCTGCGAGCGCCCCCGAGCCCAAGCCTACGCCGACACCGGCCAGGCACGCCGCCCACAACGGCCAGCCGCCGACGACGAACAGATCGCCGGTAACCACTGACGCCAACGCGATGACCGCGCCGGGAGCGAGGTCGATGCCGCCTGCACCGATGATCATCGACGCTCCGATGGCAGCGATGCCGTAGATGCTGGAGTACTTCAGGATCAGCGCAACGTTGCCGGCGTTGGCAAAAGTGTGCGGTCCGCCGCCGCGGGGCGCCAACACCAGCGCGAAGAAGCCGAACTCAAGCAGCAAAATGAGCGCGGCGCTCCAACCAGACACCAGCCGAGGCAGCGCCACGCGGCGCACGGGCAGGGGCGCAGTCATTCGCTCTCAGCTCTCGATTGCGGGCTCGCGACTGCGCTCACCGCCGCCCCCGTCATCAATGCCGCCAGCCGCGTCTCGCTCGCCTCACCCGCTGTGAGCTCGCCCGCAACTTCACCGTCGTGCAGCACGAGGATGCGGTCGCACAGCGCCAGCAGTTCCGGCAAGTCGCTGGAGGCCAGCACGACCGGCGCGCCGGCCTCGGCGAGCTGCCGGATCAGATCGTGGATCTCGGCCTTCACGGCCACGTCGACGCCTGCGGTGGGTTCGTCCAGCAGCAACAGCGCCGGCTGCCGGCGGAGCGCCCGCGCGAGCAGCAGTTTCTGCTGATTGCCGCCGGACAACGAGTCGATCACGGCTTCGCTCCCGGGCGCACGAATCCGCAACCGCTCGATCCAGTGTCGCGCCTCGGTGCGCTCGCGCCTCGGATGAAGGCGCCACCCAGGAGATGGCAAGAAGAGATTGTGGCGCAGGTTGAGCGTGCGTATCAGCCCTTTGCTGGCGCGGTCTTCCGGCACGAGCACTGGGGCCTCCCCCAACTTCATGTGGCCGGACCGCAGCGGGCGCAGCCCCGTGATGCCTTCGAGCACCTCACTGCGGCCCGCACCCACGAGGCCGGCGAGGCCGACCACCTCACCGCGTCGGACCGTGAGGCTGAGCCCGCGCACGTGCGCCACGGCGACCTTCACGAGCTCGAGCGCCGCCGATCCAAGGGGCGCACCGCCGCGCACCCGAGGCGCCAGGTCGCGCCCTACCATCCGCCGGACGAGCGTTGCGGTATCAACCGCGGTGATCGGATCCGTCGAGACGCGCCGGCCATCACGCAGGACGGTTACGCGGTCGGCGATGGCACGCACCTCCTCGAGCCGGTGGCTGACGTACAGGATACCGCTGCCCCGTTTTCGCTGTGCGCAAACGGCGCCAAACAGCACCTGCGTTTCCGCCTGGCCCAGCACCGCTGTGGGTTCGTCGAGCAACAGCAGGTCGGGGCGTCCACACAGTGCGCGCGCCAACTGCACTTGCTTCCGTTGCGTGACCGCCAGACTCCGAAGCGAAGCTTGTGGGTCTGCCGTGCAGCCCACGGCCGCCAAGGCTGCCGACGTGGCTTCCTGCATCGCTCGCTGCCGCAGCCGCCGGAGCTTGCCGCGCAGCTCGCGCGCGAGGAACAGCCATTCGCTGACACGCAGGTCCGGCGGCAGCTCCGTTTCCTGCGGCACCCACTCGATGCGCGTCCCCACCGGAACTCGAATCGAGCCCGCGCTCAGCCGCACGGCGCCAGCGATGCCGCGTAACAGGGTGGACTTACCGGCGCCGTTTTCACCTACCACTGCGTGCACCTCGCCCGGGTACACGTCCAGGTCGACCTCGTCGAGGGCAGCTGTGGCGTGGTACCGCACAGAGATGCCGGCGCCGACCAGCAGCGGCTGGCCCAAAGTTTGGTCGTACCTCTGACAGGCTTCTTCTCGCCTCATGCCGGGACGCAGCCCCTATTCCACTTGTACGGGAACGCGCAGCGCCGCGCCACCTGATCTGCCCTTGGTGGGATCGACCGCCTGCGTCACAATGAGTTCCAACTGATACTCGCCGGGCCGGGTCGGCGCTTCGATCTCGGCGTTCAACGCGATCGACTCCCGCGGCCCCACGTTTCGCGGCAAGGGAATGAATCCTCCTTCGCCTTGTACGACGGCGTCTCGTGACCACCAGCGGTACGTGATCCACACTTGGAGGTAGGCAAAATCACTGAAGGCGGGCCAGGCAAGGGCACCGCGGTTGGTGACCCAGAGGTGCAGCGTCCCCTTGCCTTGGCGGCGATAGCGGCGCGGAAGCGGATCGCTGGTGGTCAGCTCACCGGACAATTGTTCAGGGTCGAGCGCGTGGAGCAGCGCCGGTTCGGGGTGCACCAGCGCCTGCCACAGCAGCGGAGCAAGGTCAAACGCGTGCCATCCGGCGCGTGCGGCGCGCAGGATCTGCGGATCACTCCAGTCCCACGCGCGCCACGACGCCCTGTCGACCGAGCGCGGCAGCGCATTCCACGAGTTGTCGTCGCAGTACGCGCCAATAGCTTGCACCAGCAGGCCCCAAAACACGAGCGCCAATACCAGCGGCCGCCCTCGACCCGATTGCCACAAACGCTCCACTGCCGGGATGGCGCCCAAGGCGATCACCGGCAACGCGTCGGTGATGAAGCGCGGCCCGTAGCAGTGACCGCCCCACCATCCGATCCAAGCGCTGTACAGCAGCAGATACGCGGCCACTCCGAACGGCGCGTACGCCAGCCAGCGCGGCCCCGCACGGCCAGGGCGGCACAAGGTCGGGATGGCGAGCGCAGCGGCCGGGGTGTAGATGAAGAGGCCACGGTTCGGGCTCACCAGCAACCCGAGAAAACGGCCAATGGCAGGCCAGGCAAAGGTGCCGCGCTGGTAGCCTCCGGTGGCGATGTTCACCACGCGCAGGTTGTAAGCGAGGAGCAAGCCGGCGCCCAACACGGGCAGGCTCAAGAACGGGATCAGCTGAGCGCGCCGCTCCCGCCACACGAATACCAGCGCGACGAGCGCGAACACGAGCATCGTCGGACGCGCCAACACGCCGAGCGCGGCGAAGGCACCGGCGGCCATTGCAGTGCGCCGCCGGACCGGCGCCATCAGACAGAAGCTCAGCCCCGCAAGTCCCAGCTCGGCCAAACCGTGCTGCCATAAAGCTTGGCTGCCGACCGTCCACGTACTGCTGGCGAGCCCGTAGGCCAAGGTGACCCCAACGGCCACTCTTGTCGAGGTCATGGCCGCGGCCGCGAGGAACACGAAAACGACTGACGCGGCCGCGATGGTTGCCGCAGCGATACGTTCCATAACTACCGAGGCCAAGCGGAAGCGTACGTCGTCATCATCGATATGGTGAGACTGCAGCCACCAGGTGACGGGTACATAGAGCGGTGTCACGATGATCGGCACACCAACTGGATAGCGCGACAGCCAGTGGCCGCTCGGGCTGCGGCGGAGGAAGTACGGCTCCGGCTCGAGCCGCCGCAGCCAGGTGAATTCGTCCAGGTCGAGATTGCCCTGGCGCAAGATGCTGAACGGCAGCAGCCGTGCCGGAATCGAATCCCAAGCCCCTATGGGGCGCAGGTTGGTCAGATACAAGAGGAAGCAAGCGGCGCCCAGCACACACGCCGCACCCAGCCGATGTCCTCCGGCGGCCGGCGCGGATTTCGGTTCGGTACGCGCCGGCCGCGGGCGCGTGGGATGCGGCGCTGTGCGGGTTTTCCGGTGAGCCATGATGGTTCAGCAGTCCTCGGATTCCGTCCGCAACCTACGCCGTTCTTGTACCGATGCACAACCCGATCAGCGGACTTAGAGAAGTCGTGGCCGGCGCTCCATGAGCGCCCACGTACTCGAATCGCGAGATGGTTTTCGGTATGTAGCCAGCGTGAGCATGCGAGCGCTGAACGAGATCGAGGCCAAGGCATTGCTGGCGGAAAGTGGGTTACCGGTGGCGCCGGCCGAACTGGCACGTACGGCTGGCGAGGCGGCGCGGACAGCCGAGCGCATTGGCTTTCCGGCGGCGCTGAAGATCGTGTCACCCGACATCGTGCACAAGTCCGATGTGGGCGGCGTCAAGCTGGGACTGACATCGCCGCAGGAGGTGGTGGCCGCCTTCGAAGCGGTCATGGAGTCCGCCCGCGTGGCCGCGCCCGCCGCGCGCCTCGACGGCGTCGCGGTCCAACCCATGGCGCGCGCCGGCGGTGCCGAGGTGATCGTCGGGGTGAGCGTGGACGCGCAGTTCGGGCATGTGATCATGTGCGGCCTCGGCGGCGTACTGGTCGAGGTTTTGCAGGACGTGAGCTTCCGTCTCATTCCCCTGCAGCGGCGCGACGCCCGGCAGATGCTCTCGGAGTTGCGCGGCCGGCGTCTGCTCGAGGGCATGCGCGGCCGTCCAGCGGTGGATATGGAGGCGCTAGTGGAGCTGTTTCTGCAAGTATCCGGGCTGATCGAACGGCGGCCGGACATCCGCGAGCTCGATCTCAACCCGGTGCTCGCGTATCCGGACGGCGTGCTCGCGGTGGACGCGCGCGTGCTTCTCGAGGAGCCGCCGTGAGCCGTTTCCACGCGCAGCTCGATCGCGCCTTCAACGCCCGGGTGGTCGCCGTCGTCGGTGACAAGCGTCACAACGCCTTCATCTGGCTCCGGGGGTTGCGCAACTTTTCACGCCAGCTCTACTCGGTGCAAATCGAGCCGAAGGAGGTGGCTGCGATCGAGGCCATGGGCGTGCGCAACGTGCGCAGCCTCTCCGAGATCCCCGAGCCCATCGACTACGCCGTGCTGGTGGTGCCGCGCGCCGCGGTGCCGAGCGCGCTGCGAGACTGCGCGCGGCAGCAGGTCGGCGCGGTCACCGTATTCACCGCGGGATTCTCCGAGACCGGTGAAGTCGAGGGCATCCGCCTCGAGCAGGAGATCCTGGCGATTGCCCGGCAGGCCAATCTGTTGGTGATTGGACCTAACTGCATGGGTGTGGCGAACCCACGGCTGGGGTTGTGCAACTTCCCCGGTGAAGCGTCCGGTCCCGAAGCCGCCGGACCGGTCGCCTTCATGGGCCAAAGCGGCACGCACACCATTACGTTTTGCATGCGCGCCCCCGCCGAGGGCGTCGGCATCAGCAAGGCGGTGAGTTTTGGAAACGCCCTGACGGCGGATGCCGCCGACTATCTCGATTACCTGCGCACGGATGATGAGACCAGCGTCATCTGCGCGTACATCGAGGGGGTGCGCGACGGGCGGCGGTTTTACGACGTGCTGCGGCAAACCACCCCGACGAAGCCGGTCATTCTGTGGAAAGGTGGGGTCAGCGCCGCCGGACAGCGCGCCATCTTCTCGCACACGGCCGCCCTGGCAACGCCACAGGCAGTGTGGCAGGGCATGGTCCGGCAGGCCGGCGCCATCAGCGTCGAGTCGCAAGATGAGTTGCTGGACGTGGCGCGCACGCTGCTCGCGGGCAAGAGCGCGCACGGCTGGCGTGCCGGTCTGGTCGCCATGACCGGCGGCCCCTCGGTAGTGATGACCGACGTTTTCACGGAAACGGGACTCGAGGTGCCGCTGCTGGCAGACGCGTCCTACGCCAAGCTGGCGCAGTTTTTCCGCGTCGTCGGCGGCGGCCTGGGCAACCCGCTCGATGCCGGCAGCACGATCGCCATGGGTTTCGACGCGGACAATTTGAAGCGTCTGCTCGAGGTCCTACACGACGACCCGGGCATCGACCTGATCGCCCTCGATCTTGGCGGCTCGATGTCACTCGATCGCTGGAACGACTACCCGACAAAGGTCCAGCCCGTGTTCGACCTCCTTGCCGCCTTCGCGACGCGCTCACATAAGCCCTTCGCGGTGGTGCTGGAAGCCCCACACCGTCCCGTCGAGGTCGCGCAGCGGTGTGACGAGCTCCGCCGCGACGGCGTCCTGACCTTCGCCTCGCCTCAGCGCGCGGCGCGAGCGCTGCGCCGGGCCGTCGAGTACTGGAGGTTTCGCGCCGGCGTCGAATGACGAGAGCACCCAGCGATCGAGTGCAGTCAGCATACCGCCGCCGCCGGTAACGACATCGAGCCCGATGAAGGCAACGCGTCGGATCTCTTGTGAGTCGGTCATGAAATGCGGTTCTCCATTCCGTTTCTCACGACTGAGCCAGAATCCAGCTCTCCACGATTTCACCAACGGCGGACTGCGCCGGAGAGTCTGCTGGCAGCTCGATGATCGGTCTCGCCACCAGGTCATACTCGGCGATTCGCTGATCGTGCGGAATGAAACCGAAGACCTCGATGCCGATCCTGGCCGCAGATTGCCGCAGCACGTCCTGATTGCCGATGACCCGATTGATCACCAGCCCCACCTTCTTACACTCGATGACCTTCTCGTCTTCGACCATGTGCTTGATCACCGCGGCGGTCTCGATCCCTCGTGACGTGGGATCGCTGACGATCAGCAAGGTGTCCAAGCGCCGGACGACTTGACGATTGATCTGCTCCAGACCGGCTTCGCCGTCGACTAGGATCATGTCGAAGCTTTCGGACAGCTTCTCGATGGCGCCGCGTAGAAGGCTGTTCACCGAGCAGTAGCAGCCTAAAGTTTCGGTGCGTCCCATGGCCAGCAGCGCGAATCGATCCGTTTCGTTCAGAGCCTCGAACACCATGTAGTCGAGTTTGGCAGCGAGCTCGGCCTTGGCGTCCGCTTGGCCTTGCTGCGCGGTCCGGATGATCTCTTCACGGATCTGCCCCATGGTGCAATGAGCTTTCGCGCCGAGAGCGCTCAGCTGACCCAGCGCCGGGTCGGCGTCGATGACCAGCAGCTTGCCCGCGCGTCCGCTGTCGGCGAGGGCGCGCGCCATCATGGCGGTAATGGCAGTCTTGCCGGCGCCGCCTTTGCCGCAGACGCTGACGATGCGGCTTCCGTTCGCGTGTGACTCAGACATTGATTTTTCCATCAGTTCAGCCATACACGGCGCCGTGCTGAAGTCCAGAATGATCGGGCTTCCTTGCAGACACCATATCGCCCGGAGCTTGTCCTGAGCCGAGTCGAAGGGGTGACTCCCCGCCTCCCCGAACAGCGTTTGCGGCGCCGGCGTTGGGTAGCGCGCAGTTTCAAGCGCCGCGCGGCGACAGCGACCATCCGCGCCGAAGTCTTGTGCAAAGCCGACCTGGGGCACCGCATGCGGTGGGCAAGCGACAGCCATCATGGTACGGAGAGCAACTGCAGAGGAGGGATGGAAAAACTAATCTACGTGGTGTGGAAACACGACGGGGCGCCGCCCCAGCGCTTCAGGCAGGAAATGCTCGGTGGCACCGCAAGACAGCTGATCGCCTTGGGAGCGCGTGGCCTGGCGGTGAGCCTGATCGATGAGCTGACCCTCCCAGGAACGCGGATCACCCAAATGGCCGAGCCCATGGTGGGAATGGTTTCCATCTGGTTGGACACGACGCTCAGGCGCGGCCCCTTGGAGGCAGCCCTCGTGCGTGTAACCAAACGGCTTGCGGGCTACTTGGTGGTCGAATCGGTTCCCATCGTCAACACCAAGCACGTAGTCTCGCCGGGGGAGCGCCTACCGGGGCTGTATAGTGTTGCCTTTCTCGAGAAGCCGAGTTTCCTCACGTACGACGCCTGGCTCGAACTGTGGCAGGGACACCATACGCAGGTGGCGATCGAGACGCAGAGCACCTTTCTCTATGTCCAGAACGTCGTAGTGCGAGCGCTCACCAAAGAGGCGCCGCCCTGGGCCGCAATTGTCGAAGAGGCGTTTCCGGCGAAGGCCGCCATGGAGCCGATGGTGTTCTACAACGCGGACTCGCCGCAGAAGCTTGCTGAGAATAAACAGCGGATGATGGAGAGCTGCGAGAAGTTCATCGACTTCACCCGCCTCGAATCACATCCGATGAGCGCCTATTCCATCAAGCTAATGATGAATGCTGAATGAGGCTGCGCGAGAAAAGGGGACCCGGCAAGCTAGGCTTGGCGAATTCCGAAGCAGACGGCGCGTGAAGGGCGTCACGACCGGCGGCGTCGCACGAAAGAGCGCTCCACCGCGACGAGGCCGAACCCCAACTTGGTCAGCGCTTTCGGCAACGCGCCCAGCTCCGCCTCGACCCGCGCCACCTGCGCCGGGGTGAGCCGCTTCGGCCAGCGTAGTCGGATTTCGGCGATGGTCTTGCCTTCCAGCTCCGGCATGCGCCAGCGGCGCTGCGGCGCTCCGGCATCACGCCCGGCCGCCTTGGCCGGTGCGGCCCTGGCCGGCGCAGCCTTGGCCGGCGCAGCCTTGGCCGGCGTGGCGTCGCATTGGCTGCGGCGCGCTTCGGTACCGCCGAATAACGATCCTTGTCCTTCTATGGCCCGCGGCTTACGCACCATGGTCGGCCTGGTTTACAAACCTGATTGCCCGCATGGTGGCGAACGAAGCAGCTTCAGGATCTCGTCGTGCACCAAGCTGTTGGAGGCGATGGCGTCACCACCATAGATGGTTGCCGCCCCGGTGAAATCGGTAAACCGTCCACCGGCTTCTTCGATGATGATCTTGACTGCGGCAAGGTCCCACGGCTTCAAGTCCAGCTCCACCATGGCTTCGGCCTGCCCGCGGGCGACGAACGTATGGCCGAAGTAGTCGCCGAAGCCGCGCTGGCGGCCGGATGCCCATACCAACCGCTCGAGTCCATCCCAGCGGCCCGCCTTGCGGAAAATATCCAGGCCGCCGAAAACGACCGTGCCGTCCCGCAGCGCGCCGACGGAGGAGACCCGCAAGCGGCCGTTGCGATCGAACGCGCCGGTACCCTTTTGCGCGTACAGCAGCTCGTCGACCGCCGGCGCATAGATCACACCGGTTGTGACTTCGCCGTCTTCTTCCAGACCGATGAGGGCGGCGAAATACGGCACTCCGCGGATGAAGTTCTTGGTCCCGTCGATCGGGTCGATGATCCACCTAGGGCGCGCGCCGCCGCCGCGTTCCCCGAATTCCTCACCGACAATGCCGTAATCCGGGAAGCTCTGGCGCAGCACTTCGACGATGCGTTGCTCGCATTCGCGGTCGGCCTGAGTCACGGGAGAGCGGTCGTCTTTGTAGTCGACGGTCAAGCGCGTCCGGAAGTATCGCAGTGCGATCTCCCCGGCGGCCTGGGCGGCGGCGATGGCGACCTCGAGGCGCTTGTCCATGCGGCGACCTTACCGCGGATCGGCGGTGGTCGCCAGCGCGCACCACCGCCCCTCCCACAAGCCCCATCGTCGCCGCGCTCCAAGCCTGGGGTGTGTGACTGACGTGCGCTCCAACCCTGGCGCAGCGACAAGAGGGGATTGAGTTTTCCTGTGCTCTGTGACAAGTGCTGGGTTCAATGCGCATTCGCCAGGTCTTGTTGACGATGCTTCCGCTCGTGTTCGTGTGGGCATGCAGCGGCGGCGGTAGCTCCAGCACTCCGTCGACTTTGTGGGAGAAGTTCCGGCATGACACCGGCAACAGTGGCGCAGCCCCCGGCGCCATCGCCACCTTCGGCGTCACCAGCATCACACCGCGGTCGGTGCCCGTCGATGCTCCCACGCCGCCGGCTTTTCCCACCCCGTCACCGACACCCGGTGCCATCTCCTCATCGCCGGCTATCGCCGAAGACGGCACGGTTTACATCGGCTCAGAAGGCGGAACGCTGGCGGCCTTCGATGCGAACCTTAATCTGAAATGGCGCAAGACAAGCTGCGAGGCGTGCCCGGCCGAAAGCCAAGCAACGCCCGGTCCGGCCGCACTCACACCGACCAGCACGCCCACGCCGCTCCCTCTAGGGTCGTTGATCTCCTCGCCCGCGGTATACACCCTCAACGGGCAGACGAGCATCTTCATCGGCTCGATTACCGGCTCCGTGTTTGCCTTTCAAGACAACGGGACCGGACAGCCAACGTGCAGCGCCTGCGCCCGGTGGCCCTTCGGCGCGACCCCGTCGCCGGGCCCGACGCCCGTCGTGCAGTTTCTGTCTTCGCCCAGCTTCACCACGGACCCGGTGCTTTTGACCGTGAATGGCGTGTTCATCGGCGCGCAGATCGAGCTGTCGGACGGCCAGAGCGTCGGCAAGCTTTACGCCCTCAACAGCGACGGCTCCGTGAAATGGGAGTTTCCACGCCGGGGCCAATCCGACATCGGCCCAGTGACCTCGTCGCCGGCACTCGACGACACCAACAGCTGGTACTTCACTGCGGCCGACGGGTACCTGTATGCACTCACGTCGGACGGCAGTTTGAGGTGGAGAAGCGCCATCGGACTGGCGCCTGGAGCGACGTCCGGTCCGACTTTGCCCTTTGCTCCCGCCGTCCTGATCGCGGGCAATTACATCGTCAGCCCGACCGGAGAGGGCGATATTTTCGCCATCACGCCGGACCAATTCGTCTCGTTTCGGGTTGCGTCCGTCGACTCTGGCATAGGCTCGTCGCTGGCCTTCGGCGGCCAGGGGGTAGCGACGCCATCTCCGACGGCGGTGGTCGTGGCGACTGCCACACCGCCATCGGGGCCTACGCCGACCGAAACCGCTACACCAACCGCTGGAATCCCCTCCTTCGTATACGGGGTGACGCAATCGGGCCAAATTGTGGCATTCGACCCGGCGCTGCCGACGCCGACCGTCTTCCCGACCCCATCAGTGCCGGTCGCGGCGCCGGTGATTTCGTCGCCGGCGTTGTCCACCGATGGTTTTCTGGTTTTCGGCGATAGTGACGGGCAGCTACACGCGGTGAGCACGGCGGACGGGAGCGAACTAAGCGGATTCCCCATCCAACTCAGCGCTGCCGCGATTCGGTCCTCACCGTCGATCGCGGGAAACGGGACGATATACGTCGGCGCCGACGACGGCATGATCTACGCGGTGGGCCTGCCATGAGGGCACGCAACCGTTGGGGCGTGCTGGTACTGCTTGCGGGTGCCATGGCAGCGTGCAGCGGCGGCACCAGCACGCCGACGTGCAGCTACCACGACCCTGCCGCGGCCGCAGTGTCTTCGCCGTGGCCCAAGTTCCACCACGATGAGCAGAACACCGGGGCGGTGGCGAACGTCCAGCTCCCCGGCACTCCAACATGCCGGTGGGTGTTTCCTCCAGGCGGTGCCGACTCTTGTTCGACGGCCCTCACCACGCCTGCGAAAGGCGCGTTCGCCGCGTCGCCGGTCATCAGCAACGACGGCAGCCGTATCTATATCGGCTCGGCCGACGGCACGCTGTACGCGCTGTACACCTCGGACGGCACGCAGCTCGCGTCAACGGATTTCAGCTTCTCCATCGCCCAGCCGGGGGGGATCGTGAGTACCGCGCTCGTGGCGCAGCGCGACGAGGGTGAGGTGGTGTTCGTCGGTGGCGGCAACGGCAGCCTCTACGGCTTGACCAACACGGGAGTCGCACAGGCGACGTATTGGCCGGACGCGATCGGCGGCTTCATCAGCGCCTCACCGAGCCTCGTCGGCGAGGGCACAGTGTGCGTCGACTCACTGAACGGCACGTTTGTCGCCGTGTGCCCCAACGGCGTCACCCGCTTCGCAGTGTCAACCGGGCCCAGCCAGTCCTCGCCCGCACAGGCTCCGGACGGCACGCTGGACTTCGGCGCCGACGATGGCCAGCTCCGTGCGGTGGGAGTCAACGGGATCGTCAACTGGTCGTTTTCCGCTGCGGGTCCGATCCGGGCCGCGCCGGTATTCGACACTGCCACCAATTCCATTTACGTGGCGGATCGAGCGGGTTGGGTGTTCAAAGTAATCGCCGGCGGTAGCTTGGCCGGCCGCCCGGATGCGAAGTTTGTTGCGTTCGAGCAGGTCGGGCCAATCTCTTCCTCACCAGCCTTAGCTGAGGATCATCTCTACTTCGGTTCCGATGACGGCAATCTGTACGCCATCGACAAATGTACCGGCACCCCGGCATGGAGCCCTCCATTTCCAACGGGTGGCGCGATCGCTTCTTCGCCTGCAGTTGCCATCATCGCCAGCGAACCCCCGCAACCGTTCACATGCTCTTCATCGGGGTCGCCTGCTGTGCATCAACGCATCGTGGTCGTGGGTTCGGACGACGGCAACGTGTACTTCCTGCAGGACAACGGTACGAGCGTAGCGCTAGTGGCGGTATTCAGCATCGGTGCGCCGGTTGGTTCTTCGTCGCCTGCCATCGGCAGCGACGGGGCGGTGTACGTCGGCGCCAGCGACGGCCGGGTCTACGCCATCGGCGAGCCGCTGCCCTCGCCCACGCCTTCATCTTGAGTTTCTCCCCGATTTCTACCAGCGCAACAGCGGTTCCACCTCAGCCCAGGCGGTGACCGGGGGAGAACAGGTCATGTTGTGGCAGACATAGACCGTGGGCTTGCCATCGACCTGCGCCTTGCCCTGCAACAGCGACGGTAACTGCTCCCCTTGGGTGGGGTCGACGACGGTCAGCGTACGGTTGGGGATGTACTGCTCGCGGATGCACTGCAAGAGGGCTTCGGTCTCCGGGGCTTTGCGCTGTCCCACGAGCACAATCTCGCGCGGTTTGCGCACGAAAAAGTCGACCGCGCAGAGCATGTTGGCGAGACCGAACGGCTGCTGCCGCATCTGCCCTGCATACGATCGCAGTAACGCCTCGGCACGCTCGATATACACAGAGCGTTCGCTGTAGTGATACAGACGCATTAGGTCGTGCGCTGCGACCGAGTTGCCCGACGGGATGGAGCCGTCGAAAGCTGGCTTGCCGCGCACGATCAGCGTCTCGTGATCATCGCTGGTGAAGTAGAAGCCGGCGGCCTGCGGATCCCAGAAATGCGCGATCATGGCATCGGCCAGGACGGCGGCGTGATCGAGATAGCGGCGGTCCTGCGTCATCTCGAAGACGTCGAGCAGCGCCTGGACGAAGAACGCATAGTCGTCGAGGTAGCCATTGAGCTTGGCGACACCGTCTCGATACGTGCTCAGCAGGCGGTTGCCGCGTTGCAGGTTGGATTCGATGAACGCAACCGCCTCGACCGCAACGCTACACCAGCGGCCGTCGCCGAACACTTCTTCGGCCTTGGCGAGGGCGCTGATCATCAGCCCGTTCCAGGCGGTGAGCACCTTGTCGTCCAAGCCCGGCTTCACCCGCCGCTCGCGCGCGGCGAACAGCTTGGCGCGGCTGTCCTGCAGCACCTGTTGGATGCCATCGACATGGCGATGAAACATCCAGGCGAGTTGCTCGAGTTCCAGCGTGACGTGCAGGATATTGGCCCCTTCGAAATTCCCCGCTTCCGAGATGTCCCAGTACCGGCACACGATTTCGGCCGCTTCATCGCCGAGGATGCGGCGCACCTCGGCCGCGTCCCACAGGAAGAACTTCCCCTCTGCGCCCTCGCTGTCCGCATCCTGCGCCGAGTAGAAACCGCCAGCCGGGTCGCGCATCTCGCGGCAGACGTATCCGAGCGTGTCGCGGGCGATGTCGGCGAAGAAGCGGTCGCCGCTGAGTTGGTAAGCGGCCAAGTACAGCGGCACGAGCTGCGCGTTGTCGTACAGCATCTTTTCGAAATGCGGCACCAGCCAATACTCGTCGACCGAATAGCGGTGAAACCCGCCGCCCAGCTGGTCGTAGATGCCGCCGTGCGCCATCTGTCGCAGGGTGTGAAGCACCATGTTGAGGTAGCGTCGCTCGCCGCTATGGCAGTACGCGCGCAGGAAAAGTTCGAAGGCCGCTTCATGGGGGAACTTCGGCGCCTGCCCCAGCCCGCCGTAGGTCTTGTCGTAGGAACGCGCCAGAGTGCCGGCGGCGTGCAGCACTAGGTCGTCGCCGAGCGGCTGCGCCGCGGAGGGGGCGCTGTCCATTTGCTCCAGTCGGCTCATGATCTGCACGATTGTTCTCTGCACGTCCTCCGGCTTTTCGCGATACGCTTGCGCCACCGCCAACAGCACCCGCCGGAAACTTGGCATGCCGTGGTGCTCTTCCGAGGGGAAATAGGTCCCGCCGTAAAACGGCTTGCCGTCCGGCGTGAGGAAAACGGTCATCGGCCAGCCGCCCCTGCCAGTGAGCATCTGGACAGCATTCATGTAGACGTGATCGACGTCGGGCCGTTCCTCGCGGTCGACCTTGATGTTCACGAAACGCTGGTTCATCAGGCGTGCGGTCTCTTCGTCCTCGAACGACTCGCGCTCCATTACGTGGCACCAGTGGCAGGCGGAGTAGCCAACGCTCAGCAAGATGGGTTTGTTCTCGCGCCGCGCCCGCGCGAAGGCTTCCTCTCCCCACGGATACCAGTCCACCGGGTTGTGCGCGTGCTGCCGCAGATACGGACTGCTTTCGTGAATCAATCGGTTCGTCTGTTGGCCCACGGGACACTCCTCACGCTGCGGAGCGGCTCAACGCCGACGGCAGAGGGGCTCACTCCTGTACTTCAAGATCTGCTCCCAGCTCCGCTTGGTCAAGCCGTCCGGCGCGCGCGGCCACTCAGTACTCTTCGATATAGTTGTTGGTGACGATCGCACGCACTCGCTCGTTCAACGCGTCGCGCTCCTCCAGTCGGCACGATTTGGTGTCAATCGGCCGGTCGAGCACGATCCTCACCCGGCCACGGGGGTGAATGATCGCCCGGCCCTTGGGGAGGAACTTGCTTGTGCCGCTGACGCTCATGGGCACTATCGGCAGGCTGGTTCGGATCGCCAAGCTGACGCCGCCCTTCTTGAAGGGATGCACCTTGCCGTCTGGGCTGCGTGTGCCCTCGGCGAAAAACAAAATGCAGAAACTCTCGCCGCCGTGCTCCGCGACATGGGCGACATGGGCATTGATACGCGCGATCGCTTCCTCGGAATCGGAGCGGTCGATGACGATGTGGTTGCTCCACGCCAACGCCTGCCCAAAGATCGGCACGCGCAGCAGCTCCTTTTTGGCGACGAAGCGGATCGTCAACGGCAGCGCCGCGAGAATGACAAAGATATCGAAGTTGCTCAGGTGATTGGAAATCAGCACGTACGAGCCGGTCCGGTCGATCTTCTCCAGCCCTTCGACTTCTACCTGCATGCCGCAAGCTGCGACGATCCATCGAGCCCAAATGGGGCCGAGGACGTCGGCGGGCCAACCGCGGCGTGAGATCACCATCAGCACGAGGCACAGCGTTCCCCACCACAGCGTGATGAAAAAAATGGCCAGGTCGGCGCCCAGCCCCCACAGCACGTCGAGAGGCTTTTCCAGAATACGGCTGGATAGCACGGGTGCTGTCATGGTGGAGCTCGCAGAAGAAGCGCTTGACTGGTGCCATAACGCAGAACGTGGGGCTCTGGCAACGTAGCGCCCCGATCACGCTCTGATCACGAAATCGACCTGGTCCGCACGCATGTAGCCGACTGTCATGCGCTCGGTGTTGTGGGCGCAGCCGAGCCGGCCCAGCGGGTCGACGACGATGACACCGGCCGAGCTGGCGGTGCGGCGTGCAAGCTGATTGATGCCGCATCGGGCGGCCTGCTCGGGGTCGGCGCCGTCGCGCAATCCGTCGAGAACCGATTTGGCCAACACCGCGCGGATGATCGCCTCGCCGTGGCCCGTCGCCGAGGCCGCGCCCAGTGCATCATCCGCGTAGGCGCCGGCGCCGATGACTGCGGAATCGCCGATCCGCCCGGGCAGCTTGTAGAAGATGCCGCCGGTGGAGGTCGCCGCGGCGACGTGGCCATCGCGATCAACGGCCGCCGCTCCCACCGTTCCGGCAGAGGCCCCGTCGTGACGTTGGCGCCAACGCTGTTGTTGCGCCGCGGTGACCAGCTCTTCGGGCCGACATCGCCGCAGGCCGCGGCTGCGCGCAAACGCTTCGGCGTCAGGGCCGGCCAACATCACGTGCCGCCCATCGTCCAGAATCGCACGCGCCAGCCGTACCGGATTGCACACGGTGCGTACGATGGCGACGGCGCCGGCGCGCAGCGTAGCGCCTTCCATCACCGCCGCGTCCATCTCCACCGTACCACTACTGGTGAGACACGATCCCAACCCGGCGTTGAAGTTGGGATCATTCTCCAGCACCGCGACGGCTTCGCAGACGGCATCGAGCGCGCTGCGGCCATGCGCCAGCACCTGCCAGCCCGCCCGCAGCGCCGCCCCACAGCCAACCAACTGCGCCCCGTCCATATCCGCGCGCGCAGCACCGGCACCACCGTGTACGATCAACGCCGGCCGCAACATCAAACGAACGCTCGCGGTTTGGAGATGCACTCACCCATTGTCGCACTCCGAAGCGGATCGACGAACCCCTCACTCAACAAGATTGATCGCCCGAGCATAAGGGACGGCTTCTCGGAGCCCGCCACAACTCACTCAAATGCCACCGGCCGGTGGCTACCAGTAGGCAGTCATGGCATACAGTGCAATGGTCCCAAGGGGATTCGAACCTACTCCCCTCGGGTCCGACGCTTCCACCAAAACTCCGCTAACACTAGTCGGTCGTAACAGAAAATAATTGAAGAAATAAACAGGTTGACCGTCTCCCCCATAAAGGCAATGGGAGGAGACAGCATGGCGAAACTCGGTCGGCCGAAAAGTCCGCTCATACTCGC
>Ga0187884_10000207_pt1 | contig 61017 bp, 57 predicted proteins | sample June2016WEW_20_4_FD_132983 | JGI IMG/M metagenome (GOLD analysis project Ga0187884, IMG submission 132983) | Peatland microbial communities from SPRUCE experiment site at the Marcell Experimental Forest, Minnesota, USA - June2016WEW_20_40 | ecosystem: Environmental > Terrestrial > Soil >...
CTTACGGAGTCTCTGACCCTCGATCAGTTATGTGGCGTTCGAGCCCGCGAAAGCGTTCCAGCCGCTGCGTTGTCTGGACGAACGCCACATAACGGGGATCGCCACAAAACGGATCTTTTGTTGCCCTCAACAAAAGATCAGATCAGGCGCTCCACATAGGGACTCTGCCATGGCGATCGTGGGGCCGTCAGGACTTCGCGAATCGCCATCCCTCGGACTCGTTGCCGGAAGACGTCGCCATAGATGCTATCGCGATCATGGAGCAAATAGCGTGGGGCCGTGTCCCAAGGGAAGGCCTCAGCAATCTGTTGTGCCGTCCACTCCGAGGTGGGATGGGCGGTGACGTTGAAATGAATCACGCGGCGCCGATGATGGGCCAAAACTATGAAGACAAACAAAACTCGAAAGCTCACGGTCGGCACCACGAAGAAATCCGTCGAGACGAATTGCTTCAGGTGACTGTCGAGGAACGTATGCCACGTCTCGGAGGGAGGTTTTCGGGGACGCTCCAGGTACTTGGCAACGGTGGCTTGAGATAGTTCAATTCCGAGCTTTAGGAGCTCGCCATGGATGCGTGGTGCTCCCCAGAGCGGATTCGCCAGGCTCATCTTCCGGATGAGGTCTCGAACCTCACGAGACACTTCAGGCCTTCCGGGCCTACCCCGTCTACTCTTCCAGGTCCAATACAGGCGGAATCCCCGGCGATGCCAGGCCATGACCGTTTCCGGCTTGACGATGATGAGCGCAGAACGCCAGCCGGACCACAGGTGCAGCAGCCATGCCCACAAGAGGCGGTCCACCTCACTGAGTCGAACGCGCCCACGCTGCGACCTTCGAAGCACGTTTATTTGGTGGCGGAGGGCAAGAATCTCCAACTGCAAGGCCGCCCGGGTTTGGAAGCAGGAGCCGAGGGTGCCAAGGAAGGAAAGAAATAGGGTAAACATTGGGAGCGGCAAGCTTAGCAGCAGGAGCGAACCAACATCAATAATTTCAATGCGGACGGAGTTTCTGGCAGGCACAGCTCATTTGAAATGCGTGTGCTCGAGGTCGGCTCCGTTTTACTCCCAGCTCCATCCTCGAGATTCACCGCCTTGGGCTACACTACAAGCCGAAGGTTTGCTGCCTCTGCCAAGGCTTGAAGCACTTGGACAGCCAGCCAGAAGTAGTTAAATCGCTCACTTGTTTCGACTGGATTAAAGCTCTACATTTGACGTTGAAATGGGATTAGTAGTCCCGCAGAAGCCAAATAGGTCAGCGGCTTAGTCATGAATTCTCTGCGGCTGTAATCCTTACGGGCTACTGCTCGAGAAAGTCGCACAAACCTGTCATCTCTTACGCTCTTTCTAGGTTCCGAAACTGCGGTCACGTCAAGTCCCTGGACTGTAATCACGCACGTCAAGAACATTTTCGCCAAAATGCAGGTTCATAACCGTACCAGCGCCGTACAAAAGGCGCTCGACCTTAGCGCTGTCTGAAGTCCCGAATACCGAGACTCTGACAAACCCTTGCGGCAGGTGGCGTACCGGAATACTTGAGCAGCAGGCAACGCCTTCACCCGAGGTTTACGTTGCCTCCAGCCAGGAGGTAAGCGATGGCAGCGGCGGGTACCGGGCCCAATGAGCGGGTGATCCTCAATCTCCTGGACGTCGCCGTCGGCGCGGAAGGCGTAGACGGAATCCGCTGGGATACCCTCGGTGAATTACAGCTGTGATCCGCAAGAAATCCACGTTGCCGCGTTCGTGTCCAGCTTTCAAGCTGCGAACCTCTCGAGTCCATATTCGTGATGCAAGCCACCCAGGATCGGCTTGGCAACGACACTGTAATATTGGGGAATGCGATACTGCGAGGATGTCTCCTGTGGCAAATCCAAGGGAGGATCCGGGATCCCTGGCCCTAAGCTAGAGTGAGGGCGGCGCTTGTTGTAATGGGTCACCCATTCTTTGAGAGCCCGGCGGAGATGCTTCTCGTTCAACGGAATGAAGAAGTCCAGACCTTCGCGACAGAGGGTTCCCGCTAACCTTTCACAGAAGGCATTCGCTTGGGGCGCTCGGAACGGCGTCCTCAAAATCCTCAGGCCCATCGCTTTCAGGACTGAGTCCAACTCAGGAGAGTAACTGCTGCCGCGGTCGTGGATCAGATAGCGATACGGTTCCTCTCCGGAGATCGCATCCGGAACCGCTGGAGCGTCTATTCGGCCGTGGGATGGGCGGTGACATTGAAATGCGTGATTCGGCGGCATCCCACTTCCATGATCACGATGACGTACAGCACCCGGAACCTGGTGGTCACAGCCACGAAGAAATCGCAGGCCAGCATGGCTTGGGCGTGGTTGCGGACAAAAGTCATCCGGCGCTGCGACGAGGGCCCCCGTTGTGGTCCTGGGGGAGGAGGTGGCCTATAGCCTCTGATCGTCCAAGGTGAGACCCGAATGCCCAACTTGAGCAGGAGTTCCGCTGCGATTCGCGCCTCACCCCAGGTCACATGGTTTGCGGCCATGTCCGCGATCAGCTTCTGGAGGTCGGCGGGAATTCGTGGCCGGTTCGAGCCTTCGACTTCCACCTCCAAAACAGTAGAAAGCCTTTCCGAGGCCAGCGGATCAGAGTCTCAGGCTTCAGAAGAGTGAGGGCCTCTCTCCACGCAAACCGACACTTCCGAAAAACCTTGACATTGTCTCCGGTGTATGGTAAATGGCTATACCACTGTCCGCGAAAGAATACCAGAATGCGGAGGGTGGAACCTGTACTTGATTGGGCTTAATTCCGGTTGCAGGTGCGATGAAAGGCACCTTCCCTTTGGTGCGGCAGGTCATGCCGGGCGGCTAGGGGGGCACCCATAACCGCAATAACGTCCTCGAGCCTCAGACCACAACGGAGTGAAACATGGGAAGCGTCATAACGGTGCAGAATCTACATCTCGATCCGACCACCAACCCAGCGATCCTTGACACGGCAACTTGGGACCCGGCACGGGCGTGGCACGCGATCGAACAAGTGGGAGATGGTTGGCGCTTGGCGCAAGCGATGTTGCGTAACGGAGACAATTCGCCGGTGCCGACAGGCGTGACGTTGGCACAAGGCTCCGTGGTGCATCGTGGCGCTGCCGAATTCTGCTTGGCCGGATTGCCGGAGGGGCAGCAAGTTTTTGTCGAGGTCGGCAATGGCGGGGGACGGTACGCCTTGGGAAAGCCCTTGGGCACCATGCGATTGAGCGATGGCCTCACGGTTGCCGCCTACCCCACCGACGCGCCGGTGCTCGACCGGTACTTCCGGTTGTTGGCTCCGGCGAAAGGACCAGGGGCGCTGGGCGCCATACCTCGTTTGGGCATTGGATGCCGGATGACGACCGCGGTGTGGCCCGCGGCGTTTCAGACAATGCGGAAGCACAACTTCGCGGCCAATCCCATACAGAATTCAGTGCGGGAACTCAATCTGTTGGAGAATCTCCTCGCCGGGCGTCCGCCCGAGCGCAACTACGCCTGCGGATTCGGCACAATCGAGACTGGGTATACGGGCAGCACCTATGAAGGGCTTTGGGTCGCGGGGACGGTCGCGGCGCTACAATATACGGGGCCCCTGCGCTACGGGGCCGATGCGGACCACCTCCAAGTGAAGCGTGGCCCGGAGGGTCTCGAGCGCGCCCGGCAGTTGCTCCAGGCTTCCCGCTACTATTCGTTCTTTACCATGGATATGGCGGACATCCTCCACTACGAGGCGTTGAGGCTCGATGCCCCTACGGATTTTCTGGAGCGGATCGTCAGCAACGCTGCGGAGCGCCGGGCGATTCTCAACGATCACCGTGCTGCCTGTCACATTGGCGGCGTGACGTATCGCCTAAGCGATGAAATCATCAACCGCTTGGCAGCAAAGTACTGGGACGCCCTTGAGGTCCTGGAAGAACTGAGCAGTGAGATCAGCGCGCTCAAGAACGGGCAAGACTTTGATGTGGAATTCACTATCGACGAACATCCGCCGGAGATCGGCGCCTTTGACTGTCTCACCAGCACAGAGGAGTTGCTGTTCGTGTTGCGGGAAATCGTCCGCCGCGGGCTGCCGGTGACCCACGTGGCGCCGAACTACGGGGCCGAAAAGGGATGGGACTATCGTGGGATCGACGGGTTGGAGAAGTTGGAAGTCCGGGTGCGGGCTTTGCAGGCCATCGCGGGCGAGTTTAAGGTCATGCTGGATTTCCATTCCGCCGACGATCTTTCCTCACCGACTCGGGCGGCTTTGAGGCGTGCGACCAAAGGTTGGCTTCACTATAAGGTCTCGCCCATGCTGCAATTGCTCTTTGCCGACGTCTTGCAGGAACACCACCCGGACCTCTTCCTGCGCTGGTGGAACGACGCCCTGGCGTATGCGCGTCGCGAAGCGGAGGGCGGATCGGATTTTGCCGCGGAATGCTTACGCGCCTATGAGAGCAGCGCCGACCGCACGCCATCCCGGCACCACCAGGTGTTCCACCACTACAGTTTCGCTTTCGTCGGCCGGCGTGATGAGCAGGGCCAGTTCGCTCAGCGCCAGGAGTTCTATACGCTCTCCCCCGACTTTTACCGGGCCCATCAGCAATACATCTCGGATTATCTCGCCACACTGGCTGAAGATTTGTTTGAGGGGTGACACATCATGCAACTGTTCATCGATAGTTCCGATCCGAAGGAGATTCTGGAGGCAAGAGAATGGGGCATTATCCAGGGGGTGACCAGCAACCCCAGCCTTATCTCCAAGGCTGGTCCGGAAATGCAAGGAACCCTGCGAAAGATTCTGGACGCCTCGCCGGGCCTCGTGCTCTGCCAGACCATCGGCTGGCATGATCCCGAGCCGCTCGTGGCACAAGCCCGATGGCTGCACCGGTTTTCCGAGCGGATTGTGGTGAAGTTACCCATCAGTGTCGCCGGTATCAAGGCGTTGCAGCGGCTGAAGAAAGAGTCGCCCCAGATGAAAATCGCCATTACTGCGGTGGCCTCGGTGGCGCAAGCCTATCTCGCTGCTAAGTGCGGCGCTGACATCGTCGCCGTATTCAACGGCCCGCTCGATCAGGTCCTCGACCAACCCGTGCAGTTGGTGAAACCGATTCGCCAGATCTTCCAGAATTATGGCTTCACCGCTAAGATCCTCTCCTGTGGGCGCCTCCCCCGGGCGTTTGGGGAGTTCGCCGAAGCAGGTACGGATATCTGCACGATGCGCTTTGAGTTCCTGAAAATGCTCTTCGACCACCCGTTCACTGACATGCGAATGCACGGGTTCCTAGATGATTGGCGAGGCACGTTTGGTGAAGCCACTTGGCCGAAAGGATGATGACGATGCCGGTGCTGGACCTGTTCAAGCTGACGGATCGGGTGGCCGTGGTTACGGGAGGCGCCCGCGCGCTGGGGCGTCAGCATGCACTAGCCTTGGCCGAGGCAGGCGCGCACGTGGCCATCTGTGACCTGCTCACCGAGGAGGGTGAGCGCACCCGGGCGGAGCTGGAAGCGCTGGGCCGCCGCGCCTACTTTGCACGGGTGGACGTCACGAATACGGAACAGATCGATGGCTTCGTGCGCGACGTCGAGCAGACGCTCGGGCCGATCGACATCCTGGTCAACAATGCGGCCCGCCCTTCCGAGGGTATCGCGCTGGAGACAGTCGGGGACGACCTCTGGCGGGAAATGATTGAAATTAATCTCTCAAGCATGTTCTACGTGGGGAAGCGCGTGGCAACAGGAATGATCGCGCGCGGAAGCGGGGGAGTGATCATCAATCTCGCTTCCATCAATGCCTCCGTAATTGGGAATATCTTGCCGCGCCACAACGTTTGCTACAGCGTGACCAAGGCGGGCGTCGCTCAATTGACGAAAGGGATGGCCGCTGATTGGGCACCATATGGGATCCGCGTGAACGCGGTCGCCCCCGGCACTATCCTGACAGCGCAGACTGCCGCCAGCGCGAGCAACCCCGAGATCAAGGCGCGAATCATTGCCAATACGCCCATGAAGCGCTATGGCCAGCTCGAGGAGTTGAAAGGGACAATCGTGTACCTGGCTTCCAATGCATCCTCCTTCATGACCGGCAGCGTTGTCTACGTAGATGGCGGATATACGATATGGTGAATGAACAGAAAACAGTTCGAACCTTTAGCAATTACATCAACGGCCACTGGGTGACTTCTGAATCGGGCGCCACGTTGCCGAACATCAACCCGGCCAACAAAGAGGAGATCGTCTGCAAGGTGCAGGCATCAACGCCTGCTGACGTAGTCCGCGCAATTGAGGCAGCCCAGGCGGCCTTTGCTGCTTGGTGGCGTACTCCGGCGCCGGAGCGCGCAACGCTGCTGCAAGCGGTGGTGCGGGCGATGAAAGAACAGGAAGATCTCTTCGTCCGCAACATCACGCTAGAGAATGGCAAGACCCTGCGGGAGTCTCGCGGGGAATTCTTGGCGGCGGTGAAGGAGGCCGAGTTTCAGATCGGCGAAGGGCGCAGGTTGGGGGGCGGACATGTGCCCTCGGAGCAGCGCGGGGTGTTGTGCTATCTCACGCGCCGGCCGTTGGGTGTCGTCAGCATAATTACCCCGTGGAACTTTCCCTTGAATGTCGCCTGCCGCAAGCTCTTTCCCGCGCTGATTGCCGGCAATTGTTGCGTCATGAAGCCGGCGGAGTTCACTCCCATGACGGCAGCGCTGCTGGTTGAAGTCATCGATCGTGTCGGTTTTCCGCCGGGAGTGGTCAATTTGGTCACCGGGCGCGGCTCGCTCATTGGCGACACGCTGGTGACCCACCCAGTGGTGCGGGCGATCTCCTTTACCGGGTCGACGGAAGTCGGCCTAGGCATCGCCGCCAAAGTTTCGCATCATCGGACGAAAGTCCAGTTGGAGATGGGGGGCAAGAATCCGCTGGTGGTTCTGGCCGATGCTGACTTGGAACGTGCCGTGGATGCGGCCATCTTGGGCGCCTATTCCTGCAGCGGGCAGTGGTGCACCTCCACGAGCCGATCGATCATTGAAGCGCCCGTCTATGCAGCCTTCCTTGACAGGCTGGTGGCGGAGGTAGAGAAGATCACGGTGGGGAACGGACTTGATGAGCGCACCCGCATGGGGCCGGTGGCGGGTCCGCAGCAATACCGGACCATTCTCGACTACCTAGAGATCGGTAAGCGGGAGGGAGCCCGCCTGTGTGTAGGTGGGAACGCCCTCACCGATGGCGAATACGCGAACGGGTATTTCATTGCTCCAACGGTGTTCGCCGATGTGACGCCCGAAATGCGCATTGCCCGAGAGGAGATTTTTGGCCCGGTATTGTCGGTCCTACGCGCACAGGATTTCGCCGATGCCATTTACCAGGCCAATGCGACTACCTACGGCCTTGCCTCCTCGATTTATACGAAGAACCTAGCCAAGGCGCATCGTTTTATTGAAGAGAGTGAGGTCGGCCTGTGTCATGTCAATATGCCGACGGCATGGAAAGAGCCGCAGCTCGAATTCGGCGGCATCAAGGATTCCGGTCGTGGCCTGCCGGAAGCGGGGAAGTCCGGAACACTCTTCTTCACTGAGCACCAAGCCGTCTATATTCGGATCCCTGAACCATGATTTTCGGCGCTTCCTGGCGGCATGAATCTGGACCAGTGGATCGGTGCGAGACTTGCCAAGTCTGCACTCCAATGCGGAAGGAAATATCTTCATTGCAGGCCCAGATTGGAATGGGCGGCTCACAGTACCGAGGTGGCTATGGGCATGGCACAAGGATTTGGGTTGACCCTGGTGGCGGGTGTGATGGCGGGCGGCAATCTGGTGCCCATGAAGTGGATGAAGAGCTGGAAATGGGAAAACTTCTGGTTGGTCTATTCCCTGATGGCACTGGTGGTGGCGCCTATCGCCCTGGCTTTTTTTCTACTGCCTGGTTTAGGTGGTGTCTATGCCTCACTTCCGTTGAGTTCCATGGTCCATCCCTTTGTCTATGGGGCGGTGTGGGGCATTGCGCAATTGGGAGCGGGGATATGCGTTCATCGGATCGGTTTAGGCCTCACGGGCTCCATTCTGAACGGCATCTGTGCGGCGAGCGGGACCTTCATTCCCCTGAGCATTCAGCACCCGGAGATGCTCCTGCGGCGGACCGGCCTGATGATTATGGCGGGCACGCTAGTCATGGCGGCAGGCTTGGCCCTTTGCGGCTGGGCGGGATACGCACGGGAGAAGGTGACCGGGCAGATGAAGTCGGCGGGATCAGGTTACGGGGTCATTCTGGCTTTGGCAGTAGTCTCGGGATTTATGGCTTCCTTGCTGAATATTGCTCTGGCCTTCGGGGGCGACATCGTTGAGAAAGCACGCCTGGCGGGGGCGGCGCCGGCTTGGGCCCCTTTTGCGGTCTGGCCAGTGGCCTTGGCCGGGGGGTTCCTGACGAATGTGGCATACTGCTTCTATCTGATGTCCCGCAACCAAACGTGGAAGAACTTTAGCGGAGGATCGCGCGAGCTCTTGAATCCCCTGTTAGCTGGCTCGCTGTGGATGGGGTCGATTGCCATCTACAGTAGTGCGACGACCTTTCTGGGGATCCTGGGGGTTTCCATCGGCTGGGCTCTCTTTCAGATTGTGATGATCCTGACCGTGAATGTGGCGGGCTTGCTTACGGGTGAATGGCGGCAATTGGAGCTGCGCATCTCAAGGGTTAACCTGATGGGAGTGGCGGGTCTCTTCCTGGCCGTCATCCTGATCGGAGCCGCAAACTATTCAGTTCGATAAGCGAAAAAGCGGGGCTGAGACCCGCTACGGAAGGATGAAGCGATGAACATTTCGAAGGATCTGATTCTAGCTCTCTACCGCACCATGGTGGAGATCCGGGAATTTGAGTTGAAGGGATATGAGATCTACCGTTCGGGTCGGATGCCGGGCTTCATTCACCTCTATGTGGGCGAGGAAGCGGTGGCAACGGGAGTGATCGCCCACCTGCGGCAAGATGACTACGTCACCAGCACCCACCGGGGCCACGGGCATGCCTTGGCCAAGGGAGTCTCGCCGAGGGCGGCCCTGGCGGAGTTGATGGGGACCGTAGAGGGTTGCTGCGGGGGGCGAGGCGGGTCGATGCACCTGTACGAGCCGGCGGTGGGCTTGCTGGGGACCAACGGCGTAGTGGCATCCGGTATCCCAATAGCCGCCGGGGCTGCTCTGAGCGCCAAACTGCGGAGAAGCGGGCAGGTGGCAGTCAGCTTCTTCGGCGACGGGGCGGTGAATGCGGGAGGGTTCCATGAAGGGATCAACATGGCAGCCACCTGGGACCTCCCGGTCGTGTTTGTCTGCGAGAACAACTTGTACGGCACAGAGATGCCCTTCAAGCAGACGACGAAAAACACCAACGTGGCCAGCCGCGCGCAAAGCTACGGCATCCCCGGGGTACAGGTGGACGGCGAAGACGTGCTGGCCGTCTACGAGAAGGCTGGGGAAGCGGTCGAACGGGCGCGGCAGGGCAAGGGGCCGACGCTGATGGAATGCCTGACCTATCGCTTCTTGGGGCACCACGTGGGCGACCCGGGAACGACCTATCGGAGCAAGGATGAAGTGGAAGAGTGGAAGAAGCGGGATGCAATTCAGAGACTGCGAGAGCAGGCGCTCACTTCGAAATGGGCACACGAAAAGGAATTCGAGACTATCGAAGGGGAAGTTCGCCGGGTCATCGACGAGGCGGCGGCGGTGGCGCTCAAGAGTCCGGAGCCGTTGGCAGAGACGGCGTTGGACCATGTGTTTTGTGACTAACCGAGGGAGAAAGCGAGAGCCATGGCAGAGACGGCACCAGTTGAACAAGCGACCCCAAGCCAAGTGGGGGCGAACGAGCGGACGATCAGCTATGTGGAGGCAGGGGTAGAAGCCCTGCGAGAGGAGATGCGGCGGGACCCCTCTGTTTTCTATATAGGGACCGGTATTGGACCGCGCGGAGGAAACTGGCAACAGACACGGGGCCTGTGGGCGGAGTTTGGGGAGGAGCGGCTGCGCGACACACCCATCTCAGAACTGGCGATGATGGGAATGGGGGTCGGGGCGGCGATGGCAAGCAGCCGGCCGATTGTGGACTTTGTGTTTCTGGACTTTGTATTGGAGACCATGGCGCAACTGATCCAACAAGCCTCGACGGCGCATTACATCTCCAATGGCAAAATCAAGGTCCCGCTGGTCGTACGGGCGGCAATGGGAGGCATCCGCAGCGCCGGGCCGCATCACTCCCACAGCTTCTATTCGTTCTTCATGCACATTCCAGGCTTGAAAGTGGTAGTGCCCGCCCTGCCGTACGATGTGAAAGGGTTGCTAAAGACAGCCATTCGGGGCGCCAACCCGGTGATGTTTCTGGAGCACAAGGGGCTATACAGCAGTAAGGGTCCGGTGCCTCGGGAGGAGTACACGATTCCCTTCGGAAAGTCGGTGGTGCGCCGGGAAGGGAAAGACGTGACGCTGGTAGCGGTGAGCCAGATGGTGTTGCGGGCTATGGACGCGGCGGAGGTGATGGCACAGGGGGGGATCTCGGTGGAAGTGATTGATCCACGCACGGTCGTACCGCTGGACCGGGAGGCGATTCTGGGTTCGGTAGCGAAGACGGGCCGGCTGGTGATTGCAGACGAGGCCTATGCCAATTGCGGCTTCTCGGCGGAAATTGCGGCGATGGTGGCCGAGGAGGCTCTCGAAGATCTGGATGCCCCGGTACGGCGGATTTGCGCCTTGCCAGCGCCCCACGCTTTCAGCCCTTCGCTGGATGGTTACTTACGACCTTCGACCGAGCGGATTGTGCGGGAAGTCACAGAGATGATGAAGCATTGAGGAGGCGGAAAGCAGGGTTTCTTTGAGGAAGGAGAAGAAAAGACCATGAATGTTCCGGTGGTGATGCCGCAGCTCGGTCTGACCATGACGGAGGGGAGTGTCAGCGCCTGGCTGAAGAAGCCCGGAGAGCTGGTGCGTAAAGGCGAGATGCTCTTTGTGGTCTCCACGGACAAGGCCGACATGGAAGTGGAATCGTTGGATGAAGGCGTACTGGCGAAGATTCTGGTGGAGCCGAAAAAACTTGTCCCGGTGGGGACGGTGATCGCTTATCTGGAGAGACCTGGGGATGTGGCGGCGGCAGAGTTCCCGTCCGTCGGTGCCGCTGCGTTGTCTCAGCCGAACGAGACCCCCTCCACCGGCAAGGCGAGCGCCGGGGTGGCGGAAGTCCCGTCTGCGGTGAGTGCGCCTGTGGACCGGAAGGAAGAGCCTCCAGCGTCGCCTCGCGCCCGCCGGCTCGCCCGGGAACTGGGCATCGATCTGGCACAGATCAAGGCCAGCGGCGCGAGCGGGCGCATTGCCGAGGAAGACGTCCGCAAGTATGCCGAGGGCGCAAGGTCTCAGACTGCGGCAGTCGCCGCCCCTGACCTCAGGCGGCGACAGTTGATTGCAGAACGGATGACCAAGAGCATTCAGACCATTCCGCACCTCTCGGTAAGTGCAGAAGTGAATGCGGAGAAACTGCTCGAGTTGCAGGAGAGTTTGAAGAAGTCGATAGAGAAGCAGGCCGGCGTGAAGCTAACCGTGACGGATTTGCTGCTGAAGGCGTTGGGGTTGGCGCTCCAGGAGACGCCGGAGATGCAGGCGGTGTGGGAAGGAGGGGCGCTGCGGACCGTGGACGCCATCGATCTGGGTCTGGCCATTGCCACGGAGCGCGGCGTGGTAGCGCCGGTAGTCCGGAAGGTAGAGTCGATGGGCCTGGTAGAGGTGGCTCGGCGCCGGCTGGAAGCGTCGGAGAAGGCACGGCAAGGGCGGCTATCGTTGGCGGAGTTGGAAGGGGGTACCGGGACGCTGAGTAATCTGGGAATGTACCGTGTGGACCACTTCCAAGCCATCATCAGCCCGGTTCAGAGCTTCGTCCTTGCAGTAGGGAGGATTGCGGAAAGGCCGTGGGTAGAAACGGGTGTGGTGCGGGTGGCTCCGACTATAAAGTTGAATCTCTGTGTCGATCATCGAGTCGCAGACGGAGCCTTGGCTGCGCTGTTCCTCGGGAAGATTGCGGAGATCATCGAGAACCCACAGCGCTGGTTTGACGGCCCGTCGAATCCGGCTGGTTCCGTTGGGTGACAAGGAGCATGACAAATGGAGAATCTCGCCCGGAGGATTGATAAAGACAGGATCGAGCCGGAGTGTTTGGGGATTTACTGGCTCGCACAGGCGGGATTCGCCTTCAAGACCTCTGCGGGGAAGATCGTTTATATCGATCCGTATCTCTCCGACCTCGTGGAGCGGGTGGCGGGGTTCAAGCGCATGATGCCCTGCCCGATCACGGCGGAAGAAGTCGTGGCGGACTTGGTGGTCTGCACCCATGAGCATCCCGACCATCTGGACACGGACGCTCTGCCAATCATTGCCTGGAATCCTCGCCCCCACTTTGCGGGACCGCTGGAATGCGTCAAGGAATTCAAGAAACTGGGGATTCCGGAAGACCGCTGCCATTTGCTTGAGGTAGGGAAAGAAATCACCGTTGCTGCCATTCGGATGGTAGGCGTCTATGCCGACCACGGTGAATTTGCCCCCGACGCGTTAGGAGTGGTATTGGATCTGGAGGGGGTCAAGGTCTACCACACCGGGGATACGGCCTATCGCCCCGAAGGCTTCCGGGCGGCCATCGATATGCGTCCAGAGGTGCTGATTCCCTGCATTAATGGGCGCTTTGGGAACCTGAACCCCCTGGAGGCGGCGCAACTGGTCCGGGAGGCGCGCCCCCAGCTTGCCATCGCCTCCCACTTTTGGATGTTTGTGGAGCACAACGGAGACCCGGCCGCCTTTCTCGAAGGCTGCGCAAACCTGGCACCGGGAATCAAGGCTGTAGTCGTAAAACCTGGAGAGGGGTGGCTATTCCGGAAGAACTTAAGGGTTTGTGACAACTTCTGATGCAGAGGCGTACTTCAGACCAGCAAGGAATTTTCTATGTCTGGTCCGCCTGAAAGCGTCCGCTGTGTCGTATGAATGGTGAAGGAGAGCGTATCTCCAATCTAGAAACCTCGAGGGGACATGCCATGAGTGAACAAGGGAAGCTGACAGGCAAAAAGGCATTGGTGACTGGTTCAGGCACGGGGATTGGGCGTGAGATCGCTCTGGAATTTGCCCGGCAGGGCGCGGACGTAGCACTGCACTACGAGCACAGTGCAAAGGGAGCCAATTCGGCAGTCGAAGCCATCCAGGCGATGGGGAGGCGAGCCACGGCCCTGCAGGCGAACTTCGGAAGCGTTGACGAGGCCGTGGGGCTGGCCGAGAAGGCGATCGAATTCCTGGGTGGAATGGACTGCCTGGTGAACAATGCCGGCATCACCATGAACAGGCCTTTCCTCCAGGTAAAGACTGAGCAGTTTGATACGCTGCTGAATGTCAACCTGCGCTCGCCGTTCTTTGTGGTGCAGCGAGTCGTCCAGCACATGCTCGAACACGGCGGAGGGACGATATGCAACCTGACATCGATTCACGGTTTACAGGGGGCGCCCGAACACACGGTGTACGCGGCCACCAAAGGCGCCATTATTGCATACACACGCGCCCTGGCCGTGGAGGTTGCGCACAAAGGGATCCGCGTAAACGCTATTGCGCCGGGTTGGGTCACCGTCGAGAACTACTTCAAGGCCATCCCGGGTTTCAATGAACGTGACGCCGCTGAAGATGCACGAAAGAAGGTGCCTGTGGCCCGGTACGGCGTACCGCTTGATATTGCCAAGCTCGCCGTCTTTCTGTGTTCGGAGGACGCCGGGTTCATTATCGGTCAAACGATTGTTGCGGACGGAGGAACCACGGCGCTGATTTCGCTCATGTCGGACTTTCGGGCTACGTCCAACGCCCGTTTCGGCGCCGGGTACGTGCCTGGCATTTAGGAGCACGGGAGAAGGTTGCGATTGCAGGCCCGGCGTGCGGCCAGGATTCTTCGTGATGCCACCGGTCAGCTCGGTCAGGCAAAGGACTCGACGCGCGGCGGAACCGAGAAGCTCGGAGGGGGCCTCTTCGGAGTCCGAACCGTCACGCGACGATGGTCACTTCGCCCGGGGGGGGGCATGCGTCCTTCACTGACTCCTCGAGCCCGAAGGGGCAGAGTAGCCGGAACGAGAGAAAACAACGATCAAATGTACAGGATGGAAAGTGCGAAAACTCCATGTAGTGATCACTGATACCCCGTTCCCTGAAACGGAAGTTGAAGAGAGTGTGCTTTCGCCGATCCAGGCCTCGATCACGGTCGGGCACTGTTGCACCGAGGATGAGGTTCTGGCCATCGCGCGTGACGCAGATGCCGTGATGGTTCAATGGGCCCCCATATCGCGCCGTGTGATTGAACAGTTGACGCATTGCCGGATCATTAGCCGGTACGGTGTGGGCGTGGACATGATTGATCTCGAGGCGGCGCGGGAACATGGTATCCAGGTAGCGAATGTTCCTGACTTCTGCGTCGAAGAAGTGGCGACACACACTCTTTGTTTCCTGCTGGCCCTGGGCAGAAAACTCTTTGCGCAGGACCGCCTGATTCGCCAGGGGGTGTGGAAAGCCGTTGATGCCATTCGCCCCCTCCATCGGCTTCGGAATCAGACCCTGGGCTTGGTAGGAGTCGGCCGAATTGGAAGGAGGCTTGCTCAGTTGGCGTCACCGCTCGGAATGCGCATTCTGGGCTACGATGTTCAGCCCCCTAAAGACCCTATGCCAGTCGGTCTTGCCGACTTCGAGACAGTCATCCGAGAATCAGACTACCTGTCGTTGCACTGTCCACTTACCGGGGACACGCACCACCTGATCAATGCCGAGGTGCTCGGCAAAATGAAGCCGGGCTCTTTCTTGATTAATGTTGCGCGCGGCGGCGTGGTGGACACAGAGGCGCTCCTGGAGGCTCTATCTCGCGGCCAGATTGCTGGCGCCGCGTTGGACGTGTTCGAGCAAGAACCGCTTCCCGCGGACCATCCGCTGACGAAGATGGACAACGTCATACTGACCCCTCATCTGGCTTCGTATTCATTGGATGCAGCCGCGCAGCTTCGGAAAGATGCAGCCAGGAACGTCTTACAGTTTTTCAAGAAGAAATGAGAGGATGCGCAGCTCGCTTTCATGTAATCCGGCGCTGATGAAGAAGCTTCCCGTGGTTAATTCCGTCGGGTATGAGACCCATTGCCTCACAGCGGACAACATCCCTCGCGATTTTTCGCGCAATCAGCGCGGTGGGAGCGTAAGTCATCCATCCAGAGAAGAGCGCAAAGCTGAATGACTCCAGTTCAGAAGCATCCTGTGCGCGGCGAGAGTGCCGAGCACGAACCTACGCAGTGCCCTCAAGAAAGGCATATATAGGAGATAAGATAAGTCATTGGTCATAGAAGACCCAGGAGGGAATGATCATGAAGGTGGATTTGGAGGGACGGGTAGCCTTGATTACGGGTGCGGGTCAGGGCATCGGGCAAGCGATTGCCTATGCCTTTGTGGAGAATGGCGCCATAGTGGCGGTGAACGACCTTAATCCCGACGGGGAGCAGACAGTCGAGGAAATCCGGCGGCGAGGTGGAAGGGCAAAGTTCTTCAGGGGCGATGTCGGGGACGTGCAGTCGGTGAACGAGATAGTCGCGGCAGTGGAGAAAGAGATGGGGGCGATTGACATCCTTGTGAACAATGCGGGGGTCAATGTTGGTAAAGAGCGTCATCCGGCTCACGAGTTCTTGGACTCGGACTGGCACCGGATTATCCGGGTGGACCTGGACGGAGTTTTCTATTGCTCCCGGGCCGTTTCAGCGGGGATGGTTAAACGGCGGAAGGGGGTCATCATCAACATTAGCTCGGTGATGGGGATCATTCCGATCCGTCTCCAATGCGCTTTTGCAGCGGCCAAGGCGGGGATGCAACATTTCACCCGTTCCCAGGCACTGGAAGTCGGGCAGTACGGAGTGCGCGTGAACGCCATCGCTCCGGGCTCCACCCTGACAGAGGGAACCCGGCAGTTGTTTTACAATCCGGCTTCCCGAGAGGTGGCACTGAGCCTGCTGAGCCACATTCCACTGGGTCGGCCTGGGGAAACAGAAGATATCGCGCAGGCGGCGCTGTATCTGGCCTCTGATGACGCCAAGTATGTCACCGGGCACGTACTCGTCGTGGATGGGGGGTGGACGGCGGGTTTTGCGCGCGAGTGGTAAGGAAGCGAGATTCGGGTCGGGGTTTGGAGGGAGCGAGCTCCAGGGGGCTGGGCCGGTGCAGCAGCGGGGTTTTCTCGCCGCCCTTCAAAAGCATCGCCGGGTGCTCGAGACAGTTTCCTATGGCGCGCCGTTGCCGTGCGCCCTTTCTGGGGTATCTGAGAGGACTTAGTCGAGTGCAACCGTGGCTCTCAATTCTTAAGACTAAGGAGACAAGCATGAGTAATCCCGACGAAGCTCTAGCGGGCGGCCGCAATCTGCGCAATCTTTCCGCTGCCGTTCAGAACTCCACAACAGTATACCAGCGGCCAAAATTGAAAATCACGGATGTGCGCACGGCAGAGATTAAAGCCCATGGCTACCAGGTCCACGTGCGGGTTTATACGGACCAAGGGGTTTTCGGGCACGGCGAAGCCACTGACGCTGCCCATGGTGCGGTCCCTTTAATTAATGTGTTCAAACAGTTTCTGATCGGCCAGGACCCGCTTAATGTTGACTTCCTGTTCGAGAACCTGCGCGCGTTCGGTGTCTTCGCCGGCGCGCAAGGCGGACAATACGTTACGGCGCTTACCGGCCTAGAGATCGCTCTCTGGGATCTGGCGGGCAAGGCTCTGGGACTTCCGATTTATCAACTGTTGGGCGGCAAGATGCGGGACCGGATTCGGCTCTATTGCGACACGGCTACGCCCACTCTGGGGGATCCTGCCGCGCGTGAGGGACTGCAGAAGGTCAAGGATCTCGGGTTTACCGCGCTGAAGATCGACGTTGACGAGCAGCATTCCCCCTGGAGCTGGGACACACTTCGCCCCCTGGATTGGGCGCCCCCCTTATCGCCTGTTAAGGTGAATCTCAGTGCTAGCAACGCCGAGATCGACCGCATGATAAAGAAGGTTGCCCTTGTGCGCGAGGCCTTTGACCCTCGGATAGACCTTGCCGTCGACATGCATGCCCAGTATGATGTGTCGGCGGCCAAGCGGCTGGCGGCGGAAGTGGAACCGTTTAAGTTGTTTTTCCTGGAAGAGCCGCTGCCCGCGGAGAATGTTCAGGGTTTGCGCGATATTCGGGAGTCGACCAAAACGCCGATAGCCACCGGCGAGAATCTCTACCTGCGGCACGGCTTCAGGGAAATCTTTGAAAAACATGCCGTGGACATCATCCAGCCCGACATCCAAAAGTGCGGAGGCTTGCTGGAAGCGCGAAAGATTTCGGATATGGCCCATATTTACTATGTTTCGGTTTCGCCGCATTGTGTCGTTTCACCCCTCGGTACCATGGCCTCCTGCCACGTATGCGCCGCCATTCCTAACTTCCTGGCACTTGAATGGCACTGGCTTCGTAACCTGCAGTTGTGGAGGAACTTTGTGAAGGAAGGGGACATCATCGACAAGGGTTATGTCGCGGTCACTGACCGGCCAGGGATCGGGGTGGAAATGAACGAAGAAGCGGCCCGCAGCGCCCAAGTTCCAGGGACGCCGTGGTTCAATTCCGGAGACGGAAAGTAGCTGGGTGCTAGATTAGGTTGTTCTCGCTACTCTTAGTCTGGTTCCGAGACTGCGAGGGGACTGGGAACTGTAGTTCACTTGCTGCCGAAGAATCACAACTGCGTGAGGCCCGACGAAGGAGCCTATTTGGAATGATACTAAAGACCCAGAGTACGATTGTAACTGGGGCGGGGCGCGGGAGCGATAACATCGCCATGGGCTTGGCGCGCGAAGAGGCCAACGTGATGGTAGTCGACAGCAACCCGGGAGAGCTGGCGAAGACGTGGAAGATATCCAGAGAGCTGGGCTCCGAGCTGACGGCATGATGGTTGACCTTGCCGATCACGCGCGGTTAGTTCAGATGGCGCAAGGCACTGTCGATCAGTCTGGAAGACTTGACATTTTGGTATACGACGCCGGAGTCCTCAGCGCCGTTCCACTTTCGGAGCTGGCCGAGGAGGAATGGGACCGAGTGATAGCGGTGAATCTAAAGGCGGTTTTCCTCTGCTCCAAGCATGCCGCCCGTGTGATGGTCAAACAGGAGTCGGGGAGAATTATCAACATCTTTTCTACCTCGGGCCAAATCGGAGCTCCCGGGCAGGGTTCGACTTTCTCGGTTACGCGTTCGGGCCGCATCGCTTCCGGAAGGATGGCCACCGGTATCTTGGAGCCAGTCCGTCGAAGAAGAGTGCGGCGAGACTCCGCCAGAAGGTGGGAGACCTCTTGATGCCCAGCAATGTTGGGACTTGGTGGGAAGTGCGTGATCAGCTTGGTCGCACCCCGCAGGGCTGGTCAGCTTACTTCAGTTACGAGACCCGGATGAGCCAGCCCCAAAACTCTTACGATTGGTTCGCTTTTGGTCCATCGCGCGACAATTGAAGGTAATAGGCTCTTGTCGCTTCCATGTGCCGGCTCATGGCGACATGCGCTGCGCGACTGCTGCGCTCTTGGAGAGCGCGGACGAGGTTCTTATGAAGCAATAGGATGTGGGGAGGATTGCCATAAGCACGGAGCTTGTGGCGATACGAGTAAAGGTGTTCGAGTACAGGCGTCAACATCTTTCGGAGCACAGCGTTGCCGCAGGCCCTGAGGATAAGTAAGTGCAAATGTAGGTCGTGTTGCAAGAAGACCTTTGGATTCTTCAGATTGTCTTGCATCGCCTGTAACTCTTTGGTGATCTCCCCCAGTTCCAGGTCCGAAGCACGACGTGCTGCCAGTGATGCGACCACAGGCTCGATGGTAGAGCGCGCCTCTGCAACTTCGACAAGGTCAAGACGTTCACGGAGATTGAAAGTCCCGCCGCGGAGCCCTACGATAGTTCCAATGGGCGCCTCCAAGTAGGTTCCCTGCCCTTGCTTGGATTTCACGATGCCCATAATGCTCAAGGCTTTAAGGACTTCCCGAATGGAAGGACGGCTTACTCTCAGCAAAGTGGCCAAGTCCCTTTCGGACGGTAAACGTGAGCCGACTCTTAAACGGTCCTGGTCAAGATAAGTTCTTAAGCGCGAGAGGATTTGCTGATTGAGACTTTCCCGCTTGATAGGGCGAAGTGCACGTATCCGGTCACCTTGTGTGGCGATCGCTGCGCGTTTCACATTTGCCATACGTTTGACCACCTAAGATTTAGATATCCGTATTGGTCCGTGACCTACACCTATCTGTAAATTATAAACCAGTCTCTAATTCTGCGCGCAACGGACCACGTAGAGCAAGTGGGCGTGGGCCGTGCATAACCGCTAGAGATAGCTTCGTTCCGGCTCGGATCAAATCTGACCTCAATGTTGGCCGCACCGAGGTGGTGATTCGGGAGGCTAGCTCGTTATGCTCGCCGACCCCGATCGGTGGCAGGACCCAAGCACCGCTCGCTCATCTTTCGCGAAAGGGACCGGGGACTTGCGCACGGCTAAAGTTTCGCGCATTCCAGCAAAACCGCGAGCGGCAGCCCGTCCTTACCCCCCACCCCGCAGAAACTGCATCTGGACAAGACCAATCGAGATTCCCCTCAAAGAAGCTTCACAGCGTGCTTCGGGTGCGGCAAGTGGTCTTACCAGCATTTGATCTTTACAAGCCAAAAAAACCCTTGACAATCTTTATGTGAGAATGGTAAATGGCATTACCACTGTCCGGGGACGAAGGATAAATGGCGTTCGGTTGAAGATCTGATCCGGTGCTTGCTAGATCCTGCGTAAGCAAGGGAGTGTGGGGAACAAGAAACTCTTAAGTGTTCTTCGGCTGTTGCGCACGTCATAAGGAGAGCGCGTAGGGGGTCGAGGCTGAGGGTCTTGATCTCGGGTCTTGGGTCATCCAAAAAGGAAGACAGAGGATTATGTGGCTTAGGAACTCACGCTACTGGGAAGTGCCCGGGGCGTGGCAGTTTGGTTGTTATTTGTGGCCTGGGGACTTCTCAGAACGTGCGCAATCCAATCCGACTTGCCAGCATGGCGGCCGGCGTAACGACGATCACTGCTCCGGCGTTTATGTCAACTGGCAGGAGTCCACTCCCGCATGAATGAGAACGACTTCATGCTCGACGGAGCACGCTCTTCGGAAGCTGTCTTCAACAACGGTCTCAGCTTACACAGTCCCGACTCGTTGCAGGAGTTCAAGCTCATCACAAACACGTTTAGCGCCGAGTACGGCGCCGGTGCGGGATCGGTGCTTAATGGTGTGCCCCAATCGGGCACTAATCAGATTCACAAGGATGATTCAATTTGGCCTGAAGTACACGTTCTAAGCTCCACGGGGGCCTAGGTTACAGCTTGTTCGGGCTCTCCGATTCCCTTCCACCGAGATGCTAGAGGGGGTCTCAGATTCTGAGTTAAGCAGATGGGGGATCTTGACAGAAGGTCGTTGGACTCTCCCGATTTTTTCTACTTTGATGCTTGAGTGTATCTCAGCGTGGGGGGGGTGGCGCTGAAGGGGGAGAATCGGTGTTCGGAGTCGAGTCAGCAACTTCTTAACTGGGGGAGAGACTTCCATGGACCGACGACGTTTTCTGAAAGATGCTGCACAAGCGGCAATGGGTCTGGAGATTGCCGAGTCGCTCTTGGGCAACGAGGTCGCGACGGGGTCTGAGGATTCGCATGTAGTCCAAGCATCTGATCAAAAGGGCCAGACCAGCCGAGCGAACTCCCAAGACGGTGTACCTGGGACACCCGTCGTGGCATTGGAGGGGCAATGGTCGCTTGCCATTGATCCGCAAAACCTCGGGCGCGCGCATCGGTGGTTTGCGAGCGACCTGCCGGGAGCTACGCCGGGCAGGGTGCCGGGCATCATCCAGGAAGCCTTCCCGGCCTATCACGGGGTGGCGTGGTACTGTCGGGAGTTTGTCGTCCCGATTCATCCTCACAACCTGGGGCGATACCTGCTGCACTTCGAGGCCGTGGATTATCTGGCAGATGTATGGGTTAACGGTATCCCTGTCGGCGCACATGAGGGAGGGGAGACGCCATTTGTCTTGGACGCAACGGAGGCTATTAAATCCAACGGCACCAATCTTTTGACGGTGCGCGTTCTGAACCCCACCAACGAGCCGATTGATGGTATCGTTCTAAAACAGACACCGCACAGGAATAAGGCCATCCCCTACTATAACGGCGCCACGTACAACTGCGGCGGCATTATCGGACTGGTCCGGCTGATCCTTGTTCCGGCTGTGCGAGTGGACGACCTGTTTTCTCGCCCGGACTGGAAAACAGGCACAATTAAGCTGCAAGCGACCCTCTGCAATGCTTCGGGCAAGGCGACTCGTGGTCACCTGCAATTCACCGTGGCGCCGGCCACGACTGGGGAGGCGTTGGCATCGGTCGTTCACGATGCTGACCTGCCAATCGGGGACACGCTCATCAACGCTGAGGTGCGGATCGACAGCCCGCACCTCTGGGATCTCGAACATCCTTACCTATACCGGGTGACGGCACGGCTACAGGCGGACGGGATCCACGGAACTCATGAAGGGTCCGTTCGTTGTGGGTTTCGGGATTTTCGTGTCGTCAACGGATATTTCCGGCTGAACGGGAAGCGCGTTTTCTTACGCAGCACACATACTGGAAACGTCAGCCCGATTGGTCAGGTACTCCCGCCGGATTCTGCGGCTGATCTATTGCGTAAGGACATGCTCTATGCGAAGGCTGTTGGTTTCAACTCGGTACGCTTCATCGGTGTGGCTTACCCCTACCAGTTGGACCTCTGCGATGAGATCGGACTCATGGTCGAGGAGGAAACCTATGCGGGCTGGCTGCTCGAAGACTCACCTAAGATGAAGGAGCGAACCGACCGCTCGACGAGAGAGATGATCCTTCGGGACCGAAACCATCCGTCCGTAACCATGTGGCAAATGCTCAACGAAACCAGCGATGGGCCGATTTTTCGCCATGCGGTGAAGAGCTTAAGACTCGTCCGTTCGCTGGACGAGACCCGCCTGGTGTTGTTGTCCAGCGGAAGATTCGACGGCGACCTTAGTATAGGCACGGTCAGTAACCCGGGCAGTTCAGAGTGGGAGCATGAGTGGGGCAAGGAAGCTGTGGGAGCATCGCGCACGTCGAATTGGACGGCTGGCGGATACCCATCCGTTCCCGGTGTCGGCGATTTTCATTTCTATCCCACCGTTCCTCAAGCCCAGAAAACACAGCAATTCGTCCGAACCCTTGGCCACGACAGCAAGCCGGTGTTCCTTTCCGAGTACGGCATTGGCAGCCTCATGGACGTCATCCACGAGGCGCGAATGTACGAACAAGCAGGGGCGCGTCCAGATCTTGAAGATCTTGAGCTGATGCGCTCGATGGCCGACGGTCTGATTGCGGACTGGAAACGCTTCGGGCTGGAGGGAGTTTATCCGTTTCCCGAGGATATGCTGCGTGATAGCCAGCGCCTGATGGCTCGCCACCGGCTGCTCGGATTCAACCTCGTTCGTTCAAACCCGCAGCTCTGTGGTTTCAACGTAACCGGAATGTTAGATCATGGCATGACAGGGGAAGGTATCTGGCGGCTCTGGCGAGACTGGAAGCCAGGGGCAATGGACGTGATGCAGGACGGTTGGTGGCCCTTGCGCTGGTGTCTGTTTGTCGAGCCTCCTCACACCTACGCCGGGCGACAGTTCAAGGTAGAAGCTGTGCTGGCCAACGAAGATGTGTTGCGGCCCGGGGATTACCCGGCACAGTTCCGGATCTGTGGCCCGAGTGGTATTGCCTGGGAGCGAAGGACGACGGTGCACCTTCCCCAGCCGCTTGCCGGACGGGACGCGCTGTTGGCGGTGCCGGTGCTGAGCGAGGAGGCGACGCTGAGCGGGCTGGCCGGAGTCTATCAGCTTGTTGCGAACCTGGAGCAGGGTGGGGCACCGCTCGGAAGATCCTGGCAATTCAATGTTTCCAACGCCGAGTCGCTGCCGAAGTTGGACCAGGTGGTGACCGAATGGGGGATTGAGGATAACAAGGTAAAGAACTGGCTCAAGGGGCACGGGGTCATCTGCGAGCCCTTTGGGGGGACGGAACCGAGTCGGCGGGAGATCATCGTGGTCGGGGACTTCTCGAAGGCGGGTTCGGATGCGAGCGGATGGAAGGAGTTGGCGCGGCGAATGGCGCGGGGAAGCGTGGTGGTGTTCCTCTCGCCAGCCGCCTTTCGGCGCGAGAAGGATCCCGTGGGCTGGCTTCCGCTAGCGAAGAAAGGGCGATATTACAGGTTCACGGATCACCTTTACCACAAGGAATGTGTCGCGAAGGCGCACCCGATTTTCGAAGGGTTGCAGGCCAAGGGCATCCTGGACTGGTACTACTATGATCAGGTAATACCGCATGAGTTGTTCGACGGGCAAGATACGCCGAACGACGTCGTCGCGGCGGCGTTTGCCGTGGGCTATGGAGTTCCCGACATTGCACCTGGCTACGCCGCTGGGATTCTGATGGGGGTGTATGAGTTTGGCGAGGGCAAGTTCGTTCTCAACACTTTCCCGCTGCTTGAGAACCTTGATCGGCAGCCTGCGGCAGACCGCCTGCTGTTGAACCTCATCAACTATGCAGCCGGTTTCGTGAGGAAGCCGCTCGCCGACTTGCCCTTGAGTTTTGACGCGAAGCTTCAGGCGATTGGATATAGGCAGTAGGCGGGCTAGAGCGGGGCGGTTCATCGGAAAGGCTTTCGCGGGACTGCCATCGAATTTTGACGACGAACCCAAGGCAATCGGACGCTTAGTGAAGGGGGGTATACCAGAGTGGAAAGACATGTGCACATTGTGCAAGCGGTGTTGCTTTCGATCCTACTCTGCGTCATGGCGAAGCCCATTTGGGCGGTCTCAGTGACCAGCGACGAGCTCTCCGAAGCGCACCGATGGGTGGCGGCCAAGCTGGAGGGGAAGAGGGCAGCCCAGCCGGACGAGGGGTACCTGATGGTGTACACCCGATCTGGCGTGGTGGAGAGGGATGGAGTTGATGGCTATCCGCTTCGCCTCGTTGACAAGGCATATCGTCGAGGCCTGTGCTTCCCCTCCGTGGGAAGAGTTGCCGTGCATTTGCCGAGTGCGAGCGAATCCTTCGAAGCCATCGCGGGTGTGGACAGTAACGATTTGAGTTATTACTCCAATGCGGGCCGAGGCGCCATCATCGCAGTTGTGGAGGTAAGCGGAAAGGAGTCCTTTCGTTCCGGTGTATTGCGAGAAGGTATGGCTGGGGTGCCGGTGAGAGTTGACCTGCAAGGTGCAAGAGACTTCACCCTCAAGGTGAGAGACGCCGGGGATGGCGAGGATGCGGATCGCGCGGACTGGGCGGAGGCACGGGTAAGGTTGGCAGACGGAAGGACAATCTGGCTGGGCGACCTGCCAGTCGGGCCGATGCACCCGGCCTACACCCCTGAGGTGCCGTTCTCATTTCGTTATGGCGGTCAGCCTTCGGGTGAGTTGCTGAAGAAATGGGAGCTCGAGCGCACTGTTCGGAAGCTGGGTGAGCAACGGACCGAACACACGCTCAGGTATAAGGACCCGAAGACGGGGCTGGTGGTGCGCTGCGTTGCGGTAGCCTACAACGACTTTCCTGCGGTGGAGTGGACGGTCTATTTCAAGAACACAGGGACGAGGGTGACGCCGATCCTGGAGGACATCGAAGCTCTGGATACGAGGCTGGAGCGGAATGGGGAAGGAGAATTCGTGCTGCATCACAGCAAGGGTGCGCCCGCCACGCCTTCTGACTACCAGCCGTTTCAGACCGTGTTGGGTCCGAAGGCTGAGCAGCAGCTGAGCGCGGCGGGGGGACGGCCGACGAACAAAGACATGCCCTACTTCAACGTGGCGTGGCCTGGGGAAAGGGTGATCATCGCTGTCGGCTGGCCGGGGCAATGGGTAGCCCAGCTCAAGCGCGACGAGGGAAACGGCCTGCAGGTGCGGGCGGGGCAGGAATTGACGCATTTCAAGCTGCTACCCGGTGAGGAAGTGCGCACCCCGCTGATCGTCATGCAGTTCTACAAGGGGGACTTGTTACGGGCACAAAACATCTGGCGGCGATGGATGCTCGCTTACAACCTGCCTCGGCCCGGAGGGAAACTGCCACCGCCACAATTCGCGGCGACCAGCTCGCACGCGTACACAGAGATGCAGGAGGCCAATGAAGAAAACCAAAAGATGTTCATCGACCGCTACCTTGCCGGGGGTTTGAAGATCGATTATTGGTGGATGGATGCTGGCTGGTATGCCAACAATGGGTCGTGGGTGAACACCGGCACGTGGGAGCCTGACCCCAAACGCTTTCCGCACGGTCTGCGCGCCATTTCCGACTACGCCCACTCGAAAGGCGTGAACATCGTCCTATGGTTTGAGCCGGAGCGTGTCACGAAGGGAAGTTGGCTCTACGAGCAGCACCCCGAGTGGCTTCTGAATCTCCCTCCGAACCCGGTGCATCAAGCCGATGACAAGGACTGGCGGCTTTTGAACCTGGGAAACCCGGAGGCCCGGCAGTGGTTGACCGATCATATTGACAAACTGATCAGCGAGCAGGGGGTCGACCTTTACCGGCAAGACTTCAACATCGACCCGCTTGACTTCTGGCGGGCCAACGACGCTGTGGATCGCCAAGGGATCACGGAGATCCGGTACGTCACCGGCTATTTGGCTTATTGGGACGAGCTTCGCCACCGCCATCCCCATATGCTGATCGACTCCTGCGCCAGCGGCGGGCGCCGGAACGACTTGGAAACCATGCGCCGTGCCGTGCCGCTGACCCGCAGCGACTATCTGCTTCAGATTGAAAAGGGCGAACCACTCAGCCAGCAATCTCAGACTTACGGCATGGCGCTGTGGCTACCCTATTTCGGCACAGGCATCAACGGCCTCGACGCGTACACCTTCCGCAGTCAGATGTGTCCCGCCCTGGCTGGGACCTGGGACTTGCGTTCCAAGGAGATCCCTTACGATCTGCTGCGCCGCCTATTGGCTCAATGGCGTCGAATCGGCGAGTACTACTTCGGTGACTACTATCCGCTCACCCCCTACAACCTGGCGGCTGATGTGTGGCTAGCTTGGCAGTTTGATCGGCCGGACTTGGGCGAAGGCATGGTTCAGGCCTTTCGCCGCTCCAACAGTTCCTATGAGTCTGCCCGGTTCAAGCTCCGAGGCTTGGATCCCGAGGCACGTTACGGGGTGGGCGACGTGGATGCTCCAGGGGCGCAGGGCATGACGGGCCGGGAGTTGATGGAACACGGGCTTATGGTGAACGTGAAAGACCAGCCTGGAGCTGCGATCATTCTCTACAAGCGGGTCGAGCCTGGCAAGTAACACGGTGAGATTCACAGGCACTGCCCCCGGTCTCTTATGAGGTGGATCATGGATATGGCCGGGGTCAACTAATGTGATCAAGCTGGAGGCTAGGAACGACTGGATAAGGCAAACAGGGCCTCCCCCCTCCTAAGTCCACTGGGAAAGGTAGTCTTATGACGGAACTCAAACCTCTTCAATTCGCAAGGTGGACTGTACTGCTCGCTCTGATGGGCATTCTCAGTCTGTTTGGTCCTTCGATTAGGCCTGCATTGGCTCAGACCAAATCTGAATACAGTCGCACGGAAGACGTGATCTATGGGCGCAAGTTCGGCATGGCACTGACGCTCGATGTGTTTCAGCCGAATGCCCCGAACGGCCATGGCATCGTGTTCCTTGTGGATGGTGGTTCGTTTTCCAGCCATGACGCGACACCCAATATGGTTCATGTCAATCCCGATTCATATAAAGCCTTTCTCGCCAGCGGTTACACAGTCTTTGCCGTCGTCCTTAGCTCTCAGCCCGAGTTCACCATTCCCGACATTATCCAGGACCTTCACCGCGCTGTACGGTTCATTCGCTACAACGCTCGAGAGTATGGGGTCAATCCGGGCCGTTTGGGCATTATGGGTTCTAGCTCTGGGGGACATTTGGCGCTGATGATCGGAACGCAAGGTGCCAAGGGTAGAGCTGATGCAAAGGATCCCGTTGACCGAGAAAACAGCGCGGTCGGGGCGGTAGCTTGTTTCTTCCCGCCCATGGATTTCCTGAATTGGGGTGCGCCGGGCGTGGACGCGGTGGGTCTTGCATCGATGGCTCCGCTGCAGGCCGCCTTTGGTCCCAGATCCTACACGGAGGAAGGCCGCCAAATCTTGGGCAAAGAGATCTCGCCGCTCTATTTTGTCACTTCACATCTACCGCCGACGCTTATCATTCATGGAGATGCTGACCAGGTCGTGCCGCTCCAGCAGTCGGAGGCATTCGTGAATCGGGCGCAAGAGGTCGGTGCGCCGCCTGTGAATCTCATTGTCCGGAAAGGGAAAGGTCATGGGTGGGGAGACTTCTGGAACTCAAAGGAGGATCTGGAACTCTTTGTTGGCTGGTTTGACCTGCACTTGCGCGGCATCACAAAACGCGATGGCGCTGAGGGCGGAGCCGAGGTCAATAGATGAAGGGGAACAAACGGACTCATGCATTCATGCGCCGCTGTGACCCTACCGCGCAAACCGGTTGGTTGTGAGGTAAGCCTATCATCGTGGTGTTTAACCATGGCGACATGCTGCAATCAGGCTGTCGTAATTATGCTGATTTGCGGAGTGAGTTTGGGCGCTGGGCTCCTCGCGGGAACTTGAATGTGCAGTCGAAGGCGACTATCAGAACACGGCTGCAAGGGATTAGACCAAGGCCTGGCGGGAAGTACCGGCGGCCGATCGGAAGAACGAATATTCGTGAGTCCTAAGGAGTACTTCTATGAGGATCACAAAGATTGAGACTATCTGGTTTGAGGCCATGCCTGCATCGGCGTGGGAAAAGGAGGGCACCCACTCGCGTCAAGCACTGCCCAACAATCTTTGGGTACGCCTCTACACGGATGAAGGGTTGATAGGTCTGGGTGAAACCTATTACTTGCCGCGGGCAGTCAGCGCCATTGTTCACGACTCCTTCGCACGGTTACTGATTGGCCGAAATCCACTCGACATTGAGAACCATTGGAACAACTTGTTCTCGCTGGCTAGTTTCTTCGGGTTTGCCGGTGCGGAGATACGGGCGATATCCGCCCTCGATATCGCCTTGTGGGATTTGGCTGGGCAATACAGTGGCCAGCCGATTTACAACCTTTTGGGCGGCCGCAATCGCGAAAGGATCCCTGTCTACAACACCTGTGTTAGTTATGGGAGATATCCCGACTATCAGGCGTGGGCGGAAGGTCACGCGGGCGAACTGGCCCAGGATTTGCTCAAGCAGGGTATTAAGGCGATGAAAGTATGGCCTTTTGATCAGTTTGGTTTGACCCTCATGGGACCTACGCAACCGCGCGGCGAATTTGCGATTTTTGGCGGGCCAACAGCCGCGGGCGTGCTGTCGCACTATCTGCATGACGACGAGCTCAGAAAAGGGCTTGCCATCGTCGAGGACATTCGTCGGGCGGTGGGCGATAAGATGGCTATCGCCATTGAAGGTCATGCGCGCTGGGACCTACCCACTGCGGTGCGAATTGCTCGGGCACTTGAGCCACACGACATCTTATGGCTGGAAGAAATCATGCCGCCTGACAATCCGGAAGCCTATGTTCGTCTCAAATCTGCGACTAAGATTCCCCTGTGCGAAAGCGAGCGGCTTTTCACACGCTTCGGCTTTCGTCAAGTCATAGAACGAAACGTGGCGGATATCGTCATGCCCGACGTGGCTTGGTGCGGCGGCCTCACCGAGGCCCGCAAGATCTGCAGTATGGCGGATACTTACTACCTCCCCGTAACCTCGCACGACTGCATCGGGCCGGTGGCGTTGTGGGCCTCGGCACATCTGATGATGCACATCCCCAACGCCATGATGATGGAGATCGTGCGTGGGTACGTGGATGGGTGGTACAACGACGTGATCACGGACCGTATAAGCGTCGAAGATGGATTCCTCTCTCTTCCTGAAAAACCGGGCCTTGGAACCGCGTTGCACCTCGATTTTGCCTCGCGCCCGAGCGCTCATGTGGAGGTCACCACAGAGGAGTAACTTCAGAATCGATATGGAGTAGTAGCGAAATGCGAACATTCAACGTTTTATTTACAGGGGATTTCCTGGACGAAAGCGGCCATGTCACGATGGACACTATTGGTCTGGACTTGCTCGACCACGTGCCGTACATCAGGACTGGTTTCTTGTTGGACCAGAAGCCGGCCCCCAACGACCCGGGTTATTGGGATCGTTTGTATTCGCTCGAAATCGGGCCCCACCATCTAACTGAAGCCAATGGTCTCGTGGTGTGCCGTCCGTGGGTCAAGGCCTCGGCATTTTCCCACGGAGCGGCAAATCTCGTCGTCATTGGTCGTACGGGCGCGGGCTACGACAAGATTGATTTGGAGGCTTGCACGGCTAACGACGTGGCGGTCTTTAATTCGCCCCACTCACTGACACATTCGACAGCTTCCGCAGCGTTGCTACTTCTTCTGGCGTTGGCTAAGCGCTTGCCTGAGCAAGTACGCATGGCTCACTCAGGCTGTTGGAGTCGGCAAGATGAGATCGCAGGTGATGACTTGCCAGACCGGACCTTAGGGATCGTGGGTCTTGGTCACGCCGGATCCGAGTTGGCACGATTGGTGGCACCCTTTAAGATGCGTGTCCTGGCCTATTCACCTCACGCTGATCCCTCGAGGGCTAAAGATCTGGGGGTCACGCTGGTTCCGACGTTGGATGAATTACTGCGGGAATCAGACTTCATCAGTCTCCATTGCCGACTTGAGGAACGCACTCGCCACATGATCGGGGAGCGTCACCTTAGGCTGATGAAACCAACTGCCTACTTCATCAACGTGGCACGCGGCGAACTCGTGCATCAGGACGTCTTGGTCCGCTGTCTCCGGGAGCGTTGGATCGCAGGGGCAGCGCTGGATGTGTTCGAAGAAGAACCCTTGCCTGCCGGCGATCCTCTCCTCGAATTGGATAATGCCATCCTTACACCGCACTACTTGCCGGCGACCCGGCAGGCTGGCCGGGCCGCTATACACTCGATCTTGCGGGGGATGCTGCTAACGGCGGAAGGCCGTCTCCCGGAGAACATCTTGAACACCGAGGTTGTCGATCGGCCAGGTTTTCGCGCCAAGCTTGCTCGTTTTGCGCGGGGGCTCAATGAAAGGGCCCGGGCAAATTCGCACGCACTCGTTTGATGGCTATTCCAAAGTTAAGGCTGAAAGAGAGGCGAATTGTTGTTCGGTGGATGAATCTGGGGCGCAACCCCCCTCGCTCTCAGAATATTGCCTCCTAGGTTCTCGGCTGGTTTCACCCGGCTGCAGGAATGGAGTCCCAGAGCCCTTATGCTGTGTTCGCTGCTGTTGTTCTATAGTATGATGTCCAGGCCCGGTCCCCGCAGCGGGGACGCTTATGTCGTTCAGGCTGACGATCCGAGGAAATAAAGGTGAAGACATGAGTCCCCATTGGATAAGGAGGTGCAGTGGGCGATGCAAGATAGAGTAGTTCACAACACCATGTCGAAAGATACTCTCAGGCGACATCGGGCCCTTTGGAACCGCGAGCAGATGGATCGGCCAACGTGGGGCGTCAGCCTCGGTTTTTTTGCCAATGAGGTGTATCCCCGGACCATGGCGAACATGCCACCCGGACCTGTGAATCCCGAGGATATTTCCATCGAGAACCTTCTCGAGGACTGCGATGACCGCTGGGAGGCCCAGCGTGATCTGGGTGATTTCCCCTACACGTGCGCGCCCATTTCCAGCGTTCCGTGGCTGGAGGCTATTGCCGGGTGCCCCATCATGGCATCCCCCACCAGTCTCTGGGCCGAGCCGTGTCTGCATGATTGGACGAATTGGGAATGGGACCGGTCTGTGCCGGCGAATCCCTGGGCCCGCAAGCTGCTGGAAATGATGCGGGTGCTCGTTGAGCACTCCAAGGGGCGGTACCAAGTCTCGCCAACGCTCATGCGGGGTCCTGCGGACATATTAGCTGCCATGCGCGGGGCGACACAGTTCGCTATGGATTTCCTGGATGAGCCCGACTTGGTTGTGACTGCGCTTCATCAGTGCGCACGAATCTGGCGAGAGGTTGCCCAGGACCAGTTGGATCTGATTCCACCTTCGTCGGAGGGGTATATTGCGCTAGATGCGGCACTTCGCGCTTGGGCGCCAGACAAGCTCCTCTGGCTTCAGGAGGACGCCATGGCCTTGCTTTCGCCTAAACTCTATCGTGATTTTGTCCTCCCCATCGACAAGGATCTTTCCACGAGCTTCCCTTGTGTCGCATTTCACCTGCATGGCACAGCCTTATGGGCAATCGATGAATTGGTCCGAGTCTCGGGAATTAATGTGATGGAGTTAAATCTGGAAGCGGTGATGTGCGACGAGGAGGGGACGTTCGCCGGTTGGAAGAAGATCGTAGAGCACAAGCCGCTGGTAATCTGGCGCACCTATGGGGACGATTTCTCGTCCTGGTTGGCCAGGATCTTTCGAGAGTTCCCATTAAAGGGACTCGCAATTCAAATTAGCGTGCGTAACGTCGAAGAGGCGAGGAAGGTCCAGGATGAGTTCCGCAAGTACGAAAAATACTAAGATCGAGCTTGGGCCCTGAGAACTGGATGATGCAAGGGGGCGCACAGATCGCGGTCTGGACGACATAGGTGAAGCCACGATGAGGCATCTCGAGGATATAACCTGAGGGGCGGCGCAGAAGCAGGCTTGTCCAAATTAGTTTTTTCGCAACCGCTAATCAATGTTCTGTATCTACCTTACCTGATGTCCAAGAACAAAACATGGGAGGTCCTAACAGAACCCTGGATGGAAGGAGCCTTGGCCAGTCTCATCAGCTTAAACCTTATTGTTGGAATCATGCTCATGGCCAAAAGGATGCTGCTACTGGAGGCATCGGGCGCATCGGTGCGATTCGGGGTTCAATCGGTGACACAGACGGTGGGCCGTCAAGGAGTGGTTTTTTTGGTGGCGAATGGCGGGAGGTGCCTGGAACGCCTAAGATGCAGATGTACATTGCCATCCTCACTCTGATCGTGGCAACCATCGTTCTTGCATACGGGAACACCATGGCTGAAGTCTGATTCGGGCGAAATTGCAGATGCCAGTCGGAGGGAGCATTTCTATGCTGGAGAGACTTGTCAAAGTGCTCAATAGAGTTGGCAAGCCCATAGAACTTTGCGAGAGTCCTGACGGCACCAGAGTCCTGATCCTCCCGTACGGAGGCCGGATTCTCGGCCTGTTCACCCCCGGGGATCCCGAAAACTTCTACTGGACCCACCCCGCACTTGCGTCGGTCGAAACGGCACGGGCATTCTATGCGAGCGATGTGTGGCAAAACTCCGGCGGGGACCGTACCTGGCTGTCGCCTGAGGCGGACATATTCTTTCCTAACTTCCCTAAGCTCGATAAGTATTGGCAGCCACGGGAACTCGATCCGGGCAATTACAAGGTAGAGGCGACGGGCGGCAGCCTCCGGTTAATGAACCGGCTGAGTCTCACCTTATCGCGATCAAAGCAGCATGTCGAACTGGAGATAACTAAGTCGGTAGGGTCAGCCCCAAACCCGCTCCGTTACGAACGGGGCTTATACGATCTGGCAGGCGTGGAGTATGCCGGCTACACACTGCGCTCCTCGTTGGAATTGATTAGAACAGAGAAAAACAATCCTGCTAAAGTAGGGCTCTGGAATCTGGTGCAACTGCCACACAACGGCGATCTCCTAATGCCAACGTATGTCAGAGCTGTACCCAAGATCCTTATGGGGGTGGTTGCCCCCGAGGACCTCATCGTGACCGACCATTTGATCCGATACCGGATGCGCGCTTCGGGGGAACACAAGATTGGGATTCGGGCCGTGGCAGCCACTGGACGGGTGGGTTATCTATATCCAGCGAACAACCAGTTGGCGCTGGTTATTCGCAATTTTCTCGTCAACCCATCGGGAGAATACGTCGACGTCCCCTGGAGCGACACCGAGGATCTTGGCTATTCCACCCAGGCGTGCAACGTGAATAGCGGTCTCGGCACTTTCAGCGAACTCGAGTACCACAGCCCCGCAATAGGCCAAAGGCTAGGTCGAATCCAGTGCGATGATGAATCGGTGATCTGGGCATTTCGCGGAACCAGGGATAGGATTCATGCCATCGCGAAGAGTCTGCTTTCACCTGCTGTCTAACTTTGGCCGGATTCTGGGGTGGACCTCCTCGCAATGTTGTGGCGTGAAGGACATGATCAGAGACCCCAAATTCTAGTGGTCGGCAAAGAGTATGCGCTGATAGCGGGTTGGATTCCTGGCCTGCATTCCAGTGCGGTTCGCGCCATTGAAGTTTCCGCACTGATTTTGTACGCGGTTGCCCAGTAGATTTGGACCTGGCACGTCTGTCAGCCGAACACCGTTGCTGAATTTTAGTCACGCACGTCAGAGGTAGAGGAATTTCTTCGAAGGCCTTGTACGATGAAAAAGTGTTGTCAACAGAGACGAGCAAACGCGCTGAGGTTTGTTCATGACCCTCGGGCTCGTTGGCCCCTAGCGATTCGGATAAGGGTGGTTAGGAGCGACCTCTGCCGTGTAGAGGATTCAAATCGGAAATCCTGGTTAGAACTTTACTTATCAAAGGAGAATCTAAATGATTACTACACCGTACAGAACTGCTAATTGGCGAGTGAGCCCCTGGGATTACTACCCGGAAGTGACCAAAGACTTCAGTTTCGCTGACAAGATCCTGATCCATGACGTGACCCTCCGTGATGGGGAACAGGAGACAGGCGTGGTCTTCACAGCCCAGGACAAGATCGAGATCGCCAAGAAGCTGGCGGCTTTAGGCGTGCATCGCATCGAGGCCGGCATGCCGGCGGTCTCAAAGGAAGATGAATACGCGGTCAAAGCAATAGCGGACTTGAACCTGGGTCCCAAAATCTTTGCCTTTTCCAGATGCATGGTGAGCGATGTCGAGATGGCCAAGAAAGCCGGTTGCGACGGCGTCGTTATGGAGATCGCGGCCAATCAGGAGTTCGTCGAGAAAGCCTATGCCAAGACATATGACTGGGCAAAGAAGGCTGCCAGTGATGCCACTAAGGCGGCTCAAGAACTGGGACTCTACACAGCCTTTTTCACCATCGACGGAACGCGGACGGAGATCAATGCGCTGCTGGATATGGTGGAGGAAGTGGCGACGAGAGGCCACATGGACTCCTTCGTTCTTGCCGACACCTTCGGCGTCGCGACGCCCCAAGCCATCTGGGCAATGATGAAGCGGATCAAGGGCCGTTTCAAGCAGCCCGTCGAAGCCCACTGCCATATGCACTTTGGCCTTGGTGTCGCCAACACGGTCGCAGCGCTCGCAGCGGGAGCGGATGTGGCTCACGTGACCATCGCCGGGCTCGGCGAAGGTCCGGGCAACACACCGATCGAGGACGTTGCAATGTCGTTGAAATGTCTTTACGGCGTGGACGTGGGATTGAATACCGAGCTTTTCCACGACACCGCAAAGTTCGTATGCAAGATTGCAAACAATCATGCCATCCCAGTCAACCGACCGATTCTTGGCGACCGCGTCTTCAAGGTAGAGTCCGGCATCGGAGTTATGTTTGCCACCAATGCTGCGAAGGCCGGGGACATGGAAATCCTTTATAGTTTTAACCCAGCCCTTGTAGGCCAGCCACCGATGGATTTTGTGATGGGCAAGAAAAGCGGCACTTTCACTGTCAACCTTTGGCTCGAGAGAATAGGTCGGACTGCGGACGAACAGCAGAACCTGGATATCCTTGCCAAAGTGAAGGAACTGGCGCTCAAGAAGAAAGAACTTCTGGACGAGGGAGAATTCGTTGAGATAGTCAACAAGGTGCTGGGTCCCCCAGCCCAACCGCCGAAGCCGGGCAACCCGATCTTGGATCAGCAAGTGAGCCGGGCCGGCAGGGCGTGGCTGGAGAGCAAGAAGAAGGCCGCCGGGACAAAGTAGCTTCCCGGGAAAGCAGGCACGCTGATCTTTGAATCCTAAAATCAGAGCCACGACACGTGCCGGTTGGGCCTGGAGTCTGGAGTGACTCCGGGCCCAGCCTGGCAAGGCTTCCCCGAGCAATCATGGCTCGGCGGCTGGATCGCGTCGAGCGTTCGCTGGCAGGGCAGCCCAGCCACAGGAGGGCGAGGTCATGATCAAGAGTTTCGCCGAGCTGGTCGAGAAGGGCCAGAAGCTTGGACCCGCGAGGGTCGTTGTCATCGAGGCACACAACCCCGATGTGCTCGAGAGCCTGAAGGAGGCCGAGCCAATGGGATTGGCCAAGCCCATTCTCGTGGGCGATCCGGCCAAAATCGAACGCGTAGCGCGCGAGGTGGGTTACCACCTCCGTTCGGAGACGCTCCTGCCCGCCTCGGGCGAGGACGAGTCACTTCGCCTGTCAATCGACTTGGTAAGGGACGGCAAGGCAGATTTTCTTATGAAGGGCAAGGTTGCCACGGCCAAAATGGTCCGCGGAGTACTCGACAAGGAGCGGGGCCTGCGCACCGGAAGGCTGCTCAGCCAAGTGGTCCTTATTCAGGTTCCGCGTATTCCGCGCCTGCTGATCATGACCGACGGTGCAATCAACATTGCCCCGACGCTTGAGCAAAAGGTTGAAATATGCCGAAACGCAATTGAAGTAGCCCATGCAATCGGGATTAAGGAACCCAAGGTGGTGCTACTCGCGGCCCTGGAGTTCGTGAACCCGGCCATGCCCGCCACGATTGACGCCGCCGCGCTAACGCAAATGAATCGCCGCGGTCAGATCACCGGCGCCTATCTCGAAGGGCCTTTGGCGATGGACGTACCCTTCAGTCGCTTCGCGGCGGAACGCAAGAATATCCAGAGTCCCGTGGCCGAGGCCGCCGATATACTTATTGCCCCAGATATTGAGGCAGCTAATATCCTGGGTCGGGCGGCAACCTACTTGGCCGGGGCGGAGTCCGGAGGAGTGGTGGTCGGCACGAAGACACCGCTTGTCTTGCTCTCGCGCGCCGAACCGCCCCAATCGAAGATCAATTCCATTGCGCTGGCGCTTCTGATCATGAAGCATCAACAAGAGTCTGCCGCAGCCAAGCCAGCATGATTTCAAAATTGAAACGGGAGGGCAAATCTTGGAACCCGAGCTAATTTGCGATTACTGCTGCGAAATTGGTGAGAACCCTCTCTGGCATCCTTTTGAAAAGCGTCTCTATTGGTGCGACATTGCCACTGGCAGGATGTTCCGCTTCGACCCCAGCAGCGGAAAGCACGAACAGTTTTATCAGGGCGAAGTTGTCGGTGGCTTCACCATACAGGCTGACGGTTCTCTCCTGCTCTTCATGGCCAAGGGTGCGGTGAAGATTCGGCGCGAGGGTCGAATGGTTACGCTGATCGATCACATACCCGACGAGCGGGAGACGCGGTTCAATGACGTAATTGCTGATCCTGCCGGTCGGGTCTTTTGTGGGATGATGCCCACGCAAGATCGTCTGGGTCGACTTTATCGCCTCGACCCCTCTGGTGAAATCAGGCTGATCCTTGAAGGCATCAGCTGCCCTAACGGCCTTGCCTTCAGTCTCGATCGCAAGCAACTGTACTTTACGGACTCGAGGGTACGCGTGGTCTATCGTTTCGACTACGACGAGCAATCGGGTGAGATCAACAACCGGCAAGTGTTTGCCACGCTTTCCGAGCAAGACGGCTTCCCCGACGGGATGACGATTGATTCCGAAGGGTATATTTGGTCCGCCTTGTGGGACGGAGCCGCACTTGCGCGCTATGCCCCGGAGGGCAGGGAGGAGCAGCGCATCGCTATCCCTGCCCGGAAGGCCAGCAGCCTGACCTTCGGCGGCGAAGACTTGAGCGACATCTACGTCACCACCGCCGGCGGCAACAGTAAGGGAAGCGATGGGCCCGCAGCAGGAAGTTTGTTCCGGCTCACCCCGGGGGTGCGGGGAGCACCCGAGTTCTTCTCCCGGATAGGGATCTGAAGACTGGCATGGGTCTTGGGGACCCTTCGCTTCCAGACCACGCTGGCGCGGAATCCGACCACAATCCCAAGCCCTCGTGATGACCCGGGCCAGGCGGCGTCAGCAATCGTGGTGCTGGACATTCAGGAGGCTTGATCCCTGTGCGCCTTCAGGCCTCTCTTTTGGCCCGGCCAAATCGGTCACAACCATTAGGAGGTTGGCTATGCGGGTTCTGGTTCCGAATCTAGGTTCGACGTCACTGAAGTATCAACTGATCGAGATGGACGGTGAAAAGGTTCTTGCTCGCGGCAAGATTGACCGTATTGGCAGTGCGCAGGCAGACGCCACATTTTGGGATTCTAACGGCAATGCGACCCAGACCACCGACGCCATTCCTGACCATCGCGCGGCCATCAAAATGCTGCTCCGCGGGATGGGACAACTTAAGTTGAGGGGCAAGCAGGGGCGCACCATGGATGCAGTCGGGTTCAAGGCCGTCCACGGAGGGGTGCGGTATCAGGGGACCTTCTTGGTGACGGACGACATGCTGAACGCCATGAGCGATTTGATACCCTCTTTCCCTGTGCACAACCCGGTTTACATCCAAGCCATACAGATTTTCCGAGAACTCCTGCCTGATGTGCCCCTAGTGGCCGCCTTTGAGACAGGATTTCACATCACGATTGCGGAGGAGGCCTGTGTTTACGGCATTCCCTACGAGTGGACGAAGAAATACGGGATGCGGCGGTACGGCTTCCATGGCGCGACCCACCGCTACGTGTCCGAACGGGTACCTGTAATCCTGGGCCGCTCTCCCGTGGGCCTGCGGTTGATCGCCTGCCACTTGGGCGGGGGCGCTTCTGTTTGCGCGATCCTGGACGGGAAGTCCGTGGATTACAGCGGAGGCTTTTCCGGGCAGTCCGGCTTGGAAGGCGCAACGCGGAATGGTGAATTGGATGCTTACGGCATGACATACCTCATGGAGAAGGAGAACCTTTCAACAGCCCGGATCCGCGAAGTGTTGTGCACGCGCGGCGGCCTGTTTGGGATTTCCGGTTTGAGCGGTGACATGCGGGACCTCGAGGAGGCAGCCGCCAAGGGCCACCAGCGCGCCGCTCTGGCAATTAAAGTGTTCGTGTACCACGTCAAGAAATACATCGGGTCCTTCGCCGCCGCCATGGGTGGCGTGAATGTCCTGTCGTTTGCCGGCGGGATTGGCGAAAACTCCTCGTATGTACGGCAACAGGTATGCCGCGGCCTGGAATTCCTCGGAATTCATTTGGATGAGAAAAAGAACCGAGCGCCTGGAACCGGCGACCGAGTTCTTTCCCGCGCCGATTCGCCGGTCCTTGTGCTGCTGGTCTATACCAACGAAGAAATCATCGTGGCGCGCGAGACCGTGAGAGTCCTGAAGAAATCCTGTGCCGTTTAGGCCTCCGGTTGTATGCGGCGACAAAGCGCGAACCCGCTGGAGCGAGTCGAGCAATCTTTGGGACGGACATTGCGTGGGCGCCACTTTCAAGCGAAGCAAATGAGGAGATCACCTCCCATGCAGTAGACTGTCTTCAGCACCCCGCGTAGTCGTCGCGTGTGTCTAGAACTAGGTTGTGCCTTCGGGCTGATCCAGAGCGGGGAAACGGAAAACGGCGATGAGACTTACAACTGGCGGGTACTACAAGTGGATCGTTGTGGCGCTTCTGTGGCTGGTGACCTGTCTGAACTATACCGACCGGATGACGATCTTTAGTGTTTTCCCCCTAATCAAGAAAGAGATGGGGGTGTCGGACATTGTCCTGGCCCTTTTCGGCTCGACTTTCCTTTGGGCATACGGGGCCTGTTCACCTCTCGGCGGTTACTTGGGAGATCGATTCAGTCGGAAGCGGGTGATTATTTGGAGTCTCTTGATTTTCAGCCTCATCACCTTTGCGACTGGCCTTGCCCATAGCGGCCGCCAGCTTATCACGCTACGGCTCTTTCTTGGACTTTCGGAAGCTATTTTCCTTCCCACGGCTCTGGCACACATTGCGAGTTTCCACTCCGCGTCGACCCGTTCCTTGGCCAACGCTATCTGCCTGACGGGTCTTCCCGTTGGAGCCGGCATCGGCGGATTCTACGGTGGCTATATGGGGGATCACTATTCGTGGAGGACGGGATTCTACATCTTGGGCGTCGTGGGAATCCTCGTGGCCCTGATCCTCCTGGCTTTTCTCCGTGACAACCCAGCCACCACAGCCGAGCGCCGCGCGCAGGGGGCCGAAGAGATCCCTCCCGAACGATTCGATCGGAAGGTTGTGGCCATTCTGAAAACCCCGACCGCTGCCTGCGTGGTTTTTCTCGCCTTCGCACTCTCTCTGACGAGCTGGCCGACGGCGGCTTGGGTGCCAACTTACCTTTACGAGAGATTCGGGATGAGCCTGACAAAATCAGGACTCACGATGGCGCTTTTCACATACACGCCGGCTTTCGTCGGCTCAGTGCTTGGAGGTCTGTGGGCCGACCGTTGGGCCAAGCGCGATCCGAGAGGCCGAATGAGTGTGCAGATTGTCGGCCTAACCTTTATGGCTCCCACCATGCTGGCCATGGGGTTCATGTCGTCGGGCAGAACATTGGTAGGTAACTTGCTGGCATACTCCACAACGCGAGGGTTGCTGGAAGTGAACTCGATGCCGATCTTCAGCACGGTGGTGGCCCCGAGTAGATGGTCAACGGCTTACGGTCTATACAACCTTGCGGGCACGCTGGCCGGCAGCCTCGGCGTGCTCTTCGTTGGCGCCATGAAGGCATCTTGGGGCGTCGGATATGCTTTGTCTTCCATGTCTGTACTGCTTTTCATTGGTATTGGCGTCATGACCTTTGCGTTGTTCCGTTTCCTGCCCCAAGACTTCAGGAGACAGCAGGAGGAAGGCTTGCCGGCCACCTTTTCGGCTGAAAAGACGCTGACGAGGCTCAAGTGACGCGGCCAGCTTTCCTAGCTTGGTCGATCTGGATTACAAGAGTGATTCACGGTGCCATGGGGAAGAGCCTGACATTTCTCGTGGGGAGGAAGAACATGCGAACTCTGATTAAAGTTCTCTTCTTGACGTGCGTGCTGGGGAGCTGGTGTAGGGCCCAGGTCCGGCCCCTGAGAATCTACTGGGTTGATGTCGAAGGAGGCGGAGCGACCCTTATTGTGACTCCTGCGGGTGAGTCCGTCCTGATTGATGCGGGCGGGTACGACGTGGAGCGTGACGGCGCGCGGGCATATGCTGTCGCCGCGCAAGCCGCAGGTTTACGGCAAATCGACTACTTTATCGCTACTCATTGGCATGCGGATCATTACGGAGGCGCAATCAAGTTGAGCCAGCTAATGCCGATCAAGAGGTTCTATGGCCACGGCAGCTTGCCTGCCAATGTCCCGGAAGACCCGAAGTTCCCGGTCCTGATGCCGGCTTACCGGAAGCTCACCCAAGGGCGTTCCCGAATTCTATACCCGGGTGACACTCTGCCGCTTAAACAGACGGCGGATGCGCCGCTGATGGTGTTGCAGTGCCTGGCTTCGGACGGAAAAATGAACCGTCCGAAAGGGGTTACGTCTCAGGCGAATCCGGTTTGTAGGAAAGAGGAAGGCAGCCGGCCGGACCCGACTGAGAACGCCAAAAGCATCGTGCTTAAGTTACAGTACGGAAGGTTTACTTTTGTTGATGGCGGTGACTTGACTTGGGATAAGGAGGCGCAACTCGTGTGCCCGATCAATCGTGTCGGAACTGTTGATCTGTTCCAGATCGATCACCACGGTCTCGACTTGAGCAGCAATCCGGTGTTGCTCAAAAGCATTTCCCCTCGAGTTGTAGTCGTCAACAACGGACCCGAGAAAGGGCCCGAACCCAACTGCGTGAAAACTCTTAGGGGTTTGCCATCTCTCGAGACGGTCTGGCAGCTCCATCGAAACGTTCACACGGGACCGGAGTTGAACACGGACCCCCAATTTGTCGCCAACAACGAAGTCGAGTGTAAGGCGCAGTTCATTGAGGCTCTGGTCCAAGCTAGTGGAACATTTTCCGTCCAGATTGGCCAGACCGGTACTCGCAAAGAGTACAGGCCTCGGTGAGTTCTTTGGTTGTTTTCCCTTGAATAACGATTGTGCCAAATGTGAACTAGTCAAGAGTGTGTCATGACTCATGTTTTTTGCAGTTCCGGGCGCTGGCCGACTTGCCCTCGGCTTTCGACGCGCAGCTTTAACCAATTGGATATTCAATGTGACCGCCCAAGGGCCTCCGAAGGGGAGGATCTCGGAGATTCGCGATGAGAGAGGAGGCATAATGAAGCAAATAGAACCCAGATTGGAAAAGAAGGTGGCGTTGATCAGCGGGGCCTCTCGAGGCCTGGGAAAAGCCATGGTCTTACGTTTCGCCGAGGAAGGCGCTTCTGTCGCCGTGAATTACCTCAAGAATGCGAACCCGGCAAGGGAGATTCGCCAAGCGATTGTCGCGGCCGGCGGCAAAGCGATTTGCGTCTAGGCGGACATGGCGCAGTCATCGCAGGTGAATTGTATGGTGCAGACGGTTTTGCACGAACTCGGGCCGATCGACATCCTGGTTAACAACGCCAGCGTTGGCAAGCTCTCACCAATTCTGGAAACCTCCCTGGCCGACCTTATGGTTGGCGTGAACTTGAAAGGGACTATTCTTTGTTTTCAAGTGGTGGCCAGATGCATGATGAACAGGAAATACGCCAGAATCTTGAACATCTCCTCCCTTGCGGGCCTGGGAACTTCCTTCCCAGGCACCAGCGCATACGCCGCCACCAAGGCAGGCTTGGTCGCTTTGACCAAACGAATGGCTATGGAGCTGGGAGCCTTTAATATTACTGTCAATGCTATTGCTCCTGGCCTCATCGGGACGGACACAGCGCTGCAAATCGGAATCCTGTCTGAGATTGAAGTCCGTCAGAGCGTGGAAGACACGTCCAGGAAAACGATGCTAGGCAGGGTGGGAGAACCTCAGGACATTGCCAACGCCGCGCTTTTCCTCATATCAGACGAAGCGAGCTTCATCACAGCGCAGACCCTGACAGTGGATGGCGGGCGGATGGATTTTCTCACCTATTCAGCATGAACGCACAATGCTCCACCCTTCGTGCAGGAGGTTGTTTCGCCTCTATATACTCTGGGGGGGTGTTTGACTTCGTGGAACAGGAAGGGAACTCTGCGCGGAACACTGTAGATGATTTCGTGCTGGTGCCAGAACAGCGAGTGCCGATCTGGAGAAGAACGCAGGTACTCATTTTTGGAGGCGGAGCGGCGGGAGCCGCCGCGGCGTTCTCTATCGAAGAGGGAATTGGTCCGGCATTGCCGGATGTTGACATGTTGTGCAAACGACTGATGCAGCAAGGAGTTTGGCTGGAGGCCCGACGCGAACCGATAAAAGGAGTCAACCGTGCCCGAGGAAACGCGAGTGCTTGAGAAGAGTTACCTGGTCACAGACCAAGAAGCCATTCACTTTATGGGTCCCGGCGTGTTACCTGTCCTGTCCACTCCGTCATTGTTGATGTGGATGGAGCTCGCATCGCGTGAGAACGTCAGTCAGCTGCTTGGAGCCGGAGAAGACACGGTGGGAATTTCCGTTGAGATGAGGCATCTGGCCGCGACGCCCGTGGGTATGCGCGTAAGAGTTGTCTCGCGACTGGTTGCAGTTGAAGGCCGTGTCTATACGTTTGACCTCGAGGCCTTCGATGCATTCGATAAGATTGCCGAAGCCACGCATCGGAGATCTTCTGTGCCGGTGGCTAAGTTCGCGAGCAGGGTCGAGTCCAAGAAGGAGAAAACGAGAAGCGCCGGTTGAACTCGAAAGGTCGGGGCGCGTCGGATCAATCCGTCTTTGCCGACCAGATCGCGGTAGGGTCGGGAACTGGCGCGGTGGCGCCCGGAGACTTCCGCAGCCCCGTTTCCAGCTCCCGCCACATCACAGGTAGCGTGCGGCTTTCCCGCACTACGCGCACCTGCACACCTCACGACAAGGGTTGTGGGGCCTAGCGGATCGGAGCGGCTGCCGAGGACGACGGTAGATGGGTCAAGGTACTCGTGGAAGAGTCCAAGCGTCCAAGGACACGGGTGAGGAGCGGTACGTTGGAGTTCCGGAGGAGGGTGGCAGAAATATGATCTCCAGCGACCCGCTCGAACCGGGGTCAGTGTACGCCGCGTCGGTGGACGACGAGGGCATGGTCGGCCTTTACCGGCTGGAGGTGGGCTGCTCGGGAGGCACCGGGAAACTGAGGCTAGCCGGGGGAATCGACGGCGTGTTGAAGGAGTCAATCCAGCGCGCTTTCGGCTATCTGCATGCCAACAAAGTACGCCTGAGCATCGGGCAGGATTTTGATACCACTGACTTTCACGTTGAGGCCATCGACTTGCTTCAGAACCGCGTGTCGTGCGAATGTGGTGTGGCGCTGATCGTTGCTATCATCTCAGCGATCAAGCGGCTTCCCGTACAGGCAGCGCTGGTTATCCTCGGTGACGTCAGCATTCAGGGGAACATAAAAGGCGTCCGTACCTTGGTTGAACCTTGCCAGCTTGCCATGGAAAACGGGGCCCGGCGGGCGTTGATCCCCATAGAGAACCGCCGCCAATTCCTCGAAGTGTCCGGTGACGTGGCCGAGCGCCTCGATCCGATCTTCTTTGGGGACGCCCCGGTGGCCGCGAACAAGGCGCTCGGAATCACATAGGGATTGCGTGGCGCTGCAATGTCCGGCCCGCATCACAGCGGTCGCCGTTTGCGGAGGGGGGAGGAAGGACCATGCCGGAGATTGAGCCGAAGACAAATCTGACCGCCGACGATGCGTGGGGCGACCTAGTGGTCAGCATTCTGTCGGTGAATCAGTACTCGCTGGAACGAACCTATCGCTCGATCGACGGCTTACGCGAGCAAGGATTGTTTCGCCCAGAGAATCTGATGCGTTTGGAACTGAGTGAAATCGTCTGGCGGCTAAAGTCGGCTGGCTGTGACCGCGGGAAGTTCATGACGAATTTGTTCTCCCTGCGCCTGGCCGCTCTCGGCATGTTGATCGAAACCAAGGGGCTCGAAGCCTGCGCGAAGATTCTCTCTAGTCGCGATGCCAGGGCGATCGAGGAACTGCTCCTGCCCGTGAACGGCATCGGCCCCAAGGTGCTCGCCAACTTCTATCTCTTGCGCGGGATCCCGCAAAAATGAGCAGAGATTAAGTGATGTTACTGATTAGCATAGTCGGGAGGTGAGATATGCCAAAGAGGAAACAACACAAATTCCCGAAACCTGGCGCAACATTTGAGCGTAAATGGCGCGACAGGCTCTACCGGCTGAGGGTCATAGTGAAAAAAGACGGCAAGGTCGCATTCGAAGTAGAGGGGAGTGTTTTCGCAACTCCTAGTGAAGCAGCCAAGAGCATCACAAAGCAAGAGGTCAATGGCTGGAGATTTTGGCACATTGAGTGAGCTTAGATACCCTTGGCTGTTCTTCTTAAGCGGGTCTGGTGGCCGCGTGAAAGATGCTGTAGAGCACCAGGGCCGTCAGCTTCCCTGGTGTAACGCATAAGAAGGAAACGCTAGCGGTGTCGGATGCGACACTCACGGCAGTGCGATGAGAGGACCCATCCAATGGACCGCACCTTCACGCTTGTTGATGACGACGTCCTGGTCAACCACATAGGCCGAGCGCAGCGAAGGCTCGTGTTTGTTGCCCCTGGCATACGCCCGCCCGTCGCGCAGGCGTTGGCGCGAGCAATGCATATTGTGCCAACGAACGCCATGCACCTGGTTTTGGATGTGGACGCAGAAGTCTGTCGCCTTGGGTACGGGGACAAAGACTTCAAGGGCATGGAAATCCTGCAGGCCGAGGCGGGGAAGCATGGCCTGACCGTCAACCATCATCCCGGGATTCGTATCGGTCTGCTGATTGCCGATGACACGACCTTGATTTACAGCCCCACACCGATGCTGATTGAAGCGGGATCAAAGCACGCCGACAAGCCCAACGCGATCGTGCTTCAATCCGAGTTGCCGCCGCAATTGGCGAATGCCTGCGCTGTGGGCGAAGCCGGGCCAGCCACATTGGAGGTTGGCAAAGACTCGATCAATCCGGCGAAAGTCCAGGAAGTCAAACGAGATTTGGAGGAACGGCCACCGAAGGAATACAACGTCGCGCGGGTCGAACGTGTGTTCAGTTCGATGCTGCATTTCGTGGAGCTCCGCATCGAGGACTACAAGCTCACTGGCCGATCGATATTGTTGAACCCGAAGCTCTTCGTGAGGAACGCCGAGGTCGCAGGGCGTCTGACCAATCGGTATCATCTGTTTGCCGAGACTGATTCACTGGTAACTGAGATTCCCTGCATTGGCGAGGATGGGAAACCGCAGAAGGACAAGCCAAAGGTCAAATTCGGACCGCGTAGCGTTGACGAGGAGCGCAAGCGCATCAAGGACAAATACATCATTGAGGCTGGCGATTTTGGACTCGTCATCTTGCGGAAAGATGTGGCTGATTTTGAGAAGGAGATCGTCGTTCTCAAGGCGAAGATTGAGGAGTACAAGAAGGCTGTCCAGGACGCGATTAAACGGCGAACTGATGAAATCGTCGCCGAGCTTCTCGGTGCATTGACCGAAACCCTAAAGGCAAATCCCCCGGATCATTGGCGCTCCAAATATCTTGGCAAGACACCCACGGACGCCGACATCAAACGACTTTTCGAGGCGGACGTAAAGACTGAAGTCAAGCGGGTGAACACGGATTTCAACCCGAGGATATTCCACGCTTACAAGGATGTGACCTATCAAACATTCAAAGACGAGAACTTCCGGAAACTGCTGGAGGATCGATTCGGCAAGGAAGCGATCGACCAGGTCTTCTCCGAATACGACGCCGCACCTGAACAAGCAGAGGTTACAAGGAAACAGTGAACATCTCTTTTGCGTGGGGCGCGCTGGGAGGAATCTGAGTGAAGTCAGTTGGAAACACAGGGGAGATCGAGCGTTTGCGTAAAAGACAACATACATCGGTCGGTAGGCGCGACCGAATTACGCGCGCGAGCATGGACACTGGAGAGGGGAAAACCGTCTGCCGGGGTTGATTCTGTGCTACGAAGGAACCAAGCTGAATTTATGTCGGAGTGAACCGGTCCGACCCGGTCATTCCACGGCATGCCAGGGGAAGAATGTGTGAACTACCTGACGGAATTCGAGCAGTGTGCCGGCACGTACATGAAGGTCATCCAATTCTCGAACCTACGAATCCAGACGGCTTCATAGTACTGTACTTACGACCGGGAGGTCGCTTTCTCTTCGCGGGCTACTGGCGTGGCTATGAACGATCGCTCGCTGCGGGCCATTGGTCGAAGCAGGAATCGGAGTTCCAGCTTCAGGGACAGGGGCAAGTCAGTATCGACGCTCCTCCCGGCCACGAGGGCCATTTCTCGAGGATTCTGAAGCTGGAAATGCTGCACCAAACACCCACGCTGACGGCAGCGACAGAGCCGAGGGAATGGAGCCTTCTAGGCTGGGTTGGGCCATTCATGTATGTGGGCGAGGGTACGGTCATTAATCCTGACGGACAGTGGTTGCCAAATTCTATTGCTGTCGTGGGTCAATGGATCGACAAGTGGTCGTAGCGTGACGCTGCCGCGTCGTCCGACGCAACCAAGTGCAGGAACGCGGTGTGACGAAAACGTTTAGAGCCACTTTCGGCGGTAGTCCCGGGCCGGCCCAAGACGGACCTCCCTGTGCCGGTCGTTAAGGCTTGCCCATGTCGGAAAAACACGACTGGGGTGCACACTTGCAGGCCACGATCATCACTCCAAACCACTCTTGAGCGCTGCCCGCCCATCCTTCATTTCTACAACTCTGTCCGCCAGCTCCCAGACGAGTGGCGTGTGGCAGATAAAGATCACTTGATGGAAGCCGCCCAGATCCATAGCGCGGCGCAGCATGCGCACGTACTCCTTGCCATTGATGGCATCCAGAGCTCCCACCGTTTCGTCTCGGAACAGGGTCTCGTAACGAATGCCTTCTCCCTGCCGCATGTTGTAGATCGCGATGCCTAGGTTCACGGCTTCGTTGACCAACACAAATTGCCCGCCTGAGAGTTCGTCCACCAAACAAGTGTGGTCCAGATTCTTGTTGCGGACCTCGACATCGAAATCGTCTACCATCCCCCGGCCATCTGCCTTGGGCCGCTGTGTCCTGAAGCGGATTTCGAACTTGTTGTCGAAGCACCCCTCCAGCAGAGCGTTGACTAGGGTCGAGACTTGTGGTCCGGCAGCCTGGATCTCGCAGAGCTGGATCTCGTCCGGACCGAAGACCCTGGCGAGATAGGTGTAGTCTTCCTGTTCAGTCCTTGCCGCGCCGAGTTCGGCCTCGACCTGGGCCAAGCGAGTCCGCGCAGCGTCCAGTTGCTCCTGGCGCTGTTTGATTTGGGCTTGGCGAGCAATGAGACTATCCCGTTCGCGGCGGCAGGAGACAATCAGACGGTCCGTGTTCTCAATCTCTCGTTGGGAAGCCTGCATTTTACCGTCGAGATCAGCGAATGCGGAGAGTGCGGATTCCTTCCTCGATAGTTCCTCGCCGACTTCCGTACGGGCCTGATTGAGTCGGTCCAAGCCCTTCAGTCGCTCCTCCCGGCGTGCTTCAACAGCCCGCAATTCCTCATATCGCTGTCGTTCCCCATCGACTACCCTGCGGTCCCGCTCGCAGCCTTCAAGTGTCCGGGTGAGATCAAATGATGGGGTGACAATCTGAATGAGCGAACTGCGCTGGACCTCAACTTCAATTGACAGTGTGGCAACCTCTCCCTCCAGTGCGGGGATCTTCTGACCTGCTTCGACAGCGCGCCTAATCTTCGGACAGGACGCGTAGGGGCCCTCACCCTGACAGGGCACTACCGCGAGCTCTTCACGCTCCACCCGCAGCCGCTCAAGCTCGGCCATGTTGTTTCTCAGCTCCCCATCGAGAGCTTGGACAGTACACTCGGTTTCACGGTTGATGGTCTCAAGCCCCTGTATCTCCTGAATCTGCCGATGGAGTTCTTCGATGCGAGTAGCAAGTGTCGCGCCTCGTTCCCTCAAATCGGCGAGGTCCTTCTTCCCCGTCAGAAGGTTCTCATCCCTCCCTATCTGGCGTTTGGTCTCGGTGATCTCGGCGTCAGTCTTACGCAGGCGCTGTTTCAGAGTCTCAACCTCGGCCAGGAGCGGCTTCCGACTGGTTTCCGCTGCCTGAAGCTCAAGCAGCCGTTGTTGTGCCATGCGCTTCTCGGTCTCCAGGGTCTCAAGACGGGATGAAAGATCAGTAAGCTTGGCCTCAACTTCAGCAGGGTCTTCAACCTCAGCCTCCACCAGCTCCTTCAGGCTTCTCGCCTGCCCTTCAAGACCAAGCGTGGTCCTGGCTACTTCCTCGCCTTTCTCTTTGGCTGCAGCCGCAATCAGTCTCAGCCGGTCCAGCCCGAGCAACTCTCGGATGAACAGCTCCTTCCGCTCGCTCCGGTCGAGGGAGAGAAAGTTGCCTGTACGCTTCTGGCTGGAGAAGATGCTGCTGAGGAAGAAGTCGGGCGTGCCAGCGCATTTGCGGACAAGCTCCTCAAAGGGCTCCTTCTTGCCGTTGGTCAGCGGTTTCCCCTCTCCGTTGAACAGGTAGCTTTCCATCTGGCGGGACTTGGGATCGACCTTCAGAAGCGATCGGTAGCGGGCGCCATTGACACTGAAAGTGAGGTCGATTTCTGGCTGCGCATGGGTGGCGAAGTCATAGAGCGAGCGTTTCTGGCCGGGGAGTTGGCGAAACAAAGCCGCGAAGACCGACCCGATCAGCGTGGACTTGCCAGCGCCGTTCTCGCCCACAATGGCGATTAGCCCCTCACCCAGGCTATCGAAGTCGACACAGACTTGATTTGGAAATGCCTCAGTGATTCCCCGCAGACGAAGGTGATGCAGTCTCATTGTAGGACCTCCCGGAGGTAGTCAACGTTAGGGTGGATATATATAAGGATGGGGGTGTTCAGCCTTCTTGACTGGAGAGAACTGCTTTCTCGACTTCTGCCAGCTTGGCCAGCAACCGCTCCTGGCGGTCGGGTGGCGGAGAGCCTTTCATGGCCCAGTAGGCACGCAGCTTCTCCTCGGCTGAGCGAGCGGCAGCGATGGGAGCAGGCTCCGAGGGAAGGTCGGCATCGTGCTCGATCTTCACCTTCAGTTCGGCGGGATTAGCAGCCAACAACTTCTCCCTGAGACTCTCCTGCTGCTCGCGGCTGAGCAGGCGATGTGGCCCGTTGGGGACCGTCACCACGACTTTCACCCGAGAGTCTTCCAAGGTGACCAGATCCAAGTTGTCGGGTAGCCGCAGCTCTCCGTCCTCGTAGACGGCGTGAAGCTCAACCATCCGCCGGGTGGGTGACACCCTGAACTCAACGTCCAAGTCCGACAGGTCTGGGCGGAGATCGGGTGCATTCAGTGTCACCAGGTGGTAGCCCTTGTCTTCAACCTCGCTGTAATCACAGCGGGAGAGTGACCCGGCATACCAAATGCGCGGGGCAAGCTGCTGACGGAGGTGAATGTGGCTGAGCCCGACATACTGGGCCTTCAAGCTGCGTAGTGGATCAAGGGGATACTCCGCGCATCGCCCGACCAAAGGCTGTCCGCTGCTCACCCTGGCGCCGGCCACCCCGAAATGCCCAAGGAAGAGCTTGTAGCATCCAGACCGCTGCTCAAAGCGACGGTTAAACTCATCGAGTTGCCGAGCGAAGGCCTCACCCAAACTGTGCTCGTTGCCAGCTATCGCAGCTTTGCGGGGATACGGGAAGACCGCAATAGCAGCTTCACCCAGCTCAATAAACTCTGGCTCAGTGCAAAGGTATATCGGGTGCTTCCCCTTAGCCCGGCCAAAGACGTAGGAGTGGCCTTCATACTGCACCTCTTCAGGCGGTTAATGTCATCAGGAATTGATCCGACTTAGGAACTGCGCCGGTCAGATGCACTTTAGCAGGATTCGCCCCCGCTTGCCACATGTTCGTCGCGAACAACCTACCCAGAACCGCGTTGGGAAGCGACAGCAGCCTCGATTTGTCCGAGCTTGGCAAGCAGGCGTTCCTGTTGGTCCAGTGGAGGCGCGCCCTTCATCTCCCAGTAAGCCCTGAGCTTGTCCTCCATCGTTCTGGCCAAGCTCACCGGCGCGACCTCTACTCCTGATTCTGGCTGGCGCTCAATTTTCACTTTGAGCTCCGCCGGGTCTCCAGCGAGCAGCTTTTCTCGCAGCTCGTCTTGCGCCCCACGGCTCAGCGATTCGTGCAAGCCCATCGCTACCGTCACCACAACTTTTACCCGAGCACCTTTAAGCCGCGAGGTCTCCAAGCTCTGGGGTAGTACGAATTCTCCGTCTTCATATCGGACATGCAATTCCATCATCGGTCGCGTCGGAGATGGCTGGAAGGAGACCTCCAAGTCGGTGAGATCCGGTGCCAGCTCCGGCTGCTTCAACGTCACCAAGTTGTACCCCTTGTCCTCCATCTCGCTATAGTCGCAACGCGCCAGTGAACCCGCATACCACATTCGCGGCGCCAGTTCCTGCCGCAGATGAATGTGGCTCAGCCCGATATACTGTGCTTTAAGTCGCCGTAGTGGTTCCAGCGGGTACTCAGCGCACCGGCCGACTAACGGCTGTCCGCTACTTACCCTAGCCCCGGCCACACCGAAATGCCCAAAGAACAAGTGGTAGAAACCCGGCCGTGTTGCGAATTGCCGATTAAATTCCTCCATCTTTACGGCAAAAGCTTCTTGCATACTGTGTTCCTGCGCTGTACCGACCCAGTCCGCCTTCCGCGGATAAGGAAAAGTGGCGATCATAACTTGGCTCAACTCGATTAGCTCAGGCTCAGTCGATAGGTAGATGCTATGTCTGCCCTTCACTTTCGCCAAACCGTACAAATCTCCTTCACTCTCCTTGCCATGGTTTCCGGAAACGATCAGCACCGGCGCGCGGTCGGCCATGCGAATAACCATGTCGATCCAGAAGTTCCGTTCCCTGATCGTGGCCTTGTAGGTAGTCAAATCGCCGTCGATCACAAACAGATCCGTTCTGTGGCGAATACCGTCGTCCACGAACCATTCCAGGCATTGAGCAGTGTCGCCGAAGTACCGATCCTCCTCGATATGAACGTCGCCGCAATGGCTGACGCGGAAACACATGACGAAACCTCCTGTTATTGCTGTGCTGCAGCGCGGCTTGTGCGCGTGCATGCCGCATTTTCTGAAAGGTGTCTGTTTTGCCCGTGGGTGGTTGTTTGTTGCAATCGGTGGCAGGCTATAGACAGAGGGAGGCGACACCCCGCGGCCGGCCCGGTTGGGGGTCATCATTTTCCTCCCCGCAGAACCGACGATCTATCATGTAGAACAGTCAGGATTCCACTACGTCCGGTCGCTTGCGATCACACTTTCGACTAATCACCGCAACGGCCTTACGGGAAAGTTTCCGGAGGGGTTCCACAGCGGCGTTCGTTGCTCGATGGCCGCGCAATCTTGGTCTTTCTGCCTTGAAGCAACCGACCACGCGCGTCATACGCTGGGTCCGAGCCTGGATTCTCGTACAGTGAGTCACCTCGGTCGTTATACACGTGCCCCCTGATCAAACCGCGTTTGCACCTTCGCGAAACGGTGCCCTGCGAAATTCCCAGAATCTCAGCCACTTCGTGCTGCGTCAAAAGTCCCGCCACCCGCAACCGATCGCGACGCGGCTTGAGACCATAGCGCTGCAGAATGCCAATGACGATGTTTCCCGTGAAGTTCTGATTCGTGCCGGAAGAAAGCCCCCGTTCATTCAAGATGTTGGCGATTTCCCTCGTCGTGTGCTGTTCCAGCAATCGGTCAATCTCCGCCACAATCTCTGGGCTGGTCTTCCACATCTCCGCCGCGGTGAGCGGGCGCGGAATGCTGATGGTTCGTGTGGCACCCCCCTTAAAACGCACGTGCGCGGTGATTTCCTTATCTTTGATCAAGGTGACGTCTTCCAACATCAAACGGACAATCCGCTTTCGTTCGCGGGCCGCGGTGTTCGGATTTTCCCAAAGCTTGGGGAAGTCCGTGGCGAGCGCAAGTATTCGCTCCCGGTGCTCGGCGTCGATCACAGATCGGTCAGATTGGCCTTGGCGCTCATACTCCTCCTGGGCATTTTTCAGGATCCTGAGCTTTTCGTTCCAATCGGTCTCGAGAGCGTCAGCTACCAAGCGATTGGCCGGGTCCACTTGCATATAACGTCGCTGAGCCAGTTGCACCTCATATCGAGCGCGATCGACCTGCGCCCGGCGAAGACGGTCCGCTTCCTGCAAACGAGACTGAATCTCGGCTTGCACACCGAGCGCCACCTCCAGGGCCATGGGTGTCATGGCTTCGACCAGCAGTTTGCCGATCGCCACATCTAAGTCTCCGCCCAGGATCTGTTGGCAGAGTACCCGCCTTGTCAATGTGAAGTTGCTTTCCCTGCAGAAGTACTCCGGTATTAGACTGACGCCGTGCTTCCGGTAGTGAACCATCATTCGTTCCCCACACCGGCCGCATAGCACAATGCCTTGGAGCAGTGCTGGCCCCTCTCTCGGTGGGCTATTCCTTCGGTCAGAACTGCGAAAGCGTGCGTTTTGGTCCAGCCGGCGCTGATTCGCCTCGTACTCTTCCCAGGCGATATACCCTGGATGAGCATTCGGAAGTAAGGTGTGCCACTGCTCCCTCGGTAGTTTGCTTGCCGCTTTGAAGCTTCCATCCATTTTCTTGCGGATGCGCGTTCGCCCAAATACATATGCTCCCGCATATCGCGGACTCCTCAGGATCCCTACCGCTTGGGAATAGTCAAGTTCGACCCAAAGCAAGTCACCCTTGCGAGGCCCGCAGAATAAGCGCTTCGGGAACAACAACCCTTGCTGCCGAATGCTCTTGACCGCTGCCCAAACCGAGCCTTCACGCCTGAATGTCGCGAACAAGAGTCGAAGGCTTTGTTGCACTTGCGTGTCCGGATCGAGAATGACCTCCCCCTTGTCGTCGTACACCAACCCGACCGGCAAACGCACCGTCAATTCCCCGCGTCGGGCCTTGCTGAGGATACCGCCGCGCATACGCGCATACAGTACATGTAGCTCCGCTTCCGACATAGTACCTTTCAGGCCCAACAAAAGACGGTCATTGAAATTCTTTGGGTCATAAACACCATCCTCATCAAGGATGAGTGTGTCGGCCAGCGCACAAATTTCCAGCAACCGGTGCCAATCCGCATTGTTCCGTGCCAGCCGCGATACTTCCAGCCCGAGGACAATACCCGCTCGCCCCATCCCCACCTCGGCGACTAACTTCTGAAAGCCTTCGCGGTCGGCGACCGAAGCCCCGGAGTGCCCCTGATCGCTGTCAACCACAATGATCCGCTCCATCGGCCAGCCCAACGCGGCTGCACGCTGACGCAACCCGTACTGACGCTTCGCGCTCTCGGTGTTCTCAAGGACCTGCCGCGGCGTCGATTGCCGAACGTAAAGGTAAGCATTGCGCTTCAGGTGCTCGCTGTTCACCTTCGGATTTAGGCCGATCATCATCCCCCTCCTTTTGCCAGACGCTCAGTGCGATTCCGGCGAGGATTATGGCTGCCTGCCCGCGCAACTCTGCCGGAACAAAGTAGCTCCGCGGGGAAGTTTCCTCAGGTTTCCCAACGGGTTGCCAAAGACATTCGGACCAAGCTCCAATCCACGCTTTCATGCCTCGACGAAGGAATAAGCCAAGCCCCAGCCCCCTCCCGCTCCCTCCCAGCGCCTGACTTCGCATTTCTTCGTACTGACCCACAAGATCCTGAGTCCTACCGCAAGCAAGTAGCGAGGGGGCGTCAGCACTGGTCAAATCAGTTTTTTTTTCGACGTGAAAGGCCGCGTTCGATGGTTCGCGGATGAATCGACACCCCAAAACGCTCCTTAACCAGGTTTGCCAGTGCTTCTACCCCAAGCGATTTGTCCTGGTGGCGACACCGACCGATAAAATCCATCACCTCCGGTGTCAGTTTGTGCGCTTCATGAGGGCCGCGCTTTTGAGGGACTAATCCTACAAGGCCGTTCCTCTCGAAGGCCGCCCGGGCTTGATAAAATGTCGGACGTGAGAAGCCAAAGGCTTCGACCGCCTGGCTGACAGCCCTTCGGTCGATTCGCGCAAGGCGCAACATTTCGTACTTCACCTGGACCAGGTCCCTGGGATCGAAAAAATCGCTGTCTTGAAACAGCTCGGTTCTGACCGCGTTAGCTCGGGAGTTGAGAGTACCTTGCTCGCGCAGCGACTCGAGTTTGCCGGGGTGACGTTTCTTGCTGGGCACAGGCACCTCACGCAGGAAAAGTCCTGTATGTAAATATAATTATATACATCATATTCCCGTGTCAAGCCTTTTTCTTGGCCTCTATATCTAATATAATTCGCTTTTAATGCTCATCTGTGGCTGTGCTACAAATCTTCAGCGAGCCATTTCGTAACTGGTTTCGGCACAATTAACTTAACAATAGCGGCGTAATTCTCCTTACATGTCCAGAGTACCTGTCTTCCATCGTACCCTCAACTTTTCCAGTAATTCGGCCAGTTCCAGCAAATCCGCGACCCGGTAATGCGACCGGCCTGCCGACATGGCTAAGAACGGATCTTGAGGAGCAAGGCTCGTAAATTGCGCTGGAATTGAGCGATAACACCCGGCCCTATCGAAAAAGTACACACGGTCTTCAGTAAAGTATTTACGATGGGATGCCACGTCGAAGTCTTGGCCCGACAAGGGATGGTATGGATGTGTTATCCGAAAACGGAGGGGCCCAACTTCGCTGTGCGGTGCATTCCGTGAGGGTTTCTTATAAGTCTCCCTCCAGCTCAGCACCATGATTTCCCGCTACAAGGATTACAGGCCCGTGGTTGGCCATTTCGACCAGCCTGTCGACCCAGAAGTTCCGTTCCTTAATCGTGGCCTTGTAGGTTGTGAGGTCGCCGTTGATCACAAAGAGGTCTACGCTCGCCTGGACGGCATCTGCGACAAACCACTCCAGACACTGCGCGGTGTCGGCAAAGTAGTGATCCTCTTCCAAATGTATGTCACCCAGATGTGCGCACAAGAACGCCATGATGAAGGTGCTCCTTTCTCGCCGCCGTGGTTGCCGTTGTTGTTCCCAAAACAGGTAAAAGCATTTCTAATGTGTGAAGTTTTGCCGCTACGGAACGGGCCTCGGTCACACCCGATTGGTGGACTCAATACTCCTCGGGCAGAAGGAGAGTCGTGCTGGCTCGGTCCGCTTCCGTTATCAGCCAGAGCGTGTCGCCAGACTTCGTTCGATAACTACTCATGACGCGGAATCCGTGTTTCAGGCTGTACATGTTTTCGGCCAAGTCATGCGTGTCTAACTCTCCCCAGTCACCAGAGACGTGGCGGAGCAGGAACTCATTGGGCGTCTGGTTTGCACGCGCCAAGGTTTCCAGAGCGCCGGGCGTGGCAACGATCTGACCTAAAGGAAATAGGCCTTGCATTTGAGGGCTCCTTCCAAAGTTGTTTGACTTCATCCCTTCGCTTTCGCGTGGGCGAATCGTCGGCGGGCTCAATGTCGGGGGTAGGCCTGTCGCGGGACGGCGACAACGAGCGGGCCTCCGTCAGTGAGGTTGACCCCGCGGTCAGATGATTCAAAACAGGCCCAGTTGACTCGACGAGGTGGTAGCAGCCGTCGTGCGCCGTGAAGTCTTGCGCTTGGGCAGGCCTTCGAGTGAACTGCCGAACATCAGGAGTTGCGTCACCACTTCCGGAATCGATGCTGGCGGAGGAATAATGATATCCGGCACATCTCCAACCCCAGGTTCGGCTTCGGTTTCCGGTGGGGGAGTTTCCACAGAGCGGACTCCAAACACTTCCGCCTGCTGCTTCTGCAATTGTTTCCAGACGAGGTCGGCAGATTCGCCTATTCCTTTTTCTGTAACAAGCTCCCGCGCCATCGCCATCAGGATGTCATCGCCTTCGTCGATCGCTTGAAGACCGTCACTCGCAAACTTCCCTTCCATGGCCAGCGAAACCAACAGCTTCTTCCCCATCAGCCTCAAACACGCTTCCTGCATGGTGCCGGCGTAGTAGAAGAACTTGACGTTGACGTTCGACCACTGTCCAATCCTCCACGAGCGCCGGCTGGCCTGCCGTAGGGTGTAAATCGAATAGCCGGTCTCGTAGAAGAAGATGTCCGGGAAAGACCACAGGTCGAGTCCCGTCTGAACCAAACGCGGGTGCGCGATCACGACCTGAACGCCAGCCCGCAATTGCCTCTCGTACCAGGACTCACGCTGCTCCGGGGCAATCTCGGTGGTCAGCACCGCAACCCTGATCCCTTCTTTGGCCAGTATCCTCTCCAGGCGCCGAGTCACATCGCGCTTCTGCGTATAGACCGCGTACACCTGCACCTTCCTGTCGCGCTCAAGCGAGGCTTTGACTTCCTCAACCAAGCGCCGCTCCTTGGCATAGACAAAGTCCTCATCCAGGTCACGCGTAGCTGCGATCAGGAACGGCTCACGACGCTGGGTTTCGGGATTGAACTCACGCCCTATCAGGTCCCCGAAACCAAAAGGCCGGTCAGGATAAGCGAGGAGAGCATTCAAGGCGACGCTCGCGACCGACTGGTTGCCTCGATGCTCGCGCAGGGCCTTCTTGATGTCCTGTTCCAGGTCCTCGTAAGCCTTCTGCAGGGGCTGGTCCATCTCTACGCTAACCACCTCCTCCCGGTAGGGAGGGAGAGCATCGGAGATGTCCTCCAGCGACACGAAGGCGCCAAGACTCATCAGGAAGCGGCCAAACAGCAGGGGTGAGGCTCCTGGCCGATGGCGGAGCCGGGTGGTGACGCGCGCCTCAGAACAGGCGTTATCCGCTGGCTCAATCACCGTGATCTTCTCCAGCAGACCATAGGTTTCGGTGAAGGCCCGAACACCGGATTCTCCGTACTCAAAACCCTCTTCCAGCATTCTGGAGGATTCAAGACGGAACAGAATATTGAAGAGTTCATCTGCGTAGCCCCCGAGCAGTGTGCCGGTGAGGACTGCGATGTGGCGGGCGGAGGAGGCCAGGGTACCAAGGGCGTTTCCCTGAGCTGTATCTCCTCCCTTCAGCTCGTGAACTTCGTCTGCTATGGCGTAATCGAAAAACCCGTCCATGTACCGGCCGATGAAGTCGACGGGAGCGAAGCGTCGAATCTTCTTCCCATCTGCCTGCCAAAGCGCGCTGTGGAGTGGCCGGCGGGCATGGTTGGTTTCATCACCTTGGCCCAGCGTTTCGCTGAGCTTCACCTTCTTAAAGTCCATCGCCAACAGCCGTTCACCTTCTTTCCCTAGGTAGACCGGAGAACCACTGTCATGATTAACGACGCTGCCCTGATAACGCCCGCACCGGGCGACCTGGTAGGCGTGCCTCCAGAAGTACCCGAGCTTGGCGCGGTCCCGGCCGACAACGAACAGTGCCGGAGAAGGACAAAGCGAATCCCAGCACTTACGAGCCGAAGGTGACGTCCTGCGCAGCCGCAACTCGCTCAAGCTGGTCCGCAATCCCTCGCGTACGATGCGTTTGTTTCGCAGCTTGACTTCATTCACGCCGTGGTGACTGTTGGAGTTGGTGGGTGTCCGCAGCCCGTCGATGATGAAGACGCGAACACGCGGCAGCGTGAGGATCGCTTCCCGGCACCACTTCTCGACCAATTGAGGTGGGACCATTGCGAGCGCCGTATAGGGCCGGTCCTCAGCATGGGATTGAACGGCAGCCAGCGAGATCAGCGTCTTGCCCGTACCGCACTCGGCAATCACCGCTCCTGCGCGGGCCTGCTGCCAGCGTCGGACCAGACCCATGATGGCGAGCGTCTGAGCTGGATAAGGTTTCCGAAGGAGCTTGCCAATCATTGGTGACGGCGGGTCATCGATGGAATGCAATGGTGGGTAGGATTCAAGGATTCTGTCCCCTAATTCTTGGGCATGGGCACGCAAATATGTTGCGATGTCAGTTATGGGCTCCATAACTCTGAAAGTGCCTCCTGTGAGGTTTGGGTGCGATACGAGATGTGAGTGATTATTAGTGGGCCAGACCTGTGTGGTTGACACGTCGGGCGGTCAGTAATCGACCGAGTGGGGATATACCATTGACACGCTGTGGGGATTGCCGATAATGGCATCGAAAGACGGACCAACGCGATAGCATCGCGCTGGGCACTTGGGAGGCTGACCGTCTGGTAGCACAGGATAAGGGAAAAGTGTGAAGCAGGGAGATACGAAGATGACACTCGCAAAGCGTTTGGTCGGTTTAGTTGTATTCTTCGTTGGTTTTTCAGGTGCGGTGTGGGCTCAAGACAAACGGCCCGACCAAGCCGCTATCGTTGATTCTTTCAAGCAGAAAATACAAGATGTTTTGAAGGCAGAGAATTCTAAAAGAGGCCCTGAACACGCGGAGTTTGTTTCAAGAAACGTGGAAACACCCGCGCCACCTGCTGCGCCTGTTATTGTGCCTATTCAAGGTAAAGGGCTAATGGCGGGGTATGTGCTTAAGGATGGTTCGCCTTGCAAAACTTGGCATACGGGCCGCTGTTATCAAGGTTTTACGGACAGCTCCGGGGCATTATACGTCAATAGCAAGGGCGTGCCATGTAACCCTGAGAAGAACCCAGACACCTGTAGTGCTAATGGGGTGACCGCTGCCGCGAAACTGGCGGCTGCGAAAGCGGCTGCGAAACCGATTGTCAACGTCCTATGGCGGAAGCGATATACCGCAACGGTATCGGAATTCGGTTTCGACGTAAGGGTGACTGATTCGCTCGTTACGCCCTATACTGGGGTCTTTAGCTATAGCGAGGTTATTTGGCTTACCGCAGAGCACCCCACTAAGGAAGAGGCGGAACAGGACAGCAATTTCACTTCTTCTTTGCAAAGCTCGCACACGCTTACCTACGGATACCAAGACGGGAAGTGGGTATTTCTGAAGTAGTAGAAGTCTCCTCGCTTATCTCCTGGCGGCTCCCCTCCTCCAGGTCATTCTGGTTGATTCGAAAGAAACTGTGGTCCAGGCTCCAGCGGACCGGCCCATTGCAGGAAGGAACTTCGATCCGCTTCTGCCGCAGGGCCCTTCGAATCCATTTCAGGAACAACTTCTTCGTGCCGCTGACCAGCACCGCAGAGCATCCCAGGCTGATAAGCGATTTGATCGCTCCACGGCGGTTGAGTTCCTCGTTGAACCAGACGGCCCATTCTGGCACGACTGGCAATCCAAACCGTTGCGCGATGCGGTACAGCACAAAGGCCGGGTCGTTGTCACACAGGATGGTTCGCTTGCCTTGCGGGTCCGCTCCCGGTCGCGTTTTGGCCAGTTCAGCCGAGATTGCCACCAAGTGGCGGATTGGTCTGTGGCCGGCGATAGTGATAGTCCCTCGGAAGCATTGCGCCCCTTCACCCAGAGTTGCTGTTAGCGACTCGATCCCCGGAGCTTCCACGGTAAAGAGGTTCTGCTCGATGACGGCTGCCCAGATGGCGCCAACGTCGGAGTCGCCACCCAAAACAGATATGAGGTGGGCCTTGCCGTTCCGTGCGTCTTCGACCTCTCCGACAAATCGATCCAGCCGCAGCCGGATTCGCGTGGTGGTGTCCTTCATTCGCTTCGTGTATTCCAGAACCCCGAAGCGCTCGTGGGCATTCTTCATGGTTTCCTCTTGTGGCTCGTGGGATTTGGCTGTGGTGGGAACCTTGAGTGCGTGGCGAGGCAGCGTTACTTCAGTAGCGCGACCTGGCCGGTGCTGAACACGACTGTTAACTCATTGGAGAAGCGTTCCTTCTCCCTTACCGTAATCGCGCCATGCTGGTCTTCTTCCTCCGTCTTATCCACCACTTTGACGGCTTGCCAGAAGGCGATGTGGCGCTGATCTCCGGACCCAAAGATGCCATTCAAAAGTCCTGAACACGCTAGGAGGCCGACGTGCCCTGCGTGCAAGGGTGTGAGAGGCCGGCCTATGGCAGACACGGGCTCAGCAAAGAGAATGCGTCCTGCCTGTCGATAGGCCGCTGACTGCGGCAACAGATCCTCGATCTCATCAAGTAGCAGTCCACGGTAGACCAGTTGAGCTGGTCCGCTCACGGGCACGTCGTATCGCGCTTCGGGCTCAGAAGGTAGGACTGGGATTTGGGAGGGGTTTCTGGCCAGGCTGGCGTAGTAAAGTCGTGCTCGTGTGATGTCGCTGTCGGCGAGACGTTCTCTCTCGCGTCGGTTCCGTCGTGCTCCGATGACAACCACTTGCTTATAGCGCACACACTCAGGTGCTTCGAGCCGGTAAACCCGGACATCACGGAAATGCGTAGAGAGAATCTGACTACATTCGGCCAGCCGGTCGCCGGGGATGACGAATACCAGTACGCCACCAGGCTTCAGCCAGCGATAGGTGTAGCTCAGGAACGACTGCTCTGTGCGACGACTGTCAGCCGGGCCCAGTGTCCAATCGTATGGTGGATTCAAATACAGGAGGCCAAAGCACTCGACCGGGCACTGCACTTCTAATGCATTGCCTTGGACTATGTTCGAAATCCGCTCCCTGGCTTGCTCGGCCCGGTAGGCATCAAGCTCGATGCCGTAGCGAAGCACCTCAGCACCGTTGGTGATAACCTCGAACGCCACGCCATCGCCAACACAAGGATCAAGTGCCGACGAGGGCTGGTCCGGGAACAGGAGAAACCTGCAAATCCGCTGGGCTTCGGACAAGGGCAGCGGGTAGAAGCCGAGTCGACTTTTGCCCTCAAAGCGCAAGGGTGGGCTCCTTTCTCGAAAGAATGTGTACAGTCGTCGTGGAGCAGGGGACATCATCGCGCAGAAAATAATGATCGAGTCAGGGCCTGCGGGTGAGAAGCGATAGCCCGCGAATGCCCGTGGACTTTCAAATGCGATGTCAGCGGTGCCTTCCCACCCCACTAATCAACCCCGGGTGCAGTCTGTAAGATTTTCTGTTGAAAGTGGGGAAAAAGAGAAGGAGGGTATCTCCGAGGAACTTTTGCCCGGTCAGGGGCAGAAAGGAGACACCCTCATGTTCACCCTAGAGGGGAACTTAAC
>Ga0187884_10000214_pt1 | contig 60286 bp, 53 predicted proteins | sample June2016WEW_20_4_FD_132983 | JGI IMG/M metagenome (GOLD analysis project Ga0187884, IMG submission 132983) | Peatland microbial communities from SPRUCE experiment site at the Marcell Experimental Forest, Minnesota, USA - June2016WEW_20_40 | ecosystem: Environmental > Terrestrial > Soil >...
CCGGGGCTTGTCCTCACCGCCGACTTATCCCAACGGCTTGCGCCGTGGGCTATTTTCTTTCGCTCCTACGGAGCTTAAAGGCGCGCCTGACGCTGGAAAGAGATCCACTTTTATGTCGTGCACTCCCCGTCCGCCTCCACGGGCACCGCGCCTTCCACGCCCTCCAATTGAAACGTGTCGGCGTAGCCCTGCAGATCCAGATAGCCGGTTCCGGAAAGGCAGAAAGCGATGGTCGCGGCTTCACCCGCTTGTTGAAAGCGGCCGGCTTCCCGGATCACCTGTGCGATGGCGTGGCAGGACTCGGGAGCGGCCAGAATCCCCTCGGATTCGAAGAACAGGCACCCCGCGTCGAAGGCCTCCTGGGAAGAGACGGCCGCGGCTTCGACCACGCCGTGGTGGAAAAGATAGCTGAGCAGCGGGCTCTTGCCGTGATAGCGCAGGCCGCCGGCGTGCATCTTCTCGGGGAGGAACTCGCGCCCCAGGGTGTACATCTTCACTTGCGGCGTCAACCCGAAGGCGTCCGCGAATTCGTAGCGATACTCGCCTTCGGTGAGCACCGGAATCCGGTCCGATTCGACGGCGAGCATGCGCGGAATTCTGCCGCGCCACGGTCCATGGCCGAAGCGGGCGGCGGCGAAGGGGCTGATGAAGCCGGTGAAATTCGTTCCGCCTCCCACGCAGCCGATCGCCAGGTCGGGCTCGACACCGTTCTCTTGAAGCTGACCGGCCAGCTCGACTCCAATCACGGTCTGATGCAGCGCCGCGTAATAGCTCATGCAGCCAAGCGCCAATCGGGCGTCCGGCCGCGCCGCCACCAGTTCCATCGCTTCGCTCATGCCAATGCCGAGCGAGCCGGGATGCCCGGGGTCCTGGCGGAGCAACGCGCGGCCGCGCTGGGTGAACGGACTGGGCGAGGCGATCGCGGTCGCTCCGGCAAGTTGCATGAGATAGCGCCGGTAGGGCTTCGCGCTGTAACTGTTGCGCGTCATGAATACGGTGCAGCGCACACCCAGGTTGTGGCAGCTCCATCCCAGCGCGCAGCCCCACTGGCCGGCTCCGGTGTCGGTGATGAGCTCGGCCAGACCTTGTTTGTGGGCGTAATACGCCTGCGGAATGGCGGTATTGGGCTTGTGGCTTCCGGTGGGCGAGAGATCTTCGCGCTTGAAGTAAATCGCACCGGCGTAACCGAGGGCCTTCTCGAGCCCGCGCGCCCGCTGAAGCGGAGTGGGCCGGTATTTCGCGTATTCCCACGCCACTTCTTCCGGAACCGGAATCCAGGCGTCCGCGCCGTAAGGGCCATCCAGCAACTCGATGCGCGCGCACTCCTCGCTGTAGATTTTCGCCAGACCGTCAAATGACACGGTCTGGCCGTCGCCGGTCCGCGCGATGGGAAGCGGGGAGGGCAGAAGCGCAGCCAGGTTCAGCCAGGCTTCCGGAAGCGGAGTTTGAGTCTCGATGGGCATAGTTGTAACATGCGCCGCGATCAGCGGCGAGGGTCTCCGGTGCTCCAGGGAGAGGATATTTTGCCGGCCAGCGTAACCGGCAGAGCTTCGACAAATTCGATGACGCGCGGCAGTTTGTAATCGGCCAGCCGGCGGCGGCAGTGCGCGATCACGCCGGCCCTGGTCATTTCGACGCCTTCGCGCAACTCGATCCGCGCGCGGATCAGTTCGCTGTCGCGATCGCCGCCGCCCGAATCCACATGGCACGCCACAACACCTTCGAGCGACTCGACCGCCTGCTCGATCTCCGCCGGGTCCACCTTCACGCCGGCCAGGTTGATCGTCCGGCGCACTCTGCCGAAAAGCCGAAGGCGCCCGTCCGGATCCAGGCAGCCGAGATCGCCCGTCCGGAAGTAGCCGTCCTCGAAAACGCAGAGATTCCATTCAGGCTCCGCGACGTATCCGGACATCACCAGGGGTGAGCGCACGGCCACTTCCCCTTCACCGAGGATGCGGATTTCGACTTCGTCAATGGGAGTTCCGACGGTTCCCGGTGGCGGAGGCTCGGTCGAGCGATCGATCGAGATCACGCTGGTTTCCGTCGATCCGTACAATTGGCGTACGCGCGTGCCGAAACGCTCCTGCCACGCCAGGGCCAGCGTCTGGGTCATGCGCGCGCCGGAGGACACGCACAGCTTCAGGGTGGGCGGATCTTGAAAGCGATCGAGCAGCATCCGGTAAATAAACGGCGAGCCGATCAGGACATCGGCGCTCTCCGCCGCCGCCAGCCGCGCGCAGGCCGCCGGCGTGAAGTGCCGCATGAGGATGAGGCACGCGCCGTTGAGCAGCGGCAGGATCAGGCTGTTATGAAATCCGCTGGAGTGATAAAACGGAACCACGCACAGGAAGCGCCGGCCGGGATCGATGCCGAGCGCCCGGCCCACATTGCGGGCTCCGGCCAGCAGGTTTCGATGGCTGCGGGGAACGATGCGAGGCGTACCGGTAGAACCGGACGTCGCCAGATAGAGCGCCGGGCTGTTCGCGTCCGCTGCCTGCGCCTGCGGGGAGCGGCGAGCTTCGCCAAATCCATCGTCGATGGCGAGCACTCGCGCGCTCGGGACCACCTGCTCCCACTCCACGCGCGACGCGCGTCCGGTGATGACGCCGTGGATCTTCAGCCGCTCACGGAGATTCCGCAGCTCCGGAGCGCGCCACCCGGGATGCAGGGGCATGAACACGCCGCCCGATTCGGCGATGGCGAAAAAGCACGCCACGAACTGCCACGAGTTTTCGAGGGATCCCGCAATCACGTCGCCGGGCGCTACGTCGAGGCGCTGGCGCAGCCACTCGCGGCAGCCATCGATTCGCCGCAGCAGTTGGCCGTAAGTGATTCGCTCCTCGCCGTCGACAAGCGCCAGGCGTCCCGGGTTGTCTTCGGCAAGGGCCCTCAGGCGTTCGGCGATCATGCTTTTTGGCCAGCCTCCGCGCGCGCTTCCACATACGCCGCGAGCCGCGGCAGGTCCTCGATGAAATCCAGTTGCAGCATCTCCGGCTCGATCACGATGTGGAACTCTTTCTCCACTGCCGCGACAAACGACAGCGCCGCCATGGAATCGATGCCGGCAATTTCCGACAATCGAGTGACGCCGCGCGCTTCTTCCTCGGGCAGGTTCAACCCAAGCGATTCGACAAAAATCGCGCGAATACGGCTCAGGGTATCCGGCTGGCCAGGTGGCTCACGCATCATGGCAAATTTCCGCTTTGGCTTCCGGCATTGATCGATTATACGTCCAGCCGGCTGCTTTGGAACCGTTTCATCGCTTTTTCCGTTCGGATTCCTCGCGGCCGCGGTGCGGCCTCAGATGCTCATCCATTGTTCCCACTGCTCCGGGTAAGCAAGGATTTGCTTTTCTATGGTGTCGACGAAGGCGGGCAGATTGGCGCGAATGAACTCGTCGCGTCCGGGAACCTGGATGATGTCAAGCATGGGACCGAAGAGGATGCGGAGGGACGAACTGTTGCCAAGACAGAGCATCGGAACCACGGCGCAGCCCGACAGCCGGACGAGATCGAAGATACCCGTCGAAAACTGCCGTGGAGCGCCGAGAAAGGACCACGGCATTTTTGTGCCGGATTGCCCGTCGAAATGGATGTTGACTAAACCTCCGGACCGCAGCCTGCGAAGAAGCTTCAAGGTGCATTCCCGATCCTGGATGTCGACTGACTCTCCAAAAATCGTTTGCAAGAATTCCATGCGGCGCGGCTCCAACATCCGACGCCCCAAGCGCCCCCACCAATCTCCACGTGTAGTCTGGTCGCGCACCGCCAGGATGGGATGTCCAATGGTGGCAAGATACCGCCTGGAGACCCGGGTTGCGCAGAAGTGAGCGGTCAGCAGGATCACTCCTTTGCCGGCCGAGCTTCCTCGCTCGAGGTGCTCGAGCCCCTCGATTCCGCTGCACCGTAGCTTCTTTGCGAAGGAAGGCCAACTGAGGACCAGGTCGTCCAACATTCGGATGGTGGAGTTAGCAAGGAACTTGGCGGCGATTTGCGGCACTTGGTCGCGCGCCATCCCGGCGCTTTGGATGGTAAGCATGCGGCGCGCCGCCATGTCCCGGCGCATCCGCGCGCGAAACTGGTATAGCCTGCCAATCGAATACATAAGGCTCTGGGGAGCAATCGCCGACAGCGCTCGGAGCGGATAGAGATAGAGGAACCAAAGCAGATCGTCGACAGTGAGAAGCGGCGTGCCATCGGCACTGGCTGACGGCGCGGGTGCCGCATCGACGATCTGCGATGCCTCGACGCCTGCCAGGCTGGGACCGGGTTTAATGTCTCTCAGCTTCATCCGCCGAAACCGCGGTTCATTCTAGTTCCTTTCAGTTTAGTCGGAAGCCTTTGCGCAATCGAACACACCGCCGCATAGAGACTCTTCTTGACTCGTGTTTTCCGATTCGATCGCGCAGTAAGTTGCCAGGCCGACGGCAGCCTCCGGCTTTGCGTGAGGTAACTCGGCGGCCTTCCTATACAATGGTGATGTTTGCAAGCGTGAGGGCGTGGTTCATTTGCCGAGAAGTGTAATCGCCGTGGGACTTGACGCCGTCCGGAAGGCAGTCGAGATTCTGGCGGCGGCGGAAATCGGCAAGGCCACAGGCGCAGGGCTGGCCGCCGGCGCCCAGTGGGGCGGGGACCGCATGCTTTTGTCCGTGAAGGACGGTTCCGTTCAATTTGTCGTGGGCAGCACGCTCTACAGGCAGGATCAAGCGGAGTTTCTGCTGGCTGAGTTTCCGGCCGACGGCGCCTCGCCGAACCAGGCGTCCTGGCTGCAGGGCCTGTCTCCGCAAGAGATGCCTTTCTGTATGGGGCTGGCCGGGGAACTGCGACCGGCCTGGCCCGGCACCGTTTCCGTCTGCGCATTCCTGGACCGGTTCAGCCATTTCTACCGGAGCCACCGCAGCCGGATCGAGCTCGCGGGGCGCCAATTGCGCTACGTTGCAGAGGGACTCCTGGCTCTTCAGCACTGGCCGGCGCTGCTCGCAGCGACGATGGAGTCCATGGGCGAGCCGGCGCGCGAGAGCCTCCCCAAAGGACTGGCTGCCGCCGATCTGGGTGCTTTCCTGGGCAGGTTGCTGATTGGCGCTCAGAAGCGCCGCCTTACGTTGGCCGGAGTGTCGGAATGCCTGCGAGGCATCTATGAGTCGCCCACGCCGCCGGCCGCAGACTGCCTGCGGATTCCCCACTACCGTAGAATGCTGGACAAGCTGGAACGGTCCTCGGAATCGGCCGCACCGCTGATTGAGCAGCTCGCCGCGGCGTTGTGACCGATGCCCGGCCGGAGCACAAGCGCGACGCGACCGTTCGCGCTTCGTCGTGCAACGGGAGTTAAGCTGATAAGCGGGTGCGGACCGATTGCCCAGCGCGAAGCGCGCGGCGGGCTTCGCCTGCGGAGGAAGCTTGTATGCCGGAGAAGAAAGTCGTAATCCTCGATGGCACCGGACCCGGCGATCAGGACCTGGCGCCGGTTCTCGAGATATTGTCTCGCGTGCTCCAGGCAGACGGCGCGCACGTCGAGACGTTTCCCCTGCGCGAAATGAAACTGGCCCACTGCCTCGGTTGCTTCGATTGCTGGATCAAGACACCTGGCATGTGCGTGGAAGCGGATGCCGGCCGCGAGATCGCCAAAGCAGTTGTCCGAAGTGATGTAGCGGTTCACTTCACCCCGGTGACTTTCGGAAGTTACTCGCCGGAGCTGAAGAAAGTGGTGGACCGGTTCATTCAGCTCATCGTCCCTTACTTCGAGATGGATCACGGCGAGGTTCATCACCCGCCGCGCTACGCGCATCGGCCGCGGCTTATCACGGTTGGAGTCCAGCGCCATCCCAACCCGTATGAGGCTCACATCTTCAAGACTCTCGCCGGTCGCAACGCGATCAATTTGCATCCTCCCAGCTACGCGGCGGAGGTGGTTCTCTCGACCGATGGCGCCGATGCGTTGCGGGGGCGCTTCGAAGCGCTGCTGACCAGGTCCGACGCGCTGCCCTTCGGCGATGCGGCGGCGTCGCTGATGCCCGCACCGGTTGTGCCCGGCACGGCCGCCGAACCGGCCGGCGCGCGCCGGGCCCTGCTGATTGTGGGCAGCTCCAAGACCGCCGAGCCCAGCACGTCGGGCGCCCTGGGAGGCTACCTGCTGGATCGCCTCAAGGAGCGAGGTTGGGAGACCGAATCGCTGACGCTTCGCGCCAGCTTGCATCGCGCGGAGGGTGAGAGCGAACTGCTTTCCGCGGTGGAGCGCGCCGGGCTGGTCCTTTTGGTCTTTCCCCTGTACGCCGATACCTTGCCCTATCTCGTGACCAGAGCCCTGAGAGTGATGGCGACCCATCGGCGGGCGGGCCGCGAACCGTTCCCGCAGCGCCTGGTGGGGATTGTCAACAGCGGCTTTCCCGAGACGCACCAGAATTCGGTGGCGCTGGCCGTCTGCCGCGAGTTCGCCGCCCAAAGCGGCTTCGCCTGGGCCGGCGGTTTGGCGTTCGGCGGGGGAGGGATGATCGGCGGGCAGCCGCTCACGGCGGCGAAACGCTCGGGTCCGCCGGTGCAACACGTGATTGCAGCCCTGGAGATGACCGCTGCTGCGCTGGCGGAGGGACTGCCGGTACCGGCCGAGGCGGTAAGCGCGATCGCCAAGACCCGCATTCCCTTCCCGGTTTTGCGTTGGGTGTATATGCGGATGGGCGGCAAGAGCTTCGAAAAACTGGCGGCTAAGAACGGGATCGGCAAAGATCAGTTGCTTGCTCAGCCGTATGCGACGTGAAGGCAGGCACGCCGAGGGTGAGGCGCTTGTCCGGACAACCGCCGCGCACAGCCTCCCCGGCGCACCTTATTGTGGCTTGAGCACCTTCAGGTCCTGCGTGGCTTTGTCTCCGGCGGCGATGGTCACGGTTTCGATTACCGGCGCATACGCTTCCCAATCCTGCTCGCCCTGCGTGACCGCGTTGAAATCATCCGGCGCCATCGCAGCCAGCTTGTAAGTGCCGGGGATCACGAAACCAAAGGAGTAGCTTCCATCGGCGCCGAGAGGGTGGACCTGGAACCCCATCGGACCGCCCGATTCCTCACTATCGGGCAGCAGCACCACCTGAAGGCCGGCAGCGGATGCTCCGTCAGACTGGACCGTTCCGGAGACGGAACCGAACTGCGTGCTAATGAGGATGGTGAGCGCGGCGCCGGCCGCGCCGCCACTGAGATCGAGGATGTCGCCGGCAATCTCGGTGGATCCCAGCAACATCGATTTTACATACCCTCGGCCGCCGTTCCACCTCACGTGATACCGGCCTGGCATGACTCTTGGTATGGTGAATACGCCGTTTTCGTCGACGCGCGCGAACGCGCTCCCGCCAGATCCATCGATCCCTTGCAGAAACACCTGCGGCACGTTGCGGCGGGCCGGTGGCGTTTCTGCGGCCGGAGCGGGCGGCCTGGCGGCGTCGTCTTCGTATTGGACCTGACCGGTGATGTCGGCAGCCGGAATCATGCGCAATTCGATGCCGTCAATGTTGGAGTCGCCCACCACCACTTCTACCGGCGGCGCCGCCACGCTTTGGCCGGTGGGGCTATTCCATTGCGCACTGATGCGGAAGGGGCCGGGCGCCAGCCGCCACACAGCGAAGGTTCCGTCCTTTTTCACCGCTGCGCTGGAGCTCCAGCCGCCGTTCCTGGTGAAGCTCCAGCCCAGACCCTGGTTCTTGGCGGGCGGCCGTCCGAGCGTCAATATGACGTTTTCGGCGCCTTGCGGGATGCCCGTCACCTTGCCGCTGACCCGCACGATGGGGATGCGCACCAGGCGGATCTCGGTGCTGTCGGCTTCGGCCCCCGGCGCAACGTCGATGGTTGTGGCGCTGGCGGCATCGAGCGCGCTTGGGTAATAAGTCTCGCTGTAGTGCGCCTCTGCGGTGCCATCGGTGCGGATTTCGGGCGGGGTTTGCGGCTCGTCGGGCGTGGCTTTAATGCGGTATTTGCCGGGTGTAAGCCCGCCAATGCGAAACCGGCCCTGCGCGTCGGCGGTCGAGCCCTGCCCGCCGCGGCCGGATTCGGCAACGACGCTGCAGTTCTCTACCGGCTCTCCGTCTGCATCCACCACCGTCCCGGAAATGGCGCCGGTGGGAGTCAGCTTCAGCGTTAGATCGTCCTTGCGTTCGCCCGGTTTCAGCGCGAACCCGTCCGAGCGCCGGGGAGCAGAAATGAAGCCCAGCCGATTGGCCGAAATGATGTAGCTGCCTTCCGGCAAACCGGTGATGGAGAATTTGCCTTCGGCGGTGGTCATTGCGCCATAACGTTGCCGGGCGCCGCTGGTGTAGTGGAATAGCGTCACGTGCACCCGCGGCAACGGATCGCCGGTGAGTGCATTGACCACCACTCCTTCCACGCTGGCGGAGTTTTGATCGGCGGCCGGCGCGGTCTGGGCGAACGGCGCGGCGGTGGCCGCCAGCAGGAGAATCAGCGCGCGGGCATGGCATCGAATGGCGCCGCGCCGATGGCTACTGGCGAGGTTTCGCATCGGCATCCTCCTTCACCATCAGTGTTAGGTCCTTCACCTTGCGGTCGCCTTCTTTGATCTCGATTTCCTCAGCCGCCGCGGCGAGCTTCTTAGCGGTTTCGTGAAAGTCAATATCCTCACCGAGCATGAACGGGTCGAACGCCAGCAGCCGGTATTTGCCGGGGCGAATCCCCTGAAACCGGTATGTCCCATTCTCAACCGTCTTGGCGGAGTGCTCGAAATCGATATCCTTCGGGTCCGCGACCAGAAGCACCATTAACGGCATGGCGCCAACCGGTTCGCCGCCCTTGTCGAGCAGTTTGCCCGAAACCTGGCCGCCGTTGCGGCTGACCACGATGCGCAACGACGAACCCTGCGCGCCGCGCGAAAGATCCAATTTGCCATCGGGCGCCTCGACGCCATCCAGGCGGACCGATTTCACGTACGCATTTTCCGCCATGGGCGTGACCTGCACGCGGTAACGGGCCGGCGCGACGCCGCTGATGCGGAAGGCGCCACCTGAATCGATCTCGGTGGAAGGCGTTACGTCGCCGAAAGCAGCCGATAATTGGATGAGGCCCATTTGCATGGGCTCCAAGCTGACGGAGAGCTTTTCCGTGCCCGGGCCGCCCACAGTCTCCAGTTTTCCGGTCAGCTCTCCGCCCGGCGCCAGCACCAGGTTTACGCCGGTCGCGTCGCCTCCTTCCAGGCGCAGATCGACGGGCAGGCTGTAGAGGACGGGTTTCCCGAATAAGTGCAGAGCGTACAGCCGGTATGCGCCCGGCTGCATGTTGGGCAGCCGGAAATGGCCGTCGGGGCCGACGCCGGTGGCGCTGACGAGGTTGGTGTGCCACGGATCGTCTCCCTCCCGGAGGAGCATGACCGTGCTGGCGCCAGGCCCATCCGGAGCACCGCTGACCACGCCGCTGATGTTGAGGCCGCGCTGCTGCCGCGCCAGGTGGATATCGATGCCGGTAAGCTCGGCGCCTGGCGCGACCTCCACCAGCATCGCTTTGGCCTTGGCTGCCGCGCCGGGGTAATAGGTCTCGCCGTATGTCGCGTCGACAGTTCCGTCGGTGCGGATCTCCGGCTCCTGGCCCCTGCCGCCCCACGGTGACGCGACGATGTAATACTTGCCCGGCGCAACCCTGATCTGGAACTCGCCGCGCTCATCGCTGTTGCCGAAGCGGCCGTAGTTCATCGTCCGCTCGGACACGGCATCCGCGTGAACATTCGCTTGCACCGGGTCGCCGTTGTCGTCCAGCACCTGGCCGGAAATGGTCGCTTCCTGGGCCATCTCGATTTTGAAATCCGAGAGCTGCTGGCCCGGCTTGAGCGATACCCGTGGAATCGGTCCACCGCCCTTCGGCGGCATACAGAAAAAGCCACGCTGCTTGCCTTCGGCCATGTAACTTCCGGCGGGAAGGCTGGTGATGGAGAAATGGCCTGCGCGATCGCTCATGGCGCCGTATACCTGGCCGTCGGCAGAGGGGGTGGCGCTGGTAAAGCGGACATGCACGCCGGCCATGGGCTCACCGGTTGCCTGATTGATGACCACGCCTTCGATCGCGGCCGGTTGCGCGCCGAGGCACGCGCAACAGACCATAAGCAGCGCCGCCCGTTGCATCAATTCCGAATATACCGCAGCGGCCAACATGATCTTTCGCGCCAAACGCCGGCCCCGGCTGATGGAGCGGGCTGTCACGCCGGCAAGGAATTTGCAGCTTGGCTACACACGCGGCTTCGTGGATGGCGCAACGGTCTTGACCCGGTATAGCTGCGTCAGCGTGAAAACGAGCGTCGCCAGCGCGAGCCACGCGAACCAGTCGCCCAGCAGGAGAAAGACAGTGTCGTCGTGCGCGGCGGGCACGTCCGCCACCAGCGTGGCGAAGGGCGCGGAGTCGCTCCGGGCCTCTGCCAGGATGCGGCCGCGGTCATCGCTCACGGTCAGGTAGCCCTGCTTGGCTGCGCGCGCGATGCTGAATCCGTCTTCCACGCCGCGCATCACGGCGAGGTGGCCATGCGCGAACCGGTCCACAACGAAATCCCACGCCGGCACCAGCATCAGGCCGGCGCCCGCCTCGCCGTACTCCCGGGAAAGCGGCGTGAAGTCCATATCCTTGCAAATGGCCACGCCCCAGGTTCCGGAAGGCTGCGGCATGAGGGTCAGCGCGGTGCCGGGTTTGAACTTCGATTCGAAGGGCGGCAGCAGGTGGCGCTTGTGGTAACTCCGCAGTGGGGCTCCCGGTGCATACACGCGCGCTTCGTTGTATTTCAACGGCGGGGATACGTGGATCAGACCGACGACGATCCTGGAGCCGGTTTTGTCGGCCAGGGATTGGAAGAAGGCGTCGGTTTCGCCGGTTGCGGGATCCACGGCCACGCCGAGTTTCTCCGGCAGCACGATCACTTGCGCGCCGCGGGCCACGAGCCCTTCGGCGGCGGCGGCATAATCGCGGAACAACCGCGCGGTGCTGGCGCCCTCATCGGCCACATCCACGTTGGCCGGCTGGTCGGACGCGATGAGTCCCACCCTTACCCGCTGGGAAGCCGCCGGCAGCGCGAGGCGCACGGCGCCGAAGACCAGCACCAGCGCGGTCACTCCCAGCCCCGCGCCAGCGATGCGCAACGCCTGCTTGGGGGCCGTGCGGCGCAGGTCGAAGCCAATGGCGAGCGCGGCAGAAAACAGGAGCACCAGAAAACTGATGCCCCAGGGTCCGGTAACGGAGGCGAGCTGGAGGACAGGCAGGAAGTTCAGTTCTGAATAAGCCAGGCTGCCTGCCGTGCCGTGGGGCGTAGTGAGGTTGCGCAGGTACTCGAAGGAAACCCACGCCGCCGGGAAGGCCAGCAACGCGCTCCAACAGGCGCCGCGCCGCAGCAACGCGCGGAAGAGCAACACCGCCGCCGCAAACACCAGCGCCAGGATGAGGAAGATTGGCGCCCGCGCCGCGAGCGGCGCACGCAGCGTTGCGCTGAGGTAGTGCCACAGGTTGAGGCTGCCGGCAAGCCACGCCAGGGATGCTGCGGCCGCTGCGCCCCACCCGGAACTGCGCGCGGCGAAAAGCAGCAGCGGAAGCGGCGCGAACCAGATCAGCGGCCATGCCGGGTTAAGTCCGGTGCCGAACCAGACCAACACGGCGGTGGACACTACCGCCAGCAGCGCGGCACCGCCGCGCCGGTAGTCAGTTGCGAATGCCACGAATGTACCTCCTGAAGGAGCGCCGGTAAAGCGCGCGAAATCGAGCGGGGGACACGCCCATGCGTCCGCCCAGGTAGAGCATGATGAGGCCGTGGGAGAGGGCGCCCATCTCGAAGACGATCTCCCACGCGTCATCTTCGCGGAAATGGCCGCTCTCCATGCCTTCCCGCACCGCCGACACCATCCGATTGACGGTGGGGGAGCGGCCGGCTTTGAAGTCTCGCGGGTAGCGGCGGGCGCCTTCGCGCGGTTTGAGGAACATCAACTCGAACAGGCGGGGGTTCTCGAGCGCGTGCTCCAGGTAGATCTCCGCCATCTTGGTGAGCCGCTCGTCAATACCGCCGGAGAATCGCTTGCCTGCCAGCTGCGCGGCCAACTCCTCGAAGCCCTCGTTGGCCACAGCGTTCAGGAGGCCCGCGCGGTCCGGGTAGTGGCGATAGATCGCCATCGGCGTAATGCCCACCGCCTCGGCCACACGGCGCATCGTCACCGCCTCAGCACCCTCCCGGTCCAGCAGGCGGCGGGCGGCAGCGGCGATTCTGCGCGAGGTCGGAGGGGCAGTCACGTATACAGTGTATACTTAGCGGCTGAAAAAAGGCAAGGGCGCGAGCGAATGGTGGACCGGCAGGAAGGCGAGTTGGGAGGAAAAGTGCGGTTGGACTCTTTGCGGCGCAGCTGGGGTAAAAGGCTGAACCGTCTCCCGTGTTCAGGAGACGGCCGTGCCTGGCCTATTCCTTGGGGCGCGCTGGCGTGTCCGAAGTAACGTCTTTCAGCCCATCTTTGAAACCGCGAATGCCTTGGGCGAGCCCTTTGCCAAGTTCCGGCAGCTTTTGCGGTCCGAAAAACAGAAGGGCAATAGCCAGGAGCACAAGCAGGTGCCTGGGTTGTAGCAGATCCTCAATCATAATGGTCTTCTCATTGCCAGCGTAGCACGATTCAGCTATTAGAAATTGTTATGCAGCGCAGCCGGGACCATGGCAACGCGGCGCCGAAGCGACGGCCGGTCAAGCGCCCTGCAAGGCGCCAAGAGACTCAGCCGCCAATCCGCGATTCTTATTTCTTCCGCCTGACCTCGCAGAGCAAGTCCGAATGAATGTTGAGGCCGATATTGGTCATGTTGTAAACATGCTCACTGGCAACCAGCCAGACGATCTCGCAGATAGCACGTTCGGAATAATAGCCGGCCATGCGCGCAAAAGTGCCTGGGTCAACCTTCTTGGCTTTTGTCAGCTCTGTCACATAGTCCAGCGCCGCGCGTTCCGCATCGGTGAAAAGAGGGCTGGTGCGGTACTCGTCCAGCGCGTTGAATTTGGCTTCATTGAACGACGCTTGGATCACCATCGACCGGCTGATATCGATACAAAAAAGACAAACGTTGAGGCGCGCTACCTGTTGACGGATCAGCAGAACGGTTTCCGCCGGCAGCGTCAGCTTCTTATCCAGCTTGCCGATCTTCGCATAGAACAGACCGAATGCGGCCGGTAACCGCGCGGAATGCACTTTCAGCGGCGTAAGCACTTTGCCAAATTGCCGGCGTGTCATGGCATACGCCAGCTTCATGATCAACCCCTGAGGCTTTTCGATTGGAGAAAGGAATGTGTCCATATACGATTTTGATCCGTTGCCGGCGGCCGCCGCAAGGAAAGGCAAATGCGACGACTGGAGCGGATCTGCCGGCGGATCGAACTGCCACCGCTTCTGATGATAGAGTGTACCTTTCGGCTGGTCCGTTTCCGCCGGACAGGAGCAACGTCTTGATGGGTCACCACCGCCGCTTCCTTCTTTTTCCGCTGCTGTGCCTTCTGGCATCGCTGGGAATCTTTGCCCAGCGGCCGGGCTCGAGCGGCCAATACCCCGACAGCCTGCTTTCCGGTTTGCGCTGGCGCGATGTGGGCCCGATGCGCGGTGGACGCACTTATGCTGTTGCCGGCCACGCCAGCCAGCCCGACACGTTTTACTCCGGTTCCGTCGGCGGCGGCGTGTGGAAGACCGAGAATTCCGGCCGCACCTGGTTCCCTATCTCGGATGACGGCATTCCGATCGGCTCGATCGGCGCCATCGCCGTCGCTCCTTCGAATCCCAACATCGTCTACGCCGGCACGGGCGAGCCCGACATCCGCAGCCAAAACTCCTACGGCATTGGCGTGTTCAAGTCCACCGACGCGGGCAAGACATGGACCCATAGCGGACTCGAAGCCACGCGCCAGATCGGACGCATTGTCGTCGACCCGAAAAACCCGAATCGCGTTTACGTAGCGGCTCTCGGCCACATCTACGATGCCAACCCCGATCGCGGCGTTTACCGCTCGACGGACGGCGGTGCGACCTGGAAGAAGGTTTTATCCAAGAGCGACGATCCCAACAATGTGGGCGCAGTCGATCTCGCCATCAATCCCAAGAATCCGCGCGTGGTCTACGCATCGCTTTGGGCTACGCGGCGTCCGCCGTGGGCGGTGTATGCGCCTACCAACTTGCCCGGCGGCGGGCTGTACAAGTCCACCGATGGCGGCGACACCTGGAAGCAATTGACCGGCGGGCTGCCCACCGGCGATTTTGTCGGCAAGATCGGCATGGCGGTCTCACCCAGCAATCCCAAACGTCTTTGGGCGGTGGTGGATGATGTCGGCAGCGCCGTGCCGCGCGGATTCGCAGCGGGCCGTGGCGGGCGCGGTGCGGCGCCCGGCGAAGCGGAAGCCGGCAGAGTCCACCAGGGTGGGGGAGTCTACATCTCCGATAACGCCGGCGCCACCTGGAAACTGGTCAACGCCGAGAACCGCCTGTGGGGCCGCGGCTGGTACTTCGAAGCTGTGACCGTGGACCCAACTAACCCCGACCGCGCCTATGTCATGAACACGGCCACTTACATGACCACCGATGCGGGCAAGACCTTTGTACCGGTCAAGGGAGCGCCCGGCGGCGACGATTACCACCAGCTTTGGGTGAATCCCAAGGACGGCAACCGCATGGTACTCAGCAGCGACCAGGGCACGGTGGTCAGCGTGGATGGCGCCAGGACCTGGAGCACCTGGTACAACCAACCGACCGCGCAGATTTATCATCTGGCCGCCGACAATCGTTTCCCGTATTGGCTCTACGGCGCGCAGCAAGATAGCGGCGCTGTTGGCGTCAGCACCTGGTCGAACGAGGGCCTGCTCACATTCCGCAATTGGGAGCCCACCTGCCTGGCCGGCGAAAGCGCCACCGCTCTGCCCGACCCCAAGGACGGAAATATTCTGTACGGCGGCGGTGCGGGACGTTGCGATCAGTCGTTTAATATTGCCGCGCCGCCCGGCGGACAATTGCCTCTGCCCGATGCCAACGATCCCGACCGCAGAACCTGGACGCTTCCACAAGTCTTCTCCCAAGCGGATGACGCGCTTTATTACGCCAATCAATTCGTCATGCGCTCGCGCGACCGCGGCCGCACCTGGCAAGAGATCAGCGGCGATCTCTCGCGCGTGAAGCCGGCAGTGCCTGCCACGCTTGATCCGGTTACGGCCAAGGACATCGACCAGCCGATGAAAGACCGCTTCGGCGTAGTGTATTCGATCGGTCCCTCGCCCATTCAGGCCGCCACCGTCTGGGTTGGCACCGACGACGGCTTGATCTATGTCACCCGCGATGACGGCAAACACTGGGCCGATGTCACGCCGCCGGGGATGACGGCCTGGAGCAAGGTCTCGCAAATTGAAGCCGGCCATTTCGACGCCGAGACCGCCTATGCGTCGGTCGACCGCCACCGCCTCGCGGATAACGCGCCCTACATCTATCGCACACACGATGGCGGCCGGACCTGGCAGAACGTGGCTGGCGGCATCCCCGATGGCGCTTATGTCAACTCGGTGAAGGAGGATCCGCAAAGCAAGGGCCTGCTTTACGCCGCCACCGAACTTCGCCTGTACGTTTCCTTCGATGACGGCGCGCAATGGCAGTCGTTGCAGAACAACATGCCGGTCACCTCGGTTCGCGATATCGTGGTGCATGGCGACGATCTCGCGGTCGCCACCCACGGCCGCGGTTTTTGGGTGATGGATCAGATGACGCCGCTGCGCCAGCTTGCTGCGCAGGGTGCGCAGATCGTTTCCTCCAGCGTGCATCTGTTCCAGCCAGGTGAGAGCTACGCTATCCGGGCGGGCGGTATGAACGGCACACCCATGCCGCATGAGGAGCCGCAAATGCAGAATCCGCCCTCCGGCGTTGTGGTCTACTATTGGCTCAAGACCGCAGCCAGGCAGCCGCTGAAGATCGAGCTGCTCGATGGCACCGGCGCGGTGCGCGCCTGTGCGGCCAGCGACACGCCGGTGCGCCCGGTGGATACCGAAACTCTGGACGTTCAGGCGATCTGGCGGCAACCCGCGGAGCCGCCTTCCGCCGCTGCCGGAATGCATCGCCATGCCTTGGGGGGCCCCGCGGCACAAGGCCCCGGAGGTTTCGGGCGCGGCGCCGCGCCCGCACCGGCGCCGGACGCCTGCCATCCCAAAGGCGCAGCCGTGGAGGGTCAGCCCGCGAATGCGGAGGCGAGTGGACCCGGCGGTCCCGGTCGTCGTGGCGCCGCCGTATTGCAGCCCGGACAGTACACCGTACGCCTCACCGTGGACGGCCAGGTTTATACCCAGCCGGCCACCGTCAAACCAGATCCTCGCGGCACGCCCGGAGGCGACCGGCTAGAAACAGCGCCGGCTAACTGATCCCGCCCAGGCCGTGACCGAATGCCATCGCGGGTTACAGCCGGTGTAACTTCAGTGCGCGATGAGATACAAAGCGCTGAAGTAAGCAACCGCTAAGCCGAGAATGGTGACGCTCAGAGTCAGGAACGCGCGCCCAAAACGTTGTACCGCCGCGCCGCTCTGATGGTTGACTTCGTTCGCACTTAACAGGACTTTCATTGTGTTGGCCTCCCCTGCCGGCAGCGGCAGGCCCGGCTGCAGCTACGTTATCTGCCTGCCAGTTGGTCGCCCCTCACTTCCGCCTGCCGCTCCAGATCGCCCACCTTCAAACGGAAGGCGGCCACTCTGATCCCGTGCCAGACTCGCGGGTCGGAGTTGTTGTCCCCGAGTTGCAGCATACGCTGGACAAACGGCCGGGCACTCTCCGGGTCGATCGGGTACTCGGTGCCGTACTCAATCAGTTGGTCCAGCGTTCCCAAGTCCATCATCTTCGCCGTCACCATCGAGCGCATTTGCCTCTCGGCACGCTGTGGCCCGCTACCGGCAGGGAACACTCCCACTGCCGCCCGCACCACCAGCAGCAGTTCCTTTCCGCTTGATGCCTGCTCGGCCATCTGCAGAATCACCTCCTGTTGCGCCGCGGATTGCGGCGCCGCCGCGCTGGCAGCCATGTAAAGCTTCTTCATGGCAGCGCTCACCACCTGCTCCGCCTCGGGTGCAGGTGCCGCGGCGCTTCTCGCCGCGGTGTCGCAGGAAGCCAGGTTCCAGGCGACCATCAGCACAACTGGTACACCGCGAAAACGCCTCCACATACTGGGAGCGTACATCCAAATTGGATTTATGAACAGAGTTTTTTCACAGCTTGACGCAAATTTCAGCAAGGTATACGATTAAAAAGGCCTTTATATCCCGTTTCAGAGCCCCCTAACGGGCAATTTGTTGAAAAACACCACACCATGTCGGCCGTGAACGCACTCCGGCTCGCTGCCATTGCGACCCTCTTGACCGCCGGTCTCCACGGCCAAGAGGCGGCGGCACCGCGTTCCGAGGAGTGCGCCGGCTGCCATGATTCCGGCCCGCAGATTGGGAAGCGCCAGCCCGGAGTGCCTCCAGGCTTCCATGCGGCCGCCTTGAAAGCTTCTCCCCACGCCGGCGTCGATTGCGTTTCCTGCCACAGCGGCATCAAGGAACTGCCGCATCCGGAAAAAGTGGCGCCCGTCGACTGCGGCCAGTGCCACAGCGAGGAACAGAGCCAGTATGCCGCCAGCGTTCACGGCAAGAGGGCGGCGCTGCACGACCCCTACGCACCGAACTGCAAACTCTGCCACGGCACGCATGACATCCTGCCTCCGTCGAACATGAAGTCGCCGGTCGCCACCATCAACGTTCCGCGCCTCTGTGGCGGCTGTCACAGCGAGGACTCCGAGGTCAGCAAGACGCGCGCCATCCCGCAAACCAACATCTCCGAGAATTACAAGGACAGCATTCACGGCATCGGCCTCTTCCAGCAGGGCCTGACCGTTACTGCGGTCTGCACCAGTTGCCACACGGCGCACAACCAGCTTCCCCACACCGATCCCCGCTCCTCCATCGCCAAACAGAACATCGCCAAAACGTGTACCCGATGCCACGCGATGATTGAGACCGTGCACCGCCAGGTGATCCGCGGCGAGCTGTGGGAGAAGCAGCCGCACATGATCCCGGCGTGCGTCGACTGCCATGAGCCGCACAAGATCCGCAAGGTCTACTACACGGAGGGGATGTCCAACGGCGATTGCATGAGCTGCCATTCCAATCCCAACCTTCGAGCGACAGGCTCCGGACAGTCGTTGTACGTCAGTGCCGATGAATTGGCGCACTCGCGCCATTCCCGCAAAGCCTGCGTGCAATGCCATACCGGAGGGACGCCCTCCGAGGTCAGATCGTGCAGCACCATCAAGGACAAGGTAGATTGCTCCATCTGCCACGAAAACGTCGTGAACCAGTACCGCGAAAGCACGCACGGCACGCTGGCGGCGAAAGGCAGTCCGGACGCGCCTCTCTGCCAGGACTGCCACAGCCCGCATGGCACCCTGGGCAAGCTCGATTCCGCCTCGCCGACATATTCGCGCAACATTCCCGCGCTGTGCGCCAAGTGCCACCAGGCCGGGCACAAGGCCGCTCTCCGCTACACCGGCAAGCAGGACCACATCGTGGAACGATACCGCGAGAGCATACACGGCAAGGGGCTGCTGGAGGCCGGCCTCACCGTAACTGCCAATTGCGCCGACTGCCACACCGCGCACCACGAACTGCCGGGCAGCGATCCACGCTCCAGCGTCAACCGCGCCCGCATCGCCGACACCTGCGCGCAATGCCACCGCGGCATATACGAGTTATTCACCGCCAGCGTACATAGTCCCAATGTGACTCACAGCGGGAAACCGCTGCCGGTCTGCGTCGATTGCCACTCCGCCCACAGCATCGAGCGCACGGACCTGGCTGACTTCCGGCTGAGCATCATGGACCAATGCGGCCGCTGTCACCGGCAGATCACCGAGGCGTACTTCGACACGTTCCACGGCAAGGTTTCGAAGCTGGGATACCTGAAGACCGCCAAGTGTTACGACTGTCATGGCGCGCACGACATTCTGCCGGTCAACGATCCGCGCTCGCATCTAAGCCGGCGCAACATAGTTGCCACCTGCGGTAAGTGCCATACCGGCTCTCACCGCCAGTTCGCCGGCTATCTGACACACGCCACCCACCACGATCCGAAGAAGTATCCCTTCCTGTTCGTCACTTTCTGGGGCATGACCACGCTGCTGATCGGAACCCTGGTGGTCTCCGGGGCGCACACCGTGCTCTGGCTTCCGCGCTCGTTCGCATACCGCAAGCAGATCAAGAACGGGCGCGCGGAAGGTGGAACTTACGTGCGCCGCTTCCGGCGGTTCCATCGCAACCTTCACCTGATGGTCGTCTCCAGCTTCCTCGGACTCGCTTTGACCGGCATGATCCTGAAGTTCTCCTATGCGGGCTGGGCCAAGGTCCTGGCCCACCTGCTGGGCGGTTTTGAAGCGGCCGGCCTGATTCACCGCTTCTGCGCCTGCCTGACCTTCACCTACTTTGGGCTGCACGTGTTCGATCTGGTGAAGCAGCGGCGCGCCAGCGGCAAGAGCTGGCGCCAGTTTCTCGGCGGCGAAGAGAGCATGCTCTTCAACCGCCGCGACTGGCACGAGCTGGCCGGTTCCCTCAAATGGTTTTTCAAGCGCGGCCCTCGTCCGCAATACGGCCGTTGGACCTATTGGGAGAAATTCGACTATTTCGCGGTGTTCTGGGGCGTGGCTGTGATCGGCGGCACGGGCCTTATGCTATGGTTTCCGGAGCTCTTTACTCGTGTGTTCCCCGGCTGGGCCGTAAATGTCGCCACCACCATCCACAGCGATGAAGCCCTGCTGGCGGTGAGTTTCATTTTCGTGGTGCACTTTTTCAATACCCACTTCCGCCCCGAAAAATTCCCCATGGACACGGTGATTTTCACGGAAGGCATGCCGCTCGAAGAATTCCAGCGCGACCGTCCGCGGGAATACCGTCAACTGGTGGAGAGCGGCGAGCTGGATCAAATGATGATGCCGGCGCCCGCGCCCCGCGACGTGAAATTCTGGCGCCGCCTGGGTTTCACCGCACTCAGCATCGGCCTGGTCTTGATCGGTCTGATCGTGTACGCCATGCTCTTCGCCTATCGCTGAAGTGCGGCGCGTGCCGGGCTCCGGACGTTGACGCGAATCCTGCCTGTCCGTTACACAGGCGGAGTTGCAACGCCCGTCTATCTCGGGTCCGAGATCTCCATCGTGCCCGCCATCAGCGGCGGCTGAACGGTCGCGGTTCGCGCTCCGGCGGATCGGCGCTTCAGGCCTCTGCCGGCGGCAAACACCGCTGCGCTAACTGCGCCAGTTAAGGCCCACGTTCAACTTGTTCTTGGCGTATTCCAGGCTGCGCTCCAGGTCGAGGCGCTGCTGTTCTTCGAGCGCCTCGCTCATGATCGCCGGGCGCCGCTGTCCCGCCACGTCCTCGATCACCATGGCTCCCATGTAGGGATGGCCCGCCTTGGCCAGCGCCACGAAGCGCGCGAACTCCGAGGCCAGCGCCTTGGGAAATGCCTTCCAGAAATCCTGCTCCAGGTATGGGATCACGCGCGGCGGGCGGCCGGTGATGATCTCCAGTTGCATCGAGGCTTGCGGGCACCATTGGCGGAATAGCTCGACGAAGCGGACGAAGTCGATCTGACCATCGCCCAGCGCCACCCACTGCCCGGCCGCCCCGCGCGGATGCTCGAACAGCACCGAATCCCGTATGTGCGAAGTGATCACGTAAGGCGCCAGCACTTCCAGCGTCAGCAGCGGGTCTTCCACTACCCACAGAGGGTTGCCGGTATCCAGGTTGGAGCCCACGAAGTCCTTGCCGGATTCTTCGATCACGGTTTTCACTTCGCGCGCCTGCATGTCGCCATCGTGGTTTTCGATGGCAATCTTCACTCGCAGATCGAGAGCCTCGGAGCGCACGGAACGGAACACGTTGATCGTGTTCTCCATGTGCGCTTCGATGCCGGGCTCGCCGATCCGGTCGGCGCTGCTTCCCAGGTAACAGCGCATCGCCTTGGCGCCCACCGCGGCGGCCACGCGCAGCCCCTGCAGGACGCGATCGCGCGCCGGTGGTCCGTTCTTGGCAAAGGAATGGCTCGAGGGACAAATGCATCCGGTCCCGCCATCGACATGGATGTGCAGCCGGTCGGCCTGGTCCTTCACCTTTTGCAGGTATGCCGGATCCAGGCTCTCAAAGTCGTTCAGGCTGGAAATCTGTATCGTGTCGAGCTTGAGACCTGCGGCGTAACTCAGAAGCTGGGGAGCCTTCCAGCGGAAGGCGCGCAGCGAGTAAGTGTCGAACCCGAGCTTGATGGGCACTTCATCGGCGGCGGATAGCGGCGCAGCCATGGCCGTGGCGGCAAGCGTTCCGGGAACAGTCTGCAGGAACGAACGGCGAAGCATGATGTTACTGTATCGCAAACGCTGCCCGGCGCCCGGCCTCATTGTGCCCACGTGGGCTGGAATCCGGTGCCAAGGCTGCGCGCGGATGGTCTGGCCGCGCGGCTTGCCGCGGACTGTGGCGAGTGGGCGCGCGACGAAGCGAAGCGCGTGCTACTCGATCCGCTTCCCGAACGCTGCCATGTCCTTCGTGAGTATCGTTTTCGGATACTCGTTCGAGCCGCATAGCTTGAACGAACCGAAGTCTTTGTACCAGTCGCCATCGGGCGCGAACGGTTCGGACCTGACCCACTCCTGCAGCCGTCTCAAATCGCCGAAGGTGATCTCGCGCTGCTGGACCCGATCGAGCAGATGCTGCCAGAGGCCGCGAGGGAGGTCAGAAAACCGTATCCTTGGCAATCGCGCCCTTCCCAAAAACCGCGCGAACAAGATCTTTGCCGGCCTCATTCTTGCGAGCGGGCTCCTGCTCGTCCATAAACCGCTTGTAGGCGGCCTTGAGATTCTCCTTGGCATCGAGCTCGGCGCGGGCGCCACGTTCGGCCAGTGAAACCAGCGCTCGGCTCATGGTGAGATGACGCTGTTTCGCGACGCGGCGCACCGTTGCGGCCAGCGGCGCGGGGATCGTCACGCTTTGGCGCACGGCCTTCGCCTTGGGAGCGGGCGCCGTCCTCGTTCGTGTCGGCATGTTCCTATTGTACGGGCATCCACCACTGTGGTGCAGTGTGGGTCATGGGAGCAGGGCGCCGCAGCCGCGGCGCTCTCTCAACTCACTTCGAGGGCGCCGGCAGCCGCAGCTCGATTTCGCGCGTGTCGTCGGGCAGCGCGCGGATGTGTATCTCGGTGCGCTGCGGCGGTAGCGACTGGGGGAAGCGCTCGCCCCATTCGATCAGGACCAGCGCGCCGCTATCGATGATGTCATCGAGGCCGAGGCTTTCCAGTTCGCGGGCTTCCTCGAGGCGGTAGAGATCGACGTGATAGACCTTGCCGCGGCCGTACTCGTGGATGAGAGTGAAGGTCGGGCTCGAAACATCGTCCGGCAAAGCGGCGCCGAGACCGGAGGCGATGCCTTTGGCGAGCGTGGTCTTTCCCGCTCCGAGGTTGCCTATCAATAGCACCACGCCGCGCGGCAATTCGGCGGCAATGCGCTGGCCGAGGGCAATGGTCTCCGCTTCAGTCGAGGCGCGGTAGAGCGGCACACTCCTCCATCGCGGCAGGCAGGTAGTGGAGCAGATCGGAAGCGATCAGACTTCGCTCGCCGAGCGCACGCGCGCCAATCTGGCCGGCCAGGCCGTGCAGGTAGACCGCCGCGGCGACAGCCTCGTCCGGGTGCTGCGGGAATTGAGCCAGGAAGCCGGCGATCATGCCGGTGAGCACATCGCCGGTGCCGCCGGTGCCCATCGCCGGCGTACCGGTGGGGTTGATCCAGACGCGGCCATCGGGGAACGCGATGACGGTGCGCTGGCCCTTGAGCACCAGCGTGAGCCAATGCGCTTCGGCGAACGCGCGCGCGGCGCCCATGCGGTCGGCCTGTACCTCTGCAGTGGTTTTGCCGGTGAGGCGCGCCATCTCGCCGGGATGCGGCGTGAGCACGCGCACGCGCGGCGTGGGCGGAGCCTTAGCGATATCCACCAGCGCGTCGGCATCGAGCACGAGGGGTTGTTCGGCGGCTTCCATCAGGTTCGCCACCAGGATCGGGATCTCCGGTTGGCGGCCCAGGCCGGGGCCCATGGCGATGACCGTCTTGCCTTCGGCGGCGGCGGCGAGCGCGGCGTTGAGCCCGATGGAGCCGTGCGGCGTCTCCGATAGAGGTTCGGTCATCAATTCCGGCGCGTGCGCGGCGATCTGAGGGATAGCGGATTCGGCGGAAGCCACCGTCACCAGGCCCGCTCCGGCGCGCAGCGCGCCGAGCCCGCACAATGCGGCGGCGCCGGTTTTTCCGCGCGAACCGGCAACCACCAACGCATGGCCGAACGTACCTTTGTGACCGCCAGCCGGGCGCGGCATCATCACGCGCCAGAACATCGAGGGCTCGATCAAATCGATCTTCACATCGAGCAGCAGCTCCGGCGGGCTACCGATGGGCCGCACAATCAATTCGCCGATGGAGTCACAGTTCGGCGGCAGCACCTGGCCCAGCTTGGGCGCAGTGAAGGTAACGCAGTAATCGGCGCGCGCGATTTTGCCCAAGGACTCGCCCGAATCGGCTGACATGCCGGAGGGAATGTCGACGGCCACCACTTTCGCGGGCCTCAAGGAGCCGTTGATTTTGGCGATGGCCTGTTCGATCGCGCCGGTGGCCGGACCGTTGATGCCGGTGCCGAGCAAAGCGTCCACGATCAAAGTCGCACGGTAAGCTTCCGGCGGAATTTCAGTAGTAACCGGGCAACCGCAGGCGCGCAGCATCTTGTAGTTTTCGCGCGCGTCGCCGTGCAGATCCGCCGGATCGGCCAACAGCACGACAGTGAGCCAGCACCGCGGGAAACGGGTATGGATTTGCCGCGCGATCACCAGGCCGTCGCCGCCGTTGTTGCCCTTGCCGCACAGCACCAGAACGCGCTGCGCTTCCAGCGGGGCGAATCGTTCCGCCAGGAACTCCACGACGCGAAGGCCGGCATTCTCCATCAGGACGATGCCGGGGATGCCCATTTCGATGGTGCGCCGATCGACCTCGCGCATCTCGGGTGCGGTAAGAACTTTCATATGCGCCTTGCCACCACCATGGTCATGTCATCCTGCAATTCCGAGGAGCCTGTCCATTCCATCACGGCCTCCATGGTGCGCGCAATCAGCTCGGAGGAATCCGCGCGCGCATACTTGGACACCAGCTCCTTCAATTTGTCTTCTCCGAACATCTCGCCGTAGGCGTTTTCCGGTTCGACGATGCCATCGGTGTAAGCCACCAGCAGATCGCCGTGCTCGAGTGGGACGGTGCGCTCCTCGTAGCGCGCCATCGGGAACGCGCCTACCACGGTGCCGGTGGATTCGAGCATCTGCAGCTCGCCCGAACGCAGCAGGATGGGCGAAAGATGGCCGGCGTTGGTGTAGGTGAGCGAGTGGGTGTTTTCGTGATACAGGGCGAAATAAAAGGTGGCGTATTTCTCCAGGCTGGTGTTGGCGTAAAGCTGGCGGTTGAGGGTGGCCACCAGCTTGGCGGTGGAGAGTTGGCTCGGAGACGTGCCGTTGGTGGCGCCTAACTGCGTGCGCATGGTGGATTGGATGGTGGCCATCAGCAGCGCGGCCGAGATTCCCTTGCCGGCGACATCGCCGATGGCGAACGCGAGAGACTCTTCGGAGAGCGCCATGAAATCGTAGTAATCGCCAGACACCATGCGCGCGGGGCTGCAGACGCCCTTGAGCTCGAGCGTCTTGGTATACGGCACGTCCTTGGGAAAGAGCTGCTTCTGGACCTCGCGCGCGATGGTGAGCTCCGATTCCAGGCGTTCCTTCTCTTTGGCCACCACCATCAGTTGGCCGAGGTTGGATGTCATGGTGTTGAACGACGCGGCCAGTTCGGCAAGCTGGTCGCTGCCCTTGACCGGAATGCGGTGGCCGAAATCGCCCTGCTGGATGCGCCGCGTGCCGGCGTACAACTCATGCACGGCGCCGGTGATGCTGCGGCTCAACTGCACGCCGGCGACCAGCGAAATCAATTCCACCAGCAGGAACACGATGGTCACCACGATGAAGGCGCCCAGGTAGAACTCGGCCCAATCGAGCGTTTGATCGCGCGATTGAAAAATGGTGCCCAGCACGGCGGAAGCGCGCGTGTCGACGCGCAGAATGAGCACGCTATGCTCGTGCGGGGAGTGCCATCGCGGTACATCCACCGGGTACCAGCCGCGCAGCGGGAAGTCGAGAGCATTGCGCGCTTCCGGCGCGCCCGCGCCGCGCGCGTGGCCTACCAGGGGTGCGAAAGCCACGTCGCCCAGACCCGGCACCAGGCCGCTGAGCAGATCAATCGTCACCGGCGCCAGCACCGTCACTTCCTCGCCGTTCTCGATCACGTGCGCCCAGGCGTAGAGGCGGTCCTCGGTGCCCTCCCGCTTGACGATCAGCCCGGAGGCGCGCTTCCATTCGGCGGGCGGCTGCGTAAGGGTGTTGCCGTCCGGATAGCGAAACTCGCGCCGCCCGGTGATGAGCAGGGAGAACTTCGGAAATGCACTGAGGGTCACGGTTTCGAAACGGCGTAGCGCGGTGGCGGGGTCCGTCACCGGCACCAGCGCCAAAGCCTCGGCGGACCGCAGCAGCGAAATCTGGCGATGCCGCAATTCGGTGTCCACCAGGTACACGGCCATCTGCCCGATCACCACGTAAGTGGCGATGCCGGCCAGCAGCAGAATCAACACCACCGGCACCACGGCGATGAAAATGTAAGCGGCGATCAGGCGGTTGCGGAGGCGCCAGATGGCCTTGCGCAGGCCGCGGCGCGCCAGGCGGAAGCTCACCACCACGCCCAGCAAAAAGCACAGGCAGGCGAGCCACCACTGCGCCAACGGCGCGGCGCCGGTCAGACGCAAAACGACGTAGAGCAGCAGCAGAAGCACAAAAGCCTTTTCCCAGCGCCCAAGGCTCCGCCACGAGATACGCCCGCCTGGCTCCATCTTTCCAGACTAGCGTACCCGAAAGACAGACGGTACAATCTGGAGCATGCTTAGACACAGACTGGGAACGGGGATCCTGTTCCTGCTTTTGGCCACGGCCGCCTGGGCGACGGACATAACCGGCACCTGGAAGGGCGACGTATCCACCCCCGATGGCAACACGTTTACCCTGACTTACACCTTCAAGCAGGACGGCGCCAAGCTGACCGGCACGGTTCTGGGGCCGCAAGGCGACCCGCTGCCGCTCGACAACGGCAAGGTGGATGGAGAGAAGATTTCGTTTTCCGTGAAGGTGGATTTCAACGGCGGCACCACCTTTTCCAGCGAGGGCATCATCAACGGCGACGAGATCACCCTCAAAACGAAAGCGGATACCGGCGACATGGACATGCCGCCGATGACCATCAAGCGGCAGAAGTGAGGGCCTGTTGGAAAGCAAATCCCGAGAGGTTTCCGTACTGCTTAACGTAACTGGCAAGGAAAAAAGCAGCAGGGGCTAAAGCCTCATGATCGATGAGTCTTGTGGCCCGGCTGAAGCCGTGCCCTGATACAAGGCACAACGATTAGCCAGGCGAAGCGAGTGGGGCGCCGAACGCTCGGAAATGTTGAAACTCGATTGGCAGGCTGAAACCCGCGCTGGGCAGGTTGAATCGTGCCGCACCATGCGTGGCACGCCAAGTACCGGCGGCAAAAGACCGCCGGCGCTACAGGCCTGGCGTGAAATGAGCGTTACGCGAAATCGATGGCGGCGATGACCATTTGCGGCATCGCCTGATTCCAACTTTCCGGCACGTTGTCGAAGGCCAGCCGGAAGGGCTTCGATTCGCCGGGCGCGAGCTTCTGCATCTTGCGGCTGACGATAGCCACCCGCTCGCGCAGAATCACCTGCCCGTACGCATCGTAGAACACGCAGAAGATTTGCACGCTGCCGAGCACGCGGTTGCCGGTGTTGGCGATGTTGCCGGTGATTTCCACCACTTCCTGCTTGAGGTAGCTCTCATGCGCCTGCATGTTGGAGTTGGTGATCTTGAGGAAGCCATCGTGGATGTAGGCGCGCGCCGCGCCGGTCAAGGGTGGCGGCGCAGGAGGCGCTTGCTGCGAAAGCCGGTTCAGGTATAGGAACCCGGCCACGCCCGCGGCCAGCACGAGCACAACGACAATGGCCGCCGGGTGAATCGAGAATCGGTTGTGTTGCGGGCTGGCCGCCTGGTCCAGGCCCGCGGTTTTATTTGCCGCCAACGGTCATCTCTCCAATCTTGAGCGTGGGCGCGGCCGTGGAGCCGCGAAACTCGAGGTCATTTCCGACCTCTTCAACGCCCATCAGCATGTCTTGCAGCTTTCCGGCAATGGTGACTTCGGAAACCGCGTACGCCAGCTCGCCATTGCGTATCCACAAGCCCGCGGCGCCGCGCGAGTAATCGCCGGTGACGATGTTCACGCCCATGCCGATCAGTTCCGTAACGTAAAAGCCGTCGGCGATTCCCGCAATAATCCGCTCCGGCGGTTGGACGCCGCAATCGACGAAAAAGTTTCCGTGGCCGATGCCCGCGTTGCCAGCCAGCCCGCGCGAAGCGTTGCCGGTGGTCTTCATCCCCAGCTTTCGCGCCGCGTAAGTGTTCAGCAGGTAACTCTTCAGCACGCCGCGCTCGATGACCACGGTGCGCCGCGAGGCCACGCCTTCATCGTCGAAAGGCGAGGTGCCGAACAGGCCGGGGACAGTGGCATCGTCAATCAGCGAGAGCTTCTCGCTGGCCACTTTCTGGCCGAGCTTCCCGGCCAGAAACGATTCGTGCCGGTAGATGAGCATGCCGTGCACGGCCTCAAACAGGTTTTCGACCAGCGACGCGGCGGTGCGCGGCTCGAACACCACGGGCACCTTCTGCGTGGCGACCTTCACCGGATTCAGGCGGCGCAGGGCGCGCGCGGCGGCAGTGCGGCCGATCTGTTCGGGCGGCTCCAGCAGGGCCAGCGAGCGCGCCGAATGGTACCACGCATCGCGCTCCATCGATTCCCCCTCACGCGCCACGGGCACCACCGCCAGGGAACACGAGCTGGTGCGGTAATCGCCCGCAAAACCGCGTGAGTTGGCGAAAATGTGGCGCCCGGCGTAGCTGTCAAACGAAGCGCCTTCGGAATTGGTGATGCGCGGATCGGCAGCCAGCGCGGCATCTTCGGCGCGGTGCGCCAGCGCGACCCTGGCATCGGTATCGAGACCGTCGACGTCCGCCGAATAAAGGTTCAGGTCGCCAGTGAGCGCGCCCAATTCCTCCGCCTCCGGCAGACCGGCGTGCGGGTCTTCGGTGGTCACCTCCGCCAGCTCGATGGCCGACTTTACCAGGTGTTCGATGCCCTCGGCGGAAAGATCCGAGGTGTAGGACGAGCCGGTGCGTTTGCCAATCAGAATCCGCAGCCCGGCGGCGCGCGAGCCGGCCTCTTTCAGGTTTTCGAGTTCGCGCATGCGCACGTTGGCGGAAAACTCGTCGCCTTCCTCGATGGTGCACTCAGCGTCGCCGGCACCCGCAGCGAGCGCCCGCCGCACCACGTCCTGCGCCAGTTCGCCCAAATGGTTTTCGCCGGAAGGCATATTCTCAGGCTAACATCGTCTCGCGGGCAGCCCTCAGGACGCCAGCGGCTCGAAGCGTGCCTGGAAAAAGCGCAGATGCTTCGGCTCGTGGACCATGCGGAGGCCCCTGAGCGAGTCGCGCCTTTCGAAAACGCTCAGAACGGATTCAGCGGCCACGTCCATGTGGGCCTGCGTATAGACGCGGCGCGGGATGGCGAGGCGAACCAGTTCGAGGCGTGGCATGCGTTCCTGGCCGGTTTCGGGATCGCGGCCGGCGGAGACGGCGCCGCGCTCCATGGAACGCACGCCGGCATCGAGATAGAGGGCTGCGGCGAGCGTCTGTGCCGGATACTGCGGCTGCGGAATGTGCGGCAGGAAGGCTCTGGCATCGAGAAACACGCCGTGGCCGCCGATCGGCTGGACCAGTGGAATCCCCCAATCCATCAGCTTCTGGCCGAGGTAACGCACCTGGCCGACGCGCGCGCGGATGTGGTCGTCCTCGAGCGACTCTCCGATGCCGACGGCCACCGCTTCCATGTCGCGCCCGGCCATGCCGCCGTAAGTGTGCAGCCCTTCGAAAACCACCAGCAGATTGCGGGCGCGCTCAGCGATCTCAGGATCGCGGAGCGCCAGGAATCCGCCGATATTGGCGAGCGGGTCCTTCTTGGCGCTCATGGTGCAGCCATCGGAAAGGGCGCACAGGTCGCTGACGATCGCGGCAATCGAACGGCCGCGCTGGCCCGGCTCGCGCTCTTCGATGAAGTAGGCGTTCTCGGCGATGCGAGTGGCGTCGAGGATAATCCGCACGCCGTGGCGCTGTGCCATCTCGCGCACGGCGCGAAGATTGGCGAGCGAAATGGGCTGGCCGCCGGCCATATTGACCGTGGCCGCAATGCTGAGATACGGCACTTTGCCGGGATTGGCGGCGAGGATCTGCTCGAGTTTCTCGAGGTCCACGTCGCCCTTGAACGGATGGTTGCTCGATGGATCGTGGGCTTCGGGAACAATGATGTCGGTGAACCGGCCGCCGGCGAGTTCCTGGTGCATGCGCGTGGTGGTGAAATACATGTTGCCCGGAACCACATCGCCGGGCCGGATCAGAATCTGCGAGAGGATGTGCTCGGCGCCCCGGCCCTGGTGCGTGGGAATGACGTGTTCATAGCCGTAGGCGCGGCGGGCGGCATCTTCCAGGCGATAGAAGCTCTCGCTGCCCGCATAGGCCTCGTCGCCCAGCATCATCGCCGACCATTGCCGGTCGCTCATGGCGGAGGTGCCGGAATCGGTCAGCAGGTCAATGTACACGTCTCGCGAAGCCAGCAGAAAGGTGTTGTAACCGGCCTCCCGCAGCGCCCGCTGGCGCTCCTCCGGGGATGTCATGCGGACCCGTTCGACCACCTTGATGCGGAACGGTTCCGCCCAGCTTTTCTTTCGCTCCATGGAAACCTCCGTAGACTGATAGGATACGGGAAATGCAGAGGCCGGTCGAATGAGGTTTGGTGATATTCTTCCACCAGCGCGGTCATAGCACCCGGCCGATGTGCTGGAATTCCTAATGCGCGATCTCCGGCGTATTGAGGACGATGTTCTTGCGCGCGGCCGTGGTTTTCTCCACAAAAAGCAGGGCATCATAGGTCCGCGGTGCGTTCAGCGGAAACAGGACATGGGCCGCGTTCTCGGAGAATACGGCGCCGATGCTCCGTGTCAGGTGCGGCTCGTTCCACCACACCGCGACCGGCCCGGTCTTGGGGATTTGCCGCAGATCCAGTGCGAACAGGGGAATTCCGGTCGCGGCCAGGGTGGCATCCAGGCTGCCAGCGGGAGCCGGCGGCACGGTGAAATCGCGGAGCATCTTGCCCGTCTCCACCGCTCGAAAGGATCCCTGGTTGAAGGCAAAACCAAAAACGACCATGCTGTCGCCATACATCTCCCGCAGCCAGGATCCCATCGAGCGGTACTGTCCGCTGGTAGCCGTGCCGACGTGCCCGTTGTGCGCCCACACGACTATCTTCGCTTTCGGCGAGTTGTCCAGAATCCACTTGACGTTGCGCGCCATGCTTTCGTCGCGGGTGACCTGGTTGGCCCTCATCTGCATCGACTGCCAAACAACTCTGGCGTTCTGGATGGCCCACTCGACATCGGCGGCCGTGACGGAGCCTTTCCGATAAACCTCGTGCGATCCCTCGAGATGGCGCACCACGTCGCTCCAGGTTGCCGAAGCAACCTTGGCGTCCGTCGCATTCGATGGGGTTGCGGCCCCGCCTACGTACTTCATCTGCAGGCTGTGCTTTCCGCTGTGGAATACGGCGTCATCCGGCCGCACCTGGTAGCCGATTCCGCCGGTAAAGAACCCCTTCGCCGAATCCTCGAAGTCCAGATCGAGGACGCCGGTATCTGCGTAAGGCTTGCCGTCCAGCTCCACCGCCAGGCCGTCGAACCATGCCGACCCATCGCCGGTGAGGAGCGCGCCGAAGTTGATGTTTATGGTGCCGGCCGCTACGGGCAAATCGATGTCATACTTTTTCCAGTCCGTGGTGCCGGTCACTCCGCGATCCTGCATGTTGTCGAAAGCCAGAATTCCCGAGGCGCCATCGACGCGCCACCACAGCCCCGCATACCCGCGCGTGATTCCTTCGGTCTTGATGTAGCCGCTGTAATGTACGCGCTTGCCCGCTGCTTCCTTGACGGGAAAGTTCGCCGTGGCAAATCCGAAGCTTGCCCCCTGGGGCGCCTCCTGCGCATGGCTTGCCTGCTCCGACGCAAGGTGGAGCGCGGTCGAGTACGCCTGATCGTTTTTGGCGACGAAATCCTGCACGATCTCCATCGCCACCGTGGGCGTTTGCATGTCGAAGCCGGTGAATTCGACGCGTCCTTTGCCGGACTTGTTGAATTCCCTCATCCAGCGGATCATGTCCAGCACTTCCTCGGTATCCCACGTCCAGAAATACATGCCTTTCAGCAGCTTTTTGGGATCTCCGTTGCCGTTGAGGACGTAGTCGTTCAGGCGGTACGCTTCCGGCATGTTGGCTTCGATCGAAAAAATGGTGAAACCCATTTCGGTGGCGAGGAACTCCAGCATGCGGTGCTTGAGCTGGAAGAACTCGCGAGTGCCGTGGGTAGCCTCGCCCAGCGCGACAATCCGCGCATTGCCCACTACCTGTTTCAAAGGCTGCATGTCCGTGAAACCGTGGCCGGCCTCGGGGGTCTCGAGCCGGATGGCGTTGGCGCGCATCCACTCGATTACCGGCTGGTCGTCGGCGGACCAGGCGTACGGAGTAACCGCCAGCGCGAGCAGGATGCAGGGCAGAAGCCGCCGCGTCCTGGGCACGAGTAAGTGCCTCTCTATGTCGCTCATGCCCCTGCGCTCCTCCAGTTAGTGGTAGCGCAAAGCCGGGATGGGGTCAATGATGTTTGGCGAGAGGGGGCGAGCATGGGGCGATCTAAAGAGGATGCTGCAAAAGTCCGGAGAAGGTATTTTCGGCCGCCGATTAACGCTGATTCACGCTGATAAATCTGCTGACCCGTCCAAACGACTTTTCTGCGGAACGCAAGAGAGGCCGGCGTGAGTGCCCAGCAAAGCACGGAGGGGCTACTCAGCGCGCCAAGCGTCACCCTCGACGTCCATGAGTTCGGGCCAACCGAGCGCGTAGCCGACGGCGCGCTTCACCTCCGGCACGCGGCCCGCTGCGAGCCTGGAGATCTTCGCGTCTAGCGCCGCGCGAGGCAAGGTCCGCAGGTTGTCGCAGTTGGCCACGCACGGCTTCGCCATTCCTTCCCGGCGGCCCAGCGGAACCTCCACTGGGATGTGGCGGATCTTGGAGATCACTTCAGCCACCACGAACTTGTTCAGGTACTCGTATGCGCTGTCGCGGCTCAACAGCAGCACCGGCCGTCGCCCAGCGGGCGCGGGCAGGTCGGCCCACCAGATCTCGAATTGCTTCACGCCTTGAATTCCTCCGCGGAGGACCAGTCGTCGGCCTCTTCCGCCGAGTCGGGCTGCAGCCGATAGGCTTCCCTCATGCGCGCGAACTCATGGTTACGGATGGCTTCTTTCACTGCCTCGCGAATGAACTCGGCCCGCTTGCGTTTTCGCGCTGGAGCAATCCGTTCAAGCTTCTTGGCGGTCGCATCGTCGAGTTGAATCAAGACAGATGGCATATCTATTTCAACTATAGCATACTTCTATATAGAGCATCAATAGCATGCCTATATAGAGACAGAAGGACGCCTTGCGCATCGCAGGCCGAGGGCTGTATGGCTTACCCCGTTCCACCCACTGTCATCCTGTCGATCTTCAAAGTGGGGATGCCGACGCCGACCGGGACGCTTTGTCCTTCCTTGCCGCAGATGCCGATGCCTTCGTCGAGGCGCAGGTCGTTGCCCACCATGCTGACGTATTTCAGCGCCTCTGGGCCGTTGCCGATGAGGGTGGCGTTGCGCACCGGCCGGGTCAGTTTGCCGTCTTCGATAAGATAGCTTTCCGAAGCGGAAAACACGAAGTTACCGCTGGTGATATCCACCTGGCCGCCGCCGAAGTTGGCGCAGTAGAGCCCCTTGGGCACGGAGCGGATGATGTCGGCCGGATCGCTTTCGCCCGCCAGCATGAAGGTGTTGGTCATGCGCGGCATGGGGATGTGCGCGTAGCTTTCGCGGCGGCCGCTGCCGGTGGAAGCCGACTTCATCAGGCGGCTGGAGAGCTTGTCCTGCAGGTAGCCGGTGAGCACACCGTTCTCGATGAGCACGTTGCGGCGCGTGGGGTGGCCTTCGTCATCGACGTTGAGCGAGCCGCGGCGGTGGGAGATGGTGCCATCGTCGATGACGGTGCACAACTCGCTCGCCACCCGCTGGCCCATGCGGCCGCTGAAGGCGGACACGCCCTTGCGGTTGAAATCCGCTTCGAGCCCGTGGCCGACGGCTTCATGCAGCAGGATGCCCGGCCAGCCGGGTCCCAGCACCACGGTCATTTCACCGGCCGGCGCGGCCACGGCGTCGAGCATCGCCACCGCTTCGCGCGCGGCTTCGCCGGCGAAGTGCTCGGGCGTTTTCTCGCGGAGAAAGAAATCCAGCTCGACGCGCCCGCCGCCGCCCGCGTGGCCCCGCTGCGGCGGCCCGCCATTCACCCGCGCCAGGGCGGAGACGCTAAGGCGCGCCAGCGGCTGGCGGTCCAGCGTCAGCACGCCTTCGCTGGTCGCCACCATCACTTCGCGCAGATTGTCGGCGTAGGTTGCCTGCACCTGGAAGATGCGGGAATCGTAGGCGCGCGCGGCGCGGTCGGCGCGCTTCACCAGTTCCACCCGCTCGCTGAAGGCGGTTTCGGTGGGCGCTACCAGCACCGGGTACAAATTGTGCGGCTGGCCTTCGCTCAGGCTCACCTTATCCACATGGCCGGGGCCCCGGGCGATGTGCGCCGCCACGCGCGCCGCTTTGCGGATCTTCTCCGGGGCCAGGTCGTCCGAGTAGGCGTAGCCGGTCCGCTCCCCGGCAATCACGCGCACGCCAACGCCCACCGAAACTCCCTGGGCGGCGCTTTTGACCATCGATTCGTCGATGCTGATCGAGCTGGTGAGCAGGTATTCGAAATACAGGTCCGCGTAATCGCCGCCGGCGGAAAGCGCTTCGGCCAGGTAGCTTTCCAGGTCGCCGCGCGCGATCTGGAAGCGGCCGGGGAAAATGGACTCTGAGAAGCGCATGTCTCTAGGCTATCATCGCCGTTCGGGGTATCGCATCAAACGCGAAGGCCTCGATCAGCAGTGCAGCGGCCTGCCTGCCTTACCGCCCCTCGTTGATGGCCGCCAGCACCGCGCTGACGCGTTGCGGTGAGCCTTTGAAAATTCCCACCGGCGGCTGGCGGAAGCTCAGCATGTGCCGGTAGATGACATCATCGAGTGTGGAATTGATGCCCCAGCCGCCGAGGTATTGCAGGCGAAGATCGCGGTCGCGGTTCAGCTCCGCGCCGGCGGTCCAGCGGCCTAAATCCGATTTCTGTCCGGCGTAAGTGCCGAACAGGTCGGCGGCGGAATAGACGCCGACCCCGCCGAGCGATGCCACCACCGGCCGGTAGTCGGGGCGTTCCAGACGCGCTTCCACCGCATCCAGATCGATGGAGAGCGGGCCGGCCTGGCCGAGCAACACCATGTCGTAGCCGCGTCCATCCACCGTGTTGGCCCACACCGTGCCGTAAGGGAACGACGCGAAAAAGGTCGCCACCTCGCTGCGCACGGTGCGCTCGTCGCTCTCATAGAGCGGCACGTAGAGCGAGAAGAAGCCGCCGGGATTGAGGCGCTGCTTTATGGCATCGAAGTACTCTTTGGTGTAGAGTGCGGCGGTGCCTTTGACGAAGACGTCGAGCGGGTCGGAGGCGACTATGTCGAACTTCTCCGGCGTGGTCAGCACGTAGTGGCGCGCATCGTCGAAGACGATATGGGTGCGCGGGTTGTACAGCACGTCGTAATCCTGCTGCCCGAAGTAGCGGGTGGAAGTGGGCGGAATCACCGGCTCGATTTCGCACACGGTGATGGTTTCGATGCTCGGATAGCGGGTGAAAGTCCCGGCCGAAACTCCCGCGCCGAAGCCGATTCCCAGCACAGAGCGCGGGTGCGGGTGCAGCAGGGCGGGCAGATGGCCCACCATTCGCTGGAGCTTCATGTCGTAAGGTTCGGTGGTGGCCTCTACATGGCCGTTGACGTCGACTTCCAGGTTGCCGTCGCTCCAGCGCGTGATGGCGACGGAGGAATTGATGCCTTCGGCGGTGTAGAGCAGGGTGGAGGATCTGAGATTGACCGCCGCTCTGCGGCCATAGGCGATGACTTTCCCGGGGAGCGGATCGACCCACGCGGCCAGCCGCGCCGCCATCAGCACGGACACCGCCAGCGCGGCGGCAAGCGGAATCGAGCGGCTGCGGCGGATGCATGGCACCAGCGCGAAAAGCGCACCGGCGAAGCAGGCGGCGAGCAACACGCGCTCGGTCTGCCGGGTGCCGATGGCGGGCACCAGCACCAGGCTCACCAGCAGCGCGCCAAGGATGGCGCCGAGCGTGTTGGCGGCGTAAATGCCGCCCGCCACGCGGCCCGAATCTTCACCCGGTTCGGCCACGGCGGCGCAGGCCAGCGGGAAGCTCGCGCCCCAGAGCAGCGTCGGCGGCAGAATGGCCCACAGGCAGCGGGCCAGATCCAACTGAAAGATGAACCAGGGACTGGAGGCGAGCAGCGGGTCGATGGGCCAGTATGGCAGGGAATCGGCGATGATGCAGGCGGTCCAGGCGATGCCGCCGGCCAGCAGCACCTGGCACCAGCCGAGCGCCAATTGCGGCCGGACGCTGCGCACCATGCCCGAGCCGATGGCGCTGCCGATGGCGAGGCCGATCAGGAAGACCGCCAGGATGATGGAGAAGACGTAGACCGTGGAGCCGAGCAGCATTGCCATCAGGCGCGTCCAGACCACTTCGGCGCCGAGCGCGGCAGCGCCCGAAATCGCGATGGTGATGTAGACCGGCCAGTGCCGGGCCCATAAGCCGGATCGCCGCGGGGCGGCCGGCGCGCTCGGGACCGGGGCCGGCGTGCGTTTCGAAAGAGCGTAGCTGGCCGCCGCCACGGCCAGGTTGACAGCTACGGCGAACCAGGTGGCGGTGGCGGTGTTGTACAGGCGCAGCAGATAGAAGCCTGCCAACAGGCAGCCCAGCACGGCGCCGGCGGTGTTAGCTCCGTAGAGCGCGCCCCACCAGGATGCGGCGGCCGGCGTGGATTCCACCCAGCGCGCCAGCGCCGGCAGCGACGCGCCCATCAGCACCGTGGGCGGCAGCAGGCAGACGGCGGCCAGTGCCGCGCGCAGCAGAAAGCCCGGCATGCCGTGCTCCGCGCCGGCGATGTAGACGCGGTCGACCAGCGGAATACCGGCCAGCGCCAGGGCGGCGAATGCTGCGATGCCCAGCTCCAGCGCCGCGTAAATCCGCAGCGGATGCACCGCCGGCGCCACGCGCGGCAACGCCAGGCTGCCGGCGCACAGGCCGCCCATGTAAGCCGCCAGCAGGAAGCCGAGCGAAACCGCCGTCGATCCGATGGCGAGCTGCAGCAGTTGATACCAGACGATTTCGTAGATCAACGCCGCGCAGCCGCTGGCGGCAAACAAAACCAGCAGCAACGGCAGGCGCCGCGAGGCGCGGGGCGGTTGAGGCTCACCCTGCATGGAACGTCAATCATACTCCAGGGCGCAAGCTTGGCGCCGGAATACGCGCCCGCGGCCCGTGCGCTAGATTTAGCCGACTACCCGCGCGAACGGTTGGTCTGTCGGTCCCCTGGTATCCTTGAAAGTACAAAAACGTGCTGCGGCCTATCCTATTGGCGGTCGCCGGACTCGCGGCTCTGACGGCGCTCAACGCATTCCAAAAACCGTTCCGGGAATATCCGGGGATCGAATACTCGAACTTTCCCATCCCGCCCGATTACCAGGAGAAGACGGAGTGGGTGTTCGCGCGGCTGATGTACCCGCCGGTGGGCCGCTACTATGGCGGCGTCGAGTTCAACGGGAGCTGGAAGAACGGCGGCTCGAACTGGACGATGGACTATCCGCGCTCCGACCGTCACCTTTCGCAGGCGGTGCGCCGCCTCACCCGCATCCACGCACGGAGCGTGGAGGAGCCTATCGACCTTGATGACGACGGCGACGTGTTTGACTGGCCGTGGCTCTATGGCGTGGAAGTTGGACACTGGAACCTCACCGACGCGCAGGCCGCGAAACTGCGCGAGTTCCTCCTGCGCGGCGGCTTTTTCATGTGCGACGATTTCCACGGCGCCATCGAGTGGGAAGTCTTCGCCGCCAGCATGAAGAAGGTTTTTCCCGACCGTCCGATCGTGAATATCGACGATTCCGACCCGATCTTCCACACCATCTATGATCTCAGCCACCGCTACCAGGTGCCCGGCGCACTGTACCTGGAAACCGGCAAGACTTACGAAAAAGGTGAGACCGGCAAAACGCCGCACTGGCGCGCCATCTACGACGACAAGGGCCGCATCATGGTCGCGATGTGCCACAACATGGACCTGGGCGATTCGTGGGAGCACGCCGACAACCCGCAGTATCCGGCGCGCTTCTCCGACCTAGGCATACGCCTGGGCGTGAACTACATTGTGTATTCGATGACCCACTAACAGGGAAGGACAACATGAACTGGAGCATGACGGGAGCCATTCTGCTGGCTCTGGCCGTGGCGTTCGGCGCCTTCGGCGCGCACGAGCTCAGGCAGCGCGTGGACGCCTACCGGATGAGCGTCTACGAAAAGGCCGCGCTCTACCACTTCCTGCACGCCTTGGGAATTCTGATCGTGTCCATCCTGCCGCGCGCCGGTGCGCTGCCGGAAGACGCCGCAGGTACGGTATGCGCGGTGCTGCTGGCGGGAATCGTGTTCTTTTCGGGAAGCCTTTATCTATTGGCCATCACCGGCAACCGCTGGTTGGGCGCGATCACGCCCATTGGCGGGGTTGCGTTCATCGTCGGCTGGTTGCTGCTGGCCTGGCGGTTGCGAAGGTAGCCTCTCGAATCCGCTTTTTTGACATCGCAAATTGCGATGTCAAAACAGGCGCGCTACTGCCGCTGGTGCCGATAGCCGAACTGAGCCCCACGGCAAAGCCTCTGCGCGAGGATGAGATCCGCTATAGTTTGTTTTGGCGATACGGGCGCTGCAAAAAACCAAGCGGCTTTCCTCGCCTGGCGGGCGGCTGCCCGTGCCGGTGGGCTTGATCGAGCGGAGGATTTATCTCATCCGCGGCCAGAAGGTGATGCTGGATTCGGATCTTGCCGAGATCTATGGTGTGCCCACCTTCCGCCTCAATGAAGCCGTCAAGCGCAATCGCAAACGCTTCCCTTCGGATTTCATGCTGCAGCTCAACCGCGAAGAGGCAGAGTTTTTGACATCGCAAATTGCGATGTCAAAGGCGGGCCGCGGCGGACGCCGAACGTTGCCGTACGCGTTCACCGAACACGGCGTGGCGATGCTTGCCTCGGTGCTCAACAGCGATCGCGCCGCGCAGATGAACATCGTCATCATCCGCGCGTTCGTGAAATTGCGCGAGGTGGTGGCAAGCCACAAGGAACTGGCTCGCAAGGTCAGCCGGCTCGACGCTACGCAGAAGCGCCAGGGATCGATCATCCTGGCGGTGGTGGAAGAAATTAAGAGGTTGCAGCAAGGGCCGCCGGCGACCAGACGCCGCATTGGCTTTGTGGCTGACAACTAACATTCGCCAACACTGCGCCGTGTTTCGTGCTCCGGCTTTTGCTACTCTCATCGTTTCATGTCACACAACGACTTTAACCTGCTGGCGGCGGCGCGCCAGGAAATGATCGACCATGGTTTCGCGCCCGACTTTCCACCAGAGGCCGACCGGCAGCTTGCGGCCATCCGGCCGGGCATCCAGCCAGGCTCGGACGCAAGCTTGCGCGATCTCACCGGCCTGCTGTGGTCTTCCATCGATAACGACGATTCGCGCGATCTCGACCAGATCGAATGGGCGGAACGCACGGGCGAAGGCATCCGCGTGCTGGTGGGCGTCGCCGACGTGGATTCGCTGGTGGACAAGGGGACGCCCATCGATTGCCATGCGGCGCAGGAGACCACCACGGTCTACACCGGAGTCCGCACTTTTCCCATGCTGCCGGAGCGCCTTTCGACCGACCTGACTTCGCTGAATGAAGAGCAGGAGCGCGCGGCGGTGGTGATCGAGATGGTAGTGGCCGCCGATGGAGCGGTCGCCAAGAGCGGCATCTACCGGGCGCGCGTGCACAACTGCGCCCAACTCGCTTACAACGCGGTGGGCGCCTGGCTCGAAGGCACCGGCCCATCGCCCGCGAAAGTCGCCGCGTCCGCGGACCTCGCCGCGCAGCTCAAGTTGCAGGATGAAGCCGCCGGAATCCTGCGCGAGGCGCGCCACCGGCTGGGCGCGCTCACCTTCGACCGCTTGGAAGCGCAGCCGGTGTTCGTCGATGGCAAGGTGCAGGACATTACCGCCCGAGCCGCCAACCGGGCGGCGCACCTGATCGAAGACTTCATGATTGCGGCCAACGAAGTGATGGCGCGCACCCTCCGCGACGCCGGGGTCTCTTCGATCCGCCGCGTGGTGAAAGAGCCGGAGCGCTGGCCGCGCATTGTGGAGCTGGCGAAGCAATACGGCGATACGCTGCCCGCCACGCCCGATCCGGGGGCGCTCAACGCTTTCCTCCTGCGCCGCAAAGCGGCCGACCCGGTACACTATGCCGATGTCTCGCTTTCGGTGCTGAAGCTGATGGGGCCCGGCGAGTACGTGCTGATGCGGCCGGGCGATCCGCCGCAGGGACACTTCGGCCTCGCCGCGCATGACTACACGCATTCGACGGCGCCCAACCGCCGCTTCGCCGACGTCGTGACTCAGCGCCTCATCAAGGCGCACGCGGCCGGGACCAAGGTAGGTTACGCGGACGACGAACTGGATGGGATCGCGAAGAACTGCACTCTGAAAGAGGATGCCGCGCGCAAGGTGGAGCGCGCCATGACCAAGCGCATGGCGGCGGTGGCGCTGCAGCACCGAATCGGCGAGAATTTTCAGGCGGTGGTGACCGGCAACACGCCCAAAGGCGTCTTCGTGAGGATTTTCAATCCGCCGGTGGAAGGCAGGCTGATGCGCGGTGAGCATGGGCTCGACGTGGGCGACCGCCTGCGCGTGACGCTGTTGAGCACCGACCCGCAGCGCGGCTTTTTGGATTTCGGTAGAGTATCTTAAATGGACGACAAAACCGCTCTGCTACGACACACGCTGGCGACGCTGGCCTACCGTGGAGGCAAGGCGCTGCGCGGGGCGCCGGCCGAATTCGCCGCGTTTCGCATAGGGGAACCGCCGCGCACGCCGGGGCAAATCCTGGCGCACATCGGCGATCTGCTGGATTGGGCGCTCTCGATGGCCAATGGCGAGCAGGCTTGGCACGATTCGCCGCCGCTCGCCTGGGAGCAGGGCACAGCGCGCTTTTTTGCCGCGCTCGAAGCCTTCGACCGGCGTCTGGCTTCCGATCAACCGCCGGCGTGTTCGGCCGAAAAGCTGTTCCAGGGCCCGATTGCCGATGCGCTGACTCACGTCGGCCAGATCGCCATGTTGCGCCGCCTGGCCGGCTGCCCGATGCACGGCGAGAATTATTTCCTGTCCGACATCGTCGCCGGCCGCGTGGGCGCCCAGCAGGTAGAGCCGGTGGCGGAGTTCTAGGCCACTCACCGCGAGATTCGGTTTCGCCTTGACACCTCTCCCTCACGGTCCCGGCTCCGATGCTTTTCAGAGGTGCGACGGTGAGGGAGCCAGTGACCTGGCCTGAAGGGCGGTCAGGAAATAGCCAGCGCTACGCTCTGGGCCGCTCGCGCCTGCCGCCACATCTCGATATAGGGCGCCAGGTCCCGCATCATGCCGGCGAATCCGTCGAGCGTCAGTGACTGCGCGCCGTCACTGACGGCCTTTTCCGGATACGGGTGCACTTCCACGATCAACCCGTCTGCTCCTATGGCCACGCCGGCGCGCGCCAGCGCAGGCACCAGGCTGCGCTTGCCGGTGGCGTGGCTGGGGTCGAGAACCACCGGCAGGTGCGTCAGCTCGTTCAATACCGGCACGGCGGTGATGTCGCAGGTATTGCGCGTAGCGGTTTCAAAAGTGCGGATACCGCGCTCGCACAGAATCACGTTCGGGTTGCCGTGCGCCACGATGTACTCGGCCGACATCAGCAGTTCCTTGATGGTGGAGCTCATGCCGCGCTTGAGCAGCACCGGCCGGCCGCAGCCGCCGAGCGATTTCAGCAGCGCGAAATTCTGCATGTTGCGCGCGCCTACCTGCATGCAGTCGGCGTACTCCGCCACCAGCTCCACATCGCTGTCGCTCATCACTTCGGTGACGATGCCCAGCCCGGTGGCTTCCTTCGCCTTGCGCAGCAGCTTCAACCCCTCGAGTTCCATCCCCTGAAAATCGTAGGGCGAGGTGCGCGGCTTGAACGCTCCGCCGCGCAGTACGCGGGCGCCCGCGGCAGCGACGCCTTCCGCCGTCTGCATGATCTGCTTTTCGCTTTCCACCGAACACGGCCCGGCCATTACGATCAATTCGGCACCGCCGATTTCAACCCCGTTCAGCTTGATGGCGCTGCGTTCTTTTTTGAATTCGCGGCTGACGAACTTGTACGGCGCCGAAATGCGCACCGCCGTCTCCACGCCCGGCGTGGCCTCGAGCGATTCCAGGCAGGCCGTGACGTCGCCAACCCCCACTACGCCTATCACCACCCGCTCCTCGCCCACAATCGAGTGGACCTTGTATCCGAATTCCTGGATACGCTCGCAAACGTGCTCGATTTCTTCCTTGGTGGCGTGCTGCCGCATCGAAATGACCATCGTCGTTGCCCTCTAAAACAAAAATGCCCGCTCCTTGGAGCGGGCCGGTTTCGAAAATCCATCAACGCCTGACGCAACCAACGCCGCTCTACCGGATCTGGCTAAACCAGAACCGGCCGCTAAACGAGCTGGCGTAATAGCGTGACATCGAAGTTTCACTCTACACTAAGTGGCCGGGGCGGAGCAAGCGAAGGGCGGAGCAACGGCAGCCGATCTCCGTAGGGGCCGGGCATGCCCGGCCCGCCGTCGCACGCGGGCACACTACCCCGGGCATGCGCATGCCCGGCCCGGCCCGCCGCCGCAGCCGGTTATAATTTCGTGTTGACACCGAAAACCGCATTCCTTTTTCCTGGCCAGGGGTCGCAGTACGCCGGCATGGGCAAGTCGCTCGCCGATCGGTTTCCCGCGGCGCGGCGCACTTTCGAGGAAGCCGACGATGCGCTCGGCTTCGCCCTTTCGCGCCTCTGCTTCGAAGGCCCCGACGATCAGCTCAAGCTCACCGAGAACCAGCAGCCCGCGTTGCTCACGGTCTCCGTGGCCGCCTGCGCCGTACTCCGCGAGCGCGGCATTGTCCCCGATTTTGTGGCCGGCCACAGCCTGGGCGAATACGCCGCGCTGGTGGCTGCGCAAAGCCTCCGCTTCGGCGACGCCGTCCGCCTGGTCCGCCATCGCGGCCGCTACATGCAGGAGGCCGTGCCTCCGGGTGTGGGCGCCATGGCCGCCATCCTCCGATTGCCGGAAGGCAAGCTGGATGCGATTCTCGCCGAAGCCGCGCAGGGCGAGGTGGTCAGCGCCGCCAATTTCAATTCGCCGGACCAGGTGGTGATCGCCGGCCACGCCGCCGCCGTCGAGCGTGCCATGGCGCTCGCCAAAGCCGCCGGCGCGCGCCGCGCCGTGCCCCTGCCGGTGAGTGCGCCATTCCATTGCGCCCTCATGAAGCCCGCCCAGGAGCGGCTGCGCGCCGATCTGGATGCGACCGAATTCGCCGATCTCGCCTGCCCGCTGGTCAACAACTGGCAGGCACGCGAGATCCGCACCGGCGCCGAAGCTCGCGAGGGCCTCTATCAACAGGTGCCAAACCCCGTGCGCTGGGTGGAAAGCGTGCGCCTGCTGGCCTCGAGCGGCGTGGAGCGCGCCTTTGAGGTCGGGGCCGGCTCGGTGCTGGGCGGCCTGGTGCGCGCCATCGCGCCTGGCATCACCGTCGCCAAAGCCGGCGAAGCGGCCGATTTCGAGACCATCGACACGTAAAGAATCACGGCCACAGATGAACACAGATAAGAAATTGAAGGCCTTGGTTTCTTGTTCTCCTATCTGCGTTCATCTGTGTTCATCAGTGGCTCGATATCTGCGGCGGCCCTACTCCAACCCCGCTTGCGCCAGCATGGCCAGAAACTGCCGCTGGGTTCGCATGTCGATTGCCTGCGCTACCAGCTTGCCCTCGCGATCGTACACGAAGCTCTTCGGGATGCCTTCCACCTGGAACATCTCGTTCACCTTCCGCCCCGGATCGAGCAGAATCGTGTAGCTGATCTGGTGCTCGGTAATGAACGGCTTTACCTTCGCGGCGTCTTCGTCGGAGATCGCGAGAATCACCAGCCCGCGCGGCGAGAACCACCGATATAGCGCCTCCAGGTCGGGCATCTCTTTGCGGCAGGGCGGGCACCAGGTGGCCCAGAAATTCACCAGCACCACTTTGCCGCGCAGGTTCTGCAAGGTCCAGCCTTTTCCCGTCAGGTCGGTGAGCGTGAAGTCCGCGGCCTGGCGGCGCTGGTCGTCGGCTTCCAGCTTGCTCATGGCGGCGGCGAACTGCGGGCTGTCCGATGATGCCTGAATATGCTCATACCTCACGAGCTGCGCCAGCGTCACATACGCCATGTCGGGCTCGCCGTGCTTCTCCGCAGGCGGCTGCTCCTTCAGCGCCTGTGCCAGTGTGGTCGCCACCTCTTGCAAGGTGTCGTGGCCCGGGTCGCCTTCGGTGGCCAGGTTGGCGAGCTGATCGGCCAGCAATTCTTTGTGTGAAGCCGCGGCCAATTGACGAATCTGTAGCGCGAGCTGCAGGGTCGCTTTCGCCCGGTCGCTATCGCTCAGGCTGCGCAGGCTGCGCAGTTGCTGAACGACCGGCTTCTCTGCGTCACTCCAGGCAATGCGGTTCTGCGCCGCCAGCGTGAGCGGACCGGCGAACAGCGCGGCTACAACCGGCAGCGCAGCCCACGACCTGATGCGGCATCCAAGAGCTTTCATAGGCCAATGGTACCGCCCGCTTGGCTCTACAGTTACAGCACGGTATTTCTTGGTAGCGCCGGCGGTCTTTTGCCGCCGGTTCTTGGCGAACAGACAACCGTGCCCCGAAACGCCGAACCTTCTCGAGAAGCGGAACGCACGCTAATGTTTATGTGCGCCCGCAAGCGGGCGTTGGCAGGTTGAAACCTGCCCCACCTATTTCCGCGCGGGCACTGCTTGGTCCAGCGCCAGGTTCAGTTCCAGCACGTTGACGCGCGGTTCGCCGAAGAGGCCGTATTGGCGGCCTTCGGTGTGGGCGGCCACAAGCTGCCGAACCGACTCCGCGCTCATGCCACGCGCGGCGGCCACGCGCGCCACTTGCACCTCGGCCGAAGCCGGGCTGATGTCCGGGTCGAGGCCGCTGCCCGAAGCCGTCAGCAAATCGGCCGGAATCGGGCCTGTATAGCCGGGGTTCTCGGCGCGAAACTTCTTGACGTCGTCCCTCACACGATCCGCCAGATGCTGATTGGTCGGCCCATAGTTGGAGCCGCCCGAAGACAATCCGTCGTACCCGTTGCCGGCGGCCGAAGGGCGTCCCTGAAAATACTTGGGGCTGGTGAAACTCTGGCCGATCAGTTCCGAGCCCACCGTCTTGCCGTTGACTACCGCCAGGCTGCCGTTGGCCGCGTGCGGAAAGAGAATCTGCGCCAGGCCCGTCACCGCCAGCGGATACACCAGGCCGGTCAACACCGTCAGCAGGATGGTCGCCTTGATCGCAATGATGAGTTGTTTCATCTCGAGTCTCCGTTTACGCCAGGTGCAGCAAGCCGAGCAACTGGTCCACCAGCCAGATGCCGGGGAACGGCGCGATCACTCCGCCTACGCCGTAGATCAGCAGGTTGCGCCGCAGCAGTGAGGCCGCGCTCATCGGGCGGTACTTGACGCCGCGCAGCGCCAGCGGAATCAGCGCGACGATGATCAGCGCGTTGAAGATGACCGCCGCCAACACCGCGCTCTGCGGCGTGTGCAGCCGCATGATGTTCAACTTCGCCATCTGCGGGTAAACCACCATGAACATGGCGGGCAGAATCGCAAAGTATTTGGCGATATCGTTGGCGATGGAAAACGTGGTCAGCGCGCCGCGCGTCATCAGCAACTGCTTGCCGATCGCCACCACTTCAATCAGCTTGGTGGGATTGCTGTCCAGGTCCACCATGTTGCCGGCTTCCTTGGCCGCCATGGTGCCGGTGTTCATGGCCAGGCCCACGTCGGCCTGCGCCAGCGCCGGAGCGTCGTTGGTGCCGTCGCCGGTCATCGCCACCAGCCGCCCGCCGGCCTGCTCCTTCTTGATCAGGTCCATTTTGTCGCGCGGCGTGGCCTGCGCCAGAAAATCGTCCACCCCGGCTTCAGCGGCGATGGCCGAAGCGGTCAGCGGATTGTCGCCGGTGATCATCACGGTGCGGATGCCCATGGCGCGCAACTGCTCGAAGCGCTCGCGCATGCCGCCCTTCACTACGTCTTTCAGGTGCACCACGCCCAGCGCGCGTCCGCCATCGGCCACCACCAGCGGCGTGCCGCCGGAGCGGGAAATCCGGTCGGTAGTTTCGGTCAGCTCGCTGCAGGCGCCGCCGCCGTGTTCCTGCACAAACTCCGTCACCGATTCCGTCGCGCCCTTGCGGATCTGGCGGCCGTCGATATCCACGCCGCTCATACGCGTCTGTGCGGTGAACGGAATGAAGTGGGCCTCGTGCTCCGCCACTTCGCGCCCGCGGATGTTGTAGCGCTGCTTGGCCAGCACCACAATCGACCGGCCCTCCGGCGTTTCGTCGGCCAGGCTCGAAAGCTGCGCCGCGTCCGCCACTTCGGCTTCCGTCACCCCGTTGAGCGGAATGAATTCCACCGCCTGCCGGTTGCCCAGGGTGATGGTGCCGGTCTTGTCCAGCAGCAGCGTGTTCACGTCGCCCGCCGCCTCCACCGCTTTGCCGCTCATGGCCAGCACATTGTGCTGCATCACCCGGTCCATGCCGGCGATGCCGATAGCCGAGAGCAGCCCGCCAATCGTGGTGGGTATCAGGCACACCAGCAGCGAAATCAGCACCGTTACCGAGGGCACCGAGCCGCTGCCGCTGGCGTGCACGCTGAAGGCCGCGAACGGCTGCAGTGTGACCACCGCCAGCAGGAACACCAGCGTCAGCCCGGCGATGACGATGTTCAGCGCGATCTCGTTCGGCGTCTTTTGCCGTTCCGCGCCTTCCACCAGCGCGATCATGCGGTCCAGAAACGTCTCGCCCGGGTTGGAGGTGATCTTCACCTTGATCCAGTCCGAGAGCACCTTGGTGCCGCCCGTCACCGCGCTGCGGTCGCCGCCCGATTCGCGAATCACCGGCGCGCTCTCGCCGGTGATGGCGGATTCGTCCACGCTGGCGATGCCATCGATCACATCGCCGTCGCCCGGAATGGTTTCGCCGGCTTCCACCAGCACCAGATCGCCCGCGCGCAGCATGGTTGCCGCCACGGTCTCCGTCTTGCCGTTGATCACCTTGCGCGCGGTGGTCTCGGTCTTGGTCTTGCGCAGCGTGTCGGCCTGCGCCTTGCCGCGGCCCTCCGCCATGGCTTCGGCGAAATTGGCGAACAGCACGGTAAACCACAGCCACAAAGTGATCTGAAAAGTGAAGCCGCCGAGGGCCGCGCCCGATGCCAGGTCGCGTGCGGCCAGGATGCTGGTCATCAGCGCGCCCACTTCCACCACGAACATCACCGGGTTCTTCATCATCAGCCGCGGGTTCAGCTTGACGAACGAATCGCCGATCGCCCGCTTCACGATCGGCGGGTCGAACAGCGGCCGGGCGCGTGCTGCCTTTTTCGGAATCAGCAAAGTCTCGTCGTTGCTCACGGGCGTTACGGTTGCGACGGGCATGTTAGCTCCACAGCCTCCCCTGCTGCATCAGGAAATGTTCCACCACCGGTCCGAGAGAAAGCGCAGGGAAGAAGGTCAGCGCTCCCACAATCAGAACCACACCGACCAGCAGCGCCACGAACAGTGGCCCGTGAGTGGGGAACGTCCCGGCCGAAACCGGCACTTGCTTCTTGGCCGCCAGGCTCCCCGCCGCCGCCAGCAACGGAATCAACATCAGGAATCGCCCGAACAGCATGGCCAGACCCAGCGTGAGGTTGAGGTACATCGTGTTGGCGTTCAGGCCGGCGAAGGCGCTGCCGTTGTTCCCCACCGCCGAAGTGTAGCCATACAGCACTTCGGAAAGCCCGTGCGGTCCGTGGTTGGTCAAGCTGCTGCCAACCGTGTTCAGGTTGATCCCCGCCGCGGCGAATCCCAGGATGCTGAACGCCAACACCATCACCGCCAGCATCATCATCTTCACTTCCTTCTGCTCGATCTTCTTGCCCAGGTACTCGGGCGTGCGCCCCACCATCAGCCCGGCGATGAACACCGCCAGAATTGCGAACAGCAGAATGCCGTATAGCCCTGAACCGACGCCGCCGAAAACCACTTCGCCCAGCTCGATGTTGACCATCGGAACCAGCCCGCCCAGCGGCGTCAGGCTGTCGTGCGCGTTGTTCACCGCGCCGCAGCTCGCGTCCGTGGTAATCACCGTGAACAATGCCGAATTGGCGATGCCGAAGCGGACGTCCTTGCCTTCCATGTTGCCGCCCGGTTGCGTCGCCGTGGCCTGGGTTTGCAGGCCCAGCTTCGCCAGCACCGGGTTGCCGCCCTGCTCGGCCGGATAGACGACGAACACGCCGCACAGGAACAGCACCGTCATCGCGGCCAGCAGCGCCCAGCCTTGGCGCGTATCGCGCACCATTTTGCCGAACGTGTAAGTCAGCCCGGCCGGGATCACGAAGATCAGCAGCATCTGGATGAAGTTGGTGAACGGCGTGGGGTTCTCATAAGGATGAGCCGAATTGGCGTTGAGGAATCCGCCGCCGTTGGTGCCAAGCAACTTGATGACTTCCTGCGAAGCGGCCGGCCCTTGCGGGATGGTCTGCACCGCGCCTTCCAGCGTCGCCGCCTTGGTGTACGGATGCAGGTTTTGAATCGCTCCCTGCGAGCACAACAGCAGCGCAACCACAATGGAAATCGGCAGCAGAATGTAAACGATGGATCGCGTGAAATCCACCCAAAAATTGCCGAGCGTCTTCGTCGAGTGCCGCGAGAAGCCGCGCACGACCGCGATGGCCACCGCCATTCCCATCGCCGCGGAAAAGAAGTTGTGGGTGGCCAGCGCCGCCATCTGAGTGAGATAGCTCATTGTGGTTTCGGGCGTGTACGACTGCCAGTTCGTGTTGGTGGTGAAACTAGCCGCCGTGTTCCAGCCCAGGTCCGCCGCCACGTTGCCCAGCCCCTGCGGATTCCACGGCAGCCACTGCTGCACCCGCATCAATAGGTACGTCAAGAGGAGGCTGACCGCGCTGAACACCAGCACGCCGCCGGCATAGCGTTTCCAGCTCTGCTCGGCTGCTTCCTCGATGCCGCAAATCCGGTAGATCAGGTTTTCGAGAGGCCGCAGCACCGGATGCAGGAACGTGCGCTCGCCTTGAAACACGCGGGCCATGTGGGCGCCCACCGGCTTCACCAGCAGCAGCAGCACGGCTACGTAAAGTCCGATTTGAAACAGTCCGTTGGATGTCATCGGCTCTCCCTCAAAAACGTTCTGGGCGCAACAGGGCGAAGAAAAGATACACCCCCAGGCCCGCCGCTACGATCAATCCCACGATGTATTCCATAGGCTTAGCTAGTCTCCTGTCTCTGAAGTTCGTCGGCGAAACGCCCGCGAGGCGATCGCACCATTGCAGGGCCTAAAGGCCATGTTTAGTAAATCCGACGCCGGCACGGCTGAAGCCGTGCCCTGATACAAAGCTCCGGAATCATGTTGCGACCCCGTGAGACAAGACACTAGAGAAGGTCGCATCCTTTCGTAAACGCCCAGGCGGCAAGGAAAAACAGAATCGTCACCAAAACGAAGATCACGTCCAGCATGGTTCACCTATTCCACATGGATCAATGCGACGTTGTGTCCGTCGCGAGCCAGGTCGCGCGCCAGGCTTTCTTCCCGCGTGCGCCAAAAATGTTTTCGCGCGCCCACCAGCACGGTTGAGTCGGGATGCATGGCGTACTCGAAGCCCTCTACCCAGCCACGTGCCATCACCACTTGCGGCTCAACCGGAAACGGGCACCGCGATGCCAGGTCCACCAGTTGCTCCACCAGGTGCGCATGTACCGCCGCCGGGCAGCCGAAGGACGCCGCATACGGCACCGAGTGTACCGCTACCAGCCGGACGCGGACATTCAGCCCCGCCGCCAGCACCGCGGCCCGCCGCAGCACCGCATCCGCCAACGCCCATTCCGTGTACGGCACGACGATCTCCAGTTCGCGCTCACCCGGTCCCGCTTGAAGCGCCCCGGGGTCGATGTGCAGCTCGCCTTGCGTCCGCATGTGTGCCTCCGCGTACAAAGAGTAGCTGGCGCGACATAAGGAAGTCGTAAAGGAAAAATCAGAATTGAATTAACCTGGAATCCTGCCGCCGAGCGCGCGACATGAAAGTGGACCTTACGTTTCAACTTGATTTTCCACATCTTCGACACGCTCCCGGCGGAGGCCGGTTGGTTCATCAACTGCGAACAACCCACCAAATCCCCTTTGCCTTTTACTTCTTAGGTCCAAAATAGGCCACCATGCCCAGCAATATGGTGGGTTGGTTCCTGGTCAGATTGCCTTGGCTATTCTCAAAGAACGATTGGCTCGACCAATCGTCGCGGAACTCCAGCCGGCTCAGCAGCCAGCCGGAGAGTTTGTATTCGCCGGTAACGGTGACTTCCTTCACCGCCTGCGCCACACCGGTCGAAAAGCCATCCGCATCGTCGAATATTTCCAAGCGGCCTGCGATCGCGGCCTTCTTGCCGAGTGCGCGCCTGAATGCCCCCGCGATGCCCGTCCATTGTGCCGAGCCCGGGCCCATGTTCTTGTTCCGGCCGTAGTCGAAATTGACGTAGAGAGCGAGATTATCGTTCGGGTTCACCTGCACCACCGAATCGATTAAGTTGCGCCATCCCGGGCTGTCCTGATCGCGCTCGGGGCCGCCATACCACACATTGGTCCAGGTCACTTTTTTCCAGGCGTAAGCACCGTTCAGGCCGATCAACTTGCCCTGGTCACCGGCGTAGACGTTGTTCCAACCGTTGACGAGTTGCACGCCGCCGGTGAAGTGCGGGCCCACCGGAAACGAGGTGCGGATGCCGAAGTGGTAATACGGAACCGCCCAGGCAAACAGCAGCGAGCGCGAATAGTTCCAATCTCCGTTGACGTCGATCACCTCGGCGCCCGCCGAGCTAACGAACTCGCCCACATCCACTTCCGCGCCCTTCCACGACTTCGGCTTGAAGTCCACATAGGCCTGCTCGAAGTACTTCATCCCTTCGGGCGCCTGGTCGGCGGCATGCGTAGCGGAGAATATCTGGCCAAACCCAACGTCCAGGTGAAAGCCGACCGGGCCCGGCGCGCGGTCAATCGTAATTTTCGCCATGTTGAGATGCAGCGTGTCGGCGCGGTAGTCGAAATTGCGCAGCCCATTCCAACCCGAAGCCGGATCGTTGAAGTTGCCGTCCACGTAGCCGTCGAGGAGGAAAGAGAAATCCATGCCGAGTTGGTGGTACGGATTGGGCGCCGCTGGCGCTGCCGGAGCCGCAGCCGTCGCGGCTTGTGCCGCCGGCGCAGGCGTTGCCGATGTCTGTGCGTCTGACGGCGTGCCGGTCTGCGCGGCTGCGATTCCAGCCATCAGACATGTTGAGACAAGTATGGTTGCCCTCGCCGCCCAAAATGCGGCGCGCTGCAGCACCGGATCCGCCACTGACCATCCCGTGTACGGCTCGACGATCTCCAGTTCGGCCTCGCCCGGCCCCGCTTCGAGCGCTCCCGCATCGATGTGCAGCTCGCCCTGAGTCCGCATTGGTGCCTCCGCGTAAAAAGAGTAACCGGCGCGGCGTAAGGAAGGCGTAAAGGAAAAATCAGAATTGAATTAACCTGGGGAGTTGGCCCGCAAGCCATGACGGCTCAAGCGGAAAGGCGGCTACACCACTGGGTCGCGTAGCGCCAGGCGGCGGGAAACCACGCTGACCCAACCGGCATTCCGGCGCGAATTCCGCGCGGTGTTCCGCCCTCAACCCGCTGCGCCGTCCAGGCGCAAGGCGCTCCCGTGCTGCCTCCGAAAGGAGCGCCATGCACCAGGCCGTTTAGGTCGAGGCGGACGTGTTGGCCGCGGTGAGTTGGGAATTGGTGGTGCTCCAGATGCCCTGTATACTGCCACCGGCGGTGATGAAAAGGGCGGCCGAAGCCAGCGCCACAAATGCCAAGAGCAGGGTGTATTCGATCAGGTCCTGGCCTTGGTCAGCCTTCCAAAACGAGTTCGGTAACGACATCGTGCTTACTCCTCGGGGTCAACGATATCAGTCGCGGGCAGCACCAACAAGTAGCCAAAGTTAACTGGGGTCCTAGGCGAGGGTTAGTACGTCTATGCTTTCCAAGGTAGATCGTACCGCAGGCTCGCCGCGAACGCGGTGCCTAGCTCCCCAAGGGCGCCGTCGCAGGACACTCGCGCCCTTTCGCCGTTCGCTACAATCAGTCTTTCCTTAACCTGTGGCCGGCCCCTCTCAATCCGCCGTTGCGAAATCTGGCTCAACCACTTTTCGATCCGTGGCGTCTAATCTCTGGAATCTCTTCATGCGGATCTATATTGGCGCCCTCTTTGTCCTCCCGGCGCTGTTCCTGCAATCCGCCTGCGCGCGCCGCGATCCGCCAAGCGTCCGAGCCGCTTCCGCTTCGGTTCCCAGTGCCTCGCCCGCTCTGCATCCGGATCGTGAAATCCGCATCACCGGCAGCATCGAGGCCATCCACTCCTCCAAGATCGTCGTGCCGCGAATCTACGGTCAGGGCGGCGCCCTCACCCTGACTTCGTTCATCACCAACGGCTCCCTTGTCCACAAAGGCGATCTTATCGCCACCTTCGATGTCACTCAGCAGTTGGACAACGTTCGCGACGCCCAGGCTAAGTTCGACGACCTGGGCCATCAAGTGGACCAAAAGCGCGCCCAAAATCACGCCGACGCCGAAAACCGCGCCTCCGGCCTCCAGCAGGCCCAGGCCGACCTTGCCAAGGCCGAGTTTGAGCTCAAGAAAGGCCCCATCCTCAGCGAAATCGATCGTCTCAAGAACGAGGAGCATGCCGCCATCGCCCGCCTCCACGTTGAGAGTCTCCAACGCTCCAACGTTTTCCACGACCAGGCCGACGCCGCCGCCCTGCGATACCTCGAGCTCCAGCACGACCGCCAGAAGGTCACCCTGGAGCGTTACCAGAACAATATTCAATCGCTCGAAATCCACGCCCCGCTGGCCGGCATGGTGGCGCACGAAATGATCTACCGTAACAACGCGCTGAGCCACGCCCAGGAGGGCGACGAGCTCTATCGCGGCCAGCCCCTGGTCAGCATCTTCGATCCCACCGAGATGGTGGTCCGCTGCACGGTCGAGGAGCCCGACGACATCGCCATCGCGGCCGGCGCCACCGCCAGCGTCTACCTCGATGCCTATCCGGATCTCATGCTGCCGGCCCACCTGGAGACCTCCAGCCCGGTCGCTTCCTCGGCCCTCGGCAGTCCCATCAAGACTTTCATCGCCCTTTTTAAGCTCGACAAAACCGACCCGCGCATCCTGCCCGACCTTTCCGCCGCCGTGGTGATCCGGCGCGCAGCGCCGTCTACGGCCGGAGGCGCCGAATGAGCCGCCCCAGGCTGCGCGTCTGGCTCACCTCGCTGGCCGTCATCGCACTGCTCGCTGCCGCGGCGCTCGGCGTCTCCCGTTTGACGCGTGTCGAGGCCAGCGTCTCCCTTCCCGTGGCGGCCGCTCGCAAAGGCGATTTTCTGGTCATCGTTCGCGCCCGCGGCGAGCTCAAGTCTGCCCGCTCGGTCACCATCTACGCCCCCATCGTCCCCTCATTGCGCATCGCGTCCCTTTCTCCCTCCGGCGAGCTGATCGCCCGCGGCCAACTCGCCGTCAAGTTCGATTCCAGCGCCTCCGAACAGCAGCTCCTGCAGAAAGAGGCTGCCTTGCGCCAGGCGCAGGCCACTCTCGACCAGGCCATCGCCCAGGCCAAAATCACCGAAGAGCAGGATAAGAGCGACCTCGCCGACTCCCGCTACACCGTCGAGAAGGCCCGCCTCGAGGCTTCCAAAACCGAAATCGTCAGCCGCATTCAGGGCGAAGAGGACAAGATCGACCTCGGCATGGCCAAGGAGAAGCTCAAGGTGGAGCAAGCCACCGTCGAGCTGCATCGGGCCTCTGACCGCGCCAAGATCGGCTCGGCCACCCGCCTGCGCGACCAGGCGCAGAACGATGTCAACATCACCCGTTCCCGCATCGGCCAAATGGAAATCCGCGCCCCCATCGCCGGCCTGCTCATTTTCCTGACCAACTATTCACAAGGTTGGATTGACGCCAAGCCATACAAGATCGGCGACAACGTTTGTGCCGGCTGCCCCATCGCGGAAATCCCCGATCTCGACACCCTCGAAATGGAAGGGAAGATCGAAGAAATCGATCGCGGCCGGATCGCCATGGGCCAAGACGCCATCGTCCACGTCGATGCCCTTCCCGAGCTTTCCCTCCCCGCCAAAATCGTCCAGATTTCGCCTCTTGCCGAGCTCAGCCGCGAGTGGCCGCCCAGCCGCAGTTTCCGCGCGCACGCGCCCATCGGCCGCGCCGCTGCCAACCTCCGCCCCGGCATGAACGCCGGCATGGATATCGTCATCAGCCGCATTCCCAACGCCATCAGTATCCCGGCCAAAGCCTTGTTTACGCGAGATGGCAAGCCCATCGTGTACCTGGCGCACAACGACCGCTATCGCGCGGCCGAAGTGCAGGTGCTGGCCCGCAACCCCGATGAGGTGGCGGTTTCCGGCATCGCCGCCGGCACGCTGGTCGCCTTGGTCGACGCCTCGCGGCAGGAGGCGAAGAAATGAAGCTGCGCCTGCTGGTTACCGCCACCGTCCTCCTCGTCCTCGGCGCCGTCGCCTGGGGCACCATGCGCTTCCTCCGCCTCTCCGCTCCGCCGTCCGCGGCCTCCCAGCTTCCCGTCACCAGGGTCAAACGCGGCCCCGTCGTCATCGCCGTCACCGCGCGCGGAGAACTGCAGGGCGGCAATTCCGAGATGCTCATCGCTCCCATGACCGGCGTCGACTCCATGCCCATCACTTATCTCCGCCAGCCCGGCGAGCTGGTCAAGGCCGGTGACGTAGTCGTCGAGTTCGATACCACCCAGCAGGAGTACAACCTGCGCGAGGCGCAAGCCGATTTCGCCGAGGCCCAACAGCAGGTCATTCAGGCCGAAGCCACCGCTAAAGCCACCGACGAGGAGGACCGCTACCAGGTCCAGTCCACCGCCTCCGATGTCAAGCTGGCCGAGCTCGAGGTCCGCCGCAATCCCCTCCTTCCTGCCATCACCGCCCGCCAGAACGATCTGGCTCTCGAAGCCGCGCGCAACCGCTCTCGCCAGGCTCTCCAGGACTTTACCAATAAAAAGGCGAACGCCCTGGCCTCCACCGCCATTCAACAGGCCGCGTTGAACAAGGCTAAAGTCACCGTCGAGACCAACCAACGCATCATCGATAGCATGACCCTCAAGGCCAAAACCTCCGGCTACGTCAACATCCAGCCCAACACGTTCACCAACATGGTGTATTGGGGCCAGTCCATGTTCCCCTTCCAGCTCGGCGACGTGGTCCGGCCCGGCATGGCGGTGGCACAGATTCCCGACTTCAACAGTTGGGAGATCAGCGCCAGCGTCGGTGAGCTTGATCGCGGCCACCTCGCGCCGGGGCAGAAGGTATCTCTTAACGTCGTCGCCCTCCCCGGCAAAACGTTCTCCGGCCACGTCAAAGCCATCGCCGGCACCGTCGGATCGCCCTGGGACCGCCACTTTGAATGCCGTATCGCCGTCGAGCATCCCGTGCCCGAGCTTCGTCCCGGTATGACCTGCAACCTGGTGATCACCGTCGAAACCATGAACAACGTCACCTGGCTGCCCTCTCAGGCGCTTTTTGACAGCGACGGCCGCGCCTTCGTCTACCTCAAGACGAAGAGCGGTTTCATGCCGCACGATGTTAAGCTCATCCGCCGCAGTGAGAGCCAGGCCGTCGTTACCGGCGTCGACGAAGGCGAAATCGTCGCCATGTCCAACCCCGACCAGCAGAACAAGACCGCACCCGGCCGCCAGGGCGCCATGAAGGCCTTGCAGCAATGATCTTCACCACCGATATCGGGCAGGCGTTCTCCAACCTGCGCGCGCAGAAAACGCGCACCCTACTCACCGCGCTCGGCATCGTCTTCGGCGTCGGCTCCGTCATCGGCATGCTCGCCATCGGCTCCGGCGCCCGCGAGGAAAGCCTCCGCTTCATCGAACAGCTCGGCGTGCGCAACGTCCTCATCGAGTCCCGGCCGGCCACCAGCCAGGAGGAATTCCAGCAGCGCCGCCGTTCCTCGCCCGGCCTCTCCGACCGCGATGTCCGCATCCTTCAAGCCAACGTTGACGCCCTGGAAACGCTCAGCCCGCGCCGCACCCTTCATCCCGCCCGCGTCCTGCCCAAGCCCTCGCAGGACCTTCCCGAGCTCTACGGCGTCCGACCTTCGTACAGCGTCATTCACAGCCTTCCCGTCACCGAAGGCCGCTTCTTCGATGCGTCCGATGACGCCGCCAGCGCCCCGGTCTGCGTGCTCGGCGAAAGCGTCAAAGTCAGCCTCCTCGGCTACGGCCCGGCCATCGGCAGGTTCATCAAGGTCAACGATTCCTGGCTGCAGGTGATCGGCGTGTTGAGCGAGCAGCTCATGGCGGGTGCCCAGAATACAGGCGGCGCCATGCAGGACCTCAACAACATCGTCTACATCCCGCTCAACACCTTCCAGTACCGGTTCTGGGACCAGTCGAGCGACATGAAGGACGATCTCGATGGCATCGATCTCCGCCTCAAGCCCGCAGCCGACTCGGTCGAAGTCGCCAAGGTCGTCACCGCGGTCCTCAACTCCACGCACCACAACGTGCAGGATTTCACCGTCACCATTCCCGCCGCCCTGCTCGCCCAGCAGCAGCGAACCCAGACCATCTTCACCTACGTGATGGTCGCCATTGCCGCCATCTCGCTGCTGGTCGGCGGCATCGGCATCATGAACATCGTGCTGGCCACCGTCCTCGAGCGCACCCGCGAGATCGGCGTCCGCCGATCCATCGGCGCCCGGCGCTTCGATATCGTCCGCCAGTTTCTCATCGAATCCGTCCTCATCTCCGTCGCCGGCGGCCTCCTCGGCATCGCCTTCGGCTTCTTCCTGGCCTGGTTGATCGCGCGCACCGCCGAATGGAAGACCATCGTCACCTCCGCCTCCGTCATCATCGCCTTCGGCGTTTCCGTGGCCGTGGGCGTTGTCTTCGGTATCTATCCCGCGATGAAAGCCTCGCGCATCAACCCGATCGACGCTCTCCGCTACGAATGAGCCATGGCGCTTTTCGAGCGCCCCGCCGGCATCGTACAAGGAAACCGCCATGGCGCACTACACTAGATAGAATGGCTCCAACCCGCGAACACCTGCATCCGCTTCTCACCATCCACCGCGATATCCAGTCGGTTCTGCGGCGCGACCCCGCGGCGCGAAACGCGCTGGAGGTGATGCTCTGCTACTCCGGGCTGCATGCCATCTGGATGTATCGTTTCACCCACTGGCTGTGGCGGCACGGATTCCGCCTGGTGGCGCGGGTGCTTTCGCAACTGACGCGGAACATCACCGGCATCGAGATACATCCGGGCGCGCGGATCGGCCCCGGTTTCTTCATCGACCACGGTATGGGGGTGGTGATCGGCGAGACGGCGGAGGTAGGGGCCGACGTCACCATCTACCACGGCGTCACTTTGGGCGGCACCAGCCTGAGCCACGGCAAGCGGCACCCGACGCTGGGCGACCGGGTGGTGGTGGGCGCCGGCGCCAAGCTGCTGGGCGCCATTGAAATCGGCGACGACTGCCGCATCGGGGCCAATTCGGTGGTGGTGAAATCGGTGCCGGCGAACTCGGTGGTAGTCGGCGTTCCGGGCCGGCCCGTGATCCGCTCCAGAGCACATTCCCCCCAGGACGACCCCGACCTGCAGCACACCATTCTCCCGGACGCGATCGGCGAGATGCTGATCACGCTGATCGCGCGCGTGGATCGGCTGGAGAAGCCCTCCGCGGCCGAAGAGCCTCCTCCACACACGCCGGCTCCGGACGCGGAAGGCCGCTGGCACGGCGAGGATTTTTCGATCTGAGCGTGCGCCGTAGGGGCCGGCCATGCCCTGGCTTGAGCCGTGCCGCAAGATGAGCCCCCTTGAGGCTTTAGGCCCTGCCGCTTTTTTCCTTGTCGGCTGTATGCATTCCCGCCGCCATGGGCCGGGCGTGGCCGGCCCCTACAATCGCTCCTGCCAACAGTTCTGAAACCTCTTGATACAAACGCTCGTTAAGCGCGGCACGGCCGTGTAGCCCCATGCCCGCGGTGGAAATGGGATCACCAATGCGCAGGACGACGTCACCGCTGCGCAGGTGGATGGAACCCATCGGCAACAGGCGGCGCATGCCGACGATCGCCATCGGCACCACCGGCACGCCCGCTTTAATGGCGATATATGCGGCGCCTTCTTTGAATTCACGCAGGCCCTTCGGGGAGCGCCCGCCCTCGGGAAACAACAGCACGGAAACGTGGCGCTGGGCCACGATGCAGGCGCCCTCGCTCATGCTCCTCAGCGAAGCTCGCGGGCTGGAACGATCCACCGGGATATGACCGGCGCGCTTCAGATGCCCGCCCAGGAAAGGAATCTTGTACAGCCCCTTCTTGGCGAAAAAGCGGAACTGAAACGGCAGATAGGCCAGCAGCGCGGGAATGTCCATGTAGCTGGCGTGATTGGCCACGAACACATACGTGGCACTTGTGTCGAGCTTTTCCAAACCGTCGGTGCGCACCCGGATGAAACTCGCCCCAAGCAGCATCCTGCCCCACATGCGCGCCAGCGCGTGCTGCGTGCGGCCGGTGCGGTCGACCAGCGATGCCAGCAGCGAGAGGGTCCCCATGACAATGGTGGCGAGCGCGATCAGGGGCGTCGAGAACAGCAGGGAGCGCAGAAAACTCATCGCTTCGCCACCAATCATAACAACTTGGCGGCGTGGACACTCCCCGCGCGAACGGGTCCTGCGCTAGAGCATGCCCGGCCCGCAAGCTTCGTACGGCGCGCGTGCGATACAGTGGAGCCAGGGTCATAGTTCGGGAGATATGCGGATATGGATATCGAACTGTTGAGGGACCTGGCGCAGCATCAGGCGTGGGCTGACGAGCAACACTGGAAAGTGCTTCATGAGAACCCCAGGCTGCTCGAGGACGCCGAGATCCGCAAGCGGCTGAACCATATGGTGACGGCCTGCGAGATGCTGCAGACGCTGGCCCGCGGCGAGGCGCCGAGCGTAGCTGGAAGGAAGGACCGGGAGTCCATGGAGGAGCTCCGCACGGCGATGGCGAATGCGCAGGACGGCCTCGTAAAGACGATAGGATCGGCGGTTCTGGAAGGTTTGATCGCACTGCCACGCGGCCCGAAGGGACCCTTTAAAGCGCCGGCAGGCGTGCTGTTGCTGCAGGCGTTGCTGCACAACCAGCATCACCGGGGCCAGAACGCGGCGCGCATGCGGGCGCTTGGGGTGGAACCGCCGATGACGGATTTCGTGGTCTGGTACGCTGCCGAACGGGCCGGGAACTGAATCCGAAGTTCGCGCAGGCCGCGCAAGGCGCTTACTGCGCTGCCCCGCGCCTCACCAGCCGGCGGCGCATCAGCAAGATCACACCTACAAGCGCCGACAGTTCGACCGCCAGGGTGGCCGGTAGCGAGGCCTCCGGTGTGCTCACGACCAGAAACTCCTGCGATGTATACCCCTTGGCCGGCGTGTAAATCGACACGTTGAGACCCGATGCCTCTCCGTTGAAGGCGTTGGCTAGAGCTTCGGTTCTCAAGGTGTTGACCGCCGTCTGCTGGGCACTCGTCAAGGGGTTACCACCGTATCCATTGATGGCGGCTGGTTCGAAGAGGGTCCATAACGCATAAGAGTATTCGCCGGCCAGGGTCGGATTCCACATATTGACTATCACCTCCTCGGCCAGTAACGCCGCCGCGTCATACTCCTGCTGAATCGTATAATACACGGGCTGAGTCGTGTAGTAATACCAATCCGGCGTGGTGAACTTTTGAGGCCCGCTCGATCCTACATCGGACAGCGAGTATTCATTCGCCTCCCAGGTGTCGCCGACCCACACATCGGTGGTAAAGTCGTCGCATATGACGTAGGTCGGTACTCCACCGATCGAAGCCACGTACGGACTAATATAGACGCCGCCCATAACCGAGCCGGTGCCAACGCCGGTGAGCGTCATCTGGACCTCGGCAATAGCGCCACTGGTGAAGAGAAGCGCTCCCGCGATTCCCCCATAAATCAGCCTGTGAGCTAATTTCATCGTCGTTCCCTCCGGTTCCCTGACCTGACGACGTGCCTCCGAACGGCTTTGTCCGTCCGTATCAAGATTAGAACCCCTTTTGAAAGGCTCGTCAATCGTACTAAATAACAATTTAAATCCGATAAGAATATAAGAAGCGGTCCTCAGCGCTGTCCTCAAAGCACTTAGCCCGCTGAAAAGTCCTGGTACTCGAAGCACTGTAACATCGTGCCGGAACCATCGCCAAGCGAATCGCTGGACTATGTTAAGTGAAGCAGCGGCGGGAACCGTTTCAGCCTGAGCGTGTATCTGCTCAGGAGCGCAAAGGGTATCTCGCCTCGCAAGCACATACTCGCGGTCAATGGAGCAAAGCCACAAAGGAAGATCGCCCGCATTTACCGAGGGCGGGTCGCTATGACCGAACCGTTGCCTGTCGTCGAAGGCGAGACCGTCTCGGATACTCGGGCCGCTGGCTTGCCTGCCGGGATCTAATGGAGCTGGCGGAGGGATTTGAACCCCCGACCCTCTGATTACAAATCAGATGCTCTACCAACTGAGCTACGCCAGCTTAAACAGAGGGACTACCGTGCATCCCCAGGATAAACCGCCGTTC